>Ga0316232_1000198_pt1 | contig 103699 bp, 91 predicted proteins | sample TBHtaG_FD_206006 | JGI IMG/M metagenome (GOLD analysis project Ga0316232, IMG submission 206006) | Freshwater microbial communities from Trout Bog Lake, Wisconsin, USA - TBH18025_13 | ecosystem: Environmental > Aquatic > Freshwater > Lake > Hypolimnion/Profundal zone | place: USA: Wisconsin...
CCGGCCTTGACCGGAATACGGGGCGCCGCACCGTTGCCCTTCCTCACCTCACTGCCTGATGGTGTAATGGTAGCACAGGCGACTTTGACTCGCCTAGTCATGGTTCGAATCCATGTCGGGCAGCCATCGAAAAAATTCCGAGAACTTTTTTCGAGGTAAGACAAAAGAGGAGCTAAGTGCCGATAAATCCGCAACAACCGGATATTCGGTTTTTGCCTCACTTTTCAAAAGTTCTTCGTTTGCTACACGGCGGCCCCCATATTCTCCCTTGCACCCCCTGTTTCCGCAAAGTGAGGCAAAATGAATTCGACCCAAAATCATGTCGATTCTTGCCGCAATTTGGCACCCAGAAAACTCGCACGCGTAAGACTCGCGACCGAGGAATTCAGCCTGCTGATGTTCGAAAAGACGGGCCGCCGGATGGCTTCGTAGACGCCGTAAGCGCGACAATGTTTTGCCGCGCGCGGTTGGTTTGTTGTTGCTGCTCGTATTCAGCGCGCAATTTCGCGAACGCGGCGCGTTGCTGATTGAAGGGCAACTCGGCTACCGGCAAGCAACAGCAGGCCCGCCCCGGGGTGCAGCCGTCCGTCGATCAGCAACGACCCGATCGGCAGCACGCCCATGAGGAGGATTACGGAGTAGAGGTACATCCTGGCAGCCATCCTTGAAACCCCGACCGGTGCGTCAAACGTCAAGCGACAAGGCTCGCTGCGCGCCGCTGACTTTCTCCATCCCCCAAGGGTTGCTTCAATTGCCGCAACCCATTCGATCTTGAGCACACCCCTGCTTCGGTTACCCAAAACCAGCATGAACCCCAAGGTTGATACGTTTCTGCGCGAGACCCCGGAGTGGCGGGAGGAAACGAAGAAACTGAGGGCGATCGCTCTCCACTGCGGGCTGACCGAGGAATTGAAGTGGGGCAAACCCTGCTACAGTTTCCAAGGAAGCAACGTGGTCATCCTGCAGGGGTTCAAGGAACCCGATTGCCATTCTGAGCGAGGTGAAGAATGACAATCCTTGGGAATCCTGAATCGCGTCCTCCACCGCGAATCACGCCGTAACGCCGCCGACCCGAATCGCATCCAGGCCACCCGCGAGCGCATAAACCCGCCCCACCCCTTCGAGCCGGAATAGCCGGGCCAACGATGCACTCCGCAGGCCGCGGCGGCAGGCCAGGACGGCCGGGCCCTTGCCCGCCAGTTCCCGGATGCGGATGAGATCGGCCATCGGCACCGCGATGGCTCCGGCCGGCGCAGCCGCGGAGTCGAGCATCTCGCCTGCTTCCAACAGCGCGATCGTCTGCACGAAGCCGAGCGCGGCCACGTCTTCGGCGGACAAAACAACGGGAGAACCATCAGGCGACGCAACTTCACCGGGCGCCGGCAATCCAGCGACGCCACAGACCGGACAGGCCGGGTCCGCCGGACGCTCGATGCCATAGGATGAGGCGTCGAGCAGATTGACCAGGCGGGTCTGCTTGAAATCGATCGGGTCCGTCAAACGCAGGATCAGCTTCAGCGCCTCGGCGGCTTGCATGATGCCCAGCACGCCGACCGCCGGCCCGAAGACCGGGCCGCCCGAGCAATTCGGCGCCGTCTCCAGCTGGGCCGGTTTCCGGCCGGACCACAGGCAGTGCAGGCAGCCCCGCGCATTGGGATCGAAGAGATTCAATTCGCCCTCGAAGCGATAGACCGCCGCCTGCACCAGCGGCACGCCGGCCTGACGGCAGGCGTCGTGCAGCAGGAACCGCGTCGCGAAATTGTCCGTGCAGTCCAGCACTGCGGTGCGCCCGGCCACGAGTGCGAGCACGTTGCCCGCTGTCACCTCCACGGCCAGCCCTTCGACCTGAATGAGCGGGTTGTGCATCCGCAGCCGGGCCGCGGCGACCGACACCTTCGCGGCGCCGACATCATCCGCGGTGAACAAAACCTGACGGTGGAGATTCGAGACTTCCACCCGGCCGGCATCCACCAGGGTCAGCCGCCCCACCCCGGACGTCGCCAGGTACAGCGCCGCCGGACAACCCAGCCCGCCGACCCCGACCACCAGCACGCCGGCCGCCGCCAGCACCGCCTGCCCGGCCGCGCCCACTTCGGGCAGCGAGGCCTGGCGCTCGTAATAGTTTTCCGGCGAGAGCCGGCCGGCAACGGACTCCGTGGTGCAGTTCACCCATTCGGCGACATTGCCTGGATGATGCTCCTTCTTCCACACGGGCAGCCGGCGCTTGATCTCCTCGATCACCTGCCGGCAGGCGAGAAACGCGCCGTGCCGGTGCGGCGAGGCCACCCCGATCCACACCGCCAGCTCGCCGATCGCCAGCGAACCCGTGCGATGGACGCACAGCACCGTGCACCCGGGATGCGCCTGCTCGGCCTCGCTCGTGATCGCCCCGCCTTCGATCCGGGCGAGCTCGTCGAAGGCCTCGTAGTCGAGCTGCGTGACCGGCCGGCCGGCATGATGGTTGCGCACCCAGCCTTCGAACACCACACACGCTCCGGCCTCGGGGCGCTCGAGCCGGGAGCGCAGCGCGGCGCTGTCGATCGGTTGGTCCGTCAGTTCAAACATGGCATCAGCCTCCGGCCACCGGCGGGATGAACACCACCCGGTCGCCCGCCGCCAGCGGCGTTTCCATGGTCGCGTAGCGTTCGTTGATCGCGACCCGCAGGAGGCTCGCGGGAAACTGGAGTCCGCGGCCGGCCTGCAGCTCCCGGTAGAGTTCGGCTGGCGTGCGAGCCGCCGTCGCGCACTCCAGCGTGGAAACGCCGGCCTGCTCGCGCAGCACGGCAAAAAACCTGACCTGCACCTGGCGCGTCGGTTCAGCCATGGCCGGTTCAACCGCCGATTTCCGACATCCCGCGCGTGGTGGGGATGAGATGCTGCTCGAGCCCGTGGCCCCACGGCTTGTCGAAGACCGCCTCCCGGATGCGGGCCGTGATCGCCGCATCGTCGGCGCCCCCGCGCAGCAGGGGCCGGAGATCCACCTCGGTGTCGCGCAGCAGGCAGAGTCGGAGCAGGCCCTCGGCGGTCAGGCGCAGGCGGTTGCAGTCGGCGCAGAAGGGCTTGGAGACCGGGCTGATGAAACCGATGCAGCCCGCGGCGCCCGCGATGCGGTAGAGCCGCGCCTCGCCGTCGAGCCGGCCGTGGTTGACCAGTTCGAGCGGACCGTAGGCGGCCGTGAGCACGGCATGGAGCTCCTCCTCGGTCACCATGCTCTGGGTCTGGAACCCGGCATTGTTGCCGAAGGGCATCTGCTCGATGAAGCGCACCTGCCAGGGCTGCTCGAGGGTGTAGCGGGCGAGCGCAACGACATCCTCGCGGTCGTTGTTGCCGCGCGAGACGACGGCGTTGAGCTTCACCCGGAGCCCGGCGCGCGCGGCGGCATCGAGCCCGGCCAGCACGCGCTCCAGTCTGCCCCAGCGGGTGATCTGGCGGAATTTTTCCGGATCAAGCGTATCGAGCGAAATATTGACCGAACGCAGGCCGGCGGCGCGCAGCGGCGCGGCGAGTTCGTCGAGCAGGATGCCGTTGGTCGTCAGCCCGATGGTCTCGATGCCGGGCGTGCGCGCGGCGTGGCCGACGAGGTCGACCAGCGCGGGCCGCAGCGTGGGCTCGCCGCCGGTGAAGCGGATCTTGCGGAAGCCGACGGCGGCAAACAGGCCGATCAGGCGCCGCTGTTCGTCGTCGGAGAGCAGTTCCTCGCGCGGACGGAAGGTCATCTTCTCCGGCATGCAGTACACGCAGCGGAGGTTGCAGGCATCCGTGAGGGAGATGCGCAGGTAGTCGATGTCGCGATTGTAGCGGTCGAAGGGCATCGGTTACGTCCGGAGTTTGGGCCGGAAACCCGCGATGTGGTCCAGTGCCTCGGCGATGGCCGGGACGAGGAGCGGCAGGCATTCGGCCACGGCGGTGGGCCGGCCGGGGAGATTGATGATCAACGAACGTCCGCGGATGCCCGCGGTGGCCCGGGACAGGATCGCGGTCTTCACGGTCGCATAGCTCGTCAGGCGCATGATTTCGCCGAAGCCCGGCAGCTCCTTCTCCAGCACGGCGCGCGTGGCCTCGGGGGTAAAATCGCGCGCCGAGGGTCCCGTGCCGCCGGCGGTCAGCACGAGCAGGCAGTGCTCCTCGTCCACCAGCCGGCGCAGTTCCGCTTCGAGCTTGGCCTGGTCGTCGGCCAGCAGGACACGGGTCCACTCCAGCGGCTCGGCGAACGCCTGCTCGACGATGCGCTCGATCTCCGGGCCGCTCGCGTCGGGATACACCCCGGCGGCGGCGCGGTCGCTGAGTTTTACGCGGGCGACCTTCATGACTTTCGTTTTTCGACAACCCGGATGCCGCCGATGGACATGCCCTTGTCGACCGCCTTGCACATGTCGTAGAGCGTCAGTGCCGTCACGGACACGGCGGTCAGGGCCTCCATCTCCACACCGGTCTTGCCGGTCGTGCGGGCGGTCGCCTTCACGACGATGCCGTCGGGCTCGACCTTGAACTCGATCTCCACCGCGGTGAGCGCGAGCGGATGGCAGAGGGGGATGAGCGTGCTGGTGGCCTTGGCCGCCTGGATGCCGGCGATCTTCGCGACCGTGAGCACGTCGCCCTTCGGCAGGGCCTTCGCGCGCAGTTGCCGGATGGTCGCCGGGTCGCACGTCAGCCGGCCCACCGCCACCGCCTCGCGGACCGAATCGGGCTTCGCCCCCACGTCCACCATCCGTGCATTGCCCGTGGCATCGAGGTGGCTGAAGCCGGTGGAGGAAGTGGAGGATTTCATGGGTGACGGCAGGAAAGATCAGTCGGATCCGGAAACTAATGGACGGGGATCATCCGGTTTTGCCAGCTCATGATGCGGTCGCGGGCTGACCACAAACAACCCTGCCGGCGGGCCGCGCCTCACGCAACGGCCCCGCTCCAGCACGAGCACGTCATCGCAGAGCGCGACCATCTCATCGGCGCTGTGGCTCACGAGCAGCATCGGGATCTTGAACTCGTCGCGGATCAACTTCAGGTAGGGCAGGATCTGGTCCTTGAGCTCGCGGTCGAGGCTGGCGAGGGGCTCGTCGAGCAGGAGCAGGCGCGGTGCAGCCAGGAGCGCCCGGCCAAAGGCCACGCGCTGACGCTCGCCGCCCGACAGCGACCCGATGCGGCGCGCGACCAGCGACCCGAGGTTCAGTACGTCGCAGACGTGCTCGTAGGAGATGCCGGGAGGCGTGGCAGGGTGGCGCATCCGCTGGCTGTAGCACAGGTTCGCCCGCACATCGAGGTGGGTGAACAGCGCCGAGTCCTGCGGGACAAACCCCACCCCGCGGCGCTCCGGCGGCCGGAAGATGCGGGCGGCGGAATCGGTGAGCACCGTGCCATCCAGGCTGATGCGTCCGTCCGCCGGCCGGCGCAGCCCGGCGACGGTCTCGAGCAGGGAGGTCTTGCCCGCGCCCGACGCGCCGAACAGGCCCGTGACGGGTGCGTCCAGCCGCGCGTCGAGCTCCAGGGCAAACGAGGCCAGCGGCAGCCGCAGGCGGGCAATCTCCAGGCTCATGCGGCCGTCCTCCGCAGCAACCGCTCGCTGCACCACACGGCCACGAAGGCCAGGGCCACGGAAACCGCCAGGAAGGCGGCCGCCTCGCCGTCGCGGCCGAGTTCGACCGAGTGGTAGATGGACAGCGACAGCGTCTCCGTCTTGCCCGGAATGAACCCGGCCACCATGACCGTCGCCCCGAACTCGCCCAGCGCACGGGCAAACGCCAGCACTGCGCCGGCAATCACGCCCGGCCGCGCCAGCGGCAGGGTGATGGTCCAAAACACGCGCCACGGCCCGGCGCCAAGTGTGCGGGCCACGTGTTCGACGCGGGGGCTGACATTTTCGAAGGCCACGCGCGCCGTACGCACCAGCAGCGGAAACGACATGACGGCCGTCGCGATCACGACCGCCTTCCACGTGAACACGACCTCGATGCCCAAGGTGTGCTCCAGCCAGTGGCCAAGCAGGCCGCGCCGGCCGAAGAGGTGCAGGAGGATCAGGCCCGTGGCCACCGGCGGAATCACCAGCGGCAGGGCGACCAGCGTTTCGACCAGGGACTTTCCCGGCCATTGGCGCCGGGCCAGCAGCCAGGCCAGGGCAAGGCCGGGCGGAAGGATCACGAGCGTGCCGGTGACCGCGACCCACGTGGTGAACCAGGTGACCTGCCAGAGATCGGACGACACGGAAAATCAGGGCTGAGGGACAAAGCCGTAGCTCGCAAACACGGCCCGGCCTTCGGCCGAAGTCAGCAGGGTCAGGAAGCGCGCGGCGCCCGCGGGGTTCCTAGCGTCTTTGACGAGGGCCACGGGATAGGAAATGCGCGGGCCGTCGGCAGCGGGGATCTCATAGGCCACCCTCACCGTCCGCGAAATCAGCGCATCGGTCTTGTAGACGATGCCGGCGTCGGCATTACCGCTCTCGACCGCGGCGAGCGCGCCGCGGACATTCTCGGTGGACACGGCCTTGGCCAGGACCGCTGTCCACCAGCCTCTCTTTTGGAGGTAGTCTCTGGCATAAATGCCCGCCGGCACCGTGGCTGGTTCGGCGATCGCCACGCGCCGCACCAAAGGACCGGTCAAGTCTGCAGCCGACTTGAGCGCCAGCGCGCTATCGGTCGCGACCACAATGACCAGCGTGTTGCCCAGCAAGCTCCGCCGCGTGGCCGGGACGATCAGGCCGGCCCTGGCAAGGTCATCCATCTTGGCCTCATCCGCCGAGAAAAACAGGTCGGCCGGTGCGCCGGCCTTGATTTGCCGCGCGAGCGTGCTGGAGGCCGCGAGGTTCAGGTGCACGGTGTCGCCGGTCGCCTTCTGGTAGGTGGCGGCGAGGACCTGCAGCGCGTCGGACAGGCTCGCGGCGGCAAAGACGTTCAGCTCGGCGGCAACGGCCGAACCCGTCGCGGCGAGCGCAAGGAGCAGCAGGCATTGGGTGGCGGGACGGCGCAGGTTCATCGTCAGGGTTGGGACTTCGGCAGGGCGACGCGCTTCCGTTCGCCGGTCGCAAGCGAGATCACTTCCATCGAAAGCACCTGGCGGATGGACCGGGCGGGACGCTTGTCACCGGGACATACCAGCCGCAGCGGCCCGGCGTTCGCGGGCAGCGGCGCTCCGTCCATCTGGTCGGCCAGCAGGATGGTCTGCTCGCGGAAGGCGGGATCGAACTCCGCCAGCGCAAACACCGTGGTATAACCGTCGGCCGCGCGCACCCGGACCACGAGTGCCAGGGCGGCGCCGCGGAATTTTTCTCCCTGCGGCATGCCGACCAGGGCCAGCACATCGCGGGCGGCCACACCGCGATAATGGTGCGGCTTGCCGTGGTCCACGACATCGGCTTCCGCCGGAGGCAGCCGGGCGAGATCGGCCGCGGACACCTCCCGGTGCTGGTCGCCAAAAGTGACGCTGAGCAGGGAGTCGGCCGCCCTCAGGCCTGGGGCCGCCAGGGCGCAGAGCGCGAGCAGGAAGAGAGAGTGCCAGGGTCTCGAAAAAAACGAGCGCGTCATGCTCCCATGACTGGCCGAAGCCACCGACCTCTTCAAGTGAATAGGTCGGTGGAAGAGGTGGAGCGGCTTGTCCCCAAGACGCTGATTGGGATTCCCTCCAATCCAGCGCGTTGAGGGCAACGCGCTCCACCCCGGACTCGATCTCCCCCCTGAATCTGTTTGCCAGCCCGCACCCCCCAAATTGCATCGGCCCATGTCCGCCAAGGTCATCTCGGTTGTGCCCCGGCTCCGTCTCTACCGCGGGCGAAGCTTTGCCTTCGGCCCGGGCAAGGCGGACCTGCTGGAGCACATCGCGCGCACCGGCTCGATCAGCGAAGCAGCGAAGGCGATGGAGATGTCGTACATGAAGGCGTGGACCCTGGTGAAGAGCCTCGAGCGCGGGTTCACCGAACCCCTCGTGATCAAAAGCCGCGGCGGCCATGCCCGCGGCGGCGCCGTCCTCTCGGACACCGGCCGCAAGGTGCTGGCCGTCTACCGGGAGATGGAGGCCGCGAGCCGGGAGGCGACGCAAGACTTCAGTGCGCGGTTTAACGGGCTGCTCAAGCCATAGGCAGGGTCCTCAAACCTTTCAGTGGATGGGCAGGCTCGGGAGGTGCCTGCCCACCCTGGCGCCGTTCCACAAAAGTAATATGCAGCCGTAAACCTCAGCCCGAACCGATCAGCCAGCCGGTCAGGAAAACCAGCACGCCGCCCACCACCACCTGGAAGATCGCGGACAGCAGCGGAGTGTCCATGTAGCGCCGGCGCAGCCAGGAAATCACGGCGAGTTCAACCGCCACGACTCCAAGGGCGATGCTCGTCGCGAGGTGAAAGTCGTTGATCAGGTATGGCAGCGTGTGGCCGAGTCCGCCGAGGGCGGTCATCAGTCCGCAGACCGTGCCGCGCACCCACGGGGTGCCACGGCCGCTGAGCTTGCCATCGTCCGACAGCGCCTCGGCGAACCCCATGCTGATGCCCGCGCCGACCGACGCCGCGAGGCCAACCTTGAAGGTTTCCGAGGTGCTCCCGGTCGCGAAAGCCGCGGCAAACAGCGGTGCGAGCGTCGACACCGAGCCGTCCATCAGCCCGGCGAGGCCCGGCTGCACGAAACGCAGCACAAACAGCCGGCGCGCCGCCGAGTCCTCGTGATTCAATTCGCCCGACGCGGCCTGGGCCGCCGTGAATTCGCCGGCGGCGGATTCGTGCCGGCCTTCCTCCTGGGCGAGGTCGCCCAGCAGCTGACGGACCCCCGCGTCCGTGGTCCGCAGAATGGCCGCCTCATAAAAGCGCCGGGCCTGGATCTCCATCAACTCCGCCTCCTCGCGCATCTGCTCCGGGCGGAAAGCCTGGGTGAGCCACGCGGAGCGGCGCACGACGAAGCCCTTCACGTCCTGCCGCCGGATCAGCGGGATGTGCTCGCCGAACCGCTGGCGGTACAAATCAATCAGCCGGCGCCGGTGTCCGTCCTCCTCCACCGCCATGTGGTCGAACAGCTCGGCCGAGGCGGGAAAGTCCTTCCGGAGCGATTCCGCGAAGTCGCGGTAGATGCGGCTGTCTTCCTCCTCGGCCGTGACGGCGAGGGCGAGAATCTGGGCTTCAGTCAGGTCGCGAAAGTGCATCGTCAACCGTTGAATAAAACGGCGCGGCGACGTGAATCAACGGGAATGATGAGAGACTGAGTCTCTCGGAGAGGATCGTTACGGTCGTAAAGACAAACCAGCAACCGACCCGCCAACCTCCGATCACTTCGCAGGAGGTAACGGAGAAAACGGAGGATGGCTTCGCCCATGGCCCGCCGTCGGCTCTCTGTTTCCTCCGTTACCTCCCGTAAAATAGATCCGCTTCAGGAGTCAGATATTCGTTCGCTCACAGCCCGGCCACGCTCAGGGTGACGATCTGCTTGGGTTTCAGCGTCACTGTCACCGCCCCTTTCACCACGGGCAGTTCTCCCCGGGGATTGCCCTCGAAGTCAACGGTCTGAACCTCGGCGGGACGCTTGGCCAAGGGGCCGGTGAGCTGGAGCACCGCCGTGATCTTCTTGGAATGCGGGTTGAACATCCGGACTTCCATCGCCGGACCGACGCGGCGTGCGCTCGTGACCACCGCCGGACCGTCCAGGCGGAGAAACCCGGTTGTGGCCGGCAACGGACGTTCCGGACGGTAGATCGCGAGATCCGCCGCGCGCAGCTGCACGACGCGCAGACCGGCCGCAATCCGCTGGCCGAGCTCGCACAGCTGCGTGCGGTCGGGCGCGCCGGCCAGCGGCTTGATGAAATAACGGAACGACATCGGCCCGCGCATCTGTCCGTTGGGCTCGCCGTCGGTGAATACCGTGCGCCGCGTCCCCCGGAACAGGGTCAGCGCCACCGGCCGCTCCGCCGTGTCGCGCACCGTCGTCTCGAGCAGGGCATCCGCCACCACCGCGAGGCCCGACTTGGCGTCGTGCACCGCGGTCCAGCTCTGCTGCGGCACCGTTTCGACATTCAGCTCCCGGTACTCATGGTTGTCCTTCGGCAGCGCAATCGGCCGCTCCACGACATCGAAGGCCGTGTCCGTCAGGAACGTCCCGGTCCTGGCGCCGCTGGGAAACAGCACGCGGACCCGGTGATCGTTGGCCGTGTTGTCCACGGACGTCCTTACCTCCACGTAATCCTGGCCGGGACGCAGGCTGACCACGCTGTCGAGCACGAGCGGCACGAAGATGTCCGACCGCGCCATGCCGTCGGCCTTGAGTTCCGCCGGCACGCGCATTTCCGTGCGGATGCGAAACGTGGCCAGCAGCGGCCCGTTGTGGACCAACGCCACGTCGGCCCGGCAGGCAATCGAGCTGAAGATCTGGTCGTTGGCCGCGATCCCATGATACCAGCCGTCGCCAATGTCGGCCCGGTCCTCGAAGGTGAGCAGGCGCTGATAGACCCGCTGCGTGAGCTTGTCGGTGAGGGTGAGCGTGCCGTTTTCCCCAATCACGACCTCGAGAAACTCGTTCGCCATCGAGCGGTCGCCGGTCGCGAGCGCCGGCTCGTCAGGGCAACGCGTCGGCTGGCCCGGCGCCGCGGCCCGAACGGTGAGCGTCGTATAGCCGAGCGCCGGCACCATCACGGACAGCGCGACGGCGATGTGATGGCTCATCACGCCCTCCGGAAACCGGGTGGTTCGGATGCGCTGACGGATGCGGTTCATCGTCTGCCCCAGCCGCTGGTAGGGAAGCTCGCGGCCGCTGGCGTCATGGATGGTGAAGCCGGGCTTCGGCTCAAAGCCGAAGAACTCGTTGAAGGTGGGCCACGCCGTGGGAATTTCCAACGTGATCTCAGTCACACCGGAGAAATCCCGGGCGAGCGGATTGAACACGGTGACGCGCAGTTCGTCGTCGGTCAGGTTGCCCGCGACGCTGGCGGCGAGCTGACTCGTGGCGTCGACGGTCAATTTCTCGGCGATCATCCGACACTGGTCGAAACGGAACTCCATGTCCTTGTGCACCTGGTCGGGACTGCAGCCGTCAATCGAGTCATGCGCGTGATTCTGCATCAGGGAGCGCCACGCGGCCTCGAGGAATCCAGGGGCAAAGTCTGCGCCAAGGGCGACGCCCGCGAACGCGGTGAACGGTTCGGCCCAGTGGCAGAGCAGGGTCTGGCATTGGCCGTTCGCCTGCTTGAGACCCACGCGGCTCGAGAGCACGCCGGGGATGACCCACTGGTTGCAGTAACCGCACAGATCCCTGACCGGATGCGCGCGGCCGGCGGCCCGGAGCTCGCCATCGAGCACGGTCGTGATGCGGTCCCGCTGCCGGAGCAGCTCCTGCAGGTAGGCGTCGAGGCTCGTGTGCCGGACCGAGTATTTTTTGCTCTTCGCGAACTCGGCGAACAGGAGCGCATAGCGCCGGGGATTCCACTCCTGGTGGTCGCACGATTCATGGATCAGGATCGCGTCCACCCCGGTGGCCGCGGCCTCCTGGTCGAGGAAGGCGCGCACAAGGCGGGCCATCTCCGCCGGGTTGTCCTCGATGGGCGGGCCGTATTCGTGACCGCGGTTCACCTGGTGGGCGAACGTGCCGTAGCCGACGTTGCCGAACTTGTGGACCGGGATCTCCGTGCCGTCGGCCCCGCGCCAGAGGAAGTTGCGGTGCGCGCTGTCATTCACGCCGCGCCACAGGTAAGCCACGGGGACGCCGCTCAGGGCGAAGATCTGCGGCAGCTGGCTCGTGTGGCCGAACATGTCGGGCACGTAGCCGGCATTCGACGGCACGCCACCCCAGGTACGCGCGCTCTGGCGTCCCACGAGCAGGTTGCGGATCAGGGCCTCGCCCGAGACCGTGAACTCGTCGGGCATCGAATACCACGGGCCGACAATCAGCTGACCCGCGTGGATCAGCCGTTCGACCTGCGCCCGGCGGTCGGGCCGGATTTCAAGATAGTCGTCGATCAGGATGGACTGCCCGTCGGTCTGGAACGGCCCCTTCAACCGTCCGTCTTCCAGGCCGTCGATCACCCGGTCCATCAGCCGCACGAGCGCATAGCGGATCCCCTGGAAGGGCTCGCGCCATTCGCGATCCCAGTGGGTGCTGAGGGTATAGTGGACGGGGCGTTTCCTGGGGGTGCTCATGGGTAAAGGGAGGGGAAAGTGGGATGGTTAACCACGAAGGGCACGAAGATCACGTAGGTCGATCCCAAGGCAGACCAGGAGGTTTCGGATCGGATTCAGGCTTCGTGCCCTTCGTGGTTCGGCAAAAAAATCAGATCACCCGGTCGTTGCCGCCGTCCACCGGGACCTGCGCGGCGGTGGTCTTGGCGAAGAGCGGGCCGCACATCTCGGCGGCCAGCTCGGCGACGTCGCGGCTGGAAACCTCGGTCTTCAGGACGTTGTTGGTCTTGTACTGCTCGACGGTCAGCCCGTAGTGCTTCGCCCGCGCGGCCAGGATTTCCGGCGTCCACAGCGCCGTGTCGAAGACCATGTTGGGGTGCAGCGAGTTGATCCGGATGCGGTCCTTCCCCCACTCCAGCGCGGCGACGCGCGCCAGCTGGTTGACCGCGGCCTTCGAGGCCGAGTAGGCCGCGGCGCCGGGGCCCGGCGCGGGCACGTTCTTCGAGCCGATCACGACGACGCGGCCGCCGTTGGGCGCCAGCTTCAGCAGCGGGTGCGCCTCGCGCATCAGGAAAAACGTGGCGTCGAGGTTCACGCCCATCACCTTGCGCCAGAGGTCCGCGCCGGTCTCCGCGATCGGGGCGCCGGCCGGGAAGATGCCCGCGTTCAGGACCAGCATGTCCAGGCCGCCAAACGCCCGCACCGCCTCCTCCAGCACCGCGCCGATCCCCGCTTCCCGCGTAAGGTCGCAGACGAGCCCGCGGAAATCGGGCCGGTTGTACAGCGTCGTGACCGCCGGATTGATATCCAGGCCCACGACGGCCGCGCCACGCTTCAGCAGCGAGTCGACGCACGCCTTGCCGATGCCCGAGGCGGCTCCGGTCACGAGTGCGACCTCGCCGGCGAACGCCGCCGGCTTGCCGGCGTTGCGGAGCTTCGCCTGCTCAAGGTCCCAGTATTCGACGTCGAAGATGTCCGAGGCCGGCAGGGCCTGCCAGCCGCCGAGCGCGGTGGCGCGCTGGATGATCTCCAGCGTGTGATGATAGATGTCGCTGGCGATGGCGGCATCCTTGGCCGTGCGTCCGGCCGTGCAGAGGCCGAGCTCCGGGTCCAGGATCACCCGCGGGGCCGGATCGAGCATCGTGAGCTTCTGCCCGGACTTCGCGGCGAGGCCCGCAAAATAGTCCGTGTAGGCCGCGCGGTACGCCTGCAGGTCGCTTCCGACCAGGGGCAGGCGCTTGGTGCGGATCACGTGGTCCGGCGTCGCCGGGCCCTGCTGCGAAAGGGCCGCGAGGTCGGAGCGTTGGACGAAAGCGAGCGCCGGCGCATCCGTATGGGTGCTCAGGATGGCGGGTGCGCCCATGGCGGCGGACAACTCGCGGCGCAGCGTGGCCAGCCGGAGGCGCAGGGACGGGGCCGGAGGGACCGGCTTCGTCACCGGCAGCTCCCACGCCCGGTGCTTCGCGAGGTAGTTCTCCGCGAGCGTGGCCAGCTCGATCATCCGCTCGTAGGCGGCCTTGGCGGTGTCACCGAAGGTGAACAGGCCGTGGTTCATCAGCACCAGGCCGATGGTGCCCGCGTGGGCGTGCCGCGGGTACAGCTCGGCACACCGCCGCGCCAGCTTGAAGCCGGGCATGACATAGGGAATCACCACGACGCGGTCGCCGTAGATCTCGCGCACGCGCTTTTCGCCGCCGGGGGTGTTCGTCACCGCGATCAGGGCGTCGGCATGGGTGTGGTCGACAAATTTCCCCGGCAGCAAGCCGTGCAGGATCGCCTCAACGGACGGCATGGGCGCGGACGGGTTGGTCAGGCAGACCTTCAGCTCCTTCGCCATCTGCAGGTCGGAGAGCTGCGGCAGTGCGGCCAGCCGGAGCAGGTGCGGCAGGCGGCACGGCGAGAAGCCCGCAGCCTCGATGGTTTCGAGATCCCAGCCGCTACCCTTGACGTAAAGGATGTCCTCGGCCTCGCCGAAGATATTCGGCTCGCGCACCTTCACCGAGGTGTTGCCGCCGCCGTGCAGGACGAGCGACGGATCGCGGCCCAGCAGGCGCGAACTGTACACCCGCTGTCCGAGATCGCCGGTGAACGCGGCGGCTTCCTGGTCATTCCAAAGGCTTTTCATGGGTGGGGATTAAGCGCCAAGGTGCGAAGCGGCGAAGGACGGAGGAAAGGTTGGGACTTGGGGTACAGACGGGTTTTCTTGCGATCGACCTTTGCGCCTTCGCGTCCGGGCGATTCAATCACTTCGGGGCCTCCACGACCTTGGTCGCGCGGCCGATGGCGGCGTCGGTGAAGATGTCGTTTTCGTCGGTGCTGCGCGTGGAGAACTCGGACACCACGGCACCCTGGTCGCCCGCCTGGAACCAGTGCTTGGTGTCGGGGAAGATGGTGTATTGGTCGCCCGGCTGGAGGACGACCTCGTGCCAGATGGTGTAGGTCGACTCGCGGCCGGCCGGCGGACGGCAGTGGGGCGACGGCGTGGGCGGGCCCTCGACGTAGAGATAGACGGTGCCCCAGCGGCAGCGGAACGTCTCCTCCTTGCCGGGCTGGCCGCCCACCGAGGGGTGCCGGTGCTCGGGGCAGGTCTGCCGCGGCCACATCGCCAGTTCCTTCGCGCAGCAACGCTGGGTGTTCACATAGACGAGCACGCCTAGCCCGGTGCGGGTGAACTCGCTGAGGCCGAAATCGGCCACCTCGATCCGCTGGTGCTCGGCGGGAGTGATGACGAGGCCGGCCTTCTGGAAGAAGGCGGCCGCCTCGTCCTGCCGCTGCTTCAGTTCTGCTTTAGTGATCATGGGGTTTGGGTGGGAGGGTCCGTCATTCTGAGCGCCGCGAAGAATCCAGCACGATTTCGCTGCAGGCTTCGATTCTATCCAACTGGATTCTTCGCTGCGCTCAAAATGACAATCAGGGGTGTCGGGTTGACTATTTCCACTGCTCGCAGCCGCGAAAGGCCATCTGCGCGTCGCCGCCGACGTAGCGGGGAAAGGGCTTGTAGTCATTGATGCCGGGGACGGCCCGGCCCCGCAGCAGAAAATCGCAGCCCCAGGGCTGGGTGATGCGCGTGGTGGTGGGAATATACCGGATCGTAAGCCCGCAGCGGCGCTTCGGCGAGGTGTTCGCGTTGGAACCGTGGATCACATTGGGGTGATGCACCGAGAGGTCGCCGGCCTTGAGGATGACGTCCACCGCCTTCGACTCGTCGACAAAGGACGCGTCGATCTCGGAATTGAGCACGTTGGTGACGTCCTTCCGCTCCTTGAGCTGCTGGAGCTTCAGGTGCTGCGTGCCGGGAATGACGCGCATGCAGCCGTTTTCGGGCGTGGAGTCGTCCACGGCGAGCCACACGGTCACGACCTCCATCGGATCGAGCGGCCAGTAGCTTCCGTCCTGGTGCCAGAGCACGGGCAGGCCGTTGCCGGCGGGCTTGCAGAGGTAGTGCGAGGCGAAGAGCGCGATGTTGGGACCGATGAATTCCTGCGCGACATCCAGCAGGCGGTTGTCGCCGACGAGCCTCACCCAGAACGGATCGTTGGGGATGAGGTCCTGCCACAGCTGCTCGGGCCGGCGTCCGGGATTCTTCCGCATGAGCCATTCGACATGGTCGCTGGCCTCCTTGATGAGCGCGGAATCAAGGACGTTGCGGGCGATGACGTAGCCATCGCGGTGGTACTGATCGATGAGTTTCATGGGGTGAGGTGGAGTAATGGGGGACTCAGGAAATCAGGAAGGAAACCCGAGTATGCTGAGAACCATCGAGGCGGTTTTAGATGGGTTGTTCCAGGGTTCCTGAGTTCCGGATTAAGTCTGGGCCAGGCGTCGCGCGGCTTCGACGATGCGGGGGACGTCGGGGCGGTAGGCGTTTTCAAGGATCGGGGTGAAGGGCACGGGCACGTCGGGCGAGGCCACGCGCACCACCGGCGCCATCAGGCTGTCGGAGCAGTGCTCCATGATGCCGGCGGCGATTTCCGCGCTGACCCCGCCGGTCTTCGGTCCCTCCTCGACGATGACCACGCGGCCGGTCTTGCGGAGGGAGGCGCCGATCGTGGCGTAGTCGACGGGCGACAGGCTGCGGACGTCGATCACCTCGGCCTCGATGCCCTCGGCGGCGAGGATCGTGGCGGCGGCCATCGCGTAGTGGGTCATCAGCAGCCAGCCGAGGATCGTGACGTGTTGCCCCTCGCGGCGCACGGCGGCCTGGTCGAGCGGCACGGTGTAATCCGCGTCGGGAATCTCGCTGGTGGCGTCAACGGCGCCCGGTTCGGCGCGCGCGCCCTTGGAGCCGTAGAGCAGCTTGTGCTCGAAGATCATCACCGGGTTGTCGTCGCGCACCGCGGCCTTGAGGATGCCCTTCGCATCATAGGCGTTCGACACCGCGACGACCTTGAGGCCGGGCACCCCGGTGAAGTAGCGCTCCATGCTCTGCGCGTGCTGCGAGCCGCGGCCGGTCGCGCCGATGGGGGCGCGCATGACCATGGGCACCTTGACGGTGCCGCCCGACATGTAGCGCATCTTCGCCGCGTTGTTGATCAGCTGGTCGCTGGCGAGGAAGAGGAAGTCGCCGTACTGCATGTCGGCGATCGGCCGCATCCCCATCATGGCCGCGCCCACCGCCATGCCGGTGAAGCCGAGCTCGGCGATCGGCGTGTCGATGATCCGGCCGGGGAATTTCTCCGCGAGCCCGAGCGTGACGGTGAAGGCGCCGCCCCACCCGCCCGGCACGCCGATGTCCTCGCCGATGCAAAACACCGCGGGGTCGCGGGTCATTTCCTCCGCGATACCGTCGCGGAGCGCCTCTGCTATGCCTTGTCGTTTCATAAGTTCAAAAGGTTCAGGTTTCGCGGAAAGCCACCGGGCTGCCCTGCGGGTCGTTGAAGTCGTTCAGGTAGCCGGCGTCCTGCCACTTTACGCCGTCGCGCAGCCCGGACTTCTCCGTCCGCAGGTGGATCGCGAAGCTCACGCGCGGACCCGGGCCGAGATTGGGGCCGCTGCCGTGGACCGTGAGGCGGTGATGGAAGCTCACTCCGCCCGGCGGGAGCACTGCGGCGACCTCCTCCCACGCGCCGCCGCCGCTCTTGTCCCGGATGCGCTGCTTGAGCGCATCGAGGTGGTCGCTGAAAAAATCACCCGCCTTGAGCAGGCCCCAGTGGTTCGAGCCGCGCACGAAGCGCATCGGGCCGGAGTCGGCCGTGACATCGCTGATCGCGACCCACGCCGTGAAGATATCCCCCTGCAGCGCGCCATCCCAGTATTCCTGGTCCTGGTGCCAGCCGACATTCACGCCGCCCTGGCCGCCGGGCGGCTTGATCAGGAGCTGCGTCGCGAACACCTGGATGAATTTCGCGCCGGTCAGCGCCGCGGCCCAGCGTCCGAGGGCGAGATGGCTCACCAGCTCGTGGATCGTCCGGTCCGAGCGGTGCGCATTGTCGATCTTCACCAGTGACTTTGGCGGCTCCTTGGAAACCTTGGGCGCGCCGGCCGGCGGAATCCCGGTCTCGTACTCGCCGGCGTAAACCGCGTCGATCCGCTGCCGCACGCGCCCGAGCAGCTCGGTGGGGATGAGCCGCGGGGCGATGAAAAAGCCGTCCCGGGAAAACTGGGCCGCGGCCGCGGTCTTCATGGTCTCGGTCAGGAAGGGGCTGGTGGAGGAGCTCATGGGGTCAGGCGAAAACGTCGGTGGTCAGGTCTGCGAGCGTGGGTTGCGGGGCGCGCTTGGCGTTTTCGACGCCGGCGGTGATCTGCCGGTCAACGTCCGCCTTGATGGCGTCCAGGTCGGCCTGGCTGACATCCCCTCGATCGAGCAGCTGCACGGCAAAGCGCTCGATCGGATCGCGCGCAAACCATGCCTCACGCTCGTCCTTCGCCTGGTAATGGCAGGCGTCGCGCCGCGAATGTCCGGTGCGCCGGTAGGTCAGCAGCTCGAGCAGCACGGGACCCTTCCCCGCCCGGCACTCCTCCGCCGCACGCTGGGCGGCGGCGTAGACCGCAAGCACGTCGTTGCCGTCAACCGTCTCGCCGCGGAAGCCGTACGAGGCGGCCCGGTCCGAGACGCGCGGGTTCTTCATGACCTTGTCGATGCGGGTCGAGGCGCCGTAGAGGTTGTTCTCGCAGACGAGGATGACGGGCAGGTCCCAGATCGCCGCCATGTTCACCCCCTCGTGGAATGCGCCCTCGGCCACGGCGCCGTCGCCGAAGAAGCACGCGACGACCTGCGGGCGGCGCTGCAGCTTGAACGCCAGCGCCATGCCCGCCGCGAGCGGAATGCCGCCTGCGACGATCGCGATGCCCGGAACCATGCCCTTGTCCATGTTGCCCATGTGCATCGAGCCGCCCTTGCCCTTGCAGCAGCCGGTGGTGGCGCCGAACAGCTCGTCCAGCATCTCCTGCACGGATAGCCCCTTCGCCAGGGCATGGCCGTGGCCGCGGAACGTCGAGGTGATGAAGTCGTCGGGCCGCAGCGCCGCGCACACGCCGACCGCGGTGGCCTCCTGGCCCTGGCACTGGTGGATCGTGCCGGGCATCGTGCCCTCGAGAAAGAGGAACTTCACGCGCTCCTCGAATTCGCGGATGAGCACCAGCTGTTCGTAGAGTTTCAGGTGGAAGGCACGGTCGGTTTTCATGGGTATCGGGAAGTTGATCAGAGTTCGAGGCTCACGCCCATGAGGCCGATGACGACGTCCTGGGACAGGGTTTCAAGGGTCACGCTCTCCAGCGACACGCCCGCGCGGAGTTTCCAGGAGAGCACCATGGCGCGGCACTCGCGGCCGAGCTGGACCTGCGGCGGCGGCTCCTTGGGCAGGCAGAAGGCATCGAGCCCATAGCTGTAATCGCTGCCACCCCAGCTGGAGAGCATCCAGAAGTTGAACGGCGGCACCAATTCCAGCGTCTCGACCTGGCCGTCGGCATAGCGGAACCGGAACTCCGCGTTGGCGATCCGCGTCTGCATGGGAAACGTCGAGCCGGCAACCAGCAGCCAGAGTGTGTCTGCCGCGCGGCCGACCGGCACCGTGACCGACACCGGCCAGTTGTCCCACAGTGACGTGAAGGCGATGTTCTGTTTCTCGTCCGGCGCAGTGAACGGAACGTGCTGCGGCGTCATGATCCGGCCCCGACCGTCGGCGAGAGCGGGCACCTGGCCGAGGTCGATCATGGGCGGCGGCAGATTCCAGTACGGAAAAGTCCACGCCGAATAACCGTCGATCCCCAGCTGCACCGAGCACGTCGCGGGACGCGGCGAGAGGTAGCGCTGCTGGAAGATGGTGCGGACATCCCCGTTGCACTGCGGCGCCAGGTCGAGGCAGGCCCAGGTCGCCTCCGCCCGTGCGGTCCGCGGGGTTTGGGCGGCGCGGCGAAGCTCGGCAACGGGATCCGTGACCTGCACCTGGAAGATCTGCCAGCGCGGCAGTTCACCCGCAAGGTTCCGGGCGAGCACCAGGTGATGCCCGGGTTTCGCGGCGAACCGGCCGTGCAGGCTCGAAGTCCCCGCGCGGGCACCCTCGATCACCTGGTGCAGATCACGCCACTCTTTAACCGGGCCCGCGGCCACGGACAGTTCCGCTTCCTCCCCCACCCGGCCGGCGAGGGCCACCGGCCCGGCCTGCGGCCGGCGGCCCGCGAGTTCAACCACCAGCTCAGCCGTGGTCACCGCCGGAACGTCAACCAGCAGCAGCGTGCAGCCGAAGCCGGGCTCGACGGTCCACGCCACCGCCCGGCCGTTGAGGGTGACGCGATGGATTTTATCCGCCCGCACCGGGAGGCGGAAGCTGACGTCCGCCGCTTTGGCGAGGGTCAGCTGATAGCGGTCAGTCTCCCCAGCCTGCTCATGGTCGAAGGAGAAGTCGGGCGTCTGGATCGAGGCGCCCGGCCACTCCGAGGGGAAGGCAGGCTGCACGCGGACGCGTCCATTGGGATAATCCGGGACGTAGCCGAACAGACCCTCAACCACCGTGCGCGCGAACATGTGCACGTTGTCCCCGAAATCCGTGGCCGCCCCGATGTGGCTGAAGCCCCCCGGCACGGCGCTCGCGTAGGCGCTCTCCAGCATCGCGCCCTCCAGCAGCGCATAGCCGGCGTCGCCGAGCCCGGTCTGGAAATACGCCAGTGCCAGATGGCAGAGATCGCCGCCGAAGACGTCGCGCACCGACCATTTCCACGGCACCCAGTTGGAAGGCTGGCACAGTACGCCGCCGAACGGGAGGCGGACACGCTCGAGCGCCCACTCCGTGAAGTACAGGGACTCCAGCGACTCCTCGGCCGTCGTGAGGCCTGCGTCAATCGGCAGGAACACGCTGTACACCCATGCGTCGTCATGCACGCGGCCGTGGCCGCCCTGCTCGAGGTACAGGCCGAAGTGACCGCGATCCTTCACCCACAGCCGCTCGCGCATCGCGCGCTGAATCTTGTCCACCTGCGCCCGGTGGCGGTTCGCACCGGCGGTGTCGCCGGCGCGGCGCGCCAGGTCCATCGCCGCGCGGTGGGCGGTGCAGGCATAAGCGGACTGCTCCGCGCTGCCGCCGCCGTTGTACCAGACCGAGTCGGTCGGCAGCGTGTTGATGTAGCTCTCGTAGAGCCCGTCGTTGTCGGGATCGAAGCACTCCCGCATCCACTCGGTGTGCAGTTCCAGCGCCGGCCGCAGCAGCCGCTCCATCGCCGGGTCGGCCGTCGCGCGCCAGTCCCTGATCGTCTGATCAAAGAACTGCGTCTGCACATCGTATATCGTGAACCCGCGGTCGAGCGCCCCCTTCCCGTAGAACCGCGAGCCGGGTCCCTCGTGGCAGAGCAGCCGGTCCGGGCTGGCCTCCGCCCACGTGCGGACGGGATCGGTCTTCTTCTGGAGGCCGATCGTGTACTCCGCGTTGCCCTGTACCCGGTCGTGCCAGCCCAGCGCCGTGGCCCCGCAGATCACGCGCCACCCCACGAAGCGGATGTTGAACGCCATGCACCCGTGCCGGAAAATAGCGGGGTTCCGCTCGCAATTGCCGTCCACCGCATGACACACCGCCGCCACCGCCGCATCCAGCCGCGCGTCCGGCGTCGTGGTCATGACCCGCTCCACCGTGTGCAGGTAGGCCAGCCCGTCACCAAAGGCCCGGGCCGGTTCACGGCCGGCCAAATCCGTCCGGGCGATGGATCCGGCGGCCACGGTCTCCACCGAGAAATGCCATTCGTCCTCGCCGGCCGGAAGCTCCGCCGCGCCCACCACCACGGGCAACGACCCGGGCAGCGATTCGAGCAGCGCCAGGGGATCAGCCGCCGCGGCGGCGTCACCCACCCGCACCATTCCGGGACGATCCAGCTGGCCCAGCGCAACCTGTGCCGAGCCGGGTGCCGCGGCCAACTGAAAGGCCCGGCCGTCCACTGCGGCCACGTTGCCGGCGCAAAATTCCGCCACCCACCCTTGGTGCAACAGCGGCCGGCGCGGATCGCCCGACCGGCAGATATCCGGGTTTCCGCGCATGACGGGGTCCCATTTCCAGCGGGGATCCTCCTCCGGTTGCGCACCGCCGAAGGCCCAGATGAACCGGTCACCGGCCTGCAGGCCCGCCGCGTGGAACCGGACCGCAAACCCCGCGACCTCCCGCAGCGGCACCACGGTGACGGTGAGCTCCACGCCCGCGAAGGCGGGATCCGCACACACCCAGGTCATCCGGCCGCAGCGATAGCGGGACTCGACCCGGGCGAACCCGTGCAGCCACTTCGCCCGGCCCTGCCGCGCGAGGGCTCCCATGAAGGCGCCGTGCAGGAAGGGCTTCGCGATCAGCCGCACGAGCGGCCGGTCGCCCGTGAGGACAGCGCCTTCCGTGTTCTGGTCGCAGTAAAGCGGGCGGTTGTTGAAATACGGGCCGTTGCGCCCGACGATCTCGCGGTCCGCCGCGCCGTAGCGCAGCCGGCCCGCGCGAAGATACTCCGCGGAGACCGACTGGCCCGGTTCACGCCACGGGCCCGCCGCGGAGGCCGCGGTATCGGCGGGTGCTGCGAGGGTGGCAGGCGGACGGCTCATGGAGTTCAGGCGCCCAGCACGAACCGGTGGACGATCCGGATGAAGTTGGCGGGGTATTCGCAGTACGTGTTGATGAGGTAGCTGCCGAGGTCGCCGCTGCGCTCCGAGTAATAGCGTTCCCGCCAGTACCAGTTGTTGGCGCGGCCGACGCGCGCCACCTGCCGCAGCGACTCGAGCACACCCTCGCGGTCGCCCATCACGGTGCGCGCCCAGGCCTCGACGTACCAGACCCGGCCCATCGCCGCGGTGTCATGACGGTCGAGGAACAGCATTTCCCAGTCCTCATAGGTTTCCGGCCGCGTGGAGATGCCGGTGGGAATCCCGTTGTAGACAAAGTCGCGGTTGTTCCGCAGCTGCGGCCAGAGAATCCTCACCTGCTCCGGCGTCGCGGTGCCCGTGGCGATCGCGGCCCAGTCCACGTCCGTGAGGCCGTGATGCGAAATGGCCCCGCGTTCCGGATGGATGTATTCCACGCAATGGTCGCCGGCCCAGAATTTTTTCCGGAAACAGGCCGTGATCCGGTCCGCCACCGCCGCATGGCCGGAGTCGCCCGTCATCCGGGCCGCGAGCCGGAGGGCGTCCGCCGCATAGCACTGCGTGACGCCGTCGTAATCGAGCCGCGGGGGCCGCTCCACATAGTAGCCGCCGCCGCGCACGAGGCCCTCGGCGGTGACCTGCCGCACCAGCCAGCCGGTCACGGAGCGCAGGAACGGCAGCTGTGCCGCCAGCCAGGCCTGGTCACGGGTGTGGCGGAAAATCACGTCGGCCATCTGGATGACGGTGACGTTGGCGAGCACCATGAGCGGATTGCCGGGAAACCAGTGCGTGTAGGCGCCGCCGTTGGCCGCCACGACAAAGGGGAAATTTTCCTCCCGCTGCGGCAGCTTCATCTGCATCGTGGTGCCCGCCTGGCCCGGCAGGATGGCGAACGGGATCAGGCCGTCCTCGCGCAGGAAGGTCTTCACGTACTCCCAGCTCGCCAGCACCTCCGCCTTGCGGCCCAGCCACAGCAGCGCCTCGGCGGACTGGCCCCAGTCCAGGCCGGGGAACGTCGTGTCGCTGCCGTGGCCCTGGCTGGGGTCGGCGCAGACTGAGAAATAGCCGAAGAAGATCTTCGGATTCAGCGCCGCAAGGACGCTTTTGTCGGCGCATTGGCGGTAGGCCTCGGCGAGTTCCGGTTCGAGCTGGCTGGGCGCCACAGTGGGAACGGCGGGTGGATTCATGGAAGGGTCAAAGGGAGGGAAACATGGAGAAGAAACCGGACCGGGGCCTCACGGGGAAGGACGGCCGGACGCGGCGCGGTTCTTGGCGAACATTCCTCCAGCCGCTTTCGGGGCCGGGGTGGCTGCCACCGCCGGGACGGGGGCCGGCGCAGGCTGGGCCACGGGAGCGGAGGGCGCGACCGGAGCGGGACCGCCTTCGACCTCCAGGACCGCGAGCAGCTGCCCGGCCAGCAGCGCGTCACCGGGCCGGGCGTGCGCGACGACCAGCCGGCCCGTGGCGATGGACTCCACTTCCAGGGTAGCCTTGTCGGTTTCGACCTCGAGCAACGACTGGCCGCGGGTGACGGGCTGGCCGGGCTCCACGAGCCAGCGGATCACCTTGATGGTGGAGTCGGTCGTGGCGAGGTCAGGCATTTTGAATTCGATTTCCATGGTAAATTTTGGCGCGGAAACACCGCTATTCCGCCGATGCGAGCCAGCATTCGAGCGCCGCGAGGCTGTTGCCCGTCGCCATGCCGGTGTCCACCTGGCCGGCCAGCTCGGGCCCCCAGTGCCGGCCGGAGAACTGGCCGAGCGCGTGGATCATCCCGCCATCCCACGGCTGGCCGGGTGCCTCGATCTGCCAGTGGCCGATGAACGCAGCCATCTCGGCCGCCATCGTGGCGTAAAGCGGGTCACCGGTCAGCCGGGCGAGCGTCAGCACGGGCTCCATCGCCTTGGCCGGTCCGATCGGGTATAGCAGCGGATAATCGTCCATGCGGCAGCACTGACCGCCGCGCGCCACTCCCCGGTTTGCCTGCGGCAGGTCGTAAAAGTAAGTCCACGCGAAGGCGAACGCGGCGGCCTTCTGGCAGAGCGCGAGGAATGACGGCTCGCGCGTCTCGGCATAAAGCGGGACGAGCCCCTCGAGCACGTAACAGGCCGCCTCGCCGTCGACGAACTCGCGGTCCGGGGCCGCGATCCCGTCCAGCATCTGGTTGAAATACTCGTAGCGCCCGATTTCGGGCGCGAGCGACTCCGCCAGCCGCCGGGCCCGACCGACCCAGGCGCCGTCACCGGTCACCTGGCCCAGCCGCACCCACAGGCCGCAGACCACCGCGCGGGCCGCAATGCGGTGCGGCTTGCGGTTGGCCTCCCGGTTGTGCTCGTCGAGGATGTCCGGCAGGTCGCCGTCCGGCCGCTGCTGCGCGGCGAGGAACAAGCCGATGGCCAGGGCCGCGGCCCGCCAGTGCTCCCGGGTCGGTGCATCCGGATAGGCCGGAGCCAGCTGGTAAAGCTGAATCAGTTGGCTGCCGGTGTGACCGAGGGAATGGGTCCAGATCCGGCTGCCCGGGATGAGATCCATCAGGAAGTCGCCGTATTTTTTCCCGTCGGTGCGGTCATAATACGCCGCCGCCGGTCCGTCGCCACGCCGGAAACAATCGAGGCTGCGGGTCATCCCGTTGACGTACGGCAGCAGCCGCGCGTCCCCGGTGCGGAGCCAGTGCCGCACAGCGCCCATCCACATCTCCACCGCGATTCCCTCGCCCCAGCCCAGGTCAAAGTAGCCGCTCATTTCGCCCTGCTTCCTCGCCGGCCCGGTCTGCGTCCGCACCCACATGTTGCTGAACCAGCCACGACCCGGCCCGAGTGCATCGGGCGCCCAGAGATCGCAGTGCCCATAAAAATCCGCGATGCCCGCCGCGACCGTTTTCACATCCACTGCCGCCACCGGCGTGCGCAGCAGGATGCCCGCCGCCAGCCGCTCCGCCTCGAGCCACGGTTCCTCACTCGGCTCCAGTGTCTTGGCTGCGATGACCTCCGTCAGCGTCACCTCGTCGCCGGCCGCAAACGTCGCCGTCCCGGGACGCACCGCCGGCACGCCGCCGGGAGGCTGGGTTGCGGTGTCGGGAAAATACACGCTCAACCGCACGGACCCGGTGGCTTCCGGCGTCAGCTCGAGCGTCCCCGCCGAAACGCTCCGGTCCACCCCATGGATCGCGACGAAGCTGCCGTCATGCCAGAGGTGGAAGGGAAACGGCAGGGCCCAGTCCACCGCCGGCCGGAAGGGCTTCAGGCCCGCCAGCGGCCGTTCATGGGCCTGCAACGGACAGGTGTAGCGCACGGCGGCGTCCGCGGGCAGGCGGAATCCCGGGTGGATCGCCGCGTGGCACGGCTGGAGAAACGTGTAGGTCTGCCGGCGGCGGATCACCGGCTGGTCCGGCGACACCTCAATGACGGCCGTGGCCGTCCAAGCCTCGCAGCCGCCCGTCAGACGGATCTCCCAGCCGCCCGCGGCCGTCCGGGTCGCCGTGCCGTGGGTGGCGCTGACCGCGCCCACCGAGGTCGCGAATTCCTCGCCGGGCCAACCCTCCACCAGGGTCCGCCACGCTCCCGCGTGCCGCCGGGCAACCATGCCCACCCCGTAGGCGGGCCGGTCCGCGCTCCCGCGGTTACCGACGACGACCGCCAACCAGGGGTTGGACAGCGTCGGCCGGCCGGGCAGCGCGGATGCGAGGTCCATCGGCGTTCAGAGCTTGCCGGTGGCCACCGGCAGCGGATGGGCCGCCATGAACGCCGCGGCCTCCGCGGCGGTGAAGACCCCGTCGGTCGTGCCGATCATGCGCGTCGCCGAGGCCCCGAGCGCGCTGCCGTAGCGCAGCTGGTCGGCGAGGTCGCCGCCCCGCCGGATGGCGGCGATGATGCCCGCGCCAAAGGCGTCGCCCGAGCCGGAGGGATCGATCACGTTCGCCGGATAGGTACCGCACCGCCAGAATTGCCCGTCCCGGCCGGCAATAGCCCCGGCCTTGCCCTGCGTGATGACCACCGTGTGCGCGCCGGCGGCCTGGAAGAAGCGCAGTTGGTCGAGCGGGTCCGCAAGCCCCGTGATGAGCTGCGCCTCGTCGTCGTTCGGGAGAAAATAATCGATGTGGGGCAGCAGCGCGGCGAGTTCGTCGCGCGCGGACCACGCCTCGGGCACGACCACGTCCACCACGGTCGTCACGCCCTTGGCGCGGGAGAATTTCAGCAGGTCGCCCAGTTCGCCGGCATCAATGCCGGGCATGGCGAACAGGCCGCCAAAATAGAACAGCTTCAGCCCCGCCACCCATTCGCGGCGGATGTGCGCGACGGTCAGCGCGCGGTTCGCGCCGAAGACATGGAGGTAGCGCCGGTCCTGCCCCTCCACGAGAAGGATGACGGTCCGGCTGGTGGGATACCGGTCGGTGCTGACCAGCGCGCCGCAGTCCACGCCCTGCCGCTCGAGGCCCGCCTGCAGCGTGCGGGCGGAATCATCCCGGCCAAGGCAGCCGAGCACCGCGACGGACAGGCCCTGGCGCGCGAGATCGAGGGCGACGTTGGCGGCGCAGCCGCCCACCTTGACCGGCATCGCGTCCAGCGCGACCAGGCGGCCCTCGCGCGGCAGTTCGCGCAGCGGGCCGCAGATAATATCCTCCACCATGATTCCGGCACAGCCGATTTCATTCATACGTCAGGTCCTCCCGCAGCAACCGAGGTTTTCGATGCGTTCCAATACCGCGTCCCGCACGGCGAACCGGCCCGCGACCATCACGTCCGCCGGGCCGCCCAGGCCGAGCAGCTCGTGCGGATTGACCTCACGGGTCGCCAGGGTGGCGCGCACCGCCCGCAGGTAGTGCTGCTTGAGGTAGGTCCCGTAGTTCACCTTCGTCACGCCGAGGGCGATCGCCTCCTGCAGCGAGCCGGCATCAATCCCCGTGCCGCCGTGCAGCACGAGCGGGCGGTCGACGCGGCGGTGGATCTCCGCAAGGCGGGCAAGGTCGAGGCCCTGGGCGCCGGCAAGCTTGATGTGGACGTTACCCACGCTCACGGCGAGCAGGTCGATATCCGTGGCCGCAACGAAGCGCGCGGCGGCGGCGGGGTCCGTCATTTCGCCGCCCGGCGCGACTTCGCCGGAAGCCCCGCAGGGCAGTTCGCCAAGCTCGGCCTCCACGGCCACGCCGAGCGCGTGGGCGTGGCGCGTGAGCACCTGCACGCGGCGGACATACTCATCGTGGGGGGCCGCGGGATCGGCGGGCATGACCAGGTTGAACCCGACCTCGGCGGCGCGCCGCACCCAGGCGTCATCGGGGCATTCGTTGAAGATCAGGCCGCAGGGCACCGCGGCCGACTGCGCGGCGGCGCGGCCCAGCTCGGCGTACCAGGCCAGGCGCTCGGCCGCCCGCCGTCCGGGCCGGCTGAGGAAATCGCCGTTGAAGCCGATGATGACGGGCGCGCGGGCCGCCTCCGCCGCATCGATCACGCCCTGCAGCGACTCGAGATTCCAGCTCTCGAAATAGCCGAGCGCATAGCCGCCGGCGCGGGCGCGTTGCATCAGGACCCTGATGGATTCAAGCGGCATGGGCGGCGTGGTGGGCGGCAGGCTTCGGCCCGTCGGCGACGAGCACCCTGCAGCCGGCCTTTTCGAGGAGGGTCAGATCGGCGCGCCGCGGCGGTCGGTCGGTCACGACCGTGTGGATCTGGCCGGTCTCCAGCACCCGGCTGAGGGCGCGCTGGCCGAACTTCGAGTGATCCACCAGCAGCACCAGCTCCACGCACTGCCGGGCGATGATCTGCTTGATGCGGAAGTTGGGCAGCGACGACTCAAACGTGCCCTTGGCCGGCAGGAAGCCCTTGGTGCTGACAAACGCGAGGTCCACGAAGAGGGTTTTCGCCGCGTCCTCCGCCTGCGGCCCGACGTAGCAGAGGCTGCCCGCATCGTAATGGCCGCCGAGGCCGGTGACGGAGAGGTCGCTGTTCTTGCCGAGCTCCATGCAGGCCAGCACCGAGTTGGTGACGAGCGTGAGGCCCTTTCTTTCCGCGGCGAGCAGCCGGGCGAGCTCGAGGCAGGTCGTGCTGCCGTCGAGGAAGACCGTCGGGCGGCCCGTCACCAGGCCGAGGGCCCGGCGGGCGATGGCGCGCTTGGCGTCGCGCTGCTGCCCGAGCCGGGAGTGCACCGCGGTCTCGTACAGGTACGAGGGCGCGTGCGCCCGCTGCACGCCGCCGACCGTCCGGATGACGCGGCCCTGCCGCACCATCTCCTCCAGGTCGCGGCGGATGGTCATTGTCGACACGTGGCTGGCCGCGGCCAGCTCCTCGTAGGAGCAGGTGCCCGCCTGTTCCAGGCGGTCCTGGATGAACTGCCGGCGGTCGGGAGGCGTCATGGGGCGCGGCCGGAGGCGGGGGGCAACGAGGGGGTCACGAAAGCCACGGGGTTTATTTATCACACGTGGATGTTAAATCTTAACACGGCGAGCAAAAAGATTCCCCGCCGGGCGGGACCGGCCGGCTCAGGCCACGGCCGGCGCGACCGCCCCGGCCGCGCGGCGGCGGCGGAAGCGGTGGCGCAGCTGGTCGAGCGCCACGTACACCACGGGCGTCGTGAACAGCGTGAGGACCTGCGAGAGGACCAGCCCGCCGACGATCGCGATGCCGAGGGGCTTGTGCAGCTCCGCGCCCACCCCGCTCTCGATCGCCAGCGGGAGCGCGCCGAACAGCGCCGCCATCGTGGTCATCATGATGGGCCGGAACCGGACCACGCAGGCGCGGTAGATCGCCTCCCCGGGCGTGAGGCCCTCCGTCCGCTCCACCTCTAGCGCAAAGTCGATCATCATGATCGCGTTCTTCTTCACGATGCCGATGAGGAGGATGATGCCGATGTCCGCGATGATCGACAGCTGGTAGTTGCAGATCAGCAGGGCCAGCAGGGCGCCCACGCCGGCGGAGGGCAGCGTCGAGATGATGGTGAGCGGATGGATCAGGTCCTCGTACAGCATGCCCAGGATGATATAGACGGCGAGCAGCGCGGCGCCGATGAGCAGCGGCTCGCTGGAGAGCGACTGCTGGAAGACCTTGGCCGTGCCCTGGAAGCTGCCGTGGATCTCGCCCGGCAGGTGCAGCCGGGCGGCGATGGCCTCCAGGTCCCGGGTGGCGGCGCCCAGCGAATAGTCGGGATCGAGGTCGAACGAGATCGTGTCGGCCGGAAACTGGCCCTGGTGGTTGACCGACAGCGAGGTGTTGCCGCGCACGACGTGCGACACCGCGCTGAGCGGCACCATCCTTCCGGCGGAGGACTTGACGAAGATCTTGTCGAGCGAGGCGGGATCGAGCTGGTACTTCGGCGAGGCCTCCAGGACCACGTGGTGCTGCGTGAGCGACGTGTAGATGGTCGAGACCTGCCGCTGGCCGAAGGCATCGTACAGGGTGTTGTCGATGGCACTGAGCGTGAGCGCCAGCCGCGACGCCGCGATGCGGTCCACGACGACCTGCGCCTGCAGGCCGGTGGTCTGCAGGTCGGAAGTGACGGCCAGGAAATGCGGGGCCTTCTGCAGCTCCTGCAGCAACCGGCCGGACCAGAGGTGCAGTTCATCCAGGTTGGAGCCCGTCAGGCTGTACTGATAGAGGCTCTTGGACATGCGCCCGCCGATGCGCAGGTCCTGCGAGGGCTGGAGAAAGAGGCCCACCCCCTCCACCTTGGCGAGAGCCCGGCGGAGCTGACCGATGATCGTCTGAATGTCCACCTTGCGGGACTGCTTGTCCGGCACGCGCGTCTCGAGCGGCTTCAGCTGGATGAACATGCGGCCGCTGTTGCTGCCGCCGCTCATGAAGGAGACGACGGCATCGACGGAGCCGTTTTGCAGGATGATGTTGGTGACCTGCTGCTGCTTGGCCTGCAGCGACAGGAAGGAAATATCCTGCGAGCCCTCGACCACGGCCATCATCTGGCCCGTGTCCTCGATCGGGAAGAAGATCTTGGGCACCACGATGTAGAGGACGACGGTGCCGACCATCGTCAGGATGGTCACGCCCAGCATCAGCCGCTCGTGGCGGAGCACCCAGGTCAGCGCGCGGCTGTAGCTGTCCTGCAGTCCCGCGAACCCGGACTCCAGCGCGCGGAACAGGCGGTTGGGCTTGTCCTCCGAGGCCTCGTGCCGCAGGAACCGGCTGCACATCATGGGGGTGAAGGTCAGCGACACCACGGCCGACACCAGCACGGCGCACGTGAGCGTGACCGCGAACTCGTGCAGGTAGAGACCGATCTGCCCGGTCATGAAGATCAGCGGGATGAACACCGCGACCAGCGAGAGCGTGATGGAAACGACGGTGAACCCGATCTGGCGCGCGCCCTTGAGCGCCGCCGCCATCGGCGGCTCGCCCGCCTCGACGTAGCGGACGATGTTCTCGATCACCACGATCGCGTCGTCCACCACGAAGCCCACCGCCACCGCCAGCGCCATGAGCGAGAGGTTGTCCAGCGTGTAGCCCACGAGGTACATCACCCCGAAGGTGCCGGCGAGCGACAGCGGCACCGTGATGCTGGGGATCACGGTGGCCCAGAAGCGCCGCAGGAAGACGAACACGACCATGACCACGAGCGCGACCGAGATGAGCAGGGTAATCTCGATGTGCTGGACGGAGGACCGGATGGTGCCCGTGCGGTCGATCGCGACGCGCATCTTGATCGCCGGCGGCATCCATCGCGTCATCTGCGGGATCAGGGCCCGGATGTGGTCCGCGGTTTCAATGACATTCGCCCCGGCCTGCTTGAATACGATCAGCTGCACGCCGGGCTTGCCATTGGACCAGCCGCCCTGCCGCGCATTCTCGGTGGCATCGATCACGGTCCCGAGGTCGCCGAGCCGGACCGAATTGCCGTTCCTCTGGTAGGCGACCAGCGGGCGGTAGTCCTTGGCCTCGGAAAGCTGGTCGTTGACATGGATGGTGTACGACGCGTCCGGCCCGTCGATGCTGCCCTTGGGCAGGTTCGCATTGGAGGAGCTGACGAAGGTGCGGATGTTCTCCAGCCCGAGCCCGAGCGTGGCGAGGTAGGCGGGGTCCACTTGGACCCGGACGGCGGATTTCTGGGCGCCGCTGACCGTGACCTGGCTGACCCCGGCCACCTGGCTCACCTGCTGGGCGATGACGTCCGTCGCATAGTTATAAACCTCCCCGGGCGACATGGTCTCGGAGGAGAGCGCGAGGATCATGATCGGCGCGTCCGAGGGATTCGACTTCCGGTAGCTCGGGAGCGTGACGAGGTTGGCGGGCAGGTCGGCCGCCGCCGCATTGATCGCGGCCTGCACGTCGCGCGCCGCGCTGTCGACGTCCCGGCTGACATCGAACTGGATCGTGACGTTGGAACTGCCCAGCGAACTGGTGGAGGTGAGCTCGGTCACGCCGGCGATCTGGGCAAAGTGGCGCTCGAGCGGGGCGGTGACGGAAGTGGCCACGGTGACCGGATCGGCGCCGGGCAGGTTGCCCGAGACGCTGATGGTGGGCAGCTCGATCTGCGGCAGCGGCGCGATCGGCAGGGCCCTGAACGCGACCAGTCCCCCCAGCAGCAGGCCGAGGGCCAGCAGGGAGGTCGCGATGGGACGGCGGATGAAGGGCTCCGACAGGTTCATCTCAGGGCGCGGGCTCCGGCGCCGCCGGGAGCGCCGCGGGAGCCGGCCCGGCCGGCTTCCGGGAACGCATGAGCCAGCGGCTCAGGCGGTCCATGTAGAGATAGATGACCGGCGTGGTGTACAGCGTGAGCACCTGCGAAAGCAGCAGCCCGCCGACCATGGTGATGCCCAGGGGGCGCCGCAGTTCGGAGCCGGTGCCGCTCTCGATGGCCAGCGGGAGCGCGCCGAGCAGCGCCGCCATGGTCGTCATCATGATCGGCCGGAAGCGCAGCAGGCAGGCCTGGTAGATGGACTGCTCCGGCGGGAGGCCCTGCTCGCGCTCGGCCTCGAGCGCGAAGTCGATCATCATGATCGCGTTCTTCTTCACGATGCCGATGAGGAGCACGACGCCGATGAGCGCCACCATGGAGAAATCAATGCCGCAGATACTCAGGGCCAGCAGCGCACCCACGCCGGCCGACGGCAGGGTCGACAGGATCGTGATCGGGTGGATGTAGCTCTCGTAAAGGACGCCCAGCACGATGTAGACGACCACCAGCGCCGCGAGAATCAGCCACGGCTCGCTCTGCAGGGAGCTCTGGAACTCCGCGGCGCTGCCGGAAAAGTTCGTCTCGACCGTGTCGGGCACGCCGACCTCGCGCTTCGCCTGCTGCACCGCCACCACGGCGTCGCTGAGGAAGGAGCCGCTCCGCAGGTTGAACGAGATCGTGGCGGCCGGAAACTGGCCCTGATGCGTGATCACGAGCGGGGCCGTCCGCAGCGTAATGGTCGCAAAGGAACTCAGCGGCACCAGCGTGGCCGCGGCGGCGGACGAGGCGCCGGCCCCGTTGGCCGGGACGTAGATCTTGCTCAGCGCCGACGGATCCCGCTGGTATTCGGGCGTGACCTCCATGATCACGCGGTACTGGTTCAGCTGGGTGAAGATGGTGGAGATGATCCGCTGCCCCAGCGCGTCGTAGAGCGTGTTGTCAATGTCCGCCGGGAGGATGTTCAGGCGCGAGGCCTTGTCGCGGTCCACGGCGATGTCGATCTGGTAGCCGTCGGTCTGCTGGTCGCTCGCGACATCGGTCAGCTCCGGGCTCTGGCGCAGCCTGTCCACCAGGAGCGGGGTCCATTTCGCGAGTTCGTCGGCATCGGCATCCTCGAGGATGTACTGGTACTGCGTCCGGCTCACGCGGCTGTCGATCTGGAGATCCTGAACGGCCTGCATGTAGAGGGTGATGCCCTCGACGTTCTTCACCTGCTCGCGGAGCCGGGCGATGACCTGGTCGGCGGACGACGACCGGTGCTCGCGCGGCTTCAGGTTGATGGAGAGCCGGCCGGTGTTGAGCGTGGCGTTGATCGTCCCGGTGCCGACGAAGGAGGACACGCTCTCGACGTCCGGGTCCTTCAGCACGATGTCGGCGATCGCGCGCTGGTGCGCGGCCATCGCCCGGAAGGAGATGTTCTGGGCGGCGTCCGTCACCCCGGTGATGAGCCCGGTGTCCTGCTCCGGCAGGAGGCCCTTGGGGATGTAGACGTACATCGCCAGGGTGGCGATGAGCGTGGTGATGGCCACGGCCAGCGTGAGGGGCTGGTGCCGCAGCACCCACTTCAGCCCGCGGTCATACCAGGCCAGCATGCCGTCGAAGAACCGCTCGGTGGCCTGAAAGAACCTGCCGTGCGGCTCCTCGCTCTCGGGCTTGAGCAGGCGCGCGCACATCATCGGAGTCAGCGTCAGCGACACGATCGCAGAGACGACGACGGCCACGCTGAGGGTGATGGCGAACTCGCGGAAGAGCCGCCCGACCACCCCGGTCATGAACAGCAGCGGGATGAACACCGCGATGAGCGAGACCGTCAGCGAGATCACGGTGAAGCCGATCTGCTTCGCGCCCTTGAGGGCCGCGTCGAAGGGCTTTTCGCCCAGCTCGATGTAGCGGACGATGTTCTCGATCATCACAATCGCGTCGTCCACCACGAAGCCGGTCGCGATGGTCAGCGCCATGAGGGAAAGGTTGTCCAGGCTGAACCCCGCCAGCTGCATCACGCCGAAGGTGCCGATGATCGCCAGCGGCAGGGCGATGCTGGGGATGACGGTGGCCCAGAGCTTGCGCAGGAAGAGGAAGATCACGAGCACCACGAGGATGATGGTGAGCACGAGGGTGAACTGCACGTCGGCCACCGACGCGCGGATGGTCGTGGTGCGGTCGGTCAGGACGGTGACGCGGACGCTCGGCGGGATCGAGGTGAGCAGCGAGGGCAGCAGCTTCTTGATGCGGTCCACCGTCTGGATGATGTTGGCGCCGGGCTGGCGCTGCACGTCGAGGATCACGGCCGGCCGGTTGCCGTACCAGCCGGCGAGCTTGGTGTTCTCGACGCTGTCAATGACGCGGCCGACATCCTTCATGCGGATGGGTGCGCCGTTGCGGTAGGCCACGATGATGTTGAGGTAATCGGCCGCCGACAGGAGCTGGTCGTTGGCGTTGATCGCGTAGGCCTGGTGCAGGCCGTCGAAGCTGCCCTTCGGTGCATCGACATTGGCGTTGGCGATGGCGGTGCGGATGCCCTCGAGGCTCAGCCCCTGGGCCGCGGTCTTCGCCGGATCAATCTGCACGCGGACGGCAGGCTTCTGGTTGCCCTCGATGCTGACGAGACCGACGCCGGTGACCTCGCTGAGCTTTTGCGCGAGCAGGGTGTCGGCGTAGTCGTTCACCTTGTCGATCGGCACGGTGTCGGAATACACGGCGAGCGTGAGGATCGCGGTGTCGGCCGGGTTGACCTTGTTGTAGACCGGCGGATTGGGCAGGCCCTGCGGCAGCACGCCGGACGCCACGTTGATGGCGGCCTGCACGTCCTGCGACGCGCTGTCGATGCTGCGGTCGAGGCTGAACTGGAGGGTGATCGTGCTGACGCCGAAGGAACTCACCGAGTTCATCGAGCTCAGCCCGCTGATCTGGCCGAACTGCTGCTCCAGCGGCGTGGTGATCGACGAGCACATGACGTCGGGCGCGGCGCCGGGCAGCTGGGTCGTGACCTGGATGGTCGGAAAGTCGGCGTTGGGCAGCGCCGAGATCGGCAGCATCAGGTAGCCCAGCAAGCCGAGCAGCACGACGGCCGCCATCAGCAGCGACGTGGCGATGGGACGCCGGATGAAAAGCTCGGAAACGTTCATGGCGGCGGACTCAGGACGACGCCGGACGCTTGTGCCTGGGTTTGTCGCCGGTGTCACCGGGCTGCGCCGGGGCCGCATTCGCCGGCGGCGCCACGGTCACGGAACTGCCGTCCTGCAGCTTGTACTGGCCGTCCACGACCACGAGTTCGCCGGGCGTGAGCCCCTTGTTGATTAGCGCAAAACCCCCGTCGATCTGCGCCACGTCCACCCCGCGCACCGTCACGGTGGAATCGGCCTTGATGACAAAGGCAAACGAGCCCTGCGGGCCGCGCTGGATCACGCTCGACGGCACGACGATGCCGCCCTGGCGGATTTCGACGCGGAGGCGGACGTTGACGAACTGGCCCGGCCAGAGGGCCAGTTTATCATTCGGAAACGTGGCCTTGAGCTTGATGGTGCCCGTGGTCGGGTCGATCTGGTTGTCCACCACGCTGAGCACGCCCTCGTCAAGCGGCGCCTGGCTGTCGCGGTCGTAGGCAATGGCCGCCAGCTTGGCGCCGGCCGTCATCAGCTTCTGGATCTGCGGCCAGTTCTGCTGCGGCAGGGTGAAGACCACGGCGATGGGCTTGAGCTCGGTGATGACTACCAAGCCGTTGGTATCGGTGGAATGGATCACGTTGCCCCCGTCAATCTGCCGCAGGCCGGTGCGGCCGGCGATCGGAGCCGTGATACGGGTATAGTCGAGCTGCACCTGGGCCGCCTCCACTGCGGCCTCGTCGGCCTGCACGGTCGCGGTCAGCTGCGCCACGAGGGTCTTCTGCGTGTCGTAGGTCTGCTGGTCGATGAGCTGGCGGCCGTTCAGGAAGAGCTCGTCGTCGCGTTTCATGTCCCGCTGGGCGTTGTCGAGCTGGGCCTGATCCGTGGCCTTCTTCGCCTTCGCCTGGTCGAGGGCCGCCTGCTGCGACCGGGGATCAATCTGGGCCAGCAGGTCGCCCGCCGCGACATCCTGCCCCTCCTCAAACACGACCTTTTGCAGCGTGCCGTCGATCTGGCTCCGCACCGTCACCGTGTTGAAGGCCGCCACCGTCCCGATGCCATCGAGATAGATCGGGGTGTCTCTTTTCCGGACCTTGCCCCCCACCACGACCACCTGCGCCGGCCCGCGGCCCGCGCCCTGGCTGCCGTCAGCGCGGTGCGAAACGCGATAAATCACGACGGCGCCGACCAGGCCGGCGGCCGCGATGGTAATCCAGAGTTTTTTCGACATAAAATCAGGGGGTGGACGTGGCGGCCGACGCGGTCAGACCGGCGACGAGACAGTGCATCAGCGGGGCGACTTTGTTTCGCGGGTCGCCGAAGGGCTGGTTCAGCAGCAGCCAGGGCATGACAAACGGCGCCCCGGCCAGCAGGATCAGTTCCGCGCGCTCGGCGGCATCCCCGTCGGAAATCTCGCCGCGGGCCTGGCCCGCCTCAAGAATCTCCCGGATCATCCGCCGGATCTCACCGAGAACCTGAATGCGCAGGGCCGGCATCTCGCGGGTCACCGCCATGCTCAGCTCGAACAGCAGGGGCGCCTGCTTGATCTGCCGGCGCGTGACGTCGATGCTGGCCCCGAAAAGCGCGGTTAGCGCCGCCGCGACGTGCGGGCCGGCCAGTTCAACCGCCTCCCGGCAGGCGTCGTACAGCTGTGTGAGGTCGGTCTTAATCACTGCGGCGGCGATACCCTGCTTGCTTTCGTAGTAACGGTAAAGGTTGGCCGCCGACATGCCGCAATCCTCGGCGATTTCCTGCATGGAGGTCTTGGCAAATCCATAGTGCCGGAAGCGGCTGCGCGCCGCACTTACGATCTGGATCTGGAGGTTGTCGGCCATGTGAACGGTGAATACTTGGTTTTCCGTTCACCTGACGCAAGGCCTGGATTGCGGTTACAGCCCAATCCGGCCAATATCCGGTAAGACCGCCACGAACCGTATCCTGTCGCCCGCCCTGCGCATCTTTCGCCATCACACGGCATCTCGGGAATTGACGTGGATTTTGCCGTGCCGTTTCCTGATCGTCATGCACGTCTCCCCGCCCGCTGATCCCCGGGTAAAATACAAGCGTATCGTCCTGAAGCTCAGCGGTGAAGTCCTCCGCGGCGGCACCTCCGGCGACCCCATCGACGCCGCCACCCTCGAGAAAATCGGTGCGCAGGTGAAGGAAATCCACGATCTGGGCGTGCAGGTCTGCGTCGTGATCGGCGGCGGGAACATCTTCCGCGGCCTGAATGGCGAAAAACGCGGCGTCGACCGCACCACCGGCGACTACATGGGCATGCTGGCCACCGTCATCAACGGCCTCGCGCTCATGGACTGCCTGGAAAAGATGGGGGTCACCACCCGCGTCCAGAGCGCGATCCCGATGAACCAGATCGCCGAGCCGTTCATCCTGCGCCGCGCCATGCGGCACCTGGAGAAGCTCCGGGTCGTCATCTTCGTCGCCGGCACCGGCAACCCCTATTTCTCCACCGACACCACCGCCGCGCTGCGCGCCTCGGAAATGCACGCCGACATCATCATGAAGGCCACCAAGGTGGACGGCATCTACAACAAGGACCCGAAGAAATACCCCGATGCCGTCAAGTACGAGGAGCTGTCCTTCATTGATGCGCTCAAGCAGAGGCTGACCGTGATGGATTCGACCGCCTTTTCCCTCTGTCTCGACAACAACGTGCCCATCCTCGTGTTCAACCTCAACGACGAGCACGCCATCCGCCGCGCCGTCCTGGGCGAGAAGATCGGCACGCTGGTGAAGGGCTGAGCACTGTGGCCGAGAAGGCGAAGGGGCCGGCGGGCAGAACGTCAGGCGCCCGCCCGCCCCATCCTCCAACTCCTCGACTTTCGGCCGAATTGTTTCCAGTTTTCCGACTCCCCGACTTCCCCACTCTACCACCGCCATGAGCCACCCGATCCTCACCGACGCCACGACCAAGATGAAGAAGGCCGTTGATTACACGCTGCATGAGTTCAGCGCGATCCACACCGGCAAGGCCACGCCCGCCATGGTCGAGGGCGTCATGGTGGAGGCCTACGGCTCGATGATGCGCCTCAAGGAATGCGCCGCCATCAGCACCCCCGATGCGCGCATGATCCAGATCCAGCCGTGGGATGCCGGCCTCGCCAAGGCCATCGCCAAGGGCATCCAGGAGGCCAATCTCGGCTTCAACCCCATCGTCGACGGCAAGCTGATCCGCATCCCGCTCCCCGAGATGAGCCGCGAGCGCCGCCTCGAGTTCGTCAAGACCGCCAACAAGCTGGCCGAGGATGGCCGCGTGCACGTCCGCAACGTCCGCCGCGACGTCCTGGAGGCCCTCAAGAAGGCCAAGCTGCCCGAGGACGAGGCCAAGCGCCTGGAGAAGGACATCCAGACCGCGACCGACAAGGCGATCAAGGACATCGCCGACCACCTCGCCCACAAGGAGAAGGATCTGCTCGCCGTCTGAGCGCATGGCGCGCCCCGCGCGGCTTTAAGCGGAAAGCGATAGGCCCTACGCTTGCAGCCCCAAAGCCTAAGCATGAAGAACCCCCGGCTCAAAGGTGGAGCGGCTTGTCCCCAAGGCGCTGGCTTGGACAAGCGCTGCCTGCACCCGATCCAACGCGCTGGGGACAACGCGTTCCACCTCTCAAGGCTTCCGGTCGCCCATGGCCTCCAGCTTACCGCCTAACGCCACGAACACGCGCCCCAGGCGCGTCGTCGTCAAACTCGGCACCGGCGTTCTCACCTCCGGCATCGGCGAGCTCAACACCGCGCGCATCGCCGCCGTCTGCGCGGATATCGCCGCGCTCCGCGCCCGCGGCACCGAGGTCATCGTGGTCTCCTCCGGCGCCGTCGGCCTCGGCATGGGCCGGCTCGGCCTCACCAAGAAACCGAAGGAGATTTCCAAAAAACAGGCCTGCGCCGCCGTCGGCCAGTCGCTGCTCATGCAGACGTGGCAGGCCGGCTTCGCCCCGCACGGCCTCGCCGTCGCCCAGGTGCTCCTCACACATGATGATCTCCGGCTGCGCTCCCGCTACCTCGGCGTGCAGGAGACCCTGCGCCAGCTCATCGGCTACGGCACCATCCCCGTCATCAATGAGAACGACACCGTCAGCGCCGCCGAGATCAAGTTCGGTGACAACGACACGCTCTCCGCGATGGTCGCCAGCCTCACGGGCGCACAGCACCTCATCATCCTCTCCACCGCGCCGGGCCTCGTCGACCTGAGGGGCACGAAGCAGATCGTGCCCGTCGTCGAACGCATCACCCCCGAGATCGAGGCGATGGCCGGCGGCACCACCAGCGAAACCGCCACCGGCGGCATGATCAGCAAGATCGCCGCCGCCAAGCTCGCGACCAAGTCCGGCTGCGGCGTCTTCGTCGCCAGCGGCGCGGAGCCGGAGATCCTCGCCAAGCTGCTTTGCGGACGCGGGCCCGGCACGTTCTTCGTGCCGAGCGGCCTCCCGCTGGAGGCGAGGAAACACTGGCTCGCGTTCTTCCAGCGTCCCGCCGGCACGCTCCTGGTCAACGCGAACGCCGTGCCGGTCCTCCGCGGGCAGGGCCGCAGCCTCCTGGCGGTCGGCGTGACCGGCGCGCGCGGTGAGTTCGCTCCCGGCGACATCGTCAATCTCGCGGGCCCGGACGGCATCGTGTTCGCCCGCGGCAAGGTCGCGTTCGGCAGCGACGAGATCCCCGCTCTCGCCGGCCGGAAGGGCGACGCCGTCGCCGCCCTCTACCCCGCCCGCAAACGCCTCGAGGTCATCCACCGCAACGACCTGGTGCTGCTCTGATGAATCCCGTGCTCCGCGCCGCCACCGCTGGCGACCGCGCATGGCTGTGGGCCACCAAGCGCCGGTGCCTCCGCCCCTACGTCGAGCTGACCTGGGGCCTTTGGGACGACGCCGCGCAACTCGCCGGCTTCGACAGCAAGTTCGACCCGGCTGAGATCCGGATCATCGCCGTTGCCGGCCGCGATGCCGGGTATCTGGCGGTCGCCCGTGGCGAACGGGAGTTCCAGCTTTTCAACCTGATGATCAACCCGGAGTTTCAGAACCAGGGCCTCGGCACGGCCGTCCTGCGCGGCCTGCTGGCCGAGGCGCGGGCGGGAGGCATTCCCGTCCGGCTCCAAGTCCTGAAGGTCAACCCGGCCCGCCGCCTCTACGAACGGCTCGGCTTCACCGTCATCGAGGAGACTCCGACGCACTTCCGGATGCTCTGGCACCCCGGAAGCCCCCATGCGTGAGATGGACCGTGCGCTCCGCGCCCGGCCATGCGGCCAAGCGAAATCTCCAGCCGCCGCGCGCGGGCCGCATCGCCCACCCTGTTAGCCTTCCTCCCAAGCCTGAATCGGCCCCGCGCCTTCCCGCGAGTGTCACGTAGCACATGACACTCGCGGGAAGGCGGAATTCCCATGGCCGCGGCGGATCGCCGTGTTCCCGCGTCCGCCGTCACTTTCTCTTTGCGCCCCTTGCGCCTTTTTGCGGCCCTCTCTAGCTACACTTCATGGAGCTCTCCCTCGACGCCCCGCGCCCGCCCGACGGCATTCCGCCGATTGATTTCCGCGCGCAGCTCAACGACGAGCAGTTCGCCGCCGTCACCGCCCCGCCCGGGCCGCTCCTCGTCCTCGCCGGCGCCGGCTCCGGCAAGACCCGCACCCTCACTTACCGCGTCGCCTATCTCCTCTCGCAGGGCGTGAAGCCCGGCGAAATCCTCCTCCTCACCTTTACCAACAAGGCCGCGAAGGAGATGCTCCACCGCGTCCAGGACCTCACCGGCATCGAGCCCCAGCGGTTCTGGGGCGGCACCTTCCATTCGCTCGGCCACCGCGCACTGCGCATCTATGGCGAGGCCGTCGGCCTGCCGCGCAACTTCACCATCCTCGACGCCGACGAATCCGAGTCGCTCCTCAAGCAGGCCGTCGAAGCCGAGGACAAGCTCTTCTTCAAGGACAAGACGAACCCCCGCCCCGGCCCGCTCTTCAACGTCCTCTCGCTCGCCCGCAACACCCAGCTCCCGCTCGCCGAGACCGTCACGGCCAACTTCCCGCAGTACGCCGAAATCTCCCATCGCTTCGCCGCGTTTGACACGGCCTACACGAAGAGGAAACGCGCGCAGAACGTCGTCGATTACGACGACCTCCTCGAGCTCTGGCTCGAGCTGCTCACCAAGGCCCCCGAGGTCGCGCAGTATTTCGCCCACCGCTTCCGCCACGTGCTGGTGGACGAGTACCAGGACACCAACACGATCCAGGCCCAGATCGTCGACCGGCTCGCCGCACACCACTGCGTCATGGCCGTCGGCGACGACGCCCAGTGCATCTACTCGTGGCGCGGCGCGGACTTTGAGAACATCATGACGTTTCCCGACCGGCATCCGGGCACCGTCATCCACCGCATCGAGACGAACTACCGCTCGACGCCCGAGATCCTGAACCTCGCCAACGGCGTCCTGCTCGCCCAGCCCAAGGGGCGCCACTTCGACAAGGAACTCCGCGCCGCCCGCGGCCACGCGCAGAAGCCCTTCCTCGTGCAGACGATGGACGACCGGGAGCAGGCCGAGTTCATCCTCAAGCGCATCCGATCGCTCGTGGAGGATGAGGGCGTGTCGTTGAACGAGATCGCGATCCTCTACCGCTCGCACTTCCTCGCGCTCGAGGTGCAGCTCGCGCTCTCGCGCGCCGGGGTGCCGTACCACATCACCAGCGGCGTGAAGTTTTTCGAGCGCCAGCACATCCGCGACGCCGTCGCGCTGCTGCGCTTCGTCTACAACCCCAGCGACGCCCAGGCCTGGCAGCGCGTCGCCGTCCTGCTCCCGAGGATCGGCGAAAAGGGCGCGCAGAAAATCTACGCCGCCGCCCACGACCACGCGCGCCTGCTGCAAAAGAACTTCCTGGACGTGCTCCCCAGCGACGACGTGAAGAGCAAGGTCGCCAAAGACGCGCGCGACGACTGGCAGAACTTCTGCGACTCGCTCAAGCAGGTCGCCGAGGTGATGCGGACCGGCAAACCCAGCGAGGCCGTCGAGACCGCGGTCGACGGCTGGTACGGCGACTACCTCAAAGGCGCGTTCGCCGACTACGTGGACCGGCTCGACGAATTGAAGGCGCTGGTCGGTTTCGCGAGCCGGTTTGAGGAGATGCAGGATTTCCTCGCGCAGATCATGCTGCTCAACTCGGAGACGAGCGACCGTTCGGTCGATCCCGACGCCGACGCCGTGAAGCTCACCACCGTGCACCAGGCAAAAGGACTCGAGTATGACGTGGTCTTCCTGATCGGGCTCGCCGACGGCCAGTTCCCCGGCCGGCGCTCGATCGAGGCCGGTGACGTCGAGGAGGAGCGCCGGCTGTTCTATGTGGCCGTCACCCGCGCGCGCAACGAACTCTACCTGAGCTACCCCAAAATCGCGTCGCGCGCCGGCCCGGGTGGCATGATGCTGACGCCCAGCCGTTTCATCCTCGAGCTCCCGACCGACCTCTACGAACCGCTGAAGATCAAGCGCACCTACGCCTGGTGAGATTCCTACCACCACAACGCTGGCTCTGGCTCGTTCTTATTGGGACAATTTTTGGTTTTGTAGCCGTATCAGCATTTTTTGCGTGGCAATTCACCAAACCCGTGCATCGGCCCCGTCCGGTCGAAGCGTCTCGATTTCTTTCATCGTACAGATCCGTAAATTTCTCTGCGCGTGATGGGGTCAAACTTTCGGGCTGGTTCGAGCCTTGTGCGAATGCCAAGTGTGCGGTCGTGCTTTTACACGGGCATGGTTCGCAGCGGACACAAATGCTGGCACGCGCCCAATTGCTCCACGAGCACGGTTATGCCGTACTGCTCTACGACGCTCGTGGTCACGGCGAAAGCGAGGGCACGCTTGTGTCGTTTGGCTGGTTTGAAACCAGCGACCTGCTGGGGGCGCTCGACTGGTTGCGCAATGAGGGATTTACTGAGTTCGGCTGCATCGGGGCTTCCCAAGGCGGAGCGACGATCGCGCTTGCCGCCTCCCAGCTGAAGCAAGTTCGCTGGGTAGTCTTGGAAAGTGTCTATCCCACTCTGGCGAACGCGGTCGACCGTCGCTTCCGCTCCACCCTTCATCTGCCCGCCTGGCTCGCCGGACTGTTCATGGTGCCCTTGGCTGAATCGCGGTTGGGTGTGTCCATCAACGAAATTAGACCGGCCAATACCATCGCTGAGCTTCCATGCCCCGTACTTGTTATAAGCGGTGATCAGGATAATTACACTAAACCAGACGATGCCCGGGAACTCTTCTCAAGAACCCATGAACCGAGATCATTCTGGCTCGTTCCAGGCGCTGGCCATGTAGATCTGTACGGCTACGCAAAACAAGATTACGAACGGCATTTGCTGTCGTTCATTGCAACAAAGCATTGAAGCTCGATGAAAGTCCCCATCTGGATGCCCCAACTCGCACTGCTCACCCTCTTGTTAGGCATGGCTTCTGTATCGGCCAGCGCCCAGGACCTCGGCGCTGACGCTCCGATCGATCTGCCCAAGCCGGCCGGGATCATTCTCCGCTCCGATCTGGCCTATGACGTCCATGTCCAGCAGCGATTGGATCTCTACCTGCCGGCCGGCCGGCCGGCCCATCCCCGGCCCGTGATCGTCTATCTGCATGGCGGCGGCTGGCACCGGGGCAGCAAGGACGACGGCCGGCGGCTGGCTTTCCACTTCGCCGCCCAGGGGTATGCCGTCGCCTGCGTGGACTACCGCCTGAGCAGCGATGTGGAATATCCCGCGCAGCTCGAGGACAGCAAATCCGCGGTGCGCTGGCTCCGGGACAACGCCGAACGCTATGGCCTCGACCCCGACCATATCGGCGTCGTGGGCGTCTCGGCGGGCGGGCACCTGGCCGCCCTGATGGGCGCCCTGAACTCCAACCGCCTGTATGAAAGTGGCGGCTCCATGGACCAGCCGAGCCGCGTGCAGGCGGTGTGCGATTTTTTCGGACCGGTGGATCTGCTGCAGCTGTATGAAACCTCCAAGGTCCTGGGCACGCCGCAGGCGGACGAGATTGCGCAGCTGCTTGGTGGCGATCCGCACGTGGTGAAAACCCAGGCGCTCGCCGCCAATCCCGTCCCCTTCATCGATGCCGAGACGCCGCCGTTCCTCATCATCCACGGCGACAAGGACACCACCGTGCCCCTCGAGCAGAGCCAGCTGCTCTACGACAGCCTGGTGAAAAAGCACATCGGCGCCCACCTGCATGTCATTCATGGCGCCGGTCACACTGGCCCCGCCTACATCGCCCCCGAAATCACCGACATGGTTGACGGGTTCTTCGCCCTGACCCTCAAAAAGGGCACCAGCCCGTCCAACCCGGACCTCACCAGCTTCACCGAGAGCGACGCGGCGAAAAAGTAGCTCGGCCCGCGGTTCCGGGCGCAGGGCGGCGTCCGGCCCGTCACGATTCCTCCCTCCCCCCATCTCCGGAGTTGCGCCAGCTGGTATGTTGGGCTCAGTTGCACCTTCATTCTTATGTCTGACCAAGTTGAAAACGTCGTCATCATCGGCACCGGCTGCGCGGGACTCACCGCCGCCATCTACACGGCGCGCTCGAGCCTGAATCCGCTCGTGCTGGAGGGCCCGCTGCCGGGCGGCCAGCTCACGACGACGAGCGAGGTCGAGAACTTCCCCGGCTTTCCCCATGGCGTGGACGGATTCCAGCTCACGCAGAACATGCGCGAGCAGGCCACCCGCTTCGGCACCCGCTTCGAGCAGGCCCTCGTCAGCTCGGTCGATTTCACGTCGATGCCCCGCAAGCTGCACCTCGGCGACCGCACCATCCTCGCCAAGACCGTGATCGTCGCGACCGGCGCCTCGCCCCGCATGACCGGTATTCCCGGCGAGAAGGAACTCTATGGCGGCAAGGGCGTGACGACCTGCGCCACGTGCGATGGCGCCTTCTACCGGAAAATGGCGGTGGCCGTCCTTGGCGGCGGCGACAGCGCGGCCGAGGAGGCGCTGTTCCTCACGCGCTTTGCGAGCAAGGTGTACCTGGTGCACCGCCGCGATTCCCTGCGCGCCTCGAAGATCATGGCCGATCGCGCCGTCGCGCACGAAAAGATCCAGATGGTGTGGGACACCGTCCCGGTCGAGGTGCTGGGCGTGAAGGAAGGGGCCGTCAGCGGCCTGAAGGTCCGGCACGTCAAGACCAACGCCGAGTCCGTGCTGCCCGTGAAGGGCATCTTCGTCGCCATCGGGCACATTCCCAACACCGGCCCGTTCGCGCCCCCGCTCGACGTGGATGAGGGCGGCTATTTCAAGCCCCAGCCCGGCTCGCAGGTCCAGACCAACATCCCGGGCGTCTATGTCGCGGGCGATTGCTCGGACCATGTCTACCGTCAGGCCATCACGGCCGCCGGCATGGGCTGCGCCGCGGCGATCGAGGCCGAGCGCTGGCTCGCCGAGCACCACGGGTAAGCTCCGCCCTGCAGGGCGGAAAAGCCGGCCCGCCCATCAATGGGTCGGAGCATGGGCCCGCGCATGCCTGGTGCCCATCGTGACCAGGGGGTGTCTTCAAACCGGATTGTCATTCCGAACGAAGTGAAGAATCCAGTTAGCGTGATCGCCGTTCCCGGTGAAATCCCACCGGATTCTTCGCTACGCTCGGAATGACAAGCTTCGGAATCGCGGACTTGAAAATACTCCAAAAAAAACGCCGCCCAAGGCCGGGCGGCGTTGAAATTGAAACCAAGGCGCGGGATTACTTCAGCACGTCGGCGTGGAATTCCTGCCAGCTGTCCAGGTCGTTGAGGTGCACCGCGTCCTTCACGGCCGAAGCATCATCCGGCAGGCCGTTGTTCTTGAGGATGCCCTGGCGGGTGGCGTCGTCGTGGTTGTAGCCGATCACGCTCGCGTTGTGTTTCGCGATGGAAGCAGCGTCGAGCTTCACGCCGGGCTGCTTCTTGATCCAAGCCTCCAGCTGCGGGTACGTGGGGCGGCTGTCCTTGATGAACTTCAGCGTGGCGTCCTTGTTCAGGCCGAGCGCATTGAGGGTCATCATGTCATAGCCGCCGCCGCAGCCCGGGTAGCGGGGGTCGAGCTTGCCGCGCGCCTCAAGGGAGGCCTTTTGCCAAAAGCGGGGCAGGTGCAGCACGCCGAGCGGGCCGGAGGTGCCGGAACTGATGAGGGGAATAAACGTACTCATGATGATTAGGGTTACGGGGTTGAAGGCAGCGGTCGAAATGACCGCAGTGGAAAAATCGTAGGGATCGGGCGGCCTTTGTCTAGGGCCGTGCGAAAAAATCCGCCGGCCGCGCGATCTCCTCGACCGGATCCGCCCAATGGTATGGCGTTGAGGCATGCCGGCCCTCAGCCGGACCCAGCTCCGCCAGCTTCACCACGCGCTCGGAATCCCCGCCGATTATGTCGCGCAGCGGCACATGCCCTGGCAGCGCGAAGCCCGGCGGCTCGTCTCCATCGGCCCGGCGGCGGACGACGGCCAGGCCATCCGGCTCATCCCGCGCGCCGCAGACGCCTGGGCCGGAATGCAGGCCGCCGCCGCCCGCGCAGCGGTGACCCTTCTCCCGCTTTCCGGTTTCCGCAGCGTCGCGCGGCAAGCCGCGATCATCCGCCAGAAGCTCTCCACCGGGGAACCCATTGACCGGATTCTCCAGCTCGTCGCCGCGCCCGGCTGCAGCGAGCATCACACCGGCCGCGCCCTCGACCTGGGCTCGCCAGAGAACCTCAGACTGGATGTGGCTTTCGCCCGCACGCGCGAATTCAGCTGGCTACGCTGCCATGCCGCAGCCTTCGGCTTTTACCTTTCCTATCCTCGCCATAACCTCCAAGGCATTGCTTATGAGCCGTGGCACTGGTGTTGGAAATAGTTACAAACATTTAATAATCATAAATATACAACTCAGTTTAGATTAGTTCTCATTCCCACTTGCTACTTAGAACCATTCCAATTGTTTGGTTATACCCATCATGTCCCAGTCTCCCCAGACCGCCCCTGACGCGCTCGCCCAACGCCTCGCCCACAGTGGGCTCCGCTCGACCCCGCAGCGTGAGGTAATCTACGACGTTCTGCTGAAGAAGCGCGATCACCCCACGGCGGATGAGGTTCACGCCCGGGTGCGCACGGACCTGCCGAGCATCTCACTCGCCACCGTCTACAACTGCCTGGAAACCCTCGTCCAGTGCGACCTCGTCCGCGCGGTCAATTTCGAACGCGGTCCCACGCGTTATTGCCCGAACCTCCGGCCGCACGCCCATTTTCATGATGAGCAGAGCGGCTCGACGCATGACATCGACCTGCCCGCCGACCTGCTCGAAAAGGTCAGCGCTGTCCTGCCGCCCGGTTACGACGCCAAGTCCGTCGAGATCACCTTCCGGGGCAAGGCCCTTAAGAGCAGCGAGCATCGGGTGGCGGGCAGCGAGTAGGCCAATCCCGCTGATCCCAACCAACACCGCTCTACCACCACCCTCTCCTGCTCACTGCCCTCTACCGCCTTTTCCAACCACGACTCGCTCTCCGCTCCTCACTTCTTTCCTCATGTCCTCGCTCGAAATCAAAGATCTGCACGTTGCCATCGGCGAAAAAAAGATCGTCAAGGGTCTCACCCTCACCGTCCGCAGCGGCGAGGTCCATGCCATCATGGGGCCCAACGGCACCGGCAAGTCCACGCTCGCCAAGGCCGTGGCCGGTCATCCGAGTTACACCATCACCTCGGGCGACGTCCTGCTCGACGGCCGTTCCATTCTGGCGATGCAGCCCGATGAGCGCGCCCGCGCGGGGCTCTTCCTCGCCTTCCAGTACCCGAGCGAGATCCCCGGTGTCTCCATCGCCAATTTCCTCCGCGCCGCCGTGCAGGCGCGCATGGGCGAGGGCGAGGAACTCGATGCGACCGGCTACTACAAGCGGCTCTATTCCAAGATGGACCTGCTTAAGATCGACCGGAAGTTCACCTCGCGGGCCATCAACGATGGTTTCTCCGGCGGCGAGAAGAAGCGCTGCGAAATTCTCCAGATGGCCATGCTCGAGCCCAAGTTTGCGCTGATGGACGAGACCGACTCCGGCCTCGATATCGACGCCCTCCGCATCGTCGCCGACGGCGTCAATGCCCTCCGCAGCACCAACCTCGGCGTGCTCATGATCACCCATTACCAGCGCCTGCTCGGCTACATCGTGCCCGACCACGTGCACGTCATGTGGGACGGCCGGATCGTGAAGAGCGGCGACAAATCCCTCGCCCTCGAGCTCGAGGCCAAGGGCTACGACTGGGTCAAGAAAGAGCTCGTCCGCGCCTGAACCTCCACCCTTCCCGCCCATGTCCGACGTCACCGAAACCGAATCCCTCGCGGCCCCTCTCGCCGACGAAGCCGCCGCGAATCCTGTCTCCGGCATCGACCAGACCGCCGGCAATTTCAGCTACAAGATGGACTACGAGTTCGACGCCGGCACCGGCCTGTCCGAGAAGACCGTCCGCTACATCAGCGCCGTCAAGAAGGAAGCCCCGTGGATCCTCGAGTTCCGCCTCAACGCCCTGAAGCAGTTTCTGGCCAAGCCCATGCCCACGCATTGGGCGACGAAGGACCTCGAGAGCATCAATTTTGACAAGATCCGCTACTACCTCGCCAGCGGCCAGAAGCCCAAGCGCACGTGGGATGAAGTGCCCGACGACATCAAGAAGACCTTCGAGCGCCTCGGCATTCCGGAACAGGAGCGCAAGTTCCTCGCCGGTGTCGAGGCCCAGTTCGACTCCGAGGCGGCCTATTCCAACATCAAGGATCTCGTCGCCAAGCAGGGCGTCATCTTCGCCAACTCCACCGAGGCGCTGCGCGAGCACCCGGAGATCTTCCGCAAGTTCTTCGGCAAGGTCATTCCCACCGGCGACAACAAGTTCTCCGCCCTCAACAGCGCCGTGTTCTCCGGCGGCTCCTTCATCTACGTCCCCAAGGGCGTGAAGGTCGCCCACCCGCTGCAGGCCTATTTCCGCATCAACGCCGAGAATTTCGGCCAGTTCGAGCGCACGCTTATCATCGCCGACGAGGGCGCCGAGCTCACCTACATGGAGGGCTGCACCGCCCCGAAGTTCTCCACCTCCACGCTCCACTCCGCCGTCGTCGAGCTCGTCGCCCTGAAGGGCGCGAAGATCCAGTACATCACCGTACAGAACTGGGCCAACAACGTCTTCAACCTCGTCACCAAGCGCGGCGTCGCGCACGAGGAAGCCGAGATCAAGTGGATTGACTGCAACATCGGCAGCCGCCTCACCATGAAATATCCCGGCGTCGTCCTCAAGGGCCGCAAGGCCCGCGGCGAGGTCATCTCCATCGCCCTGGCCAACGACGGCCAGCACCAGGACACCGGCGCGAAGATGATCCACGCCGCCGACGAGACCACGTCCAACATCGTCGCCAAGTCCATCTCCGTCGGGCAGGGCCGCAGCACGTACCGCGGCGTCGTCCACATCCCGAAGCACCTCAAGGGCTGCAAAAACAACACCGAGTGCGACGCCCTGCTCATCAACACCAACAGCCGCACGGACACGTACCCGGCCATCACTGTCCGCGGCGATGCCAACAGCGTCCAGCACGAGGCCAGCGTCTCGAAGGTCAGCGAGGAGCAGATCTTCTACATGCAGCAGCGCGGCCTCACCGAGGGCCAGGCGATGAGCCTGTCGGTCAACGGGTTCGTCAACGACCTCGCAAGCCAGTTCCCGATGGAGTACTCCGTCGAGCTGAAGCGCCTCATTGACCTCGAGATGGAGGGCAGCGTCGGCTAACTGATAATTACCAAGGACGATTTGCGAGTTACGATTGCCCGATCCCGCAAGCGTTTCAGCGTAGCCCTCCTTCGAATCCCGCCGCCGCGCCTGCGCCCCCATCGTAAATCGTCCCCCGCACCTCGCAAATTTCCTAATGTCCGCCTCGCCGACCCTCGCCCCCGCCACCTTGGGCTCATTCACGCCCGAGCTCTTCGCCGCGCACCTGGCCACCGTCTCGCACCTGCCGGCGTGGTGGCTCGAGCGCAAGCGGGCCGCCTATGAAAAATTCGCCACGCTCCCGCTGCCGTCGCGCACCGATGAGTCCTGGCGTTTTGCCACGCTCACCGGGCTGAAGCTCGACGGCTACGCGCTGCCCGCGCCCGTCACCCCCGGCCAGCTGGGACACGCCCCCATCGGGATCGCCAAGGCCGGCAAGCTCGTCCTCGCCAACAACCGCCTGGTCGCCCAGGAGCCCATTTCGGCCGAACTCGCCCGGCGCGGCGTCATCTTTGAAACGCTGCAGAACGCCCTCCTGAAGCACGGCGACCTCGTGAAGGCCCATCTCCTCGCGCAGCCGGCGAAGCAGGGCTCCGAGAAATTCTCCGCCCTGCACACCGCGCTGCTCAGCGACGGGGCGTTCATCTACCTGCCGCGCGGGGTCGAGCTCGAGGAGCCGCTCGCGGTGTTCCACTATGCGCACGGCGCCGGCGCCGCGGTGTTCCCCCACACGCTGGTCATCGCCGAGGAAAACACCCGGGGCAACATTGTGGACTTCTACCGTTCCGCCGATGACGGCGCGCATTTCGCCTGCGGCCAGAACGACCTCTACATCGGCCACGGCGCCCAGCTCGACTACGCCGCCGCCCAGACCTGGTCGCGGGAGACGCTCTCGTTCCAGTCCAATTCCACGGTCGCCCGCCGCGATGCGCGCGTGCAATCGATGAACCTGCACCTCGGCGGCCGCCAGTCACGGCATGAGAGCCACAGCCAGCTGCAGGCACCCGGCGCCCACAGCGAGATGCTCGCCCTCACCGTCGCCCACGGCCACCAGGAGTTTGACCAGCGCACGCTGCAGATCCACCAGGCGCCGCACACCAGCTCGAACCTCCTGTACAAGAATGCCCTGCTCGGCCACGCCAAGACCATCTTCTCGGGGCTGATCGTGGTGGATGCCGACGCCCAGAAGACCGATGCGTACCAGAGCAACCGGAACCTGATGCTCAGTGACGATGCCGAGGCCAATTCGCTGCCCGGGCTCGAGATCCAGGCCAACGATGTCCGCTGCACCCACGGCGCCACCTCGAGCCGGATTGACCCGGAGCAGGAGTTTTACCTCCAGGCCCGCGGCATCCGCAAGGACGACGCCGGCGAACTCCTCACCTTCGGGTTTTTCGAGGAAGTGCTCAGCAAGCTCACCAGTGAGCCGCTGCACGACGCCTTCCGCGACTTGATCAAGACGAAGTTCAGGAAGTGACAGGCCGGGCGCGTCATCCTTAACGCGCCGCAGCGGATCAGGGATAATCCGCCCACCGCTTCCGCCCACTCCTCACTACTATCCTCTCCTCCCATGAATACCGACCGCATCCTCTCCCGCGAGGTTACTGCCACCCAGATTCCCTCCGGCGACAAGACGCCCCTGCCCGCGGGCACCCCCGTCAAGATCTCCCAGACTCTCGGCGGCACCTACACGGTCGCGACCGATTTCGGCCTCTTCCGCATTGAGGCCAAGGATGGCGATGCCCTCGGCGAGACCGTCGCCGACAACTCGGTGAAGGCCGCGACGCTTCCCGGTGGCGCGCCCGATCCCGAGGCCATCTGGACGCAACTGCGGCAGGTCTTCGACCCCGAGATCCCGGTCAACATCGTCGACCTCGGCCTCGTCTATTCCATGGATGTGTCCGGCGACACCGCGACGGGCTACAGGGTGGACGTGGCCATGACGCTCACCGCGCCCGGCTGCGGCATGGGTCCGGCCATCGCGGAGGATGCGAAAACGAAGATTCTCCTCGTCCCCGGCGTCGGTGCGGCCGAGGTCCGCATCACCTGGGAGCCAGCCTGGAACCAGTCGATGATCAGCGAGGAAGGAAAGATGAAGCTCGGCCTGATTTGACCGCTTTCGGGCGCCAAATTTGGGCGCGAAGACCCAAAGTCGCGAAGGTCGATCGCCAAGGCGGACCCGTCTTGGCAAAAAACCAGTCTTCGCTCCGTCCTTCGCGCCTTCGCTTCTTTGCGATTGAACCTCAGGGCGCGCTGATGTCCGCAGGATCCCTGGGTTTCGGCCGCCACACCCGCACCGGGCTGTGGCCGAAATAGGTGAAATAATCCACCTGCTCGACCTTGTCATAGTTCTTCTTGAGCAGCTCCTGGTCGCAAAAATATGGGTCGTCGAACTCCGTCAGCACCATGCCGTAGTTCCGGTTCGCGACCTTGGTTCGGACGTCCGACTCCGTCGCGTTATACCGCCGGGCCAGGGCCCCAACCATGGGATCGCGTTCCGCGCGGTTGTCCGAGAAGGCGAAGCCGATGAACATTGTGTTGCCGTTGTGCAGCACGTGGCGGCTGTCGCGCTCAAAAATATCCGTCACGCACGCGATGCCCAGCACCTCGGCGTGGGTGTCGAACACGAGGCGCTCCAGCCGGTGGTAGGCCGCGCTCGAATCCGGCACCCCCGGGATGTCCATGAAGAGGGTCACAAAGACGATCAGGATCAGCCCGAAGCCGATCTTGAACCAGCGCCGGCCGGCCGCATGCGCCGCCAGCAGGAACATGAGCGGGAACAGGAGATGGAGATGGTAGGTAAAATAGGCGCCGGCGTTGTGGCCCATGTAGAAGTAGACCAGCGCGAGAAAGATGACGAAGACGGTACCCATCGCCAGGAACCGCTGCTCGTCCCGCCGCGCCTTCTTGTCGATCCGGCCCGTGAGCTTCTCCTGACGCCGGGCCGCCTGCCGCCGCCAGAGCCATGCCACCAGGCCGCACCCCATCAGCAGGAAGAACGGCCACCCACGCTGGAACAGCATGATCGTGTGCATCAGCGACACGTCCTCCCGCCAGTTCACGATGGCCCCGCCGCGCTGCACGATGACCGTCTCGATGTAGTAATACGGATAGAAATAGCACGAGGCCCAGAAGGTCAGTCCAAGCAGCGCGAAGAATCCCACGCCGAGCCAGCAGGCCGCGCGCTTGTCCCGCACGATGAAGTGGCACAGCAGCGTCGCGCAGCCCGCCAGCGCGAAGTAGGACTTGCACTGGAACGCCACCACGGCGCACAGCAGCCCGACGACCGAGGATCCGAGGGTGTAGCCGCGCTCCCATGGCACGTAGAGGCCCAGCAGGAAAAAGCACAAGCCGAGGGTGTCCGGTCGGGCCGTGATCTCGATGTTGCCCAGGCTCATCCAATAATAAAACACCGCCGACAGCAGCGCAATGCCGAGCCCCGCGCCCGCCTTCTGCATCACGCGCACCATGAGCCAAAGTGAAGCGAGCAGGAAGATCAGGACCACCATGCGGTGCGCCGGGTAGTCGTCGCCCAGCAGCGGCTTGAAGGCCAGGACCACGTAATTGTAGAGCGGGCCGAAACAGTAGGCCGCCCCGGGCAGCTCGGTGATCGTGTAGGGATTCCGCCCGTGCTCCAGCAGCCACGTCGTCTGCCAGATCGCCGGTTCGTTGTACTCCTGCGGGCCCGGCTGGGTGATCATCTTCACGTGCGAGAACAGGAGCGGGATGAACCAGCCGATCGCGATCACGATGCCCGCGAAGTTCACGCACGTCACCAGCTGCTCCACCGAGCGCCGCTGCCACCGTTCCAGCAGCCAGCCGGGAAGGCCGTTGAGCATGGCCCGGAACCGGGCCATCGGGCCGGCGGGCGGGACCTTCGGGTTCCTACTTTTCGACATGGGCAAGGGAGGGTGGCAGACTCGCCCCCAGTCTCGGGGCGACGCGGGCCGATGCAATGTCGAATGAGTTCGGCCGGTTCCAGGCGGGCTGAAATGCTTTCATGAATCCTTTACCCAGCCGCAAGGCACCCGCCGCGGCGGATGGAGGCCTCCGCGTCCACCGGGCGGCCGGACTAGCCGCGTTCCGCCTCGATCTGCTCCAGTGACTTGCCCGAGGTGTCGGGCATGAAGCCGAAGCCCACCACGCCGCTGATCGCGAGGAACAGCGTCAGCAGCGCGGCGATCTCCCGGATGCCGGCGTGCGCCAGCACCGGCACGAAAAAGCTCCAGATGCCGAGGAAGGTGCGCGCCACGCCAAACGTGAAACCCTGCGCCGTGCCGCGCAATCGCGTGGGAAAAAGTTCCTGGCTGAAGACCTTGTAGAACGCCTCGCCGGCCAGCGCCGAGCCCACCGCGAACAGTACGATGTTGGCGACGACCGACATGATCGTGAACGGGAAGACCAGGAACAGACCGTAGGCCAGGACCTGCATGACCGCACCGGCGCCCCAGATGACCCGGCGGGTGCGAAAATCACGGTCCGCGTACTTCATGAAGACCGTCACCGTGACAATCATGGTGACCGCGAAGTTGGCGCTGGAGAGACCGACGCTCATGGCCTGGCCGCCAGCGTGGAGCGTACTGATGATGTAGGGATTGAAGATCCCCGCCGTGCCCGCCGCGATGTTCCAGAAGAGATAGATCGTCGCGGTCCAGACCAGGGCCTTGAGGGTTGAGCCGCGGAACAACTCCGCCACGCTGCCCAGCGCGCCCTTGGCCGACCTGGCGGCTTCCTGCCAGCGGGCGGACTCGGCCAGCCCGCGGCGCAGCGCCCACGTCACGACCGCGACCACGAACAGGTGCAGGAACACGATGCGGATCCCGAGCAGTCCCCACGGCGCCAGTGCCAGGGCCATCCACAGCACCACCACCGGGCCGAGACACCAGGCGACCTGGGTGAATCCGAGCAGCTTGCCGCGTGCCCTGGCCGGGGCGAATTCGCCCACCAGTGCCAGTGAGGTCGGCACGTCGGCTCCCACCGCCACGCCCACAATGAAGGTGCCGGCGAACAGCATGGTTGCATTGACCGCCAGCGCGATCAGCAGGATACCGAACGCATAGACCATCAGGTCATATTGGTAAATGCGCTTGCGGCCGAGTTTGTCGCCGAGCCAGCCGCCGAGAAACGCCCCGAGCGCACAACCGAGCGCATTGGGGCCGATGGCCGCGAGCACGCCCACGGCCCCGTCCGTCAGCCCGAACTCCTTCTGCAGGATTGCGAGCCCGGCCCCGAGGGCGACAATGGAGCCGGCGTCGAGATAGGACGCCATGCCCGCCAGCGCGGACCATTTCCATTGCTGACGGGTGATGGGCGCGAAATCGCCCGAGGAGGAAGCGGAGAGAGGAGGGTTCAGACTCACGCGGGATAAATGCGGCTGGGTTGGATTCGCAGTTTAGCGGGCCACACCGGAAAAAGAGGCCTCATCGCACGCGATTGTCCGCCAGCGGTTGAAACGTCCACTTCGTCCCGGAGAAGAGCCCGCGGTCGCTGAGCTTCAGGTCGGGGATGACCAGCAGCGCCATGAAGGACAGCGTCATGAAGGGCGCGTCCAGGCGCGAGCCGAGTTGCTTGGCCAGCGCGTCGAGCGCCGTGTAGCGCCGGGCCACCGCACGGCCGGCGGCATCCGACATCAGCCCTGCAATCGGCAACGGCAGCACGGCCCGGCGGCGCGGACCAACCGCACTGATTCCGCCGCGGTGCGCGATGACCAGATTGACCGCCGCCGCGAGCGAGGCGTCATCCGCACCCACCGCGACGATGTTGTGCGAATCGTGCGCGACCGAGGATGCCAATGCTCCCGCCCGCAACCCGAATCCCCGGATAAACCCCACGGCCGCCGGCGCCCGCGGCGCATAGCGGTTGACCACGGCGATCTTCAGCAGGTCCCGGCCGGGGTCGGCGACCGCGTGGCCGTCCACGACCTTGGCCCGCAGGCGCAGGGCGCGGGTGATGAGCTGGCCGTTCAGCGCTCCGATGACATTCAGTTTTCCCGAACCCTCCCTTACGGCAAAGTCCTCCGCCCGCCGCGGCCGGGCGCGGAATTGGTTCACCACGCGCGCCCGCTGGCGCGGCAGCAGGCTCCGGCCCTGCCGGGCCACCAAGCGGCCCGCGATCCAGGTGCGCCGCACGCGGAAATTCCGCCAGCTCTCCACCTCGATAAAATCCGCCGGGTCGCCCTCGCGCAGCAGGCCGACGTCGAGGCCATAGTGCCGCACCGGGTTGACCGACGCGCAGGCCAGCACGTCGAAGCGGTTCGCGCCCAGCGCGAGCGCCCTCCGCACATGCTCGTCAAGATGCCGGACCATCAGCAGGTCGGGGTGCAGGTCGTCGCAGCAAAACATGCAGTTTGCGGCGTCCGTCCTCAGCAGCGGCGCCAGCGCGGCGAAATTCCGCGCGGCCGACCCTTCCCGGATGAGAATCTTCATGCCCGCGGCCAGCTTGTCCTTCGCCTCGGCGAGCGTGAAGCACTCATGGTCGGTCGTGATGCCCGCCGCGGCGTAGCGCGCGGCCCGTTCGCCCCGCAAGCCGGGCGCGTGGCCGTCCACGGGCTTGCCGGCCCGCTTCGCCGCCGCGATCATCGCGCGCAGCGACGGATCGCCGTGCAGCACGCCGGGGAAGTTCATCACCTCGGCGAGAAATTTCACGTCCGGCAGCGCCAGCAGTTTCGCGACGGCCCGCGCATCGAGCGCCGCCCCCGCCGTCTCAAAGGTCGTCGCCGGCACGCAGGACGGCGCGCCGAAGTTGAACTTGAACGGCGACCGGCGCCCGTCGGCGATCATGTAGCGGACTCCCGCCGCCCCGAGGACATTGGCGATCTCGTGCGGGTCAGACACCGTCGCCACCGTGCCGTGCACCACGGCATGCCGCGCAAACTCCACCGGCGGCAGCATCGAGCTCTCAATATGGATATGCGCATCGACCAGCCCTGGCATGAGCAGATGGGGGCCGCGGACCCGGGTCTCGCGGACGATCCGCCGGATGACTCCACCCGCCACCTCGAGCGTCCCGGGAAATTCCGTGCGGTTCAGCACATCGACGATTCGGCCGGAGATCCGTTGGACGGTCATGCGTCCTGAGAAATGGCCCTGCCCGGCGTCGTTGGCAAGGCCGCCACAGGCCAGGACCCGAACCCTGCCGGTTTTCACAGGAGGAAACGAAGGGAACGGAGAAGAGAGCATTCGCTCCCTCGGTTCCCTCCGTAATCTCCTGGAAGAGGATCGATGACTCAGGGATCGGGCCAAACCACTTGCCAACCGGGCGAAGCCCGCCAATCTTTTAAGCCTATGCATTTCGACAATCTTCAGCCCGGTCTCGCCGCTCCCGTTCCCCGCGCCGACGAGGACGATGACGACGAAGAACAGGAAACCGCCGCCGCCAAGAAGAGCCCCGCGCCCGTGGCCATGCTCATCCAGAAGAAGTTCCTCGAGCAGCGGAAAATCTTCCTCTGGGGCGCCGTGACGGATGAATCCGCCAAGGACCTCACCGAGAAACTGCTCTATCTCGAGGCCGTGGCCCCGGGCCAGCCGATCACGTTCTACATCAATTCCCCCGGCGGCTCCATCACCGCGGGCATGGCGGTGTACGACACGATGAAGCTCGTGACCTCCCCCATCACGGTCGTCGTGACCGGCATGGCCGCCTCGATGGGGTCTATCCTCCTGTCCGGCGCGCCCAAGGGCCGCCGGCTGCTCTACCCGCATTCCCGGGTGCTGATCCACCAGCCGCTGATCTCCGGCCGCATGGTCGGGCCGGCGTCGGACATCAACATCCAGGCGAAGGAAATGGAGAAGATCCGCGCGGAGCTGAACCAGATTCTCGCGACCGCCTCGGGCCAGCCGCTTGAGCGGATCAACCGCGATACGGACCGCGATTTCTATCTGAATGCGGAGGAAGCCATCGCCTACGGCCTGGCCGACCGGATCGTCGATCAGGTCTGATTCGGCTCCGGTTTGCCTTTGGCGCGGCCCTCACGGGCCGCGCTATTTTTTTACCTCCGCCGGCAGGTCATCCAGCGCACGGGCCCACTCCGCCGCCTGTCCGGAATCCCCGGCGGCGAGAGCCGCCTCACGCGCCTCACGCAGCCATGGCTCGCGCAAGTCCCACGGCAAGGCCGGATCCTGCAGCAGGTGTTCATAGAGCTGCACGGCCCGGATGGGGGCGCCCGCCCGCCGCAGGAGGCGGCCCGCGTCGTGGGCCAGCACCCATTCATCCGGTTGAAATCCCGGGAGCGACGCGGCGAACGCGAGTAGCCTCTCCGCCCCCGCCGCATCGCCGGCCTGTTCCCGGGCCCGGGCGAGCGCATAGCCCAGCGCGAGCGTCGGCCGCTCCTGCTGGGCGGCACGCGCCACCGCCAGCGCCCACGCCGGTTGGTGCGCAGCCTCAAGCCGGTGCATCTGCCGGAGGGTCGCATAGCCGGCCTCGCGTGCCGGCAACCCCGCCCGGTTTTTCCACTGCACGTCGAACGACACGGCAAAGGGACGGTAGAGCGGGTCGCCGATCGCGATCGCCTGCCAGCTCAGCACCGGTTCCGCGTAGTAGGCGGCGTCGCCAAACGTGTCGCCCCGCACCAGGGCGCGCAGGAGAAAGTCCGGCCGGTGGGTCAGCTGCAGGTAAGGCTCGAACACGTTGCCCACCGTGGCCGTCGCGCCGCGGGCGATCAGCGGCCCGCACCAGCCCGCCGTCGCGGAGCGCAGGGTGGCGGCGGAAAAGCTGTGGATGTGCAGCGCGATCGCCCCGGCGGGAAACCGAAATCCGGGCAACGCAAAGGGTCCGTTGAGGTTGGCCGCGTACCAGCCGAAATAGAGCACCGGCGCATCCATCCGGGCATTCTCCGGGAAAGTCGCGGGCACCTCGTCCACGTCCAGGTCATACCCGAGTTCCGCCAGCTGCACGGCGACCGCCTTGAGCCAGCGGTCGCCGTCGGGATGATAGCCGCCGAGGTCCACATAGGCCCGGCCGGCCAGGCCGGTGTGCTCGGCCGCCAGCGCCCGGTCCACGAGCGCCTCCGCATCTGCGGCAGTCGGGCCGTCGAGGCGCGAGACCTTGACCACCTGCGCGAGCTCGAACGGCGTCGGATGGTCGTTGTGAAACAGGGGATTGGGGACAAACCCGTTGATCGCGCTGTTGGTCTGCGCGAGCAGGCTCAACTCGGAATCCACCGCCGCCTCGTTGGTGCGGAAGCGGGGATCATCCGTGAGCGGCGGCTGGAGCTGGAGCAGCGACGGGTCGTTCGCGATGCGCAACGGCACCCCGCGGCAGACCACCAAATACGAAATGCGGTGCCCGGATATGGCCGGCTTCCTCCGGCCGGCCGCATCCGTCAGCGCCATCGGGATGGCGTCGATCCACTGGCGCCGCACCAGTTCGTCCTGCAGCGGCTGCCAGACCGTGGCGACGAACTCCGTCCACGAGACGGTCTCCGTGAGCGGCATGCTCTGCGCGATGATGTTTTCCGGCGGCACCCCGCGCACCGCGGCGTAATGCCGGGCGATGCGGAGCGAGTCCGGATCATCGCGGTTCACGAGCAGGATCACGCGGGCGGCGGGCGCATCGGCGGCGCCCAGCCGGACCGCCACCAGGCCAGCCGCCAGCAGCAGTGGGAGAATTTTTCGCAGCACGCTCAACCCGGCGACGATGTCGGGCCGGCAGCCGACTTTCGAGCCGCAATCGCACGGCTTGCCAAAAGCCTCGCGGCCGTTTCACTCCGGCCGGCGATGGATTCCGCCCTCCCGCAAGGGTAAACCGCCCCGCTGCCGCGGGGCTGATGACTCCTGTTAAACTCAACTCCTAACAGGCCATGTCATATTCCCCGACGCCTACCCGCAAACTCGCACCCCCCGGGCGCCGCCGCGCATGAAGCGGCTGTTCAACGTCGGCGATCACCTCGGCAATGTCTGGCAGTTGCTGCGCTGGACGGTCCTCGTCCTGCCGGTCGCCGTCCTCTCCGGGTCGGCCAGCGCCCTCTTTCTCTGGGCGCTCGACCAGGTCACGCGGCTGCGCTGGGAACATGGCTGGCTGCTTTTCCTGCTGCCGGCCGCGGGCCTGGCGGTCGGCTGGCTTTATCACGCGTTCGGCCGGCGCGCGGAGGGCGGCAGCAACCTGATCATGGAGGAAATCCACGAGCCGGGCGGCGGGGTGCCCGGGCGGATGGCGCCGCTCGTGCTCGTGGGCACGCTGGTCACCCATCTCTTTGGCGGTTCCGCCGGACGCGAGGGCACCGCGGTCCAGATGGGCGGCAGCCTGGCGAGCGTGTATGCGCGGCTGGGCCGGATCCAGGCGGCAAACCTGCGCGTGCTGCTGATGGCGGGCGTCGCCGCCGGGTTTGGCTCCGTCTTCGGCACGCCGCTCACCGGCGCGATTTTCGCATTGGAAGTGCTGGTGGTGGGACGCATGCAGTATGACGCGCTGATTCCGGTGCTGGTCGCCAGTATCGTCGGCGACTTCACGTGCACTGCCTGGGGAATCCACCATGCGGCCTACCACGTCGAATTTGCCGGGCCCGCGGCCGGGACCCACCTGTTCGACGGACCGTTGCTGGGCAAGGTCGTGCTCGTCGCCATGCTGTTCGGCCTCGCCAGCCAGCTATTCGCCGAGCTCACGCATGCGCTCAAGGGCCAGTTCGCTCGGTACATCGCCTATGCGCCGCTGCGCCCGATGGTCGGCGGCGCGCTGGTGATTGCCCTGGTGTACCTGCTGGGCACGCGGGACTACCTTGGCATCGGCGTGACCTCGCCCGAGCCCGGCGCCGTGACCATCCTCTCCGCCTTCACGCCCGGCGGCGCCACCCCGTGGAGCTGGTGGTGGAAACTGCTCTTCACCGCGGTCACGCTCGCCAGCGGGTTCAAGGGCGGCGAGGTCACACCGCTGTTCTTCATCGGGGCCACGCTCGGCCACACGCTCGCCGTGCTGCTCGGCGCGCCCGTGGATCTGTTTGCGGCCCTCGGTTTCATCGCGGTCTTCGCCGGCGCGACCAACACGCCGCTGGCCTGCACGGTGATGGGCATCGAACTGTTTGGCGCGCACTATACCGTTTACTTCGCCGTGGCCTGCGGCATCGCGTATCTCTTCAGCGGCCACTCCGGCATCTACAGCGGCCAGCGGCCCGGCAGCGCCAAGAAGGATCCGTCCCCCTCACCACGGGCTTCCCACCCCTGAACCCATGAACTGGCTCTTTTGGTCCTTGCTCTCCGCCCTGTTCGCCGGCGCGACCGCCGTGCTCGCCAAGGTCGGCGTCGCCGGGGTCAACTCCAACCTCGCCACCGCCATCCGCACCTCCGTCGTGCTGGTCTTCGCCTGGGCCATCGCCTTCGTCACCACCAGGCCCATGGCCCTGGGCACGCTCTCCCGGCGCACGTGGATCTTCCTCGGGCTCTCGGGCCTCGCGACCGGGCTGTCGTGGCTATGCTATTTCCGGGCGCTGCAGCTGGGCGAGGCCTCGCAGGTCGCACCCATCGACAAGCTCAGCGTGATCTTCGTGCTGGTCTTCGCCGCCTTGTTCCTGGCAGAGCCGCTCACGCTCAAAAGCGCGCTCGGCGGCCTGCTCATCGTCGCCGGCGCCATCGTGCTGGCGTTGAAATAGGAATCAGGCGGATCAAGGCCCGACCTTGGCCGGAGCGGGGATCGCCGCGGCCTGGCGCTTCAGCAAGCTCGCCCGCAGATAGGTGTCGGGCTGCGCGTTGCGCCAGGCCGTGTACCAGATCGCGCCGAGCATTTCGCCGCCGCGGAGCAGCTGCGCCTCGATGAAGGCGCGGCCCTCGTCCGTGACCGGACGCTTCTCGTGGATCGTCTTCCCCTCGGGAGAATGCGTGACCTTGTCGTCGCCCAGCTTGCCCGCCTTCTGGAGCTGATAGAGCGGCTCCACGAGCTTGTTCGTGCCGAGGATGTAGTCCATCGTCGCGACAAACATCGGATCGCGGCCGTCGGCCCGCGGCGTCACCGGGATCAACGCCGCCGGCACAACCCGGGGCAGGATCGCCGCCGGGGTGATCCGGGCCTTGCCGATCAGGCCGCCGTCGATCCAGGCATGGATGCCCGCCCAAGTCGTGTAGCCGTTGGGATTGGCCCCCACCCAGCCGTGATGGTGGATCGTCGCGTGCAGCGGCTGCGCGCAATCGCCGACATAGTGGCCCATGACCCCCATGACGTAGAGGATGTTGGCCTCGGCATTGGCGACCTCATCGGAATGGCCCGCCTCCTGGTAGGCCTTGAGATAGGAGAACGCCGACTTCAGCTTGCCATAGTACTCGGCAATGGCCCAGGGCGCGAAGCCGGGCCATTCCCGCGAGTGGTCGGTGTTTTTCTCGGGATCGATCGGCGGAAAATTGGCGGCATGGGCCGCGCGACCGCGGGCGAATTCCACCGCGAAATCATACCGGTACGACGGCACCGTGGAGGGATCGAGTCCCGCCTCGGCGAGTTCCTCGAGGTCGAGGTAGTGATCCATGCCGTTCACATGGGACAGCGGCAGGTCGCCGGGCACGTTGCGCCAGCGGTCGGGCTCGCCGGCGAGGAACGCGATGCGCTCGGCCGCCACGGGTTCGTGCACAAACGCCGGGAAATCCTTCGGCAGCGAGGCCAGCGCGAGCTCATTGACGATGCGGTGGCCCTCGTAGTCCCACGCGCGCGCGGTGGCGGCGGAAACGAGGAAAGCGGCGAGACACGTGACGCGGATCAGGTGGGACATTTTCATGGTGGGAAGGAAGGAGGCGAGACGGCGGGAGCGGCGGAAGGTTGCGGCGGCAGGGCGGCCAGCGTGTCGGCGTAGGCTTGGATCCCGGCGGCGATCGCCTCGGCAATCTGCTGCCGGTATCCGGCCGTGGCCACGCGATTCGCCTCGCCGTCGTTGGAGACGAAAACCGATTCGACCAGCACGGCGGGGCAATCCAGCTCGCGCAGCACCGCGGAGTGCATGGTCTTCTGGCCGCGGTCCAGGGTCTTGAGCGAACCGATGACCTCGCGGTGGACCAGCTGCTGCAGCAGGGCGCTCCAAGGGTCGAAACGGTTGACCGGCGCGGGCTCGCGCTCGGTGTCATCGGGTTCCAGCGGGCTCGCCGCGCGGTCCGAGCGCTGGAACTCGCGGGTGAACGTGTAGGTTTCCGTGCCGCTGGTCTTGGTGTCCGGGTACAGCGAGTTGAAATGGATGCTGACGAACAGATCCGCGCCCGCCCGGTTGGCGATCTCGGCGCGTTTCTTGAAATCCGTCGCCTTGTCCGGGCCCAGCTGGCGGTCGTCCGTCCGCGTCAGCACGACCCGGTAGCCGCGGGCCTCGAGCAGCTTTTTCAGGCGCTGCGCGACATCAAGGGTGAGCACCTTTTCCTTCAGCCCGAGCCGCTTGTTCTCCATGCCGTTGTCGGTCCCGCCGTGGCCGGGATCGAGGACAATCACCCGCGGGCGGGCCGGCGGCGCACCGAGCAGCGCGGGTTGCAGCCGGGTCGCCAGGGAACGCTCGAAGTCAATCCGGCTGACATAGATCGCCCCGTTGCGCAGCAGAACCGGCCTGCCCAAAAACAGCCGCAGGCCATGGAGGGAAATCTCCCGGCTGTCGGCCTCGAACTCGGCCTTGCCGGCCTGATCCATCAGGGTCAGGCGGCGTTCCTTCTCCGCCCATGACGTCCTCATGCCGAGGAGTGCGGCCGCCTCGCGCAGGGGCACATACTCCACGCCGGCGAAACGGACCAAGGGCAACGCCGCCAGCTTCGCCGGGGACGGAACCGGGCTGGCGGACATGGGCCGCTGGGGCGCCACCCGCGAGGCCGGTTCAGCCGCGGGAGACAACGCCAGCAGCAGTGGCGTGAGGAGAGCGCAACGTAATGCCGCCGGCAGCATGGCGGCGCGGGGTCAGGTGCCGGTCGAAGGCTCGGCCGCGGGGGCCTCGTCCTCGGGCCCGTCCTCCTCCGGCACGTGGAACTTCGGCTTGCGCTTGTTCACCGGTAGGGGCGTGAGCATGACATGGATATTGCGGCCGATGAGCTTCGGGTCGGCATCGGGGTGGCCCATGCCGATCAGGTCGGCCACGGCGCGCTTCATGACATCGAACCCGATCTCGGTGTGGGCCATCTCGCGGCCGCGGAACTTCAGGCGGAGCTTCACCTTGTTGCCGTGCGCGAGGAACTCCTCGGCGTGGCGGAGCTTGGTGTAAAAATCGTTCTGCTCGATGCGCGCGCTGAACTCGATCTCCTTGATCTTGCTCGCGGTGGACTTCACGTGGGAGGTCTTCTTCGACTCCTCGTACACGTACTTGCCGAAATCCATGATGCGGCACACGGGCGGCGTCGCGTTGGGTGCGACCTCGACGAGATCCAGTCCGACTTCGAGGGCGAGATTGATGGCCTTCGCGGTGTCGATCACGCCGAGCTGCTTGCCCTCGGGGGAGATCAGGCGCACCTGCGGAACCTTGATGCGGTGGTTGCGGCGGATGGCCGCGAACGGGTCGACATTGCGACGCTGATAAGAGCCGGTGCGGTTGCCGCCGCCGGCGGGAGGGAACGAAGTAGCCATCAATTAGGGTTGGATCAGGTGATTGAGTCGGGCGGTTTTTCTCCCGGCAGGGCCGGAATGACAACACCTATTTAGCCCGGGACCCCGTGCGGCGCGACCGTCGTCACACGCTGAAGCTCTCGCCGCAGGAGCAGCTCGCCTTGGCGTTGGGGTTGGAGAACTTGAAGCCGCCGGCGACCATCGCGTCCGAATAGTCGAGATGGGTGCCCTTGAGATAGAGTGCGCTCTTGCTGTCCACCAGGACCGGGACGTCCGCCGTGCGCACGAGGATGTCGCCGCGTTTCGCGGCCGGCGTGAATTTCATCCGGTAGCTGAGCCCGTTGCAGCCGCCGCCCGAGATGGCCAGCCGCAGGAAAGAACCCTGACCTTCCCGCGCCATCAGCGCCACCACCTTGGCCCCGGCCGCCGGGGTCAGCCGCACCAGCTGCTCGCTGCCCGGCCGCACACCCTCGGGCAGCCCGGCCGCGGCGGAAGCCGGCACCGCCGGGGCGGCTTCGGAGGAAAGGATGCTGGTGGTCTCAGGCATGGCGCAGGGCATTGTTGGCAGGCTCCGCGGTTTCGCAAGCACCGCGGAGCCTTGCCGCCGGGTTCAGGCCGCCTTCTTCATCGCCAGGAGCAGGGCAAGGCTCCGCTTGGGATTGATCAGGTTGATGCGGCCGTCGGCACTCCGATCGGCCCCCAGCTTGATCAGGCCGATCACCTGCTCGACCGTCAGGCTGGGCTCGATCGCGAGGAGCTTGGCCGCGAGGTTGACGACGTTGGGCGAGGCCATCGAGGTGCCGGAATACTTCATCCGCTCGCCCCCCGGCAGGTAGCTTTCCACCTCGAAGCCGTTGGCGTGCACCGCTACGTTGCGGCCAAAACTCGAGAACGAGGTTTCCTCGCCGGCCTGGTCGACGGCGCCCACCGTCAGGATGTTCGGCAGCTGGATCCCCGAGGGCACAAACTCGTCGAATTCGGCGTCGCTGTTGCTATTCCCGGCGGCGGCCACGAACAGGATCTCGGGCGCGCTGCGCATGGCCTCGGTCATCGCGGCGCGGAACAGCTGGAAATACTCGCGCGCGGTCTTGCGGCGTTCCTCCGGCGTCCCGCCCGCGCCGTTCGCCTCGAACGCACTCTCGATGTCGCGCGGCGATCCGCCCCAGCTCATGTTCACCACGCGCACGTGGTTTTTCTTCAGGTAGGCGACGACGGCACGGGCCGCCGCGGCGTCACGCTCGGCCTGCGCGCGCGTGGGGACGTCGGGAATCATCCGGTAGTCGAAGGTGATGCGCGCCACCATGAGGCGGATCGCGGGATTGCCGGCGGACGCGATGCCCGCGACATGGGTGCCGTGGGTATAGTTTCCAAACAGGCCGAGACTCTCGATGAAGGGCTTCACCTCCGCCTGCTTGAGCGTGGACAGATGCTGCTTCACTGCCGCTGCCTCGGGGCTGTCCACGTTGGCCTGCAGGTCGATGAAGCCCTTGGTCCAGTTGCGGGCGGCCGGATAGGCCGCCTTCTGCTCGGCCGTCAGCGGCATGAGCAGGTCGGTGACGGGCTGCGATTTCAGGTCGAACGCAATGCCGTGCGGGCCGTCAATGACACCGCTGGCGGCGTCAACCTTGCCGTCAAACTTCTCCACCGGGTTGGTCCATTGCTGCCGGGGATAGATGGTCAGGTCGACGCCGCTGTCCCAGATGGCCACGATGACGGGATGAAGCGCGGCATCAGGGGCGAGCGAGATCTGCCGCTCCGTCCAGATATCCCGCTTCACCTTCGTGTGCGCCGCCACGACGGCGGTGAGCACGGCAACCCGCTCGGCCTTGAGCGGAAGGAAATAGGCGTAGGTGGTGCGCGCGCCAACCAGGGTGTGGGCGACTTCGCCGCTGATGCGCCCGGTCTTGTCGACGCCGGGCTGGAGCTGGCTCTCCAGATTGCCCGTGATCAGCGCCGCCGAGGCGATCTCGGCCCCCGCCTTCGCTGACTTGAGGTTCTCGGCCACCACTTCCCAAGGCAGCGCGGCCAGCTTGTCGGCGTAAATCCTGGCGAATGCCGCATGAAAAGCCGCGTCCGTGGCATAGTCTCCGCTCCGGCGGGCCGCAATATACGTCTCCGCCAGCAGGCCGATCGTAAGCTTCGCCGCCGGTTTCTCCTCCAACGCGCGCGCCTGGGCGATACGGTTGAGGGCGGCGTCGTAGTGTCCTTCACCCACGTCCATCGCCATCAGGGTCAGCAGGATTCCCTGCAGCGTCGTCCGGTCGGCAATGTCGTAATCGTTCAGCAGTTTCTCCAAGTCTGCGCGCACGGCGGGCGCCAGCTGCTGGTAGGCCGCATCACTCGTGACGACATCGGTGACCTTGCCCGTGAGCGGGTAACTGAAGCGCGGCAGCTGGTCCTGCGAAGCGATCCGCGGCTTTTCGCCGCGCAACGGCAGTGCGGCGAGAAGGCCGGCGAGAAGGAGGGGAATGACGGATTTCAATTTCATGGGGAAATAATTTGGCGCGATTGGCGCCAGGCGACCAGCCGCCGGGCGACCGTGACGGCATTGGCAAAGCTGGTGGTCCGCGCCTTGCCCTGGCCGGCGAGGCCAAAGGCCGTGCCGTGGTCGGGGCTGGTCCGCACAAAGGGCAGCCCGAGGGTGACGTTCACCGCCTCGTCAAAATCCACCGCCTTCAACGGCGCGAGCCCCTGGTCATGGTAAAGCGCCACGATCACGTCGAACTCGCCGCGGAGCGCCCGCCCGAACAGGGTGTCGGCCGGCTCGCAACGCGAGACGCCAGGAAACTCCGCGCGCAGCCGGTCGAGGGTGGGATTCAGGAGATCGCGCTCCTCGTCGCCCAGCAGGCCGCCCTCCCCGGCATGGGGATTGAGCCCGCAGACCCCGATGCGCGGCTGGCGCACCCCGTCCGAACGGGCCAGGAGGTCTGCCGCGGCCACCGTCCGGTGCAGCAGGTGCGGCCCGAGCACCCGCGAGACCTGGTGCAGCGGCACATGCCATGTCGCCAGCACGATCCGCAGCCGGCCGCCGCAGAATCCCATCACCGGCTCGCCGCCCCAGCGCGCCGCAAAAAATTCGGTCTGCCCGGGATACGGATAACCGATGCGCGCGAGCCGCTCCTTGCTGACCGGCCCCGTGACAACCGCGGTGAATTCGCCCGTCTTGCATCCCTCCGCCGCACGCTCCATCGCCGCCCACGCCACCAGCGCTCCGTCGCCCGAGGGCTGGCCCGGCACCGCGGAAAACCCCTCCAGGCCGACCGCGATTTTCTGCGCGCCGGTGGCCAGGGAATCCAGCCAGGGCGCGGGTCCGATGACGGCCGCGTCCCGCGCCGCATCCGGCTGCGCGGCAAGCCAGGACGCGATGATCTCCGGTCCGACACCCGCCGGATCGCCGCAGGTGATGGCAAGCTTAGCCGGCATCGTTCGCTTCCGCGGCCGCGCGCCGCGCCCGGGCAAAGCTGCGCTTGCCGTCCGCAAAAAACTCCAGGAACCGCCGGGCCTCGGGGGTCGTGAACTTCCCGCCGGCCAGCGCCGCCGCGGCCACGGTGCGGATGTTCCCCGGGGTGAAATAGACGTCGTGGTAAGCCTGCTTGAGCTGCGTGATCGCCCCGCGGCCAAAGCCGCGGCGCTTGAGCCCGACCAGGTTGAAACCGATCACGTCGTCGCGCTCGGCCACCATCACATAATGCGGGACGTCGCGCGTGATCGACGCATGGCCGGCCACCATCACGCCCTCGCCGATGCGGCAGAACTGGTGCACCGCCGAGCCGCCCCCGAAAAACGCGTGATCCCCCACCTTCACATGGCCGGCCAGCAGGGCGCCGTTGGCCAGGACGACCTGGTTGCCGAGCACACAGTCGTGCGCCACGTGGCTCGCGGCCATGATGAAGCTGTTCTCGCCGATCACCGTGAATCCGCCCGCCTGCGTCGAACGGTTGAGGGTGACATGCTCGCGGATGACCGTGCCCGCTCCCACGCGCAGGCCGCTGACGGTCGCGCGGTCGAATTTCAGGTATTGCGGGTCCCCGCCAACCACGGCGAACGGGTGCACCACGACCCGGTCGCCCAGCACGCAGTGCCGCGTGACAATCGCGCCGGCCATGATCTCGCAATCCGCGCCCAGCTGCGCGCCGGGTTCGACGAGAGCGGTGGGATGGATGACGGTCGGCATGGGCGGTCAGGGTTTCGCGCGGCGCGGCGCGGCGATGCGGTCGGGAAACATGTCGAGCTGCGTGTCCTTGATCAGGTCGTAGTTCTTGAGGATGCGCATGACCTGCAGGGTGTCGCTCTTGCTGTAGTTCTGGTTGATCTCGATCTTGTCGAGGATGTCGAGGAGCATGGCGCGGAACGAGATGATGGCGTCGACGCCATGCGCCTTGAGCAGTTCCACGCTCTGGGAGCGAAACGGCTCGGCCGTCGGCAGGCTTGGCAGCACCAGGATCTTGGTCAGCGTGCCGCCCCCGTCATCCGCCGGATCCGGCGGAAAGAAATTCGTGGCTTCCTTCAGCACCTTCTCCTCCAGGAAGCGGAAGATCTCCGGGCTGTTTTTCAGCGTGGCGGGCGTAAATACGCCCGTGTGCCAGCCCTTGACCGCCACGACGGCCCGCTGCACGAACTCCAGTTCGCTCGAGAACAGGAAGAAGTCCGGCCGGCGCGAGCCCCGCCGCCACGCCGGATTGTACACAACGAGGTCGATCTCCTCGTCACCGGTCTTGCGGCGCGCCGACACCTGGTACTTGCGCGCCTGGCGGACAAGAAATCCGTTCTGCTCGAAATATTCGCGGACAATGCCTTCGTCGATGGCCGACATGATGGGCAGTTAACCGGGAAAAGCCGGAAAAGTCACAGGGATTCCGTCGCACCCACGGCGAGGAAACACGCCTCGACCATCGCCGGGGTGATCCCGTCCTGCCGCGTGACCGCCTCGCCGATTTTCCGGAGCACGACAAACCGCGGCAGGCCGGCGCGGACTTTCTTGTCCCGCGCCACGGCCGTCATCAGCGCCGATACCGCCAGCGGTGCGCGCAGGCGGATGGGCAGCGCATGGGCCGTCAGCACCGCGTCAATCCGGGCTGCCTCCCGCGCCGAAATGAACCCGATCTCCTGCGACAGCCGCGCCGCCGCACTCAGGCCGACCGCGACCGCCTCGCCGTGCAGGTAAGTGCCGTACCCGGCGCTCTGCTCGATCGCATGGGCGAAGGTGTGGCCGAGATTGAGCAGCGCGCGGCCGCCCTCTTTCGCCAGTTCGCGCTCGTCGGCCTCGACGATGCGGGCCTTCAGTTCACAGCAGCGGCGGACCACCGCGGCCAGGCCGGGGCTTGCGACCGCGAGCGGCGCCCGTTCCAGCTGGGCAAAGAGCTCGGCGTCACCCAGCAGGCCGTACTTAATCACTTCGGCCATGCCCGCGGCAAACTCCCGCGCCGGCAGGGTCGCGAGGAAGCGCGTGTCGATGTACACCCCGCGCGGCTGGTGAAACGCGCCCGCCAGGTTCTTCCCCGCGGCGAGGTTGATCCCCGTCTTGCCCCCGACCGAGCTGTCAACCATCGCGAGCAGCGTCGTGGGGACCTGATAGAATTCGATCCCGCGCAGGTAGCTCGCGGCGGCAAATCCGCCGAGGTCTCCGATCACCCCCCCGCCCACCGCAAAAAGCGCGCCGGTGCGGTCGAGATGCTGGGCCGCCAAGAAATCCAGCACCCGGCCAAAGTCCGCGAGTGACTTGGTCTCCTCACCCGCCTGGAGCACGAGCGCCGGCGCCGCCGCGAACATCGCTTGTAGCACGGGACCGTGCTGTCCGGCGACATTGCGATCGGTCAAAACCACAACCCGCCGGCCCGCGGCAATCAGGGCATCGACGTTCGTCCGCACCTCCGACCCCAAGCCCGACCCAAACAAGATAGGGTAGCTGCGTTCATTCAGGTTGACCGTGAGTGCTTTGACCATGTGCGGCCTTACACGCTGCGGGAGAACCCGACTGAATTGAAGCCTTTTAGATGGGCATGCCCCCGCCGATCGATTTCCGCCGACGCAGCCTTGGCCCAAATCGCCGGCAACCATCCGGCTGACAGCGGCCTCTGTTGCCCGTCGCGAGCCCGGGTCCACCCGCGTTCGTTTTCCGCTGGTTCCGGCGCGGCGCGCTGTCTAGCTTCGCCGTCCCCTTATGAAAAAAGCGAAGTCCCACTTCCCCAAAATCCGCCGGATCGCCTACGAAGGCGCCTCGACCCAGAATCCGCTGGCGTTCCGCCACTACAACCCCGACGAGATCGTCGACGGCAAGCCGATGTCGGCGCACCTCCGCTTTTCCATCGCCTACTGGCACGCGTTCCGCGGCGTCGGCGCCGACCCGTTCGGCCCGGGCACGATCCAGCGCCCGTGGGAACAGGGCACCGACGCCATCTCCATCGCGAAGACCCGCATGGATGCCGCCTTCGAGTTTTTCCAGAAGATCCGCGTCCCGTTCTATTGCTTCCACGACCGCGACATCGCGCCCGAGGGCAAGACGCTCGCCGAGTCCAACCGCAACCTCGACAAGCTCGTCGCCCACGCGAAGGACCTCCAGAAGGCCACCGGCGTGAAACTCCTCTGGGGCACGGCGAACCTGTTCTCCAACCGCCGCTACATGTGCGGCGCCGCCACCAATCCCGACGCCCACGTCTTTGCCTACGCCGCCGCGCAGGTGAAGAAGGCCCTCGAGGTCACCAAGGCCCTCGGCGGCGACGGCTACGTGTTCTGGGGCGGCCGCGAGGGCTATGAGACGCTCCTCAACACCAACCTGAAGCGCGAGCAGGACCATCTCGCGGCGTTCCTCCACCTGGCGGTGGATTACGCCAAGAGCATCGGCTTCAAGGGCCAGTTCCTCATCGAGCCCAAGCCGAAGGAGCCCACCAAGCACCAGTACGACTTCGATGTCGCCAGCGGCGTCGCCTTCCTCCGCACCTACGGCCTCGACCGGGACTTCAAGTTCAACATCGAGACCAACCACGCCACGCTCGCCGGCCACACCTTCCAGCACGAGATCGAGACCGCGGCGGCGCACGGCATGCTCGGCTCGATCGATGCCAACGCCGGCGATGAACTCCTCGGCTGGGACACCGACCAGTTCAACACCAACGTCAAGGAGCTCACGCTCGCCATGGTGTCTGTGCTCCGCGCCGGCGGCCTTGGCCGCGGCGGCCTCAACTTTGACGCCAAGCTCCGCCGCCCGAGCATCGATCCCGAGGATCTCTTCCACGCCCATATCGGCGGCATGGATGCCTATGCCCTCGCCTTCAAATTCGCGCGCCGCCTGCTCGCCGACGGAAAGTTCACGGCCTTCCTGAAGGACCGGTATGCCAGCTTCGACACCGGCTTTGGCCGCGACATCGAGAAGGGCCGCACCAACTTCCGCGAGCTGAACAAGCTCGTCCTGAACAAGCTCGGCGAACCCAAGCCGCGCTCCGGCAAGCAGGAATACCTGGAAAACCTGCTCAACACCTACCTGCACGGCTGAGCCTTGGCTGGTTTGAAGGCGGGCGGGCGCGTCCCGTGCCCGCATTTCCAGGCGCCAGCCCTGGTCGAAAGCTCATGCAGGCACGGGAACCCCGCCCACCGCTCAGCCAACGTCCCTTGTTCGCAATTCTTTGCTACCTGCGCCGTTCCTCGGCGTCTATGCCGCGATGAAAGTCTCCGCCCTCCTGGTCTTCGCCTGCGCGCTGCTGCTCGGTTGCTCGTCCCTGACCACGCACCCGTCCGGCGATCTCGGATCCCTCAAGCACATCTATGTGGAGCACCTGTTGAACGACAATTACCGCCTGGACGAATCCATGGTCAGGGAATTGAAGGCCCTGGGCTACGACGCCTCGTGCGGCCCGATCACCATGATGCCCGACGGGATTGATGCGATCATCACCTACAACGCCCGCACCGCCTGGGATTTCAAAAGCTACGTGATTGAACTGAATGTCCTCGTGAAGGCGAATTTCACGGAAAAAGTCCTCGGGACCGGCCGCTATTACCAGGCCTCGATCAGCACGAAATCGCCCGAGGAGACGGTACACGAGGTGATCAGTTCGCTCTTCAAGCGCGGCTGATGAGCCAGCCGGCCCACCCCAGGGCATGCGCGGCGAGGGCCAGCCAGGCGCCCACGATCATCCGGGGCTGGCGAGACTTGTGCCGGAGCAGCCGCTGGCCGGCCAGGGCCCCGGCCCAGCCGCCAACCCAGGCCCACGCCTGCAGCGTCGCCTCGCTCACGCGACGGCCGCCGCGCCGGGCGGCCGACTTGTCCGCGGCATAAAGCCCCGCGGTCGCGAGGCTCGCCGCCAGGTACCAGGCCGCCACGATGGCCGCCGGACCGGTCATCGTACGATCGTGTAACCGAAGCGGAGCTGGGAGGGATCGCGCTTGTTGTAGTCCAGCAGGCTCTCGCCCCAGCCGTTGAAATACTGCAGCTGCAGGTAGCCCCCCGCATTCGGCGACACTCCCGGCACCAGCCGCAACGGCCACGTGACATCGAGCTGGCCGCTGCCATACCCGGAACTGTTACCCTTGCGCAGCAGCGCGTTCAGCTGGAGTCCCTTGTCCTGGCCGAACCGGACCTGCAGCTCGACGTTGCCGCGGTAGCTCGCGATGTCGGCGTTCTCGCTCTTCTCCAGGTAGGCGACAAACCGCGGTGCGACCAGCAGCCGCCATTTCCCCTGCAGCGACCAGAGCGCGATCGGCGTGAGGTAGGCCGTGTTCAGGCTGCGGGAATCGGTCGAGCCCTTGCCATTCGACTCATGCTGCAGCCCCGCCTGCAGGCCGAGCCGGCTCAGCCAGTCGGGCTTCACGGCCAGGGCTTCCCGGTAATAGAACAGCGTGGGCTTGTAGCTCGTGTCGTAGAACGGCGCCGACGGCGCCGACAGGTTCCACAGCGAGGTCTGGGTGTAGCCCAGGTAGAGCGAACGCCACCATTCCGGGTCGTTGTTGTTCGGGGCAATGAGCCGGTACTTGAAGCTGAACTGGAACTTGGCATTCGCGCCGTCGTTGAAACCCACCGCGAAATAAATGGGCTCGTAGCTGGAAATATGGCGCCGGATGTTTTCCCGGTCGGTGGCCAGGTCGACATCCTCGCCCCTGTTCTCCACCGCGAGTTCGGCCGCCTGCACCGCCCGCGGGGTCGCCCGCACCACCGGCGCGGGCGTGACGTCAAACATCACGGCATTGGTCGCCAGGTCGACGATCCGCAAGGCCACCGTGCCTTCGAGCGTGTCCGGCAGCACGACCGCCACCGTCACCGTGGCGAAGCTCATGGGCGCCACCCGGATCCTCGTCCCGGGCAGCCGGTCCGGCGCCACGGCCGCCAGGCGGCGCCGTTCGCTCGCGCTCGCGACCTCGGCGCGCATGTCATCCGGAACGGTGAAATCAAACGCCTCCGTCGAAGGATTGTTCAGGTAGAGTTTCAGCTTGAGCAGCCGGCCCGCCTGCACCGCCTCGGCCGGCGGCACGAGCAGCACTTCGGTCGCGGCGCGCAGCGACAGCATTCCGGCAAGAAAAAGCAGGAGGGACGGCAGGATTCGTTTCATGAAGCGGAGAACGGGAACGTGAAAAAACCCGCCGCTGAAAGCGAGGGGGAAGCGGACTTTGGGCTTTGCGGGGCCGGGGCCGCTCACCAAACTCCGCCCCGCATGAGTGACTCCCCCGCCCGCGTCATCCCGTCGGACCTCGGCCCGGTTCCCGCCCTCGATCCCCTGGCCACCGGCGGGATCGGCGGCCAGCCGCGCGGCCTCACGACGCTGTTTCTCACCGAGATGTGGGAGCGTTTCAGCTTCTACGGGATGCGGGCGCTGCTCGTGCTGTTCATGACCCTCGGAATCGCCGAGGGCGGGCTGGGGTTCTCCGACAAGCGGGCGGCCGCCATCTACGGCACCTACACCATGAGCGGCTACCTGCTCAGCATTCTGGGCGGATTCATCGCGGACAATTTCATCGGCGCCCGCCGCGCCGTCCTCTGGGGCGGCAGCATTATCGCCCTCGGCCATTTCTCCATGGCGCTCCACGGCCAGTCCACTTTCTTTGCGGGCCTGGCCTTGGTCGCGCTCGGCACCGGCCTGCTCAAGCCGAACATTTCCACGATGGTCGGCGGCCTCTATTCGCCGACGGATGCGCGCCGCGACGCGGGATTCTCCATTTTCTACATGGGGATCAATATCGGGGCGGTCTCGGCCTCCCTGATCTGCGGCTTTCTCGCCCAGCATGCGGCGTTCCGGGATTTCCTCGGGCATCTCGGCCTGGACCCCCATCAAAGCTGGCACTGGGCCTTCGGCGCGGCCGGCGTCGGCATGACCCTGGGGCTGATCACCTACGTGCGCCGTCGGGCCACGCTCAGCCATGTGGGCCGCCCGCCGGCCGCCGCTCAACCCCGCCCCTGGGCCATGCTCGCCCTCGTCGCGCTGGCTTCGCTGGCGTTGGTGGGCATCATGATCGCCGCCGACTACTACCGCGCGATCGTCTACGGTCTGTTCACGCTGCAGTTCGCGCTGATCATTTTCTTTGCCTTACGCCCGACCTTGGAGAGCCGCCGGATCGCCGCCATTCTCGTCCTGTTCTTCGCCGCCCAGGTCTTCTGGTCGATCTTCGAGCAGGCCGGTTCCTCGATATCCCTGTTCGCCGACCGGCTGACGGACAACCGCGTCGGGGCCTGGGGCTTTCCCTCGACGTGGTGGCAGTCCGTCAACTCCACCTGGGTCATTCTCCTCGCCCCCTGCTTTGCCTGGCTGTGGATCAGGCTTGGCAGCCGGCAGCCGTCGAGTCCCGCCAAGTTCGCCCTCGGCCTGCTCTTTGTGGCGCTGTCATTTGTCTGGATGGTTCCGGCCGCGCGCCTGACCGTCGAGGGACGGGTCAGCCCCGTCTGGCTCCTGGGCCTTTATCTGCTGCAGACCGCCGGGGAGATGCTCATCAGTCCCGTCGGCCTCAGCACCATGACCAAGCTCGCGCCCGCCCGACTGACCGGCCTCGTGATGGGCATCTGGTTCATGGCGGCGGCACTGGGCAACAAGCTCGCCGGTGTCCTCGCCGGGGATTTCAAGAGCGATAATGCCGGGCAACTCGTGACCTTCTTCTGGCACCAGGCCATCGGCGTCGGCGTTTGCACCCTGGCGCTGTTCGCCCTCGTGCCGTGGGTCAAACGCCTGATGGGCGGCGTCCGCTGAGCTTCCGGCCCACTCTCACCATGCACTGGACGCTCCTCTTCATCGCGGCGATGCTCGAAATCGTCTGGGCCGCCGGCCTCAAGTACACGGCCGGCTTCACCCGGCTGTGGCCCTCCCTCGGGGTCGGCGTGGCGATGGCCGGCAGCATGGCCCTGCTGGCTCTCGCCGCCCGCGGCCTGCCCATCGGCACGGCCTATGCAGTCTGGACCGGCATCGGGGCCGCCGGCACCGCCGTCGCCGGCATCTTCCTCTTCCACGAGGAGGTCTCCGCGCTGAGGCTGGCCTGCCTCGCTCTCATTGTCACCGGCGTGGTCGGCCTCAAGCTCCTCGCCAAGTGAATCACCGGGCCGCCGCTTCGGGCTGAAGGCTCACCTCGAGCTTGGTCCAGTTGCCGGCCGCGACCGCCAGGTCGTGAAACACCGCGGTTTGATAGCCGGGACGGGTGACGATCACGTCGTAGCTGCCTGGTCGCAGCAGCCGCCAGTAATGTCCGAAGGCCGCCTCGGTCGTGCGCCGGTCCACGGTTTCATTCTCAATCCGGGGCAGCCACACCTGCGCCGCGAGGGGCCGGCCCGTCGCCGCATCCGTCACATGCACGGCGAGACCCGGGCCCGTCGTCCGTGCCATCAGCGCCCGCACACCTTCCAGATTGGCTGCGATGATGCTTGGCACTTCCTCCGGCGCAAAGAGATGCGTGCCCTTGCCGGTCTCGATGATGAAATCAAACACACCCTTGCGGCCGTAGAGCCACGCATAGCTCTGGCTCGACGGGCCGCCCGGCGAAACCGCATAGGTGGCCTGCCCGTCCATCGTCCGGATCCTCCCCGCCACCTCGCCCGCGATTTCGCGGAGCAAGGCATCGTCCGGCGCGCCCTGGCCGCCCCAGGACCATGGGTAATAGATCACCTCGCCCTGGCTGTGGTAGGAGATCGAAAGTACGAACGGCTTGAGCTCCAGCAGGTGGCGCATCGCCCGGTTCTCCGCCTCCGAGAAGGGATACTGCCCACGGTAATTGTCCTTCTCCGGCCGGTCGCTGCCGCCCATCGCCCAGTTGAAGTCATAGCCGCGGTTCACATCCACGCCCTCGGGGAAGACCCCGGTCACCCCGTCGCCATTCACATCGCGGGCATTCTTGCGCCAGCGCGGGTCACGGCCCGAGGTCACGATGTCATGGCCGTCCACGTTGACCACCGGCACGAGGTAGAGCTCGCACCGGTCCACCCACGCGGTGATTTCCGGGTCGCGGCCGTAGTCGAGCACCAGTTTCTGCAGCAGCGTGAAGACAATCTCCGTGCCCACGACTTCATCGGCATGATGGCAGCCGTCGAACAGCACGCCCGGCCTGTCCTGCGGATGGCGGGCGTCGCTTGAGATCCGGTAGGCGTAAATGGGACGGTGAAACTGCGTGGTCTCGCCGATCGGCACGCGCGCGATGCGCTCCGGATGTTGCCGCACCAGTTCATCCGCCCGCGCGACGATCTGATCGTAACTATGGTAGACCGTAGGCAGCTTCAGCGTCGGACCGTAGTACGCCCGCTTGTAGAGCGTCAGCACCTCCGGGCTTTCCAGCAGCACCGTCGCGTGAAATCCGGCGTGCTGCAGCGCGTCGAACTCGGCGCGCGTGGCCAGCAGCTGGGCGGTGTTGCGCACGATGCTCAGCAGCGCCACGCGGTTGTAGTCGCTGTAGTCGAAGCGTCCGCCCTTGGCCTGTTCCTTCGCCGGGATGTCGCGCACCTCGACCAGCAGCGTCCGGGCCGGAGCCGGATCGGCCGCCCGCGCACCGCCCGCGAGGCAGGCCAGGGCGAGCAGGACAACGGCACGGGGGAGGCGCAGTGGATTCATGGGCAGGTGGGGCTGGGGGGATGATCGGGGCGTGGCGCGTATTCCGGCTCACCGGCCGGACAAGGCAAGGTCGCGGTTTTCACCGTTGCTGCGGCTGCGGCCCGCGGCAAAGCATTGCCGCATGCCCGTCCGCTCCTGGTTCCCCACGCTCATCTACTCCGAACCGCTGCAGCCCGCGGGCCTGGACCGCTTCAACACGGAGCTGGCCGAAGAATGCCGCCGCCTGCGGGCATTCGACGCCGCCGGCCGGCGCTGGTCCGCCAAGAACTATCCGGGCGGCTACACGAGCTACGCCTCGATGAACGAGCTGCACCGCTTCTCCAGCACGTTCTCCGGCCTTGAGCGGAAACTGCTCCGGCATGCCCGGGCCTTCGCCCGCGCCCTCGACCTCGACCTGCGCGGACGCACCGTCCGGATGTCCGATTGCTGGGTGAACATCATGCCGCCCATGGCCGCGCATTCGCTGCACCTGCATCCGCTGTCATTCATCAGCGGTACCTACTATGTCAGCACACCCCGCGGCTGTCCGGGCCTGAAGTTCGAGGATCCCCGCCTGGACCGGTTCATGGCTGCGCCGCCGCGGCTCGCCTCCGCCCGGCCCGACCGGCGGACCCATGTCACCTACCCGGCGGAGGCCGGCCGCGTGATCCTCTTTGAAAGCTGGCTCCGCCATGAGGTCACGGCCAACCAGGTCGCCGATGAGCGCATCAGCATCAGCTTCAATTTCCAATGGGTTTGATGCCCTCCGGCCGGTCGAAGCGCGGGCGGACGCAAACCCGGAAGCAACTCCTCTCCCTTTCGTCATCCGCCCTCGGAACTTTCGGCCCGCCGGCGCGTCCTCAGGCACCTGCCCCATGAAAACATCCTCCTTCCGTTCCCGCTGCAGCCTCCTGCTGACCCTTTCCTTCCTGGCGTACGCCGGCTGTGAATCCGGCCCCGACCGGCACGCGATGGAAGAGGCCCGCCGCTCGGTTCCGCCGATGGCCGCGAACGGGACGTTTTTCGACGGCCAGATCGGCGCCCAGCTGACCCTCGGCAGCGGCCTGCCGGACAACGCCCAGCCCGGCGGCAAGGAGGGTTCGGCCGCCGGCGGCAAGTGGTCCGGTGGCGGTTCGCGCGTGCGCGGCAGCCACCGCGGCGGCGGGGGCGAGGAGGAGGCCGGCCCGTCCGGGGGCGGCGGTTCCGACGAGCCGCATTCGAACCTCGTCGACAGCCCCATGCCCCCCGCGCTGCTCCGCCTCCGGCTGGTCAACACCTCCGCCGTTCCGCTGGTCGTCGAGATCCGCGACCTGAATTCCGAACTCGGGGACTTTGCGGTGCGCCCCGACACCTTCACGCTGGCGCCCGGCGAGTCGGGCTCGCCCGACGGGATGCAATCCCTCCTCGGCCTGGACACGCTCGCGCTGCCCGTGACGGTTACATTGCGGGCCGGCGGCAAGACCGAGACCAAGGTACTCACCCTCCGTCCCGTGGCCCCTCCGCCCGCCACGGCGGGAAAATGATCGGCGGCGGTTGAAGGGACGAAGACCTCGATCCGGGGTGACATGAGATCCAGTCGGCCCCAGAATGCTCTTCCGCCCCGCCCGTGCGCGGCCTAACGTCCCTTCCCGTGGCGTCTCCCAGCAAGAATCCCGAGGTCAAGAAGCGCAGTTTCCGCAATTTTTTCTCCTCGGTGCGCTACTCCATCGACGGATTCTTCGCCGCGCTGAAGCACGAGCCTTCGTTTCGCGAAGACCTGATCTTCGCGATCCTCCTCGTCCCGCTCGCAATCATCCTGCCGATCAACGCCGTTTCCACCGCGCTGATGATCGCGTCGCTCATTCTCATCCTGATCGTCGAGCTGCTCAACTCCGCCATCGAGTGGATCATCGATTATCTCCGTCCCGAGCGGCACCCGCTCGCGAAGCGCATCAAGGACATGGCGAGCGCCGCCGTGTTTCTCAGCTACATCAACTGCATCGTCGTCTGGGTGATCATGCTCTGGCCCGGCAACGCCGTCTGGCGCCGCCTCGTTGGCTGAGGCCGGCAAGCGCCAAGCCCTGATTTGGGCCACATCCCACCCTGCCTTTCCTCCGAACCTTGCCGCTTCGCGCCTTTGCGCTTATCCGAATTTTCCGCCTCAGCGCAGCTTCGCAAACAGCCACACCGCCACGCCCGTCATCCCGAGGTTCGGCAGCCACGCGGCCAGCACGGGATCGATGTACTGCTGCGCCGCCAGCGACGACGCGACGTTGGCGAAAATGTAGTAGAGGAAAAACAGCCCGAACGACTTGGACACGCCCACCGCCGGGTTCACCCGTACGCCCGCCACGGCAAACGGGATCGCGATCGCGATGACGATCAACGGCCCCAGCGTGTCGGCGATGAGGCTGAAATACCGTACCTCGTACGGAGTGGCCTTCTCCTGGTTCTCAAACTGCAGGTAGTCGATCAGCCGCCTGAGCTCCGAAAACGACAGGTCCACCGGCCGCCGGTCGATCAGCAGCATGAGCTTCGGGTCCTCGCGATACTGGCTGCGGACTTCCCGGGTGAACGGCACCGCCCCCAGCAATTCACCCGTCTCCGGGTTGAAGGCCATCGCGCGGCCGTCCTTGAACACCCAGCCCCCGCCCTGCTCGTCATACGCGGCTTCCGTCGCCACCAGCCGCGTGACTTCGCGGCGCCGCCCGTCGAGCTCAGAGACTGTCACGCCATAGCCACGGTGCAGGAACTGGCTGTACCGGTTGAAAAACCACATGCGACGCGAGCGCTGGTTGTCAAAAGCCACGCTCTCGATCACGCCGACTTGGTCGGCCGCCTTCGTGGCCGCCTGCTTGCGGAAATCCAGGTTGTCGCGCAGTTCCCGCGAGGTCTCGACCGACCAGGGCACCACCGTGGAGTTGAGCCACCAGGATAGCCCGCAGGCTAGGATCCCCACGGCCCAGATGGGCGCCGTGATGCGCGCCAGGCCCACGCCCGCGGCCCGCAGGGCGGTGAATTCGTTCGCCCGGTGCAGCTTGCCCAGCACGAATAGCAGGGAAACCAGCAGGGCCACCGGCAGCATGTTCGCCAGGAAACTCGGCATCGTCACCAGCACGTACATCCACAGGTCCAGCCCACGCGCCCCGAGGTCGCGCATCGTGCGAAAGTCGTCATACATCACCTGGACCAGCATCAGGCCGACTGTCGCGCCCAGCACGAGGCCCAGGATTGCGAGCCACTCGCGCAGCAGGTGTCGGTCGTAGGTGTTCAACCCCGCCAGCAAAAGCCGGCGGCCCCGTGAAAGCAAAACCCAAACCGTCCCGGCCAATCCCCACCCGAAATTTTCACCGGAGAGAACGGAGAGAAGGGAGAGGATTGGAAACTGCCCGTGCTCCGGATTCCTGAGATCGGACTCTCAGTTTCCTCAGTGACCACCTGAAAAATGCAGTCTTAGCTTCGCGCGTGGGCCGGCATGCCGGCTGCTGACGGAAGCCAACAGTTTGGTTGAAAACTCCCGGCGCCTGCCCTTCGCTCCCCGCTCCGCTCAATTCCTCCTTCGTTCCTTTATGATCAAAGCCCTCCGCTCCCTTTTCCTTCCCGTGCTCGCGACCGCGGCCTTTGCCGGCGCCGCCTGCGCCCAAGAGACCATCAAGGTCGGCGAATTCGCCTCGCTTACCGGCAAGGAGGCCGCCTTCGGGCAGTCCTCGCACAAGGGCACCCTCCTCGCCGTCGAGGAGCTGAACGCCACCGGCGGCATCCTGGGACGCCAAGTCGAGCTCATCACCGAGGACAACCAGTCCAAGCAGGGTGAGTCCGCCACCATCGTCAAGAAGCTCATCTCCCGCGACAAGATCATCGCTCTCCTCGGCGAGGTCGCCTCCGGCCGATCCCTCGAGGCCGCGCCCATCGCCCAGAACTACAAGGTCCCGATGATCTCGCCGTCGTCCACGAATCCGCGCGTGACCGAGATGGGCAACTATATCTTCCGCGTCTGCTTCATCGATCCTTTCCAGGGCACGGCCATGGCGAAATTCGCCAAGGACAGCCTCCATCTGAAGAAGGTCGCGCTCCTCACCTCCGTCTCGTCGCCCTACAGCGTCGGCCTGGCCAAGTACTTCAAGGAGACCTTCTCGGCCATCGGCGGCGAAATCGCGATCGAGCAGAAGTACTCGGAGGGCGACAAGGACTTCAAGGCCCAGCTCACCGCCATCAAGGCCGCCGGCGTCGACGGCATCTTCGTCCCGGGCTATTACACCGAGGCCGCGCTCATCTCAAAGCAGGCGCGCGAACTGGAACTGGACTTCCCCATCTTCGGCGGCGACGGCTGGGAGGCCCCGCAGCTCATCGAGATCGGCGGCAAGGCCATGGAAGGGACCTATTACTCCACCCACTACTCGCCGGAAAATTCCTCCCCCGCCGTTCAGTCGTTCGTGAAGAAATTCCGCGCCCGCTTCGGCGGCGAGACCCCGGATGCGATGGCCGCCCTCGGCTATGATTCCGCCATGGTGCTGGCCGATGCCATCAGGCGCGCCGGCACCACCGAGGGCCCCAAGCTCCGCGCCGCCCTCGCCGCCACCCGCAATTACGAGGGGGTCACCGGCCGCACCACCATGGATCCCCACCGCAACGCCACCAAGGCCGCCGTGGTCATCACGGTGAAGGACGGCCAGTTCAAGTTCGTCGAGTCCATCGCCCCGTAATGAGGCTCGCCCCGACCCGGCGCCGCCTCGCGCTTGGCGCGTGGCTGCTCCTGCCGCTCGCCGCCGGCCTCGCTGCCGACCCGGTCGTACCCATCCGGGTCGGCCAGTTTGCCTCGCTCACGGGCAAGGAGGCCTCGTTCGGCGTCGCCGCCCGCGAGGGGATCGACTTGGCCGTCGAGGAGCTCAATGCCCGCGGCGGCGTGCTCGGCCGGCCCGTGGAATTCCTCGTCGAGGACATCCGCTCCCAGTCCGGCGAGTCCGCCACCGCCGTCAAGAAGCTCGTCGCCCGCGACCGGGTCGTCGCCATCCTCGGCGGCAACGCCTCCACCAACTCCCTCGAGGCCGCGCCCATCTGCCAGGCCGCGCACGTGCCGATGATCGCCATCTCGTCGACCAACCCGAAGGTCACTGCGATGGGCACCTATATCTTCCGGACGTGCTTCATCGACCCGTTCCAGGGCGCGGTGCTCGCGAAGTTCGCCCGCGAGTCGCTCCACGTGCAGCGCCTCGCCCTGCTCACGTCCGCCTCCGCCTCCTACAGCGTCGGCCTGTCACGCGTGCTGCGCGAGCGCTTCACCGCGGCGGGCGGCGAGATCGTCGCCGAGCAGAAGTACGCCGAGGGCGACAAGGACTTTCGCGCCCAGCTCACGGCCATCAAGGCCCTCCACCCCGACGCCATCGCCGCCACCGGCTACTACACCGAGGCCGCGCTGATCTGCCTCCAGGCCCGCGCCCTCGGCCTGGACCTGCCGATCATCGGCGGCGACGGCTGGGAGGCGCCCCAGCTTCTCGAACTCGGCGGCCGCGCCGTCGACGGCACCTATTACTCCACCCATTACTCGGCCGAATCCCCCGCACCGGAGGTGCGGGCGTTCATCCGGAAGTTCTCCGCCCGCCACGACGGCCGCGTGCCCGATGCCGTGGCCGCCCTCGGCTATGATGCGATGATGCTCCTCGCCGACGCGATCCGGCGCGCCGGCACCACCACGGGCCCCGCCGTCCGCGCGGCCCTCGCCGCCACCCGCGACTTTCCTGGCGTGACCGGCCTCACCACCATCGATGCCCAGCGCAACCCGTCCAAGCCCGCCATCATCGTGAAGGTGGAGGGGGGCCGGGTGCAGTTCGTCGCCGCCGTCCGGCCCTAGCGCCGCGCGCCGGGCCGTGAAAGCCCGTCTTACGGCCAACGCGGCGATTGACCCGCGCCCAACCCTCTTTCAACTCATCCCACCTTACCGCTTGTCCGAATTTCTCCAACAGCTGCTCAACGGCCTTTCCCTCGGCGCGATCTATGCGCTGATCGCGCTGGGTTACACGATGGTCTATGGCGTGCTGCGCTTCATCAATTTCGCCCATTCGGACGTGTTCATGGTCGGCGCCTTCATCGGCTACTACATGGGCAGGCTGGTGCCCGAGGGCACGCTCTGGGGCGGGCTCGCCGTGCTGGGGGTCGCGATGCTCGGCTGCGCCCTCCTCGGCATGACGATTGAGCGGCTCGCCTACCGCCGCCTGCGCAGCGCCCCCACCCTCAACGTCCTGATCACCGCCATCGGCGTCTCGCTGCTGCTGGAGTACACCGGCCAGGTCTTCTTCGGCGCCGCCCCGCGGAATTTCCCCTCCATCTTCCCCGTGCGGAACTTCCAGGTCGGCGGAGTCATCATCGGCAGCAACCAACTCATCGTCATCGTGGTCTCGGTCGTGCTCATGATCGTGCTCCAGCTGATCGTCTACCGCACCCGGATCGGCACCGCCATGCGCGCCGTGTCGCTCAACCCGAAGGCCGCCGTCCTTATGGGCGTGAACAACGATGTCGTCATCTCCTTCACCTTCGGCCTCGGCTCCGCCCTCGCCGCGGCGGGCGGCATTCTCTACGCGCTGAACTACCCTTCGATCGACCCGCTCATGGGCGTGATGCCGGGCCTGAAGGCCTTCGTGGCCGCCATCCTCGGCGGCATCGGCAACATCCCCGGTGCCGCCCTCGGCGGGCTGATCCTCGGCACGGTCGAGACATTTGTGAGCGGCAGCCAGTGGTCGACCTACAAGGACGCCATCGCCTTCGCGATCCTCATCATCATCCTGCTGTTCCGCCCGGCCGGCCTGCTCGGCCGGTTCACGGTCGAGAAGGTCTGACGCGCCATGCCCAAGCCGCACCTCGCCCTCCTCGCCGCGCTGCTCGCCGCCTTTGGGATCCAGTACTGCTCCGACCGGATCGACCCCTACTATCTCGATGTCCTCACCGGCATCGGCATCAACATCATCCTCGCCGTCTCGCTCAACCTGGTGAACGGCTACACCGGCCAGTTCTCCCTCGGCCACGCGGGCTTCATGTCCGTCGGCGCCTACCTCTCCGCGGCGGTGACGATGTTTCTCGGTCCCAAACTTTTCGGCGACGACGGCGGCACCGCCCTCCAGCAGGGCGGCCTTTTCCTCGCCGCGCTGCTCGCCGGCGGTCTCAGTGCCGCGCTCGCCGGCCTCCTGGTCGGCGTGCCCTCGCTGCGCCTCAAGGGCGATTACCTGGCCCTGGTCACCCTCGGCTTCGGCGAGATCATCCGCGTTATTTTCCAGAACGTCGAGGTGCTCGGCGGCGCCCTCGGCATGAACGGCATTCCGCCCTACACGAATATCTTCTGGGTCCTCGCCTTTGTCGCGATCACCGTCTTCGTCGTGACCTGCCTGGTGAACTCCACCTACGGGCGCGGCTTTCTCGCCACCCACGACGACGAGATCGCCTCGGAGGCCGTCGGCCTCAACACCACGCGCTACAAGATCGTGGCCTTCGTGATCGGCGCCTTCTTTGCCGGCATCGCGGGCGGCCTCTACGGCCACTTCAAGCTCACCATCACGCCCACCGGGTTCGATTTCACCAAGTCGATCGAGATCGTCGTCATGGTCATCCTCGGCGGCATGGGCAACACCGTCGGCGTCATCCTCGCCGCCATTCTCCTCACGCTGCTGCCCGAGGTCCTGCGGCCCATCGCCGAATACCGCATGGTCCTCTACTCCTTCCTCCTGATCGTCCTGATGCTGGTCCGGCCGCAGGGTTTGTTTAACTTCCGGTTCGGCAAGGCCCGAGGCTGATCCCGCGCCCCTATGCCTTCGCCCCTGCTCCAGCTCGATGAGGTCACGATCCGCTTCGGCGGCCTGACCGCGGTCAACGGCGTCAACTTCACCGTCGGCGAGGGCGAGCTCTGCGGCCTTATCGGCCCCAATGGCGCCGGCAAGACGACCGTCTTCAACCTGATCACCGGCGTCTACCAGCCGACCGAGGGTTCCGTGACCTTCTGCGGACAGAAACTCGCCGGCCTGGCCGTCAACGAGATCGTCGAGAGCGGGATCGCGCGCACGTTCCAGAACATCCGGCTGTTCGGCAGCCTCTCGGTCTTCGACAACGTCCGCGTCGCCTGCAACCTCCACCGCGGCACTAGCCCCTTCCAGACGATGATCCGGCTCCGCGCCTTCCGCGCCGACGAGGCCGCCATCACGCAGCGGGCCGAGGAGCTGCTCGACATCTTCAATCTCCGCCGTTTCCGCAACGCCCCCGCGAAGAGCCTCCCCTACGGCGAGCAGCGCCGCCTCGAGATCGTCCGCTGCCTTGCAACCAAGCCCCGGCTGCTCCTCCTCGACGAACCTGCGGCCGGCATGAACCCCACTGAGAAGGTCGAGCTCATCCGGCTCATCCAGCAGGTCCAGAAGCAGTTCAACCTCTCGATCCTCCTCGTCGAACACTCGATGAAGGTCGTCATGGGTGTCTGCCAGCGCATCGCCGTCCTCGACTACGGCGTGAAGATCGCCGAGGGCAATCCCGCCGCCATCCAGTCCGACCCCAAGGTCATCGAGGCCTACCTGGGCGAGGATCATACCACCAGCCTGGCGCATCACTGAGGAGGCGATAAGCCCAGCATGACTACCGCGACCGAACCCAGTGCTGACAGCTCAATGCCGGCCGCGCCGGCGATGCTCCGCATCTCCGACCTTTCCGTCAGCTACGGCGCGATCTCGGCGCTTGGCGGCATTTCCTTCCAGATCGAGCAGGGCTCCATCGTCACCCTCATCGGCGGCAACGGCGCGGGCAAGACCACCACGCTCCGCACCATCTCCGGCCTGCTCCGCCCCAAGGCGGGGAAAATCGAGTTCCTGGGCGAGGACATCACCCGGCTCGCCGCTCACCGGATTGTCGCCCGCGGCCTCTGCCATGTCCCCGAGGGCCGGATGATTTTCTCCAATCTGACCGTGGACGAAAACCTCGCCATGGGCGCCTACCTGCTCCGCGACCACGACTCCATTGCGAAAAACCGCGATTACGTCTTCAGCATTTTTCCCCGTCTCAAGGAACGCCTGAAGCAGATGGCCGGCACGCTTTCCGGCGGCGAGCAGCAGATGCTCGCCATCGGCCGCGCCCTCATGGGCAACCCCAAGTTCCTGATGCTCGACGAGCCCTCGCTGGGCATCGCCCCGCGCCTGATCAGCACCATCTTCGAGAAGATCGTGGAGATTAACCAGAATCACGGCATCACGATCCTCCTCGTGGAGCAGAACGCCAACCTCGCCCTCGAGGTGAGCCAGCGGGCCTACGTCCTGGAGACCGGCCGCATCGTCATGCAGGGCGAGAGCAAGCAGCTCCGCGCCGACCCGCAGCTGAAGGCGACGTACCTCGGCGGGTGATCTGGCCGAGCCCGTCGGACATCCCTTTCACCAGAAAGGGCACGCCGCTCACGAAGGGATACCAGTCCTCCGGGGATAGCCACAATCCGCGCGGCTTAGTCTGAATTATCCGCGGATATTCGCGTGAACCCAGGGAAACTTCCGGATGGATCAACCTTCGGGGGCCTCGTGCCCTTCGTGGTTAACATCCGTCGCTTGCTTTTTTCCCGAGCCCGCTAAACTAGCGGGCTCGTTGCCTTTTGGCCCTTAAGCCATAACCCTTACACCTTACCACTATCCTCCCATGCCGACCGCCACACCGCAGAAGTTCGAGTTCCAGGCCGAGATCAAGCAGCTCCTCGATATCGTCATCCACTCCCTCTACACCGAGAAGGAAATCTTCGTCCGCGAGCTCGTCTCCAACGCGTCCGACGCCCTCGAGAAGCTCCGCCATACGCAGATCACCGAAAAGGACGTCGCCGACGACCAGCTGACGCTTGAGATCAACGTCACCACCGACGACAAGGCCAAGACCATCACCCTCCAGGACACCGGCATCGGCATGACCCGCGCCGAACTCATCGAGAATCTCGGCACCATCGCCCACTCCGGCTCCAAACAGTTCCTCAAGGCCCTCGGCGAGGGCGGAGCGAAGAATTCCAACCTGATCGGCCAGTTCGGCGTCGGCTTCTACTCCGCCTTCATGGTGGCCAAGAGCGTGAAGGTTTACTCGCACTCCTGGCGCAAGGACGAACCCGGCCACGTCTGGACCAGCGACGGCTCCGGCAGCTACGAGATCGAGGAGGTCGACGGCCAGCAGCGCGGCTCCAAGATCGTCATCGAGCTCAAGGATGACTGCGCCGACTACGCCACCGACTGGAAGATCAAGGAAATCCTCGAGCGCTACAGCGCGTTCGTCTCCTTCCCGATCAATCTCAACGGCAAGCGGATCAACACCGTGCAGGCCCTCTGGCTCCGCTCAAAGAACGAGATCAAGGACGAGGAGTACACCGAGTTCTACAAGTTCCAGACCCACGCCTTCGACGAGCCGCGCCTCCGCCTGCATTTCTCCGCCGACGCCCCCCTCGCCATCAACGCCCTCCTCTTCGTGCCGAAGGAGAACACCGAGAAGATGGGCTTCGCCCGCACCGAGGCCAGTGTCGCGCTTTACTGCCGCAAGGTGCTGATCGATGCCAAGCCCAAGGACCTCCTGCCCGAGTGGCTGCGCTTCCTCAAGGGCGTCGTCGACAGCGAGGACCTCCCGCTGAACATCTCGCGTGAAACGATGCAGGACCGCGCCCTCATCGAGAAGCTGAACAAGGTCATCACGAAGCGCTTCCTCAGGTTCCTTGAGGAGGAGGCCAAGAACCACGCCGACGCCTACGCCGAGTTTTACGCGGAGTTCGGGATCTTCCTGAAGGAAGGCGCCGCCATGGATTTCGCCCACAAGGATCAGCTCGTGAAGCTCCTGCGCTTCGAGTCGTCCCTCACCGAGAAGGGCAAGACCACCAGCCTCGCCGACTACGTCTCGCGCCTCGGTGCCGACCAGAAGGAGATCTATTACCTCGTCGGCCCGAACCGTGCCGCCATCGAGAGCGGCCCGTACCTGGAGGGCTTCAAGGCCCGCAACCTCGAGGTGCTCTTCTGCTACGAGGCCGTGGATGAGTACGTGATGAACAACGTCCGCGAATTCGACGGCAAGAAGCTCACCGCCGCCGATCACGCCGACGTGAAGCTGGCCGACCTGCCCAAGGCCGACGGCGCGCTCAGCGAGGACGACACGAAGGCCCTCACGGCCTGGCTCAAGACCACCCTGGGCGAGCGCGTCGCCGATGTGAAGGCCAGCGACCGGCTCGTCGATTCCCCTGCCCTGGCGCTGAACGCCGACAAATTCATGTCGCCGCACATGCGCCGCATGATGAAGGCCATGAACAAGGACGGCGCCGAGTCGCCCCTGCGCGTGAACCTTGAGATCAACCCCCGCTCCGCCGTGATGAAGCGCCTCTTCGAGACCCACACCGCCGCCCCTGAGAAGGCGAAGCTCGTCGCCGAGCAGATCCTCGACAATGCGCTGATCAGCGCCGGCCTGCTCGACGACGCGACGCCCATGGTCGCCCGTCTCTACAAGCTCCTGGAGTCCGTCTGAGTCCGACGTAGCGCAGGTTCCCCGCCTGCCTCCGCAAGGTGGGCGGGCACGTCCCGTGCCGGCATTCGAGAACGTTTTCCAACTCCGAAAACGCCGGTTCCAAGATCTATGCCTGAGCTACCATGCGGGCACAGGGACGTGCGCGCCCACCTCTGAGCCAGCCCAAACACAGGCGCTCACTGGTCATCCCGCGCCGTTTCCTACGCACCCATCCTCACGCCTTCCGGCCCACGTAATGGCAACCGCCAACCTTTCTTTTACCGACGCGGCCCGCGGAACGCAATCCTCCAGCCCGGCTTAAAAATCGCGGCAAAAACGGATGAAGCTTGTGCAAGGCCATCGGGTTCCGTGGCTTCTCCGTCCTTCGCCCTGGGCACCATGGCGTCCCCGGTTTCCTCGATTTGGCCTGTCGGTCCTTCCTCCATGCCCCCTGCTCCCTTCTCCGGCGGACGCGCCGCGTCCACCTACATCTACGGCATCGACTTCGGCACCAGCAATTCCTCGATCACGATCTGGGAGGTGGAGCGGCGCGTCCTCTTGCGCGACCCGCATCTCGCCGGGGTCGAGTCGTCGTTCATGTATTTCCCTTACACGTTGCGCAAGGACCCGCCGCTCATCGGCGATGCCGCCAAGCTCCGCTACGTGCAGGACGAGATGCGCGGCCGCTTCTTCCAGGCGATCAAGACCATCCTGCCCAACCGCACGTTTTCCGAGACCATCGTCAACAACCAGCCGTTCCAGCTCGAGGAGCTGATCGCGTTTTTCCTCCGCTTCCTCAAGGCCAAGGGTGACCTCGTCACGGGCCAGGATGTGAAGCGCGTCGTGCTGGGCCGGCCCGCCGTGTTCTCGACCGATCCGGATGATGATGCCCTGGCGCAGGCGCGACTGCGGCGCGCAGCGCAACTGGCCGGCTTCGAGGAAATCCATTTCCAGTACGAGCCCATCGCCGCGGCCCTCGCCTACGAGACGCGCATCGCCCGGCCCGAGCGCGTGCTTGTCGGCGACTTCGGCGGCGGCACCTCGGACTTCACCGTCGTCCAGCTCGACCCGCGCCGCCAGGGCTGCACCGACCGCCTGGGCGACATCCTTGCCACCGGCGGCCTGCCCGTCGCCGGCAACAAGTACGACTCGGCCACCATGTGGCACAAGCTGACACCGCGCTTCGGCCGCGGCGCCACCTACGAAAGCTGGGGCAAACACCTCGAGGTGCCCGACACCCTCCACCGCCAGATCTGCCAGTGGGACCAGATCGTCTTCCTCCGCAACGCCCCGAAGCTCGATCTGATCTGGCGGCTCGCCCGGCTTTCCAGCGACCCGGCGGCGTTCGCACGACTCGAGGCCCTGGTGAAGGACAACCAGGGTTTCGCGATTTTCCAGATGATCGAGGGCGCCAAGATCGCCCTGACGTCCCACAACACCGCCCCGCTCCGCTTCACCCATCCGCGCATCCCGATCGATGAAACCCTTACGCTCGCCGAGTTTGACCAAAACTCCGCCGATCTCACCGCCCAGATCTCCGGTTACCTGGACCGGTTCATGTGCGACGCCCACCTCACGCCGGGCAGCATCGAGACGGTCTTCCTGACCGGCGGCACCTCGCTCATCCGGAGCCTGCGCGCAGAGTTCGTCCAACGCTTCGGCGCCGACAAGATCCGTGACGGCGGAGAATTTACCAGCGTTGGCGAAGGCTTGGCGCTAAGCGCGCCGCTGTTCTTCCCCGAGCTGCATTGAGGCGGGGCGCGTTGCCCCCTCAACCCGCGGAGAACTTCCGCCCGGGTCAGCCCCGGAGGGAGGCAAACAACGCACTCCCTCTTCGCCTGGCTCAAGTCCTCCCGGCTCAGCAGTTCTCGTATTTCCAGTTCCTCTTCCTGCCCTTGGCCAGCCACTCCAGCGTCGTCGCCAGCCGCTGCGCGCGCGTCTCGGGGCGCTTTGCCTCGGTAATCCACTCGATGTACTCCCGACGCTGGCTCGAACTGAAGGCCTGGAAGCTCGCCGCGGCCGGCGGGGTTTTCCTTAGCCCCGCCGACAGGTCGGCCGGCACGGGCAGCGGTTTTCTCGCCTTGGGCCTGGCCCGGGCGGGTCCGCCGGTTTCGTTGAGCTCCTTCGTCTTGCGGACATAGCCAAGGATCGTCTTGTCGGGCGGTAAGCCAGCCAGACTCGTGATGCGACCCAGGTGGCCCATCGCTTCACTCCCCTTCACGCCACGCTTGGCCATGCCGTGCATTTTTTGGTGCCAGAACCAGACAGCGCAGTGCGCCTTGAAGGCCGCCATCCCGCACAAGATGCGGCCGCCGAGGGTGAACGAGGGCATGCTCCACTTGATCGTCTCCTCCGCCTCCGGACAGGCCTGGTGCACCAGCTTCCGTACATGCCGCAGGATCGGTTGGGCAAAGGCCGCGGACTTGGCGATGTAGGCATCAACCCGGGGATCGGTCTTCGGTTTCATGGCGCCTACGATGAGTCCGGCCGGCACCGCGCGCAATGGTGCGGGCGGCGGCTCCAGACGGCCGACTTTACCTGAATTTGTCCGGCGCAGGCCCGCCAATTTGTTTGGCAGCCCGCCGGTTTTCCGGAATCCTGACCCCAATCATTCCCCACATGTTGAAACCTACCCGTCTGCTCGGCGCGCTCCTCGCGTGCCTCTTCGTCAAACTCACGGCGGCCGACCCCACCGCCGCCGTCGCCCCGACCAAGCTGCTCCGCTTCCCCGCCACCAACGGCCCCGCGATCGTCTTCTCCTACGCCGGCCAGCTCTACACGGTCCCGGCCGAAGGCGGCACCGCCCGCCGCCTGACCGACGGCCCGGGCTACGCCATCTTTCCGCATTTCTCGGCCGATGGCACCCAGCTCGCCTTCACCGCCCAGTATGACGGCAACACCGAGGTCTACGTGATGCCCGCCGAGGGCGGCGTGCCCAAGCGCCTCACCACTTCCGCCACGCTTGACCGGGACGACCTCGCCGACCGCATGGGCCCGAACAACCTCGTCATGGGCTGGAAAAATACCTCCAACGAGGTCGTCTTCCGCTCCCGTTGGCGCTCGTTCAATCCCTTCCTCGGCGAACTCGACACCGTCGGCCTCGACGGCGACGTCCCCACCCAACTCCCCGTGCCGCGCGGCGGCTTCGTGTCCTTCTCCCCGGACGACACCAAGATCGCCTACAACCGCGTCTTCCGGGAATTCCGGACCTGGAAGCAGTACCGCGGCGGCATGGCCGACGACATCTGGATCTTCGACCTGAAGACCGGTGCGCTGGAAAACATCACCAACAACCCGGCCCAGGATCTCTTCCCGATGTGGGCGCCCAACGGGAAGATCTACTTCGTTTCCGAGCGCACCCAGCGCGCCAACCTTTTCAGCTATGACCTTGCCACCAAGCAGACGAAGCAGCTGACCAGCTTTGACCGCTACGACGTCAAGTTCCCGTCGCTCGGCAAGGGCGCCATCGTGTTCGAGCAGGCTGGCCAGGTCTGGCGGTTCGATCTCGCCACCGAGAAGGCCGCGCCGGTGCCGATCGTCGTCCGCGAGGATTTCGCCGCCGCCCGCCCGGTCCTCACCAATGTCTCCCACTTCATCGAGGGCGTGCAGCCCTCGCCTGACGGTCAGCGTGTCACCGTCGTCGCCCGCGGCGACGTGTTCACCGTGCCCGCCAAGGACGGCCCCACCCGCAATCTCACCCAGACGCCCGGGGTGCACGAACGCGCCGCCAGCTGGTCGCCCGACGGCCGCCTGGTCGCCTACCTCTCCGACGCCACCGGTGAGTTCGAGCTCTACGTCCGCCCGCAGGATGGCAAGGGCGCCGCCACGCAGCTCACCTTCAACGACGACACCTACCCGTTCACACCGGTCTGGTCGCCCAACTCGAAGAAGCTTCTCTGGGCCGACCGCAAGCAACGCCTGCGCTTCGTCGACCTCGAGACCAAGGCGGTCACGGTCGTCGCCGAGGATTCCGACGCTCCCATCCAGGAGTACGCCTGGGCGCCGGATTCGCAGTGGATCACCTACGTCCGCCAGGAACATGGCACCCTCGCCAAGGTGATGCTCTACGGACTCGCCGCCAAGCAGACCCTCGCCGTCACCGACGGCTGGTATGCCTCCAGCGCCCCCGTTTTCAGCGACGACGGCAAGTGGCTGCTCTTCGCCTCCGCCCGCGATTACCGCCCCATCTACTCCGACACGGAGTGGAACCACGCCTACCAGGACATGGAACGCATTTACCTGGTCGCGCTTTCCAAGGACACCGCCTCGCCCTTTGCCCCGAAGAGCGACGAGGTCGCCATCGCGAAGGATGACGATTCCGCCAAGCCGGAAGCCACGAAACCCGAAGGTGAGAAGGCCGACGCCGCCAAGGCGGATGAGGGCAAACCGGAGAAGAAGGAATCCCGGAAGCACGTCGTGGTGAAGGTCGACGCCGACGGCCTCGCCGACCGGGTCATCAGCCTGCCCATCACCCCGTCCAATTACGGCCCGATCCGCATGGTCGGCGACAAGGTTTACTACCGCCGCGCACCCGGCGGCCCCATCACGGGCGGCGGAGGCGGCGAGGGCTTCGGCGGCGCCAGCAACAGCCGCGCGATGGTCGCGCTCTATGATCTCAAGGCCCGGAAGGAGACCGAGCTCGGCAACTTTGACCGCTTCGAGATCACCGCGAATGGCAAGAAGATGCTCATCCGTCTCGGTCATGACTACTCGCTCATCGATCTCCCCGTCGCCAGGGTCGAGCTCAAGCCCGACGCCAAGCTCGATTTCTCCGCCTTGGAGGTCCAGCTCGACCACCACGCCGAGTGGACGCAGGTCTTCAACGAGAGCTGGCGCCAGATGCGCGATTTCTTCTACGCGCCCAACATGCACGGCATCGACTGGGCCGGCCAGCGGGACAAATACGGCGCCCTGCTGCCCTACGTGAATACGCGCAACGATCTCACCTACCTCATCGGTGAGATGATTGGCGAGCTCCACATCGGCCACACCTACGTCACTCCCGGCGACCGCCCGGAAGCCCCGCGCATCCGCACTGGTCTGCTCGGCGCCCAGGTCTCCCGCGACCCGGTCAGCCGCGCCTACCGTATCGACAAGATCCTTCCCGGTGAAAACTGGCAGAACCGGACCCACTCGCCGCTCACCGAGATCGGCGTCAATGTGAAGGCCGGCGACTACATCCTTGCCGTCAACGGCCACCCCGTCCGCGACTTGGCGAACCTCTACTCCGCCCTCATCGGCACCGTGGGCAAGCAGGTCGTCCTGCGGGTCAATGCCAAACCGGTCGAGGAAGGCGCCCGGGACATCACCATCGTGCCGATCGGCGATGAGGCCCCGCTTTATTACGACGCGTGGGTGCAGCATAACATCGACTACGTGGCCAGCAAGACCGGCGGCCGGGTCGGCTACCTCCACATTCCCGACATGGGTCCGGAGGGTCTCAACGAGTTCGTCCGCCGCTACTATCCGCAGCTCGACAAGCAGGCGCTCATCATCGATGTGCGCGGCAACGGCGGCGGCAACGTCTCGCCCATGATCATCGAGCGCCTCCAGCGCGAGCTCACCATGATCAACATCCGGCGCAATGGCACGCCCACGCCCAACCCGGCGCAGACGATGCTCGGGCCGAAGGTCACGCTCCTCAACGAGTACTCCGCCTCCGACGGCGACCTGTTCCCGTACCGCTTCCGCGAAAACGGCCTCGGCAAGCTCATCGGCAAGCGCTCCTGGGGCGGAGTGGTCGGCATCGCCGGCACGCTGCCCTTCACGGATGGCGGCGGGCTCACCAAGCCGGAGTTCGCGCCCTACTCGAAGGACGGCAAGACTTGGATCATCGAGGGTCACGGCGTCGATCCCGATATTGTGGTCGACAACGATCCCGCCCGGGAATTCCGCGGCGAGGACCAGCAGCTCGACAAGGGCATCGAGGTCATCCTTGAGGAGTTGAAGACCCAGGCCCAGACCCTGCCGCCCCCGCCTCCGTGGCCGGACAAGTCGAAAATCCACCCGTGAGCGTCACGGTTCGGAAACCGTGATGTGCAGGACCCAAGGCCCCGGAGAAATCCGGGGCCTTTGCCTTGGCAGGTCGGACGCCCCCTGTCATGGGCCCGGTCGCTTGCCTTCCCCGGGACCGGCTCAGGGATTTCCCGCCGGATGCAGCAGCCCGTGGACGGTTTGCAGCAGATCATCGGCCTTGAAGGGCTTCCGCAGGAAGACATGCACGAGTTTCTCGACTTCCTGGACCTCCGCGTCATCGGACTCGCTGCGATCCAGTCCGCTCATGGCAATCAGCCGGATGTCGGGCTTCATCTGCCGGAGGGCGCGGACCAGCACCGCGCCTCCGACATAGGGCATGTTGATGTCGGTGATGACCAGGGACACCTTTTCGGGCTGCGTGGCAAACAAGGCGATCGCCTCCACCCCGTCCTTGCAGCTCACGATCCGGTAGCCGTGATTGACGAGCACCTTGGCGACGATCTCGCGGACAGAGGTGTCGTCGTCGACCACCAGGATGAGTTCGCCCGCGCCATCCGATATGACGAAGGGAGCCGTGCTGCCGGCCGGCCCCGTCTCGTTGTCGGCGGCGGGCAGAAACAGCCGGAAGGTGGTGCCCTGGCCGACTGCGGTGCGCAGCTCGATGAAACCCTGATGGCCGGCAACCAGGCCCCGCACCGTGGAAAGGCCCAGGCCAGTGCCCTTGCCAACGGCCTTGGTCGTGAAGAAGGGTTCCCAGATCCGCGCGAGGATTTCGGGCGGGATTCCCGTGCCCGTGTCGGCGATCTCGATCACGATCCACGGCCCGGGCCGCGCCCCGGCGATGGCCCCGGCCTCCACCGCATCGAGCCGGCGGTTCTGCGCCGTCAGCCGGAGCGTGCCGCCGTGTGGCATCGAGTCGCGGGCATTGACGCAGAGGTTGAGCAGCATCTGGTGGATCTGCGTCGCGTTGCCCAGCACCGGCCAGAGGTCGGTCGGGATCGTGTGCTCGAGCTGGATCGACTTGGGAAAGGTCTGCTCGACCACGCTGACGATGTCGCGGGCCAGGTGCTTCACCTGGGTCAGGTGGAGCTCGCTCGTGCCCGAGTGGGCGAAACCCAGGATCTGCTTCACCAGCCCGGCCCCGCGCGCCGCGCTTTGCTCGAGCGTCGCCAGCACCTTGAGGTCCTGCGGGTTCGACAGGCTGTGGCGCAGCAGCGGCGCCACAAACATGATCGGGGCCAGCACGTTGTTGAGGTCGTGCGCAATGCCCGCGGCCAGCAGGCCGATGCTTTCCAGGCGCTGCGCGTGGAGAAACTTCTCCTCCAGCAGTTTTTTCTCGGTGATGTCGGTGGCGATCACCAGCCGGGCGGGCCGGCCGTTGTACTCCAGCGAGCGCGCTATGACCTCCACGTGGATCACGGTGCCGTCTTTCCGCCGGTGCCGCCACTCCCGCAGCAGCAGCGGCCCGCCGCCCGCTTCGCCGATGGCTTTCAGCAGGACTGGGACGTCCTCCTCGGGATGGAATTGCGTGGTGCGCATTCCGGCAAGTTCCTCGCGCGTATAGCCGTAGTGCTGCACCACCGAATCGTTGGTCGCGAGAAACCGCAGGGTCTCCCGGTCATACAGCCACATCGGCAGCGGGTTGTTCTCGAACAGGAGCCGGTACCGCTCCTCGCTCATGCGCAGCACCTCCTCCGCCCGCCTCGCCTCGGTCAGGTCCAGCTTGATCGCGATGAAATGCGTGATCTTGCCCCCGGCATCCCGCACCGGTGTGATGGTCTGCTGCTCCGGATACAGGCTGCCGTCCTTGCGCCGGTTCACCATTTCGCCGCTCCAGACGTGGCCGGCGACGATCGTCCTCCAGAGATCCTGGTAAAACGCGACCGGATGCTGGCCGGACTTGACCAGGTCCCGGGGATTTTTCCCAACCGCCTCAACCAGCGAATAGCCGGTCAGCGTCGCGAAGGCCGGGTTCACCCAGACGATGACTCCCTCGCGATCAGTGATCACGATGCCGTTGGCCGCCGCCGTCAGGGCGGCGCTTTGCAGCCGCAGCACGGCCTCCGCCCGGACCCGCTCCACCGCTTCGCGGCGCAGGGCCTCGTTCGCCGCGCGCAGCGCCTCGGTCCGCTGCTTGACCCGCAGGTCCAGTTCGCCCTGCACCAGCCGCGAGGCCGCGTCCATCTGGCGGTAGGACGTGACCTCCCACTCCGAGGCGCGCCAGCGCCGGAAGGACAGGACCAGAAACCCCGCCCCCAGAAAGATCAGGGTCAGGAACAACTCGTCCACATCCAGTCGCCCGACATCGTGCAGGCCCAGGACCCAGCCCGTCAGGGCCTCGAACCAGTGGAAACGCGAGGCCAGGCCGTAGAAGCCGGCGCCCAGGATCACCACGACGGCAAATTCCGACAGTACTCAGATGCGCCGGCGGCGGAAAATCCGCTCCATGGCCGTCACCGCCGCAGCCTGCGCCCGTTTGCGCTCCGTGATATCGACGATCGTGCCCTCATGGTAGGTGGCACCGGACTCATCGTGGATAGCCTGGATGTCGATCGCGACCCAGACCAGGCTGCCGTCCCCGCGGCGTAACTGGACCTCGGACTCCGCCGCCGAGCCGTGTTGCTTCAATTCCCGCAGCAGCCGGTCGCGGCGGCCGGTATCGGCATAACGGTCCGCCATGCTCGGGGCGGTCCGCATCATCTCCTCCACCGAGGCAAATCCCAGGATCTGCGCAACCGCCGGATTGGCCGTGAGGATGCGTCCGTCCGGGGTCGTCTGCAGGACCCCGGTCCGCGCGTTGTCCACGATCCGCTGGTACCTGGACTCGATGGCCTTCCGGTCCGTCAGCTCAAAGCCCTGAAGCCCGTCGGTCACAACGGGATCGTCCTGCCTGACTCCGCCTTCAGGCTCGTTGCTCACCCGGCCAATCTGGCCGCACCCTTGCCTGAAAGCAACCCCCTTGGCCGCCGTGGCCCGAGGCGGATGCCACCACGACGAATTGCCGGCTCAGGCCGCCACTTTGCGCAGCCAGATCTGCCCGCCGCCGCCCCGGGCGCACAGGGGCAGATGTTCGAGAAACCAACCGGGACGCGTCCTGAACAGCCACGAGGGAAACAACTCCACGCGAAAGGCCCGGTTGTACATCAGGAAGGCCCGCAGGAGATATTGCTCGTTCCAGGCCCGTCCCTGCTCCAGCCAGTCGCGTGGATACTCGAAATTCCCCGCAATGTCGTGGAGGTGGATCAGCACACCGGGAGCGAGCCGGGGCAGGATATGGAAGAAGATGCGGTTCACGTCGCTGCCGACCTTGGCCACATGGGAGGAGTCGATGAAGAGGATGTCATTCTCCCCCAAGGCGGCGAACACCTCGAGCGGCACTTCCTGCACGGGCCTTTCGATCAGCGTCACCCGGGCCCGGTCGGCCGGACATAGCAGCGGCCTCAGCCGGGCCATGTCGGGATCGATGAAGGTCAGGGCCACGGTCCCGTTCAGGCACTGCTCGTTGACGTCGAGCATGGCCGCGGAGCTGAAGCCGGAACCCACCTCGATGATCCGCCGCGGGCGCGCGTGCCGCATCATGCAGAACAGCATCACCGCGTCGAAGTGCGCATAGGAACCGTTGTCCAGGTGGAAGCGGCGCCCTGGCGTCGGCTTCTCCGGAAAAGGCTGCCGGACATGGTCGTCACCGAAACTTTGCAGCAGTTCTAGCTGTTCGCCCTCATTCAGTTCCACCCCGGCAAACGGCAGGTCCATATCCCCGCGGGAAAAGGCCACGGCGATCTCCGCCGGTGAAGGCACTGGGGAGAAGTGATGTCCCGCCGGGTAAGGCGCGCCCCGCGCCTCATTCCGCGCGCGCTCCTCGGCGAGCGCCAGGTTCAAGCGGGCATTGGCCCGCTCCAAACGCCGGAATGGGCGGAACCAACGCAGGAAATCGATCTGCGTGAAGCCCATTTTCCCGTCAGGGGAAGCCCATTCCCCGGTCAGAACCCGGCGCGGACTCACCGGAAAACGCCGAAGCCACACCCGCCATGCGGGGATTTCCGGGATCAGGAATCCAGCCGGCGGACCCCCGTCTTGTGCCTTGGTCGCGGCCGTCGATGACATCATGTCCATCTCGATGACAACCAGCCGGCCCGCACCCGCCATTCACCCCGCTCAAATCGTCGGTCCTAGGGTGCCACGGTACGGCGAAGACCAAGGAGCAAAGCCTTTCTTCGCCATGCCGGGGGGAGCTGGCGGAGAGGGTGGGATTCGAACCCACGGTACCCTTTCGGGCACGCCTGATTTCGAGTCAGGTACGATAGACCACTCTGCCACCTCTCCGGTCAGGAAGGGCGAAAACGTAGGGCCCGGACTCCAAAACGGAAGCTGAAAGTTGCGCGCCGCCCGCCACCCGGGCGGTGCACGTCAAACCGCGCGTCCGGCCAGTGACGGCGTGATCCCGCATTTGAAGTTCCCCGCTGCGCACCGGGCGAAGGTGAAATCCCTCTCTCCCAAATCCCCGGCTGTGAAAGCCCGTCACCGTGATCCGCGCCCCCTTCTCGCCGCCCGCGCGGATGCGCGAACGGCCCGGCCAAATGCGATGCGTTTCGCGTGGCTAGCAAATTATGAGAACATTTTCTCAGGAAACGAGAAGACCCCGGCAGCGCATTTCGCTACATTCGCGAATCGTTTTTTCCTGTCTCATGACCCCCGCCTCTTTGGGCAGAATTCGTCTGACGATTTCGCAGTGGCCGTCCGACAGGCTCCTGCAGCGGCTTCAACCTTCTTGGCGCGACTCCCCCCTCCGGCACCGTCCCTTTGTGTGATTGGTCTCTGCATTGATCCCGGGTACCCCCACCGCCCCGCGGATCATAGCCACCCACTCTTGTGATGCCCCTCCCTGCTCCTGTGGATTTTAGATTGCTCCTGTGCGTGGTGGTCTCGGCTCTGGCGGGTTGCGGGCGGGCGCCGGCGCCGGCGAACACGACGGATCCGGCCGGCGCCGCCGGCCATCCTCCGCGGCTGGCGGTCGGTTTCCAATTGGATTGGTACCCGGCGCCGGAACATGGCGGACATTTCCAGGCCCTCGTAAAGAATTACTACCGCGACGCCGGCCTCGACGTCACGATTGCCCCCGGGGGGACCAGCTCATTCCCGGTGGAGAAGGTCGCCACCGGGCGGATGCAATTCGCCATCGGGCGGTCCGATGACGTCATCATGGGTGTCAAGCAGGGCCTGCCGCTGTTGATCGTCTGCGCGCAAATGCAGCATGATCCGCAGGCCATCATGGTGCATCAGGACAGCCCCGTGAAAACCTTCCGGGACCTCGACGGGAAGTCCGTGATGGCAGGCCCGGGCTCCAACTGGATCACCTTTGTGCAAAACCGCTACGGCGTGAAGTTCAACATTCTGCCGATGGACTACACGATGACGCGTTTCATCGCGGACAAGGATTTCATCCAGCAATGCTTTGTCTCGAACGAGCCGTATTTCGCCGAGCTCCACGGCGTCAAAACCCGGACCCTATTGATCGCGGATTCCGGCTATGACCCCTACCGCGTGATTTTCACGAGCAAGGCGTTCGCCCGCGAGCATCCGGAGGCCGTCCGCGCCTTTGTGGCGGCCACGATCCGCGGCTGGGACGGGTTCCTCAACGGCGACGCCACCGCGGCGCGGGCGCGGATCCAGGCCGAGAATCCCTCCGAAAGCCCGGCGCTGATGGATTTCTCCATCGCCGCAATGAAGCGCCACAAGCTGGTCGAGGGCGATCCCGCCAAGGGCGAGCGGATCGGTTTGCTCACGACCCGCCGTCTCCAGTCCCTCCAGCAGGCCATGGTGGACCTGCACATCCTGGATGCGGCGCTGCCGCTCGACAAATTCGTCACCTTTCGGTTTTTGCCGGCAGAGTTCACCGCCGGTCCCATTCCCGCGAGTCCCCCGGCTCAAGGAACTAGCATAGCCCCCGCGCCACTCGTGGCGCCATGAACTGCAAACCCAACAATAATATGAAACTGACGATCACCAAGCTGATCAGGATTAGTTCCGCGCTCGGCTGCGCCTGCTGCAGTCTCGCCATCGGAGTTCGCGCCCAAGCCACGCCCCCCGCCGACAACGCGCCGGCCGCCGGGCCGTCGTCGTCGGATCAAGTGACATTGCTGGCCAAGTTCACCGTGAATGAAGTGCCGCTCGACGAGCAGGTGCTCCCGACCGTCCGTCCCGTGGGCGATGTCATGGGCGACGATCGCAACATCCTCGACATCCCGCGCTCCGTCTCGAGCGTCAATCAGGCCATGGTGCGCGATCGCATGGTCAAGGACGCCATGGATTTCGGGCAATTCTCACCGGGCGTCTATTCCGCCGCGCAGTATGGCATCCCGTCCGTGCCTTTCATTCGCGGCGACCTCTCGCAGCTCTACATGGGGGGCCAGCAGATTCCTCCCCATTCGGGCTGAGGTAGGTCAACGTGACTGAGTCCGGGGTCACCGCGGCTGTCCGCCACAGGCGCTTGTCGAAGCCGACGCGCCCGCCATGCAGGTGGCTGGGCGGATCGTTCGCGGCGAGCGCATACCGCCGTCCGTCGAGTTCGAAGGCGGCGCCCGCAATGCGGCCCGCCACCCGCCCGGTGATCGCGCCGAAATAGGGATGACCGCGGAGATAACCCTCAAGCGTGGCAAAGCCGAGCGCGACGTCGGTGGCTCCGGCCGCGCCTCCGGGCACGCGGATGGCCGTGACGATGCCGCCAAAATCCGTGACATCGACCTCGAACCCGTCCGCCTGCCGCAGCGTGACGAGCTGCGCCACGCGACCATCAGGGAGCCGGCCAAAGGGCGGTGCACTTGCCGTGGCGCTCATGCCGGTGGGGAGGAGCCTGATCCCGGCGGGCTCCCTCAGTTGTTTTCGTCCTCCCCCGGCCGCAAGTCGGTCTGGTTGGCCGGCAGGTGGTGCGGCACCGCGAGATAGTAATTCATCAGCCACCAACTGCGCGACGAGCGGTAGAACAACGCCGGGAAGCCGAGCGCCCCGACCACCGCCAGGCTGCCGGCCACCCTGTCGCCGATGACCTTGTAATACCACAGCAGCACCACCGGGGTCAGAAATCCCACCAGGGTCACGCCGTAGTTGAGCGACATCGCGCCAAGGAAACTTCCTTCATCGCGCTCGATCTTGAGCCCGCAGGCCGGACAGGCCGGGTTCACCTGGAAGAAGCTGCCGGCCTTGAACAGTGTGCGGCCGCCGCAGTTGGGACACCGGTTGCTCAGGCCCCGGGCAATGATCTGGATGCGGGTGACTTTCATGGACGTAAGACCACCACGGATGACACAGCCGCGCAGGGCCGCAACCAAACTAAAATCCCGGATGTCCAACCACGGTGACCCAGATCCGATCCGGATTATCGCTTCCATCGTCTTACAGGAGGAAACGGCGCAAACGAAGAGGCCTTTGTCGCAAGCCTCCCTCCGTTGTCTCCGGTGAATCCAGCCTGGATCATGACCGCAAAAAAAAAGGCGCCCCGTTGCCGGAGCGCCTTGGAAATACGGACCTTGCGGCTCAGGCGCCGAGTTGGAAGCGCGCGAAGCGGCGGATCTGGATGTTCTCGCCGATCTTGGTGATCAGCTCGGTGAGCTTCTCCTTCACGGACTTTTCCGGCAGCTTCACGAACGGCTGGTCGAGCAGGCAGATCGTGGAGTAGTACTTGTCGATCTTGCCTTCGACGATCTTCTGGACGGCCGCCGGCGGCTTGCCCAACACCTGCGCCGCGGCGATGTCGCGCTCATTGGCGAGCTCGGACTCCGGCACCTGGTCGCGGGAGACGTACAGCGGGTTGGCCGCGGCGATCTGGAGGCAGATATCCTTGCAGAACGCCTTGAAGTCGTCGTTGCGCGCCACGAAGTCCGTCTCGCAGTTGACCTCGATCAGCACGCCGACCTTGCCGCCGACGTGGATGTAGCTCTCGATCAGGCCTTCCTTGGTGACCCGGTCCGCCTTCTTGGCGGCGGACGCCGCGCCTTTCTTGCGCAGGATCGTGGTCGCCTCCTCGACGTTGCCGTTGGCCTCGGTGAGGGCCTTCTTGCAGTCAAGCAACCCGGCGCCAGTGACGCCGCGGAGGTCGTTGACCATTTGAGCGGTGATGGGAGTGCTCATTAAATCGGATGGGATGAAGGGCTGGATGAGAGGAATTACTCGGCCTTGACCGGCGCCTTCTTGGCGCGGACCGGCTTCTTCGCCACAGGCAGGGCCTCGGCGTCGCCCTCGACGACCGCAACCACGTCCGCCGGCAGGTCAATCTTGGACAGGTCCACCTCGCCGGGGGCGAGCGGGACTTCGGCGCCGGCGTTGGCGACCTTGATGTCGGCGGCCCCGCGCTGGGCGCGGCGCGTGTCGCGCTGGGCGAGCCCGCTCTGGATGGCGGCGACGATCGTCTCGACGATGATGCGGATGGACTTCACCGCGTCGTCATTGCCCGGAATCGGGTGGCTGAGCGTGGTGGGGTCGGAATTCGTGTCGACCAGGCCGACGCACGGGATGCCGCAGCGGGCGGCCTCGGCGACGGCGATCTTCTCGTGGTTGACATCGACGACAAACATCGCGGACGGCAGGCCGACCATGTCAACGATGCCGCTGAAATTGCGCTGCATGCGGACCATCTCGCGCTTGATCGCGGCCTCTTCCTTGGAGGAGAGCTTGGCCAGCTCGCCGCTGGTCTCCATGGCCTGGTACTTCTTGAACTTGGCGATGGATTTCTTGACGGTCTCGTGGTTCGTCAGCGTGCCACCCAACCAGCGGTCCACGCAGACCGGCATCCCGGTCGCGCTGGCGGCCTCGCGGATGATTTCCTTGGCCTGGCGCTTGGTGCCGACGAAGAGGATGTTGCCGCCGTTGGCGACGGTGTCCTCGACAAACTTCGCGGCCTTCTCAAGGGCGGCGTGGGTCTTGGCGAGGTCGATGATGGAAATGCCCTGGCGGTGGTCGAAGACGAAGGGCTTGGAGCGCGGGTTCCAGCGCTTGGTCTGGTGACCGAAATGGACGCCGGCATCGAGCAGGTCTTTGGGAGTGATGTTCATGGGATCTATGTTTTCGAAACACAGGCCGGCCAAACTGGGCCGCCTTGCGATCGGGACTGACGTTATGGTTGAGGGTTGTTGACTGGCAGAGCGGTCGAAAACAGGGATCGCCCGGGCAACTGGCAAGCGCGAACTGCGGAAAGGCCCAAAAAGGCGTTGACAGGCAAAATCCCGCGCCGCACGTTGCGCCTCCCCTTGTTGCAGGGTGGAGCAGCCTGGTAGCTCGTCAGGCTCATAACCTGAAGGTCG
>Ga0316232_1000202_pt1 | contig 102558 bp, 90 predicted proteins | sample TBHtaG_FD_206006 | JGI IMG/M metagenome (GOLD analysis project Ga0316232, IMG submission 206006) | Freshwater microbial communities from Trout Bog Lake, Wisconsin, USA - TBH18025_13 | ecosystem: Environmental > Aquatic > Freshwater > Lake > Hypolimnion/Profundal zone | place: USA: Wisconsin...
GTTCGGCGGGTTACCTGGATCCCCTGGGATTGCAGAATGCGGGTAATCTGCTCATCGGTGAGTGGCCGCGAGGGGTCTTCCTCCTCGATCAGCTTCTTCACCCGGCGCTTCAGGATCAGCAGCGACGTGGCACCACCCTCTGGACCATTGACGCTCTCGCTGAAGAAGTAGCGCAACTCGAACACCCCTTGAGGCGTGTGCGCATATTTGCTGGCGACCGCGCGGCTCACCGTCGAGGGATGCACGCCGATCTCTTCCGCCACTTCTTTGATCATCATCGGCTTCAGGTAGTCGATGCCGAAATCAAAAAACTCCGCCTGCCTGCCAATAATTGCGTAGCAAACCTTCAGGATCGTCTGCTTGCGCTGCTCAATGTTCTTGATTAGCTGAATGGCGGACTTGTAGCGCTCCTTTACATAGGTGCGCACGTCTTTCTCGTTCCCTTCCCGGCTCAGCAACTTCTTGTAGGTCGGGTTCAACCGGAGCTGTGGCATGTCATCGTCGTTCATCACCACCAGGTACTCGTCACCCTGTTTGATGATCGCCACATCGGGTTCAATCAATCGCGTTTCTGGAACGTTGTAGCGCAGGCCCGGCTTCGGATCCAGCGTTTTAATCAAAACCACGCAACGCTCCACGCGCTCCATGCTCTTGCTCATCGCCCGGGCGATCTCGCGGATCTGCTTGTTCTGCAGCAGGTGGAGATGTTTGTCCGCGATCGTCATGGCGTCTTCCAGAAGCTCTGGCATGTCAGGTTCGCCGCCACGATCGTCGTGAACCCGCAGCAGATCCTTGATTTGAGCCATCAGGCATTCGCGCAGATCGCGCGCAGCTACGCCTACCGGGTCCATCTGCCGGACAAGGTCGATTGCTTCGTGCAGGGCGTCGCGCCCGAAAAGAGCCTTCGATGGAATCTCGGGCTTCGGTACCAGCTTGGGACGAACAACGGCTTCTCCCTCCGTTGCCCCAGCCACGGTAGTGCCCAATTCCTGCTCCAGTGCCGCGCCGCCCTCAAGCACGCTTAATGAGCCTGCGCCCAAATCCAAAAGCTCCTCATCGGTGGCTAACAGGTATCCGTCATCGCTCAGGTTGCCGATGATCAGTTCTGCCGCGGCCAGCACATCATCCTTGACGTGCATTGCGCCGAGTTGCCACATGAGGTGATCGGTCAGGGTCGTCGGCTTGGAGAGAAAGTTCTCGAATGAGGGCTTTTCAATCGACTCCAACTCAACGTTGCTACGGTACCCAGGGTCGAGATAGTCGTTGAAGAAGGAGCCAAAATCGACTTCCTCGAACGGATCACGCTCCTCTGGAGTAGTGGCGGGTGTCTCTGCGGCGGCGGCAGCGCTCTCGCGCTCGCGCTGTTCCTCACGCGCCGCAATCTCGTCAATCGTCGGCACTGTCTCGATGTACTCGTCCAGTACCGGATTTTCGACCATCTCTTCGTTGATCATGTCCTTGAGCTCGAGTTTATTGAGCGCGAGAACACTGACCATCTGCACCAGTCCTGGAGTCAGGATCTGGCGTTGCGAGACCTTGAGGTTCAGCTTTGTTTGCAGTGATACCATGCACCAACGATACGTGGGAGGTTTCCCAAACTGATTCTAAACCAGAAAGTTCTCTTCTACACGTGAGTTCGGCAAGCAAAATTCTCTAAGGTCTCGTTTGGCCCTGCAGTGGTTTATTAAACGAGCGTGAAACTCTCACCCAGATACACCCTTTTTACCTCGGGATCGTTACCTAACTGCTCCGGGGTGCCGGCGCGGAAGATGCGGCCCTCGTTGATGATGTACGCCCGATCGGTCACAGAGAGCGTTTCGCGGACGTTGTGATCTGTGATCAAAACCCCAATTCCGCTCTCCTTTAAGGTGAAAATGATCTTTTGAAGATCCAGCACGGCAATTGGGTCAATACCGCTGAATGGCTCATCAAGCAAAATAAACGTGGGATTGATGCAAAGGGCACGGGCAATCTCCACCCGGCGGCGTTCACCGCCGCTCAGTGCATAGCCCTTGTTCTTGCGAATGTGGGCCAGACCAAGTTGGTCCAGCAGTCTTTCCATCTTGCTGCGGCGCTCGGGCCAGGTGAATCTTTGTGTCTCAAGCACAGCCAGGATGTTCTCCTCCACACTCAGCTTGCGGAAGACTGAAGCCTCCTGCGGGAGATAGCTGATGCCGAAGTTGCGCGCACGCAGATACATCGGAACATCGGTGATATCGGTGTCGCCGATCATAACGCGGCCAGTATCCGGGGGAATGAGGCCGACAATCACGTAAAAGCTGGTGGTTTTGCCCGCTCCGTTTGGGCCGAGGAGGCCCACAACTTCGCCGCGATTCACCGTCAGCGACACGCCATTAACGACGCGGCGTCCGCGATACGATTTGCCAATCTCTTCGGTGGAAAGCGTCTGCATTAGCGGGAAACGTGAGTATGGGTTACGGTTCGCGAAGAACCCTTGCCCTCGACGACCACCCTATCATCGTGGCTGTAGAAGGTCAACGAATCGCCCCGGACCGTGCCATTCACCGGGTCGCTGAGTACCGGAGATCCCCCGGTCATCACGAAGCTCCCGTTTGCGGCGGTGTACACCAGTTTGTCGCCTTCGGCACGACGTTCCTGCTGTTGCACCAGGACGTGCGCGCCTGCGGTAATGTGATCCAACTGGCTCGGCCCGGTTGTGCGCGAGGCACTCGCCGCATTCAAGAACACATCCGCGTGATCGGCTGTCATCACACCATCTTCTCCACGTGCCGTCACTCCTCCGGAATAGCGCGCCTGGCGTTCATTGTCAGCATAGTTCAACTTTGGGGCGGTCACGAGCATGGTTGAAGCTTTGCCTTTTCCGTCCACCTGAAGAAAAACACTGCTGACCGGACGCTTGCGATCGCCAAGGGCCACGATGGTTCGGTTCTTCTGATCAAAGTCGATGGTCTGCGCTTCCACGATGTTAGAACCCTGCCACAACCGCGCACCTCCGGTGTAGTGGGCCAATCCGGTTAACTGCTGGGCATTCATCGCATGCGAGGTAACGTGAATCGGCTCCGCAGTAGCGAGCAATGCACCGTTAGGCTGGATCTTCAATTCGCTGTAGGTGGTCTTCACATTGCCCAGGGCAAATGCCTCGCCGCCGCGCCGCAGCAGGCGGATGCTGTCGGCTGTCACCGTCATGCCGCCATCGACAATCCGGGGGCTGCCTTGCAGGTTCAGCGCGTCATCCTGGGGAGAGTACGTTGCCCGATCGGCATAGCTGGTACGTCCTCCAGGTTCATTCTTTGAGCTCTGCCCTTCACTGAAACGGAAGTTGCCCTCTTGCACTACGCGGGAAACTTCGCCAGCGGGAGTCAACTGCGCAACCATTGAGTCGCTGGTGCTCACCTTGTCCGGCTGCCCTGGAATATGGTTGACCACGCGAATCGAACCTACGCCACGCACGTTGCTGAGGTGATTCTCTTCCCCAAATTCGGCGGTAAAGCGTCGCGCGTCAATCTGCGTCTGTTCCCCCGCGTTTTTTGGTCCAGCAGCACGCATGATCAGTTGTCCCGGTCCTTCGGTCTGGGCCGAACTCAGGAGCCGCCCGTCGCTAAGTGCAAACGTCATCGCATCCGACGTTATAGAAAATGCCTGGGGATTGTTACTTTTCTCCTGCGGAGAGCGCCTTAGGATTGCACCCTGGCGCGCATAAATGGTCTGCAGCCGAGCCGGTACATTCCCTCCGCTGCCCTGATTCGCTCCCTTGACTGCTACCTTGCCAGCGCCCACTGGCACAAAGTGCATCAGCATCTCCCCCGAGTGTCCGCTGGATGCCTGCTTTGCCGACTCAAAATCCACTCCACCGGAGAACAGGGCCGATTCCATCAGGTTGCTGGGTCCAAGCGACAAGTCGGCCTTGGGAGAGCGCACTTGGATTCCACCCGAATCGCTCATGCGCACATTCCCCGCGGCGTGCACGTGTTGTATAGAATTGTCTTCTCCCAGATTTATAGTGGCGCTGTCGGCCAGCAGTTTGCGATCCTGGCCCACCACCTGCACGGATTCCATGACCAGCACTCGCGGTTCTTTCGTGATTGCTCCGCGAAGAGCCTGAATGTGTGTTGGTTGCTTTCCCTCGGTCTGAATGTCAACTTCTGAATGCAATGTCAGTTCATTCTTCTTCGAATCGTAGGTCGCGCCTTTTGCGCTCCCGGCTGCCTGGGGCACACGGAATTCGATGGTGCCAGCGGTCTCGGCCAGCCCCGTATTCTGGTTAAAGGTCATCCCTTCGGTTCGCAGGTGAATGGGATTCTGCATTTCGCGCGGGGGTGCCTGGTCGTCCAGTTTGCGTCCTTCAGCGTTGCCCTCAAGGTCGATATGAACTTCTCCCTTGGCGACAACCGTCCCCGCTTGTTGGTCATATTCGAAATCTTTGCCATAGATCTGGTCGAAGCGGTCCGAGTTCCGCCCGTAAACAATGATGTTTACGTCGTGTAATTCGGCGTGGCCGCCCTGCTTGAATTGCGTAGCTTTGGACGCATGAATGGTGAATAGCGTGCGTCCACCTTCACTTTTCGAAAGCGTAAACCCCTCAGTCGTCTGCTGGATGTCAATGCCGATCTTCCCGGGAAGATTCTTGAGCGAGAGCCGCAGTTGAAAACGCGCGTACAGATAGAATCCCGCCACCACCGCCACAATGGCCAAAGCCATTACAGCAAACCAGATTCGCAGGCGAGGGATTGACACAGACATGGCTAAACCAGTGTACGCGAGGGCCCTAACGTACGCACCATCTCAATGTTGCGAATAATGTTACGAATTGTGTCGCGAGTTGCTATGAAATCCGCTGGCTGCCAATACCTTCCAACGGAGGATACTTCGCGGCTAACTTTCGAATCGTGTTCATGCCGCGAAACGTCGCACGAATCCCGAGAGCCTTCTCGAACACTGAATTGGAAAAGATTGATTCGCTCTGTTTCAACCGGCCGAGCCAGTAAAACTCGCTGCCGTGAACGCGGAAGTCATCATCTGAGGTCTTGAACGCCATCGCCCGGCGCGTAGCCTCGGCAGACAGAGGCGCACCCAAGAATCCAACGCAGAAGGTCGCGGCGGATGAAATAGCGGCTTCGGAGAAGGCCTGATGGCAAGCAATCCTTCCCACTTCAGCGTCGGTTCGGACAAATGTCGAGACCTCGTAGCCAAGCGCCTTGTGCAGGCAACCCTCTATCTTCGGGCGGATCTCTGTGACGTTCAGGTTGGATTCGAAGATCACGTTGCCGCTGGCAATGAAGGTCTCCACCGATTTGAATTTCATCGATTCGAACAGAGCTCGGAGATTTTCCATCTTCACGACATGGCCGCCAACGTTGATTGCCCGTAGGAACGCAACATATCTTGGCATGGATTTTTCCGCCTTTCGAATGAACTCTCTAAACTGCTTGAATAGGCCACCCGGGATTTCTTATTTTCTGCCGCTCCATAGCGGCTCCATGGTTGGTGCATCCACCTGTGTTGAGAGTGTCATCCTGAGCCGCGGCGAAGGACCCCAGCGCCGCTCAAGTGTCCCGTGAAGTTCCAGGCTTTTCAGCCAGCCAGCGATTTATTTCCCTTCAATCTCGCTGGACACACCTTTCTCGGAAAACTACAGGATGTTTGGAGCAGCGGAACTAGCAGTCATCTCTGCCCGCCTGAAATCCGACAAAACTAGCTGCAGGCCGCCCCAAAAATCCGGATGCGTATTCTGCTCGACACGAAACAATACATCCAGGGCGTCTCCGCCGGCAATTGGTTCAGACTTGAGACGGTGCGCCATACCCCAGCCAAGTGCGTCCAGGCCGCGTGTCAGCGCTCCCGGTTGCGATTTTACGTAGCGCCGCAGTTTCAGCTTCAGGTGTTTTTCGCGCATCACCTTGGGTTCGCCAATAAGGCTCGCACCATGGGCCATGAATACAGGCTCAGGATTGCCCATCCCGAATGGTTGCAGCATCCGCAATTGCTCCCAGAAGCGCGGTGTTATCTCATCCATTGCGAGTTCGCCGTCATACTCCAGCACTGGATGCAACTCCTCGGAAGAGAGCCTCAATTTGGCAAATTCGTTCAACCGCTGTCGCAGTTCGGAAATTTTCGCCGAGCGCATCGCAAACCCAACAGCATGGGCGTGTCCGCCAAATCGCAGGAACAATTCCGGCACACTTTCCAGCGATTCCAACAAATGGAAGCCCGGAATAGACCGGCCCGAACCATGGGCCTCATCTCCATCGCGGGAAATCACCAGTGCCGGACGTCCGAAGCGCTCTACTACACGCGAGGCGCAAATGCCAATCACACCCCTATGCCATCCCTCGCCCTCGACCACCATGCAGAGGGATTCGCGTAATTCTTCGCTCTCTTCCACCTGGCGCAGCACTGCTTCCGAAATTCGCTGTTCCTCCTGCTGCCGGGCGGAGTTCAGCGCGTTCAATCTTTCCGCAAGTTCCTTCGCCCTCGCCGCGTCCTTGATGGTAAGCAACTCCACAACATCTTTCGCCACATCCATGCGCCCGGCGGCGTTGATCCTCGGAGCGATGCGGAAGGCCACGTCGGTCGGACTCAACGCGCGCTCGTGGTTCAATTCACAAACCTGCAGCAGTGCCTTCAACCCCGGATTCACAACTCTGCGAAGTCCTTCCAGACCCAGTGAGACGATAACTCGATTTTCACCCACCAGCGGTACCGAGTCCGCGATGGTTGCAATGGCCACAATTTTGAGGAAAGAAGGAATCAATCGCGCACGGCCGGAACGTTCAAGCAAAGCCTGCGCAACCTTGAAAGCCACACCCGCGCCACAAAGGAATTTGCAGGGATAAGCGCAATCGGATTGATTGGGATTCAGAACCGCCAGGGCCTTGGGAATGCCTCCGGTCTGCGCCACCAGGTGGTGATCGGTCACGATCAGGTCCACACCAACGCTTTGGGCAGTCTCGGCGGCAGCGAAGGCGCGGATGCCTGTGTCAACGCTGATGATGAGCCTGACTCCGTTTTCGGCAGCGCGCTCGATCACCTCATCGCGCATGCCGTAGCCTTCAAGCAGACGATGCGGGACATGGAAGTCGCATTCTCCGCCAAGCAACTCCACCACGGTCTTCAGGATAACGGTCGCGATGGTGCCATCCACGTCGTAATCGCCGTAGATCAGCATCCTTTCATGCTGCGCAATGGCGCGCTCCATGCGTTCAACGGCGACGGACATGCCGAGCATTTCCATTGGGGAGTGCAGTTGATCAATCGCGGGATGGAGATAACGATTGGCCTCTTCGACCGAGGTTATTCCACGCGCCGCCAGCAGCGATGCAACGATCTCGGGAAGATCCATCGCGGTCGCCAACAAATGGGCAATGCGTTGTGGGGATCCGCCAGCGCGATCCAGGGTGCCGTCTGGGGTACATTCCAAGCCCCGCAGAGCCCAGCGCACCGTCAGCGCTCATCCTCCTCGGAACCATCCGTGGAGCCATCGATCATGATGCCGCCCAAATCGTCGGCCATTTCCTGCAGCGCCTTGTAACCCTCGTACCACTCGGTCGAGAGCTCGCAGAGAAACATCACACCCTGGTAAGGGAAGCCGAGTTGGATGAATCCGATGCGTCCAAAATAGGAGCGGAGTTGTCGAGCGGTCTCCAGGTCTTCTTCGCGGCTGAAACTGGATCGACGCAATTCCGATAACAGGAAGTCGACGTCGTCCGCCTCGAGTTGAACCGCGTTCATCGTAATGAACGGTGCCCCGGACGCCCGCGCCAGTTCTACAAAATCTTTCCAGCTTTCGTTCACGTCATCGCCATCCCAGAGCACACTGGGCATCTCATCGGGAATGTATCCGTGAAAGCGCCGCAGACCCAAGCCTTGGGTAAAGGCGTGCATATCATCGTGAATGCTGGACAGGTCTTCTAACATCATTCTGCCATTTCTAACAAATGGACGTGCTCACTGCAACTCACCAACTGTTGCTGCCTGACCATCATACTCCCGGCACACCTGACCAGCTTTGCTGCGCATCCGGGTAGCCGATATTTTTCAGGGGAGTTGAGTTTTCGCAAAAAACATCCGTATCCACTTGCTCAAGGCATGCAACATGCCCCGCGTTACATTACCAGAGTAGTAGAACCAGAGTACCGGAATGATTGATCTAAGTGAGTGTTAGGTAAGCACCTAACCTCAGAGCGCAAGCTAGAATAGCCTTAGAAAGCGAGGTGCGGCGTGAGCGAGCGAACGCAAGTTTTGAAGAAGCAGAGAGGCTTCTCCATTCTTGAATTGCTCATCGCGGTCGGCATCATCATCATCGTGGCTGCGATTGCGATCCCGAATCTGCTGCGGTCCCGCGTCGCCGCCAATGAGGCTGCTGCCGTACAGTCCTTGCGGGCCATCAACTCTGCCCAAATCGGCTACCTCCAGGTTTACCCGGACATGGGCACGTACGCCTGCCAACTCAGCTACCTGGGACCTCCGATGGGCAACACTCCTGTCAATTCAACTGCCGCCGACCTCATTGACGTGCAACTCTCCATCGGAATCAAGAGCGGGTATAGCTTTTACGTGAACTGCACGCCTCCCAGAGGCGACGGCAGCTCCGGATATGAGGTGAAAGCTGCACCGATTGGCGCGAGCATCACAGGCTCCGCCTGCGGCACAGACAATGGCCGCTGCTTCTACACCAATCACCAGGGCACGATTTACCAGATGAATGGTTCTGGGAGTTCCTACGGCACCGCATTCAGCCTCACTCCGCTCTCTTAGCTGCTACTCCTGAACGGAGCGAGTTCACATTGTGCTAAAATTTGTTGTCTCTAGCTTCCGGATTCGACATACAAATCATGCTCTTTTCGAAAGAATACGTGGGCTACCTAGCCCGGCAAACGGTTAAACGCCTGCAAGCCAACCATTTCATTCAAACGCACGAGCCCGAGAAGATTATCGAGCGCGTCCAGAACTCAATGATTGAGGAACTGAGTCTTGAGGATCGCATCAATGATGAGGTCCGCGTAATTCTCGAAGCCTACTCGGACGAGATGCGCAATCGCGGCGCGAATTACCAGGAAATGTTCAAGAAGGTGAAGAACGAATTGGTGCGCAAGTACAAGGCGGTGCTATGAGACTGTCTCGCGAAAAACTCAATAAGCTCGCCTCCGCCTCTACCGAGCAACTCGCAAGTCTGAAGGACGTGGAGTTCCTCGAGGGCTATGACGATATTCGTCAGGAAACGCGGCGAATTCTCGAAGATCTGCTCGTCAATGAAGAAAAGCTCGACAAGGCCGCACGGCTTAAGATCGAAAGCCAGCGTCGCATCATTCCTGAGGGCACTCCGGAGTGGAACATTCTCTATCACAAGTACTACAACGAAGAAGTCAAAAAGCTCGGAATCTAATCAAAAATCGGGTGCCCCACCTTCGCCGCGCGGTTTTTGCGCGGATAAGGTGGGAAGCAATCCCCTTCATCCGCAAGTTGATCTAGCAGTTGTTGGCAATGCAGTTGGAACTCTCTTGCCTTTGCTCTGCCGTGCTACTCGGATATATCTCTCGTGAAATCGCACTCATTCCCCACCGAGAAGGCCCATATCCGCTACACTTTTCCTTCTAACCAGCGGTATCGCTATCCGGTTTGGGGTAGCTATCCGGTTTGGGGGTAGCTATCCGGTTTGGGGTAACAATGTCTTTGCTTGCGGAGTTTGTTAAACGCGTAGCACTTGATGAGGGCTTCGCTCTCGCAGGCATCGCACCGGCCTCCCCATTGCACGAACTCGAGTACTTTCCTGCCTGGATTAAGGCTGGCCACCATGGCGAAATGGATTACCTTGCAAGGACAAACGATGCCGGAGAGCTGCGGCGGGCTGCTCTCGCAAACGTCGCTCCGTGGGCTCGTTCGGTGGTGGTTTGCGCCGCCAATTACAACTCGGCGACGCCCTACTCTACACAATGCAGCGACCCGGAGAGAGGATGGATTTCGCGCTACGCGTTCGTTGAGTCCGACTATCACGAATTGCTGCTGGCACGTCTGCGCCGTATTGAATCGCAAATGGTGGCACACATCGTAGCGGATGGTCATCCAGCTCCGCGTACCTGGTGTTATGTGGATACCGGCCCGGTGGTGGAGCGGGTGCTCGCACAGCACGCCGGAATCGGCTGGACGGGCAAAAATGCCTGCATTATCAACCAGCAGCTCGGGTCGTGGCTCTTCCTCGGCGTGATTCTCAGCGGGCATGGGATGCCGCCCGACCTTCCAGCAGCTGACCGGTGTGGCTCCTGCACGCGTTGCATTGACGCCTGCCCGACCCAGGCTTTTCTTGCGCCACACCAACTCGATGCTTCGCGGTGCATCTCTTATCTCACTATCGAGCAGCGAGGGCCGGTGCCCGAAGAACTTCGCGAGAAGATGGGCCAGCATCTCTTTGGCTGCGACATCTGCCAGGATGTCTGCCCCTGGAATCGACGCGCCCCAGTTACACCCGACCCAGCCTTCGCCCCGCGTACCGAACTTGTCAATCCCCTTTTGCAGTGGATTTCAGGTATGAATCGTGAAGAGTTCCTGCGCGTCTTTCGCGGATCGCCCGTGAAACGCGCGAAGCTGACCGGTTTATTGCGCAACGCCGCCATTGCCATGGGAAACAGCGGAGATCGAAAATATTTGCCGCGCTTGCGCGAGTTGACACGACATGAAAATCCAGCAGTAGCCGAACACGCACGCTGGGCGATTGGGAAATTGGAGACGACACCGGATGCCGAGTCTACTGAATAGAAATCCGATCTACGCCAGCCGTCTATTCTCCCGTCGACCTTTAGATGTGCGCGCCCGCCTGGTGCTGCTGTACTCCAACGGCGAACAAACCATTGTCCACGCTCGTACTTGCGATGTGTCACACGGCGGCGCGGGGTTGACGCTCACCGGCGAAATCCCTTCAGGTACCGAAGTTGCACTCTGTTTACGGCTTCCCGACGGCTCACCGCTCTGGGTGCAAGCCATCATCATTCGCCGCCAGGGATTCCGCGTTGGAGTGCAATTTGTGCGAACTACGGCTGAGCAGCGCCTGCTGCTTTCCGAACTCTGCTGCGCCTAACGCAGGGAGCCTGGCATCCAAATAAAAATATTAGGGTAGACCCGACTGCATTTTTGGAAGGAATACCCGACGGATCGAGCAACTCCAGTCGCAAGGCAACATCATTGCAGATATGGAGGGCTCTGCATCCCAAGTTAGCCAAAAGATGGCGAACATGGGGCACCCGGCATTTCTCGCATTTCCGTCATCGAGAGGAAGTCATGCGCGCACGATTGTTTCTGCTGGCAGCGATACTGCTGATGCTCGCATCCGCGTCGTTTGCGCAGCAGTGGATCGCCATACAAACTGATCACCTCGTCAGTTACTCCGAGGGAGACGAACGAGGAGCGCGCGAGGCAGCCATGCGCAGCGAACGCATCATCGCCGTCTTCGAGGAAGTTTTTCATCGCCGGGACATTCACTTCGCTACGCCACTGCAAGTGCTGGCGACACGGGCAACCGTTCCCGGGAAGGAAACTGGTGCCGGGGTCACGCTGGTTCGAACACCCATCGGGAATTTTGTTACCACCGAACCATCGCAGCCGAACTCGTGGGGGCAGGCCGCGAAATCCATCGTGGCACTGACCCTGGAAGACAATTACCCGCGCGCCCAGCCATGGTTTGATGACGGCATCATCAGCTATATTGCCGGAGTCCGTTTCGCGGGGGATCAGATGGAACTTGGCGCGCTGCCGCCTGGGATGGCGATACCCAGATCAAGCGATTGGATTCCGCTGGCGAAGCTATTTGAGACCACTGACCTCTCGGGGCTTTCGGCAGACCGGCTCCCGGTGTTCGAGGCCGAAGCATGGGCGGTCGTGCGCTGGATCGTAGACAGCGGACGGTTGGCGCAGGCAGGTGTGTATCTAAATGACGTGCAGTCGCGCGGTGCTACGCCCGAGCGGGCACTGGCCGATTCATTCTCGATGAGCTTTGATGATCTCGATCGCGAAGTGCGCGAATCGACCGGGAAACTCACGGCGAAAAGCATGCCTGCACCGCGCATTGAGGACAACTACTTCAAGTCGCGGAAAGTCTCCGCATCCGATGCACATGTGCTCACGGCGAACCTCTCACTTTTCGGTCCCGAAGGAGATCGCACCCTGCAGGATTTGGTTGCGTTCATGCGTGAAAACCAGGAAAACGCGGCAGTGCATCGCTCACTTGCGTGGGCGTTCCTTCTCCGCCATGATTTGGAAAACGCGGTCGAACATATTCGGCGTGCGCTGGCACTGGATGATTCCGACGCTTCCATGCACTATCTGTACGCCCGATGGGTGAACCAGGGCGATGAAAACGTAATCCGCATTCCGTCCGCCGATGCACGCATGGGCACTGAGTTGAAGTCTGCGCTGCAACGTGATCCGAACTACGCCGATGCGTCGGAATTGCTCGGCCTTGCACAGTTAAGTGCCGATCAGGTGAAACCCGCTCTGGCAAGTCTCCAACGTGCTTCGACGCTGCGTCCGCGCAATAGCCGTTATTACTTGAACCTGGCACGCGCTTACGAAGCGGATGGCAATCTCGATTCGGCACGTAATCTTATGCATTACGCGGGGGCAGGAGGCGATGCGGCGGTCACCAAAGAGGCTGGAGAATTGCTGAGTGCAATCGGCAAGCAGAAGAAGCAGCAACAACAGTGGGAGGCTATGGGGATTCGTCGCGATAATCACACCACTGCCGACGTGAAACACAGTAAGTATGACAATCTACAGGAAGCGATTGAAGAGGACGAAAAAGCAGAGGCCAAAAGTAAGGCTCCGGAGCAACCTCAGGACATGCGCAAAACCGAATACCTGAAAGGTCGCGTCGTCAGCGTCGTCTGCGGGCCAGAGCCAGGCGCGATCCTGAACGTGAATTCCAACGGAAGCATCTGGAAGTTGCGTGTGGCCGACCGGAATACGGCCGTTATCATAGGGGCGGACCACTTCGACTGCGCATGGCACAACACTGCCGTGTCAATCAACTACAAGCGGAGTGGCCAGCATCAGGGCGACCTGGTATCGCTGGAAGCTAATGAATGAAAACGCTTTTGAATGTGATACGGCCCTTGGGGGATTAGGGCCTTCTATGAATAGAACCTCTTGAGATTATCCACGGCTCACGTTCTGAGCCTGCAACCCTTTGGGTCCCTTTACGCACTCGAACTCGACCGTTTCGCCTTCATTCAGTGTGCGATAGCCATTTTCCTGAATAACAGAATAATGTACGAATACATCTTCACCCGTGCTGCGCTGAATGAAGCCGTATCCCTTTGCGCCATTAAACCACTTTACCGTTCCTTTTTCTTTCACGACTTACTCCTTTCACATCTGGCAAAGAACCTTGTTAAGAGTCCCGGGACGCGGAACACCGCCGAATTTCAAGTACAGAGTCGGAACCGGCCCAACAACAAATCCGGAGTCCGGCATCTTTTCATACCTCACGACCACACAGGCCGTGTTGCGGAAAAGACGCTGGACTCCGGACTTGAAGCTGCTCCGACTGCCGACTGCACATCCACTCCTTGCACCGCTGCTGCTTAGTCCAACTGCTGAACGACAATTCAGCAGTATGGAATGTGTACCCTAACCCTCTCTGGTTGGCAAGATGAAAGTTGTCAGACAATATGAGAATGCGTCGAAAACTCCCAAAAAGGTAAGAATTAGGAGTAAATCCCGTCTAGAGGCACTGTGTCTCAGGTATTTCAAGACGCATCGCAGGGAAATAGGTGTGCTGTTTTCGCTACAATGTAAACAGACATCATGACAATCGATACTTCATCTGCCGCAACGGCACCTGCCGTGACCAGCGGCAATTCCTCCACCAACAACGATCCTATTCAAGAATTGCGCCAATCGATGTTGCATACGCTGCGGCGCAACGGCATGTCGACACTGAAGTACCTGGGCACGACCGAAGTGCATACGTACGCCTTTTCAGTGGCTGCAAACGCGATTCTCTCTTTCTTTCCGGCATCGGTTCTGCTGCTGACGATCAGCAGCAGGGTATTCCATTCACCAGCAATGAGGGATGCGATCAAACGGATGCTAATGGCGTACCTTCCGAGCAACCAGAAATTCATCATCGACGCTGTGGTTTCAATGGCCGCGACACATAAGATCCAGTTGATCTCCATTGTGATGCTTTTCATAAGCTGCACCGGCGTGTTCGAACCGCTGGAGGTGGCGCTGAATTCGGTGTGGGGATTCAAATCCCGCAATTACCTGATGAATCAGCTTGTATCGCTTGGACTGGCTCTGGGATGCGGTGTTCTGGCACTGTTAAGCGTTGCGGGCACAGCGGGAATATGGGCTCCGGCAGCGCAGGCGCAGTCCTGGCTCGGCGGCCACATTGGCACCGGTATTGTGTACTCGATGGTGGACAGTATTAACCTGACCATCCAGTTCATCGCGCTGAAGATCTTTGGAATGATCGCCAGTATGCTGATTTTCTTTTTGATCTACTGGCTATTGCCAAACGGAAAAGTGCCGTATCGCGCGGTGCTCCCAGCGGCGATCATTACGGGCGTGGCCTGGGAATTGGCGAAGATCCTCTTCGTCGCGTGCCTTCCCCTGCTGGATTTTCACGAGGCCTATGGACCATTCTATGTGTCGGTGACACTGATCTTCTGGGCGTTTTTCTCGGGTCTCCTGCTGCTGGGTGGAGCGCACCTTTCGGCGCAGGACCTGCGTGCGGCACAGAAACAATCACTCATGACGCCTGCTCCAGACCTGCCTAGTAAGTAATTTCGGGTGCCCATTCAAGCCTTCTTTTGGCTTGAGTGGGTTTTCTGCGGCTTACCTATTTAAGATGCATATAGTCGGTTATGAAACCAAGAACAGGAGAGGTGAAGATATGTCTCCTCGGTTTGTGCAAAAGACATGCTTGTATCTCGCACTAGTGTCCATCGTGAGCGTCTGCGCTACGGCTCAGGCGAATTTTGCCCCGCCGCCTCAAACTCCATACGGGGTTCCGATCAGTACCGAGATGGCAAAGAAGGTAGCCGCCGCTGCCATTGCGGAGGCACAGAAGAACAAGTTGAATGAAGCCATAGCAGTGGTTGATACCGGCGGTTATCTCGTGTACTTCGAAAGAATGCAAGACACGCAGACGGGAGGCGTCGAGTTGGCGATCGAGAAAGCGCGCACGTCGGCATTATTTCGGCGTCCAACCAAACTCTTTGAAGATGGCGTTGCTGCCGGTGGACAGGGACTTCGATTGTTGCGCCTCACGGGCGCAATCCCAATCGAGGGCGGGGTTCCCATCATAGTCGATGGCAAACTAGTAGGAGCGGTAGGCGTTTCAGGCGGCAGCGGACCCCAGGATGGTCAGGTTGCAAAGGCAGGCGCCGGCAGTGTGAAGTAAGACCCTCATTGGGGCGAGAGAACGGCTGTCATTACGCTGGATAGCTGCCGATAACAGGCAAGTGACGCACTATGCCAAGTGGAACCGGTTTAGTTTCTTGCCTGAATCACTTACCAGGCATAGTCTCTCCACCGCTTTGAAGTCGCTTCCATACTTCCCGTCGTGAACCTCTACTCTAATGCCGGGGGACCGTCCTGGGGATGCTTTCCCGGCGTTCCAATGAACCAGTCAGTCCATTCGGTGACAGTCTTCCACCAGAGCTGTGAGTTTTGCGGCTTCAGAACCCAATGTCCCTCATCGGGGAAATAGAGCATGCGGCTTGGAACCTTCAGCCGCTGCAAGGTGGTGAAGAGTTGGAAACCTTCACTGACGTCGAGGCGGTAATCAAGTTGGCCGTGAACGACCAGGGTTGGAGTCTTGAAGTTAGTCGCGGCCAGAGCGGGAGACCAACGCTGATAGAGTGGGCGATTTGACCATGGGGTTCCCTTGAATTCCCATTCGTTAAACCAAAGCTCCTCGGTAGTGCCATAAGCACTCTCGGGATTGAACATTCCGTCGTGCGAGACAATGCACTTGAAGCGATCGCTATGGCCGAGAATCCAGTTGGCCATGTAGCCGCCATAGCTGGCACCAAGGGCACACTCGCGGTCGTGGTCTATGAATCGGTATTTCCGCTCAGCGGAGTCAAGGCCGAGCATGAGGTCCTCAAAGGCACGGCCGCCCCAATCGCCATTGATGTCATCCACAAACTGCTGCCCGTAGCCGGTGGAGCCACGCGGATTGATCATCACAACGACATATCCGGACGCTGCAAAGAGATTCGGATTCCAGCGAAAGCTCCAATCGTCTCCCCAGGCTCCCTGAGGTCCGCCGTGGATCAGGAATTTCACGGGATACTTCTTGGATTGATCAAAGTCAGGGGGCTTTAGAATGAATCCCTGAACCTGCTTTTTCTCTGCGCCAGTAAACCAGAACCACTCAATCGGCTGCATCTGGATCTTTGACAAGAGCGCGTCATTGACGTGAGTAAGCTGGCGCTCAACAGGGAGACCGGTCGCGTCTTCTTTCTCCACAAACAGCGGGTGGGGCCGCAACTGAGCCTTGGCCTGGGCTTTGGTGCGAGGTTTCGACGAGGTCGAAGACGGTGGCGCAACAGAGACTTTCGCAGTGGAAATGCTGAACAACTCGGTTGGGAAGCGCACTGAATTTCGGGCAAAGACGAGGGTCTTACCATCCTGGGTGGGCGTGGGGGAATCGTTGTAGCCCCGAACGATTTCCTTGGGCTGTCCGCCGGAAACCGCAAGACTGTAGATGGGTGCCTCTCCGGCATCCTCAGCGGTAAGGTAGAGCCTTGATGAGTCCGGTGCCCAAGCGACGGATTCAACCCAGCGGTCAAACGCTTCGGTCAGGTTGATGATATTGCCGCTGGCACGCTCGATCAACTGGAGGCGGAAGCGGTCTCCCTCATAGCCAGCGCGGAACTGGGAACGGATCGCGATGTACTTGCCATCGGGTGAGTACATGGGCGTGGAATCTGAGCCATGATTGGCCGCCGTGAGATTCCGAGGGCGAGCACCTTCAAAGGTGGAGACTACGAAGACATCGTTATTGGTCGATGTAGCCTGCACCTCGTCGAGATTGCTGGTATAGGCGATCTCTCGGCCGTCTGGAGAAAACTGGTACTGATCCTGCCCGCCAAGAGAAAAGGGTGGAACATCGTGGTCTCCGGGGGTGAGGTCGCGGGCAACGCAGGCTTGGACGCCGCTGCATGTAGCGTCCATCAAAAATAGGTGCGAGCGCTTTCCGTTGCCATAGGCGTTCCAGTGACGGTAGAGGAGCTGATCAAAGATTTTGGCCTTGACCTTGGATTTCGTGGCAGCATCGTCCTTGGCCTTGTTGCAGGCGTCATCCTTGCAGTGGGGCCAGACGGAGGAAAGGAAGAGTATCTGCTTGCCGTTGGGTGACCAGATGCCGCCATCGGCTTCGGTAGAGATGTTGGTAACCTGGCGCGGCGAACCGATGAGGGTTCCTGTTTCGGAGTGGAAGAGCTGCACATATATCTGGGAGACTCCGTTGCGAACAGCAGTGAACAGAACCAGCTTACCGTCGGGAGAAAAGCGGAGACGATCCTCAGTTCCCTGCCCCAGTTCGGTAAGGCGGTGGGCTTCACCTCCTGCAAGAGGGACGATCCAGATATGCGACTTCCTTGAGTTCTCGGCAAGCGAAACATCGACTACCGAAAATGCGCCCCAGAGCCCATCGGGAGAGACCGTGAAGTCGCCCACACGCTTGAGGTTCATCATGTCTTCAAAGGTGAAAGGTCGCTTCTGGGCAGACACGGACAAAGAGCCGAGCAAGATGATTGCAATGAACAGGCGGCGCAGCATTCAGGCTTCTCCAGAGGGGAAAGATTGAGTTTACCGTATGACGTACGCAGGCACTAGGAAGAATCGAGGAGAATAGAGTCCAAGGTAACCGTGGAGGCGCAATTGCGGTTCGCCCCACATTCGCCGACGGAAGGCGGATGTGGGCCACCAGGTGAAATAATGCAGGCTGAGACAAAACAGATGGGGACCCAATGACCAAAGAAGAGGCGCTGCAACTTGTGAAGGAGATGGAAGACTTTCTGTTGCGAGTGCCGGGACCGGGCAAGCATCAGGACGCGGATGCGTTCTTCCGGGAGCGGTGCTACCGCTTGAAGGTCGCGGTTCCGCACAATGTTGAGTGCGCCAACGTGGTCAATTGGGCGGGGATCTTTTACAGTGCGCAGAAATGGCAGCGGTACGGCGACACAAAGGTGCGCGGATTCCTGGAACTGGCTCTTGCGCGGGTGAGAGCCCGGACTGAAAACTACTACAAGTGGATTGCAGACTGAGACGTTACTGGGCGCTGGAAGTTGATGAAACGAGCTGTCCGGTCTTGTCCCGCCAGAAATGCAGCTTGCGCTTTATGCGGGAACTGTACTACCTGGGATGGGAGTCGGTTGAAAGGTCTCTAGGACGACACTGGAGATTTAGGTGGCGTAGGGGCCCTTCACTTCGTTCAGGGTGACAGCCACAACAGGAACTCGGTGCCATTTCACCTCCTTGAAAAAGATGGCATCCATGCGGCGGCGGAGCAAGGACTCCAGTTCGCAATTGCTGGTTAGGAGCAGGAGATATAACATCGCTGGATATGGCTGGCAATCAGGAAGAGCGTGCGCGACTGGTGGCAGGAGCTCCACTGGAGGGCGAAGAAGGATTTGAGCTGAAGCTGCGGCCTCAGCGATTGCAGGAATTTATTGGCCAACCGAAGGTGAAGGAGAACCTCGCAGTGGCCATTGCAGCGGCGCGGGCGCGTGGCGAGGCGCTGGATCACATATTGCTCTATGGGCCTCCGGGGCTGGGAAAAACCACGCTGGCGACGATTATCGCCAACGAGATGGATTCCGCGTTTCAGCAGACCTCCGGCCCGACGCTACAGATCAAGGGCGATCTGACGGCAATTCTGACCAACGTGCAGCACCGGCAGGTGCTGTTTGTGGACGAGGTGCACCGGTTGCAACCGGCGCTGGAAGAACTGCTGTATTCGGCGCTGGAAGATTGTCGGCTGGACATCATCGTGGGGCAGGGGCCATCGGCGCGGACGCACTCATTTGAGATTCCCGCATTCACCTTTGTGGCGGCAACCACGCGGATCGGGCTTCTGTCGGCCCCGCTACGTTCTCGGCTTGGGTTAGTGCTACGGCTGGAGTTCTATTCGCACGAAGACCTGAAGATCATCCTGAACCGCTCGGCACAGATTATTAACGTCGGGATCGACGATGACGCGGCGTTGGAGATCGCGATGCGATGCCGCGGGACACCTCGCGTGGCCAACCGCCTGCTGCGGCGGGTTCGAGACTACGCGCAGGTGCGGGGCACGGGACACATCGATCTGGCAACGGCAAAGGCCGCACTGGAGATGTTGGAAGTGGATCAGCATGGCTTTGACGAAGTGGACCGGAGGTTGCTGCTGACAATCATTGAGAAATACCAGGGTGGCCCCGTGGGTGTGAATACCCTGGCGGCGGCATTGGCAGAGGAACCTGACGCCATTGAGGAGATTTACGAACCGTTCCTGATACAGATTGGATTCCTGGACCGGACTCCGAGGGGGCGAGTGGCTACGCAGTTGGCCTACAAGCACTTCGGAGTGGAGCCTCCGAAAAGACAGAACATGTTGTTTTAGAGCGTCGGCAAGTTGTGTCCGCAACCAGAGTATTCAAGATTGAGAAACTCACCAGCTTGAGACGGGTTGAAGACGAAGAAAGAAAACTACAGCACTCTTAGGAGACACGGACCAATGAAGAGCTATGCAAGGCTGGTTTTGATGGCGACGTTCGCAGTTCTGTTGCTGACTGCATTCGCCGCAGCCGATACGCCAGGGGTTCATCCCGCATATTTACACGCACTGACCGACCTTCGCCACGCGAGAGCACACCTGGAACCGATGATTCCGAATGCGCGAGTGGAGAGGGCGGAACAACGTGCGATCGCCGAAATCGATGCCGCAATCCGGGAAATAAAGGAAGCCGCCATCGATGACGGCAAACCCCTGAGCGATCATCCTCCGGTGGATGCACAGTGGGGAAGGACCGACCGCCTGAATCGCGCGATGGAACTGCTCGACAGGGCGCGCAAGGACATCAACCAGCACGAGTCGGATGGCTATGCGCGCGGGCTGAAACGCCGCGCACTGCACCACATCGATGAGGCGCAAGGCTCGGTTCGTCACGCCATTGAGGTTGAACGGCACCAGTAAGAAGACAACTTGAAAGAGTGACGAAAAGGGCAGCCTTTGCGGCTGCCCTTTTCAATGCGGCATAGGGTTGAACTGTATCGAATCCCACTTCTGCGCCAAAAAACACGACGCAGAAATGGGGCACTCGCAACTATTCTTCTTCCTCTTCTTCGAGACCGGCTCCGGCAGCCTTGGCAGCAGCGATGATCTTCTCCTGTTGCAAAGCTGGAACGAAGTCGTAGTGATCCATTTCCATGTTGAAGGAGCCACGGCCCTGGGTCATGGCCGTGAGATCAGTGCCGTAGGTGAGCATTTCAGACATAGGACAGTGGGCGCGCACTACTGTGCTGCCGGCTTTGTTATCCATGCCCTGGATGCGCCCGCGACGGGAGTTCATGTCGCCCATCACCGCTCCGGCGAATTCGTCGGGAATGGTGATTTCAATCTGCATGATGGGTTCAAGAATTGTAGGCTTGGCTACCTCCATGGCTTTCTTGAAGGCGATGCGTCCGGCTTTCTTGAAACTTAGTTCGTTGGAATCCACGTCGTGATAGCTGCCGTCGTAGAGACTGACCTTGAAGTCGACGACCGGATATCCGGCGAGGAAGCCACGAGCGGCGGCTTCGATGATTCCCTTTTCGACGGCCGGGATGTAGTTCTTGGGGATGGAGCCGCCGAAGGTTTCGTTGATGAACTCAAACTGTCCGCCACGGGGGAGCGGCGCCATTCTGATTTTGCAATCGCCGAACTGGCCGTGTCCGCCGGACTGTTTCTTGTGGCGTCCCTGCACATCGGCAGTTCCGCGAATGGTTTCGCGGTAGGGGACCTTCGGAGCCTTGAGCACGACCTCGGTATGGTAGCGGCGCTTGAGTTTGCTGACGATGACTTCAATGTGCTGCTGACCGGTTCCGGCAATCAGGAAGTCCTTGGTCTGCTGGTCGCGGAAGAACCGCAGCATGGCATCCTCTTCCATGAGCTTGTGGACACCGACGCCTAGTTTGTCTTCGTCGGCGCGGGTCTTTGGCTCAATCGCAAAGGTAATAGCCGGCTCAGCCAGCGTGACCGCCGGATACTGAATGGGGTGAGCCTTGTCGCCGAGGGTATCTCCGGTAAGAGTTTCTTTGAGCTTGGCTACGGCCCCGATGTCACCGGCAGATAGCTCGGTAACAGGGATTTGTTGCTTGCCGAGAACAGCAGCGATGTGGGCAAATTTTTCAACCGTGCCGCGGACGTAATTGGTGACGGAGGCGTCATTTTTGAGAACGCCGCTGACGACTTTGAAGTAGGAGATGCGTCCGGCAAAAGGATCGCTGACGGTCTTAAAGACGAAGAGAGAGAGCGGCTCGGAGGCGGCAATTTTACGCATCGGAGGCTCGGCATCGGGCTTCTCCGGAACTCCTGCGATAGCTTTGCGCTCGGTAGCCGCAGGCACGTAGTCGACCAGGAAATCGAGGACTTCGTCGCTGCCGATGTTGCCGAGGCCGGAGGCGAAGAGCACGGGGAAAAGACGGTCGTCGCGGATGGCGTCGTGAATGCCGGCGGTGATGTGTTCTTCGGCGATAGTTCCGGTATCGAAGTACTCGCTCATGAGTGCGTCATCGCCCTCAGCTACGAGTTCGACGAGAGCTTCATGGGCGGCCTTGGCCTGATCGGCCATATCGGCGGGGATGTCTTCGACGCGGGCGCGTCCGTTGCCGCCCATTTCATAGTAATAAGCCTTCATCTTTACCAGATCGACGACGCCTTTGAAGTTCTTTTCAGCTCCGATAGGGAGTTGAACGGGGACGACGTTGCGGCCAAAGGTGGAGGTGAGCGATTCCATTACGCGCTCAAAATCGGCGCGCTCGCGGTCCATTCGGGTACAAATGACAACGCGCGGAAGACTGAGGCCGTTGGCAAAGTTCCAGACCTTTTGGGTAATGACCTGAACGCCGGATACCGAGTCGACCACGACAAGGGCGGCATCAACGGCAGGAATCGCCATCTCAGCTTCATGGACAAACATGTTGAAGCCGGGCGTGTCGATGAGGTTGATCTTGACCTTTCCCCACTCGATAGCTGCGAGAGAGGCGGAGATGGTCATCTGACGGGAGATTTCCTCCTCGTCGTAATCGGTGGCGGTTGTTCCGTCATCGACCCGGCCGAGCCGGGGGGTGCTGCCGGCGGTGAAGAGCAGTGCCGACACGAGAGAGGTTTTGCCTGAGTGGGAGTGGCCAATCACAGCCACGTTGCGGACATTCTCACCTTCGTAGGTCTTCACAAAATAACTCCCGAGAGCTTTGAATTCGAAAGCCCTGCATGGAACTGCGCGAAGATCCACCGAAAGCGGCGGCTACGCGAGTGCGTTGCAGAACCATTCGCCTACGGCGCTCACCTGAAAGGCAGCGAGCGTCTTACTGCTTTACACGTTGATTCAACCGGTTGAACACCAAGCCATTCCGCTACCTGAACACGCCAGTAAGGGTGCGCACAAGCCTCCGAAGTCGGAGCGGAAGGGCAAATCCTGGAAGAACAACCAAGGCAAAGAATCGTAGCACAGCGCCGGAGCTGACTCAATTTTCATCAGACCGTGACATTTTGTCGTCACTAAGTGTGATACACGAGGGCGACAGAACACGCCATAGTTATTCGTCACAGAATGATGTGACGTTGGTGGCAATTCTCCAAACCCAAGCGCAAAAAACGTCCGAGCGGTGAAGCTCGGACGATGGAAGTTCTCGACAAGTCTGTGTTTTAAGTCAAATTTGGCCTGATCACGAGAGGACGCATCATGTCGTGCTCTTCGTGCTCCAGAATATGGCAATGCCAAACGTACTCGGCGTTGCCGGGGAAGCGGGGACTGCCACCGCTGGGGACATAGGATGGCAGGTTTTTGGGAAGCGAGAACTGCATGATCACCCTGGTCATTTCCCCAGGATTCACACGAACGGTCTCCTTCCAACCCGCGTAGTTTGCATCAGGCCGCGTCAAAGCCGAGGTTGGCGTTCCAAACTGATCTCCGACATTGTCAAACGGCGTGTGGCCAAGCACCTGGACGTTGGTAAGGTGGAAGTGCATGGGATGGACATCACCCGTGGTGTTGTAGATGTCCCATACCACGACCTGTCCGTCCTGGTAGACCTCGGTCGGAGGATCGTCGTAGTTGCGCCCGTAAGTGGCTTTATAAAGCATAGTACCGGTTCCTACACGCTGGACGAGCCGTCCGTAGGAATCGAAATCCTCGTTGAGAGTCTTACTCTCATGGACGACGCCGGGGCCGTTAGGATCGAGGTCCGTTTCTCCAAAAGGAACGTGCGAGTCATGGTACGCCTTTGGAAGGCCGCCCGAGGACTGCAGGATGGCGAGGGTGCTGGCAAAGTTATAGGGATCCGCCGAGCCCTGCAGAGCGACAACCTGGATCTGCATGAGGGTTCGGCTATTGGCACCAAAACCCGGTTTTGTGGTTGGGGCGCCGCCTTCGCTAGTCTGGTCAGGATTGCCCGTAAAGTAGTCGTTGCGCGGATCTCCGCCGGGGAACGGCGCGGGAGCATCGTTGTAAAGGATGAGCCGGTCGCCAGGTTGGCAAGACGAGAAGTCGATGATCATATCGGCTCTCTCGGCTGGAGCGACGAGCAGGCTGTGAGGGCCGTTCGGATCGCAGCTATCGTCAGCGGCAGTGGGAATGAGCACTGGTGGCGCGTTGTAAACCACCGGATAGGGTAGGAGACCGCCTTCGTTGCCAACCTGGATGAAGGCTGGACCGCCGCGACTGAAGTCAGGCTCGCCGGGGTTGAACTTATTTTCATAAAAGAGATTTAGGTTGTAGAAGCGGGCCTGCGAGCCATTGAGAACAACCACGCGGTAACGCCGGGGTTGGACCTGCAAGTATGGGTACGCTTCTCCGTTGATAACCGGCGTATCCGGGAAGAATTCCGGAACGCAGGACGGCGTTGGTGGCAGGCCAAGATTGCTATAGCCATCTGAGGGAAGACCCAGATCCCATCGCCCGGTTTCGCCGGTGTCGGAGTTGGCTTGGTAGACAGATGGATACCAGAGATCTCCTGGCTGCCCCCATTGATCGGCTACGGTCTTGAAGGACTTATCCTGAATGACCAGCGGCACTGTATAGCCCAAGCCGGGAACAATTCCGGCGGAAGTGAGAGCGTTTACGACATCGTCGGTAACGAGATAGCCTGCCGCTAGCCCGGCATAGGCATTGAGGCGTGTAATGCCTATTGCGTGATCGTGGTACCACATCAATCGCGCGCTCTGGTTGTTGGGGTAGTAGTACTGCGCGACTCCGGGTGAGCCTGCGAGGCCGTTGAGGAACGTTTCTCCGGCCCCTGCATTGGGACCTGTGGCGGTGGGGGTAAACCAGGTAAACGGCCCGCCATCGCTGGTCCAGGGAATAAGACCGCCATGGAGATGCACGGTAATGCGATTCTGCGCGGCACCATTGTCAGCGCCCATAAGAGTGGCATCCACCGGCAGGGGATGCTTGTTCGGCAGGGTGTTCTTCATGCGAATCATTACAGGACGGCCGCGCTGGGCTGCGATGATGGGACCGAGGTAAGCATTCTTCCCGCTGGCCTGATCCAGGTATCCCCAGAGAGTGGTGGGATTAGGCAGGTCTGGATGCATGAGTTGCTGGTACTGGACGGCAGAAAAATTGTAGAGATCGACGCCCGGAAACGTTGAAGTGTTCGCGGATGCAAGTGGGATTCCCGTACCGCCAAGGCCGGGCAAGGGTGAGATGAACTTTCTCAAGATTGGACTTTGAGAAAAAACCTTGGTTACAGCGGTTTTCCCCGCGATAGGAACCGCAGAGCTCGATCCACAACCGTTGAAACCACAGGCAGCACTTGCGAGTGCAGTGAGCTTCAAGAAATCTCGGCGAGAGGGCATTCTGAATAGTCCTTTCCCTTGCTTTGGCGAGCAGTTTGCTCGTTTTGGAATCTAGGATAAGTGGTGCTTTGGTGGTGAGTGTAGCTGGAAAATTATCTAAAGATGAACTCCGTTTTCATTACCGAGTAATTTTTTTTTGGATGGATGGTAAAAATTTCTCGGTACTAGCACCTTTAGGTAGGTCTATGTGCGGGGGCTAGGGAAAACCTCTTGGCTAATACTTTTGCTCTTTGCGCGACAAGACAACTTCCGATATGGGGTACGGATTCAGGAAGCTGCGGTCGGGGACGTATCCGGAGTGGAAGTCGATGAGTTGTTCAAACTCTGGCGGGCGCTCTCCAGGTCGGGAAAAACTTCGAAGAGCTTATCTAAGCAGGTGAGTTTAAAGAGCTCGTGCACGCGTTCGCTTACGGCCACGAAGAGTAACCGGCGTCCGTGCTTCTGGTGGGTGACGAAGGAATTGGTCAATACCCCGAGTCCGGCAGAATCGATGAATGGGACATCGGTCATGTCGAGGATGGTGGTGACGGACTCCGAGCGCAAGACGGACTGAAAACCAAACATGTTGTTGAGGAGCAGAGGGCCGTTCATCCGGTAGGTGTGCTCATTTAGAGCTGTGTCCGGTACCAGCTCGAACGTGAATTCCTTCGAAGACATTGCAGGAGTATATTGCAGGACCTCACGACGCGTGTTAACAGACGATTAAATTAAAGCGCCGGAACGACGCGAGGGAGAGGTTTGGCATGCCGTCATCCTTGATAGTCCCAAAATGGGACCAGACTTGGTGTTTTTGAGCCGTTCGGGTCCACTTTCCTGTACTGTTCTTACGTCCACTAAATTGTCTCTGAATTTTTGTGGCGTTCACCAAAGCCTTCACTCTCGTGCGGGCCGTCGAATGTGTGCTGTGGCAGGAAACTACCAAAAGGAGGAGTCGTGACCCGTCGAATCGTGGTTCGCAGTCTAACTTTCCTAACTGTTGTGCTGATTGCCGTAGCAACGCTGGCTCAGGTTCGCGCTTTGCAGTTCTCGGCAGACATGAAGACAACCGGCAAGGGAATGGCCTCTACCGGGAAACTTTATTTTGGCGGTCCGAAGGTGCGCATGGAAATGGCGGCCCAGGGACACCAGAGCATCATGATCGTAGATTCGCAGCGCAAAATGAGCTACATGCTGATGCCTGCTCAGCATATGTACATGGAGATGAGTACCGAGGGAAAGGGACAGAAAAAGGCTCCGGACTGGCACACGTACGATCCCTCGAACCCCTGCGCCAATATTGCCGACACAACCTGCGAGAAACTTGGAACAGGCCTCGCGGATAGCCGCCTGTGCAACAAATGGAAGTTCACCAACGCCAAGCAGGGAACGTCACAGACGACGTGGGTCGATCAAAAAACGGGCATACCGATCAGAACCGAAACGAGCGACGGCACCATCATGGAGTTGACGAACATAAAGGAAGGCACACAAAGCGCCAGCCTGTTCGAGATTCCCTCCGGCTACACAAAAATGGACATGGGCGCAATGATGCAGGGCGCACAAGGACGGAATAAGTAGATTAGCGCCTGATACTTCAAGAGGCAGAAGTGAAGTCACTGAGCAACACAATGGGCACGGCAAAGATCCGTGCCCATTGTGTTACGAAAAGCGGTTAGTCGTGTACGCCATCCATAAATGCCCGGAGTTTGCGCGACCGGGATGGGTGGCGCAACTTACGCAAGGCTTTCGCTTCGATCTGGCGGATGCGCTCACGGGTGACGGCGAAAGACTGGCCGACTTCCTCAAGCGTGTGTTCGCTGCCGTCTTCGAGGCCAAAGCGCATCTTGATGACCTTCTCTTCGCGCGGCGTGAGGGTGCGAAGAACCTGCGAGGTCTGATCCTTGAGGTTCACGTTAATGACAGCCTCGGCAGGCGAAACCACGGCGCGATCTTCGATGAAATCTCCAAGGTGGGAATCTTCCTCTTCACCGATTGGAGTTTCGAGGGAGATAGGCTCTTGGGCGATCTTCAAGACCTTGCGAACCTTGGCGACAGGGATGTCCATACGGCGGGCAATTTCTTCGCTGGTTGGTTCACGACCTAGCTCCTGCACCATTTGACGCGAAGTGCGGATCAGTTTGTTAATGGTCTCGATCATGTGCACCGGAATGCGGATGGTGCGGGCCTGATCGGCAATCGCGCGAGTGATGGCCTGACGAATCCACCAGGTAGCGTAGGTAGAGAATTTGTATCCGCGGCGATACTCGAATTTATCGACGGCTTTCATGAGGCCAATGTTGCCCTCCTGAATGAGATCGAGAAACTGAAGTCCGCGGTTCGTGTACTTTTTGGCGATAGAAACCACAAGGCGCAGATTCGCCTCGATGAGCTCACGCTTGGCGTGCTCGGCGTCCATGTCGCCCTGGATAATCTCGCGCTGGGTGCGCTTGAGTTCCGTGAAGACGGCTCCGGCTTCCACTTCGATGCGCTCCATATCGGTGCGCACGGTGCGAATCTGCTTGCGGATTTCCTTCTTCTGCTCGTCGTTCCTCGTGAACTCACAGCGCTTCTCAAGACTCAGAACCTGGCGGTCGAGGGCCTTCATATTCTCGACCGTTTTGTTAACGCGATCGATGAGGCGCTTGCGCTCCTGATTTGTGAAGCGCAGCTTGCGGATCGAGCGGCTGACTTCGACTTGGGCGCGGCCTAAGCCCCAGTGCAGCTTTCTGTAGTCCTTCTGCTTCTTCTTATCTTTGCCGGGAGGTCCGACTTCGGCAAGTTTGACGGCGAGCGCGAGACCCTTTTTGTAATGGCGGCTAAGGTCGTCGATCTTACCGGAAATTTCCTTAAGGCGACCCAGCATCACTTCGTCGGTAATCTCCTCTTCATCGAAGATCACAACTTCTTTGACTGAGCGCACACCGCGTTTGAGATCGTCACCAATGGCGAGGACCTCGCGAATCACAATCGCCGAACGCGACAGAGATTTGAGGACGCGAATCTGTCCACGCTCAATGCGCTTCGCGATTTCCACTTCGCCTTCGCGGGTCAGAAGAGGGACTGTGCCCATCTCGCGCAGATACATGCGGACGGGGTCGTTGGTCTTTTCGAGCGCGCCGGGAGTCAGATCGAGTTCAACATCCTCAGACTCGTCATCGGGATCGAATTTCTTTTCCGAGGGAAGCTTGGTGTCTTCCAGAACATTGATTCCCTGGGTTCCGATCATCCCGAGCAGGTCGTCGAGGTCGTCGGGGGAGTTGATATCGTTCGGCAGGAGGTCATTCACCTCGTTGTAGGTGAGAAAACCTTTCTCCTTGCCGGTGTCGATCAACTTTTGAATATCTTCGTATTTATCGTCGAGAGCCAAGAGCAATATCCTTCACTGGCGCCATAGGCAGCCGTAAATCTTCAAGGGCGGCGAGGACTCCGCCAAAAGTCACAATTCGGCCTCCCAGTCGGCTGTGACCAGGAATGAACGCCGAAACCTTCATATTTTAACACGCCATGCACAAGAGATCCCGCTCCGCTACGGGCAAGTCGCCAATATGACGAGGAGGCATTAAGCCTTTAGATGGCGGAGAGTAGCCCCTAGTTTCGGGACTTGACACATTTTTGCAGATAAATGGTTAGAAAACAAGGGCTGCGAGATCAAATTGCCTTTGGAAAACGAAGGTGGCCCACATCCGCCTTCTTTTGGCGAATGTGGGTGGCGAATGTGGGATGTAGCCAGCTTACAATCCTGCGGCTGTTCCTTTGTCCTTGCTCTAGAAGTGGAACGCCAATCTAGCCAACAAATATGCAACCGTGGTCGAGACTGCGACCCCGATGAACCCGGGAATCATAAAACTATGATTCAGCAGATACTTACCGATGTGCGTTGTGCCGGTTCGGTCCATGTTAATGGCGGCTAAATCGCTCGGATAGAAGCAGAAGAAAAAGTAAGCGTAGCTGGCTGGAATAAGGCCCAGCATGAGATGCGCGGGCAATCCAAGAGCAATGCCGAAGGGCATCATGACCGTCAGCGTTGCCGCCTGGCTCTTTACAAACGCCGAGACGCAGAACATCGCGATGGCGAAAGTCCAGGGGGCAGCCTGCACCATCAGCTTCATCTTTGCGATCAGGAACGGCTGGTTCGAGGTGATGAAGGTGTCGCTCATCCAGGCGATTCCGAAGATGGAAACCACTGCCGTCATGCCAGCGGCAAAAACGCTTGCCTTGGCGATGTCGGAGGCCTTGATGTTGGTGGCGAACAGAATGAGGGCACCGAAGCAGAGCATAACCATCTGCACGACGGTGGTCATGGGAATGGCCTTCCCGTTGACCAGCGGCATGATGTTTGGCAGATGATATCCGGCGTTGACGAATGTGTCCCGCAGAGCGAGGATCACGATAAACAGGACACCGGAGAAGAAGATGGCGACCGAGGGCTTCGCGGTACGCGGTAATTTCTTATCCAGAGTCGTAACCGAGACGTCTAGCTGCTCGCGGAAGGCAGGGTCCTTCATGCGCTCCTGAAACGCGGGATCCTTGTCGAGATCCTTGCCACGATGCATGCTCCAGAGGGCTGCAGCCAGCACGCCAACCAGTCCGGCGGGCAGCGTGATTTTGATGATGTCAAAGATGGTTACCGGTGTACCCATCTTGATGGAGTAGGCGAGAAACGTCGTAACGGCTGCGGCTACGGGACTCGCGGTAATACCCATCTGGGCCGCGACGCTGGCGACAGCCATGGGCCGCTCGGGACGAATGCGTGTCTTCCATGCGACATCTGCGATTACCGGAAAGAGCGAATAGACTGCGTGCCCCGTACCGACGCAAACCGTCAGGAAGAAGGAACAGAAAGGCGCCAGCAGAGTTACCCGGTTCGGATGCGCGCGCAATAAGCGCTCGGTGAGTTGGACGAGGTAATCCAATCCTCCGGCCACCTGCAAGGCGGCAGAGGCAGTAACCACGGCCAAAATGATCAGCATGACCGCAATCGGTGGATCAGACGGCGGAACGCGAAAGACAAAGACGAGAACCGTGACCCCGAGACCGCCGATCAAACCCAGCGCAATTCCACCCCGGCGGATACCGATTAGGATCGCAGTTAACACCAGAAAAAACTGAATGAAGAACATTTGCATGGGCGTTTCCTTTACTGAATGAGTCGCAAGTATGACGTGAGCGCTTCCCGCCTGTATTAAGAAGGATTAAGTATAGCTATCGGGGAGTAGTTTTGACACCGACTTCTTTCACGCGGCTTCTAGAGAGGCAACACCTCGTCAGCCCAGACCTTGAAGCTTTTCAGGGTGTTAAAACCGAATGTGTTGCTGATGGGAACATCGGCCGCATCGCGTCCCTGTGCCATCAACACGCGTCCAATGCGGGGTACATTGTTGCGAGGGTCAAACGTGTACCAATGGCCGCCAAGATACGCTTCGAACCAGCCAGCGAAATCACCGGGGCCATAGGGTGGCTCGGTTCCGATATCGCTCAGGTATCCGGTACAGTAGCGCGCGGGAATGTTCATGCACCGGCAGAAGGCGACTGCAAGGTGTGCGTAGTCGCGACATACACCCCGCCCTTCGTTAAACACATCCCATGCTGATTTCGTGGGGTTGGCGTACTGGTAGCCAAACGTGACATGGCGGTGAACAAAATCGCAGATGGCCTGCACCCTTCCCCATCCGGTCGGGGAATGACCGAAGAGATCCCATGCCGTTTGAGAGAGCTTGTCCGTTTCGCAATACCGGCTGCCCATGAGAAATACCAGAACCTGTTGCGGCAATTCCTGTACTGGCTGTTGCTGAGCCCACTCGGCGACGGGATCCGGCAAGCCCGAATCTCGCACGACTCCATCGGCCGAAATTCTCACCTCGCCGGAGGGTGCGACGAGCCGGCTGCATCGGTTGCCAAAAGCATCGTAATAGAATGCGATCGGCACAAACGGAGTGGTTGTCACGCAGTCCGGGACCACCACGTCTGCGACCCGGGAACTATGGACATTCAACATCAGGATCATGGGAGTCGGCTGCGGACATTCATAGATCAATTCAAAGCCGACACGCAGATCGCTCACGATGGGGATTCTCCTCGTACTGAGAAATGAGATGCATCCAACCGGGTCTCCAAGAGGACGTTCCATCAAGATGGTTGCTGAAGTGGGAAAACCTATAGGATCTATCAAATCTTCTGATTGGCCGGGCGGAATTCTCGCTGGTATCTTCAAACCATGGCGGCTAAGCCCTTGAATGTCTCCTCTTGCGGGCTGTTTGAACGCTATGAGGTAAGTGACTTTTTCGACGAAATGTTTTCGGCTCCCGGAGAGCCGCGGCCTCACTATGCCAAGCTGTTCCAAACCTTGGCGGAGATGGCGCCACGGCAGTTCGATGAGCGTCGCAAGATTGCTGACCTTTCTTTTCTGCTGCAGGGCATAACCTTCACGGTTTATAGCGACGGGGCAGGCGCGGAACGGCTCTTCCCTTTCGATCTAATTCCACGCATCATTCCGAGCGCGGAGTGGAAACATGTGGAGCACGGACTGTCCCAACGAGTCACGGCTCTCAACCTGTTTCTGCAGGATATCTATGGTCCTCAAAAGATTTTGGCGGATAAGCGGGTTCCACGTTCGCTGATCTATTCCTGCAAACACTTCCATCGCGAAATGATTGGGCTGAAAGTGCCACGGGGCATCCACGCGCACATCTGCGGCATAGACCTGATCCGGGATTCAAAGACTGGCGAATACCTGGTTCTGGAAGACAACGTGCGCACTCCGAGCGGAGTTTCCTACGTACTGGAAAATCGCCTGATCATGACGCGAACTTTGCCGGAGGCTTTTCAAGCGTACGGCGTGCTGCCGGTGAGCCATTACCCGACAGAGCTTTGCCGGATTCTGCGCAGCCTGTCGCCGCGAGGTCGAGGCGATGCGGAAGCCGTGCTGCTGACTCCAGGAATCTACAACAGTGCCTACTTCGAACATAGTTTTCTGGCACAGCAGATGGGCATCGAACTGGTGGAAGGGCGCGACTTGATTGTCGATGACCTGGTGGTCTACATGAAGACCATTCACGGACTGCGAAGGGTCGACGTCATCTATCGCAGAGTGGACGATGACTTTCTCGATGCACTGGTTTTCCGCAGCGATTCCCTGATGGGCGTGCCGGGCTTGATGGGAGCATACCGCGCAGGCAACGTAGCGTTGGCCAACGCTGTGGGCAACGGCGTAGCTGATGACAAAGCCGTTTATGCATACGTCCCGGAGTTCATCCGCTATTACCTGGGCGAGGAACCGATCCTCGGATCGGTTGAAACGTATCTTTGCGCAAGGCCAAATGACTTGAAGTATGTCCTTGAACATTTGCCCGAACTGGTGGTGAAGGCGGTAGGCGAGTCGGGTGGCTATGGGATGTTGATCGGTCCAGCATCGGACAAGGCTACGGTGGAGGATTTCCGGCAGCGAATTGTGGCGGAGCCAAGAAATTACATCGCGCAGCCTCTGGTCGCGCTCTCGCGAACGCCGTCGTACGACGCCACACTTGGAAAGGTTGGAGGCCGGCACATCGACCTTCGACCGTACTGCCTGTTCGATGGCGAAAGCGTAACGGTGGTTCCCGGAGGACTGACGCGTGTGGCTCTGCGTGAGGGTTCTGTGGTGGTGAATTCCTCGCAGGGCGGCGGCAGCAAGGACACCTGGGTACTGAGCGAAGAAGGGTTCTAGTGCAGGCTTCAGGGTAAGTGCATCCCCGAGACCGAGAGCAAAAGAGAATCGATCACTGGCCGAAAAGCTTGAAGCCGCACGGGAGACTTGAACGGTGCTGGGGTCCTTCCCCTTCGCTACGCTCAAAGGGTCAGGATGACACTCTCAACCCGAACTGGATACATCTACCATGGAATCGTTCTAAGAGAAGAGGACTGACATTGATGCTGTCACGTATCGCAGACTCGCTGTTCTGGCTGGCCCGTTATATGGAAAGGGCCGAGGACACGGCGCGCATTCTGGACGTGAATTACCACATGTTGCTGGAGGAATCCGACAAATTCTACCGTCTGCGCTGGGACCCGTTGCTGGTGATGGCTGGCGAGGAACCTCGCTTTCGAACCCTCTACGACGAAGCAAACGCGCATACGGTATTTGAGTTCCTCGCCTTCCGGCAAGACAACCCGAACTCGATCGTGCAGTGTATCTCCAAGGCCCGGGAAAACGCGCGCACGATTCGCGACCGGCTTTCACGAGAGATGTGGGAAGACATAAATGGGCTCTACCATGCGGTCAGCGCATTCGACCCGCGACAGGAGATTACCGGCGGTCCGCACCGATTCTGCGACGTGGTCAAGTTTGGCAGTCACCGCTTCCACGGCGTAGCCGACGCGACCCTGCCGCACGATGAAGGCTGGCGATTCCTGCAACTCGGTTGCTATCTGGAGCGGGCTGAGATGACGGCGCGACTGGTGGACGTGCAATACCAGTATCTGTTGGATGCGCCGCAACAACTGGGACAACCGGATAACCATCAATGGATGGCCGTGCTGAAGTCCGTTGGCGCCTACGAGGCTTATCGCCGGAAATACTATTCGCAGATTGAACCGCAACAGGTGGCAGAAATGCTGATATTGCATCCACAACATCCACGCTCAATCCACTTCAGCATTAACGAGGTGCAGTTTGCACTGAGGGCGTTGAGCGGCACCGCGCCGGGTTCGTACTCAAATGAAGCCGAGCGGCTCGCGGGTAAGGTTCTGGAGAGTTTGCGCTACGACAAAATCGAGGAGATCTTCAATCGCGGGCTTCACGCCTATCTGAGCGAGTTGCTGGGCTCGTGCTTGACCATCGGCGAAAACATCGCGCGCAGTTACTTCTCCTACGAGGTGAGCGCATGAACCGGTATCACCTGGTGCATATCACGGAATTCCACTACGACGGGCCAGTTTCAGAGAGTTACAACGAAGTGCGTCTCCGGCCGATGACCGATGATAAGCAAAGTTGCCTCTCCTTCAAGCTGACTACAAATCCGGCCTCGGTGGCCAAGAGCTATCAGGACGCTTTCGGCAATTGGGTGCACCAGTTCAACGTTTTGAAGGAGCACCGCCATCTGAAGATTGAAACGGACTCAGTGGTGATGATGTTGGACATGCCCGAGGTTTATGCCGCGACAACGCTGGAAAAACTCGGCGCGGCGCAGGAAGAATTGCACGAGGAGTTTTATGACTATCTCGTCGATAGCAAGTACGTTCCGCACCTGGCAGCGCTGGATAAATTGATTGGCGACGCGGAGCGCAACAGCGATGGTACGGCGTTCGGATTCGCGGATGCAGCCTCGCACCTCATCCATGAACGATTTCAGTATGTAAAGGGAGCGACGCACGTACGATCGTCAATTGAGGACGCGCTGATGGCGGGCGCGGGAGTGTGCCAGGACTTCGCGCACTTATTGCTCGGAGCCTCAAGAAAACGCGGTATGCCGGCGCGCTACGTTTCTGGATACCTTGTGCCTGACCGGGCCGACAATCCAAATTCTGCGCTGGAAGAAGTGATTGGCGGACAGGCCTCGCACGCATGGGTGGAAGTCTATATCCCGGAGTGCGGATGGATGGCCCTCGATCCGACGCTAGGAATGGCAGTCGGGCCTCGCCATGTGCGCATCGCCTATGGGCGAGATTACGGCGACGTGGCTCCGGTGCGAGGTCTCTACAATGGGCACGCGGGACAACGCCTGTCGGTGGACGTTCAACTGCGTCCTGACGTGGATGTTGACGGGCACGAACAGTTGAACCGGACGGCGGCGATTCCAACCGAAGAGGCAATCGTCGAGGAGCGCCCAAGCCAGCCCATGCAACAGGCACAACAGTAAATTAAGGTTTCAAGGTTTCGCAGGTTTCAAGGTTTCAAGGTTAAATCAAGAAGTAGCGCGGTTGCGCGGTAGATGTATCCACATCATATTGAGAGTGTCATCCTGACCCTTGAGCGTAGCGAAGGGGAAGGACCGCAGCACCGCTCACGCCTCCTGTGCGGCCTCAAGCTTTTCGGCCAGTGATCGATTCTTTTCGCCGTCGATCTCGATAGATTTCCGTGGAACTGCCTCTAGAGCAGGCCCGAGCGATAGACAATCCACCAGCTTACGAATAGAGCAACGAACATCTCCGCGACCGCCCAGGCAAATGGCAGGAAGTATCCGCCAAGGCTCAGCACCGTAAACAGAATCCAGAATATCTTGCGGTCTGTAGAGTCATCGCTCACGAGTTTTGATCATACGTGATTCGTGGATTGCGAACATCTTCGACTCATACTGCGCGGTGAACCCAGGCAGAGATCATAGGGGAACCCGGCAATTGGGAACTTAGCTTCGCCGCTTCCCGCTGATTTGGCGCACGCTCAATCCGAAGACGCGAGTTCTGCCTTCGGCCTTCGCGATGTGTTCTTCTCCCTGCTGGCGGAAATCCGGGGCGTACTTTTCGACCAGCCAGCGGAGCGCCGTTCTCTTTTCTTCGCCTTCCAGTTCGCGAACTTCGCCGCTGGCAATCACACTCTCATAGTTCGTTGTGAGCATCTCTGGCTGCACTTCGGTTTCACCCACCACGCAAAAGCTCGCCTGGGCTCCGGAGGTCACTCCAGCGCTGAGATTATCCACCTTTCGTCCTTCTGGTGCGGAATGGAAGTAGATCTCCGATTCGCGGTGAACGTAGTTGAGAGGTACACCGTAGGGCGCCCCGTCAGCGCCTACCGTGCTCAGCACCCCGTATTGGCCTCTGGACAGTAGCTCGCGAGCGTCTTGCTCATCGGTCTCCCGATCCTTGCGCCGCATTGGTCGCACCGACAGCTCTTCCATCTTGCTTACCCCCACAGGTATGTTGGTGCGAATTTTGTCTGGTTTCCGAGCTGATTGCAAGTAGTTAATTCTCAAATCTGTGCGTCTTATACGGTCTTGGCGTGCCGGAGAGCACGATCTACCTCCTGCTGCTCCTGTTGGAGGCGGGCGACGGCAGGATAGTCCTGGTTGCGCTCGGCTTCGGCAATCTGACCCCGCAGGTCCCGGCGGCGGTGCTCAAGTTGGCGGCGACGCAGGGCCCCGATGGCTCCGTGAAGAAGTTCAGCAGTGAGGGGCTCGTGATCCTGCATCAGGACGGACATGAGAAGCGCGCGATCACTGTCGGAAAGTGGCAGGGTCATCAGATCGGCGCCTTCCGCGAGTGCCTTGAGAATGGCATCGATCAACGCTTCGGCGCGAAGTCCCTTATGGAGTTGCTCAGAACTGAGCGTGTAGTACGCCTGCTCGGAGGGGTTATAAACCTGCTGCTCACCATTGTCATCGTCGAAAGTGAAAGCCAGTTCACTGCCCGACGATAACGCCTGCAACAAAATGCGCTCGGCTTCCGTGAGCGCCGCTTCGGGCGGCTGCACAATCTTGGTAGAGGTGCGAGCTCCCGCGACGTGGCGAAGTTCCTGGCGCAAAACGGCGGAGTCGATCTGCAGCCGCTGCGAAACGTCGGCGGCCAGCTCGTCGCGAACAATGCGGCTGGAAACACGCTGAATGTGTGGCAGAAGGTAGTTCACCGCCTTCACCTTGCCCTCGGCAGTACGGGGAAACTGTGCCTGGGCGCGTTCAATCAGATAGGTAAAATATTTCTGCGCCCCCTGCAAAACGGCTTTATAGGCTTCGGGACCCTTGCGGCGCACGAACAGGTCAGGGTCGTATCCCTGCTCAAGAGTGAGGATTCGGATCTCGAAATCTTCGCTGACGAGCAAGGCAAGCGAGCGCTCTGCAGCGGCAGCACCAGCAGTATCAGGATCGAAATTCACCACTATCTTCTTGCTGAAGCGGGCGAGCAACCGCGCCTGTGCTTCGGTAAACGCGGTACCGCTGGAGGCGATGACGTTGTGATATCCAGCGTTGAAGACCGAGATGCAATCCATCTGTCCCTCGACCAGAATGATGTAATCGAGGCGGCGGATCGCCTCCTTGGCCAGATGTAAATTGAAGAGCACTCGCGACTTGCTGTAGATAGGCGTCTCGGGTGAATTCAGGTACTTAGGGCCGGATTTGTCATCCGTGGCCAGGGTGCGTCCGGTAAACGCAATGACCTTGCCGCTCTCATTGCAAATGGGAAAAACGATGCGATTGCGGAACTTGCTGTAGAGCGCGGCGGGCGGGGGTTGGGCGGGCGCAGCAGATGTTGCTCCGGCTACTGCCGCCCGGTCCTCGCGTTCCTTCCAACTAAATAGACCGCTCTCGCGCAACGCATCTTCATCGGCCAGAGGCTTGAGTTTGTCGCGCAGCAGGAATCCTGACTCCGGAGCGAAGCCGATGCGGAAGCGCGCGATAGCTTCATCGTCAAGGCCGCGACCCCGAAGATATTCCCTAGCAGCGGCACCCTCAGGACGCTTCAACTGCTCCTGGAACCACAAGCAGGCGGCCTCGTGAAGGTCGAGCAGCAGACCGCGTGTGCGGGCCTCGCGGGCCTCCTGCGGCGAATTGAACTGCGCCTTAGGTGCAGCAATGCCAAGCTTCTGTGCGACGGCGCGGACTGCCTCCGGGAAAGTTATGTTCTCGATCTTCTGAACAAAGGTGAAGACATCGCCAGAAACTCCGCAGCCGAAGCAATGAAAAAACTGCCGGGCCGCATGGACGGAAAACGAGGGCGTCTTCTCTCCATGGAAGGGGCACAGCCCCGAATAGTTCTGCGCTCCGGCCTTGCGCAGCTTGACGTATTCGCCGATGATGCGGACGATGTCGGCCTGCTGCTTGACCGTATAAGCGAAGTCTCCGGGGTTAGCCACACTTCTAGTCTGCCCCATTGCGGGGATGGTTGGACAGGATTGCTCCGTATCTCTGTGGAAAAGCTGTGATTAAGGGTATTTTGGCCCTGAAACGGGTGTGCAAAATGCGACTTGATTGGTGCATGTGAATCTATAAATTTTCTCAGGAGAGCAGCCAATTGTGGGCTAAAGCATTACAGGTGACCCACATCCGTCATCCTTTGGCGAATGTGGGACTGCAGCCCAGCACGCTTCTAGAGTAGCCAGCCGCGCCCTATGGCGTCGTCCACGATGCTCAGAACCACGGGCCAGAGCTCGGGAGTGCCGGTACGGACGGGTTCCATCCGGGTAAGTACCTGGGCCTGCGTCACCTTGTGATTGCGCCATGAGCCGCCGCCTGTGCGGGAGTTGAGCAGCAGCGGTTGCAGGCGGTCAAGAGCGTTGGCATAGCGCGATTCAGCAGTGGCAGCGGCCTCAAATTCATCCCACAGGGCACGAAACTCGGCAGCTTGCCCGGCCGGCAGGAGTCCAAAGAGACGGTCGGCGGCACGCAACTCGCGCTCCTCCTTATCGGAGTATCCAGCGACGTCATACGCAAAAGTGTCCCCCGCATCGATCTCAACAATGTCATGGATGAGCAACATCCGTAGTACGCGCGAGACATCGACCGCAGACGCGGCGTACTCGCATAGAAGCGCCGCCATCACGGCAATGTGCCAAGAGTGCTCGGCATCGTTCTCACGCCGCCGCTCAGGGCCGGAAATAGGTGTCTGTCGCAAGATGGATTTGAGTTTGTCGATTTCGAGAATGAAGGTTAGCTGCTGATCGAGTCGGGTCGTCATGGATGAGGGTATTGTAACGTCCCACATCAGGACTGGTGCAGATGTGGGATTCCCCCAAATGCTAATTGTCTTTTGCGCAGTCCTTGTTACGACTGAACTTCCAAGTGCCGCGCTAAGATCACGACGAGTACTGGAGCGGAATCACATTGGCGTACCCCGGGAAATCGAATCTCAGGTTTTCAACGTTAAACGACAAGGAATCTCGGGTGCCCCATATTAGCCTTCCTTTTGGCTAATGTGGGATAGCAATACCCTCCACCTCCGCAATTTTGCTTTTGCAGTTGAACTCTCAGGTTTTCAACGTTGAACGAACAAGAAATCTCGGGTGGCCCATATTAGCCTTCTTTTGGCTAATGTGGGATAGCAACACCCTCCACCTCTGCAATTTTGCTTTTGCAGTTGAACTCTCAGGTTTTCAACGTTAAACGAACAAGAATCTCGGGTGGCCCATATTAGCCTTCTTTTGGCTAATGTGGGATAGCAATACCCCCCACCTCTGCAATTTTGCTTTTGCAGTTGAAGCTATTTTGCTTTTGCTCGACCCGGATCGTTCGGATACGTATTTCGTGAATTGCCCTTGATGCAGGAGTTGGCGACCATGACGGCACGATACCTCGACCACTTGATTTGGTACCACAAACAGATTCAGAGCGACATAACCCACGCCACGCTTACCGCCCGCCTCTTGCACGGCACAACCACCGGCGCCTTCGTGGAAAACCAAGACGAACAGATGGAAGCTGACACTGGATACCTCGTGAAGCAACTGCAAATCTTGAACCTGACGATGGACGCCTGTATAGCTGACCTGAAATGTAAACGCGAACAGGCCCTCGCCGATCAGGAAATCAACACTGGAACACTCCTGCCGCACGAGCAATCGAATCAACCCACTGAGCACGCCCAGCATCATATATAATGATCATTATATAGTTTATGACTGAGAAGGAGCTCACGATGCCTAAATTCAAAATTACGACCGTAGGCGCATCGGCGGGGATCATCCTCACTAAAGAGGTGATGGCCCAGTTGAATGTGAAGAAGGGCGATTCCTTGTACTTGACGGAGGCCCCCGGCGGTTATCGCCTCACACCGTATGATCCTGATTTTGAGCGTCAGATGAAACTGGCTGAGGAGATCATGCACGATGATCGCGAAGTTCTGAGAGCGCTGTCGAAGTGACGCTCTGGCGCTGGGTTCGCAAAGACATTCTCTATGCCGTCCATGATCGTCAACTTTCAGAGCATGGAGGCTTGACCGGCGTACTGGATAACGGTCGTCTGGAAGCAGCTTTGTCGAGGCCCCAGAACATAGCCGCTTATGAGTCTCCAGACGCGGCAACCCTAGCTGCCACGTATGCCTGCGGGTTGGCCAGAAATCATGGATTTGCCGATGGCAACAAACGCACCGCATGGGTGATTGCCCGGCTTTTTCTTGCCGACAATGGCTATAGCCTGCGATTCGATCCTGCAAATGCAGTGGTAACCATAGAGTCCGTAGCTGCCGGGAAACTCAGCGAGGCAGAACTGGCGGAGTGGTTCCGGCAGAGAATTTCTGGATGAAGTTGTTGTCTGCTGCTGCGCCGTGTTCCTTGGCTTCGTGAGAGTCAAAACTGGAAACCCTCTTCACCCAGCCTCTTCTGACGGCTTGGGAGCCGGGTTGTGGACGCAACTGGTCAAGCCCTCCGGTAAATGGAATGCCTGCAATCAATTTCTCCGAGTTGGATTTCTTGACCAGGGAGATGTGGGTCTGTTCCGGATGCAATCTCTGGTAATCGGCAAGGCTATCGGCATAGCCTTCGCGTAACAGGGGTTTGAGGTGTTCTTGGAAGTCCACTTCGTCCATAAGTTTGATGATCTGCCGATTTCCGAACTTCTGTCCCCCTTGGACGTTGGCCTGCCATTGATACAGCTCGGGCGCTTTATCCGCTTGTTTCGGTCGAGTTTGCATGAGGTGAGAACATTGTATGCGTGAGAAAGCGTCAGCTGGCAAATCTAAAGAATGGCAATGGCTTATACTGGCGGGTTATGAGCTTAGACTCCCTTTTGAAGGTTATCCACGACCCAAATAGTGGCGAGTGGGCCGAACGCAATAAGATTGCATTCGAGTCCCTCTTTGGATCGACTACCGGCAGGTATCCTAAGTCGGCCGAGAAGACGATGACGCTTCGTGCGCCCGCCATGGATATGAACAAAGATGGCGTTCGTTATGCCGCGTATATTCATCCGAGCAATCCAACATCCGGCCCTTACAGTGGCCTCTCATTTGTCATTTTTCCCTCTCTCGACGCCCCTTGCTTGGTGGGATTGGGTGTAGGGACGCAGGGCTTGGTCCCAGATGAAACAATCCTCGGCAGGCCCGGACATGCACGGAAGGTTCAAGCAATCTGTGCTTGGCTGAATAAGAAATTTGGAAAAGGCGGACAGGTCGCGTGGGCGAAGCAAGACCCTACGAGGACTGACCTTGGCGTACCGAGCGAACTGCGCCAGAAATGGTCTACGTACAAAAACGTCTTTGAGAGGTACGGGACCGAGATGTATGCGCTCTTTGCTCCCACTAACGATCTGAACGCAACGCGCGGAGCATTGACGGCATTTATGGATTTGGTGCTCTCGGAAAGAGGCTTCAAGCCCCTTGCATCCGCAGAGAAGGAAAGCGAGGACATACGAGCGGAGTGGTTTGAATGCCTCATGCCATCGGTGGATCGAGCGCGTGTTCACAATTTGTTATCGGAACGACGATTCGTAATTCTGCAAGGTCCTCCGGGCACGGGAAAAACCAGAATGGCCCTGGAGCTACTGCAGAAGGACTACGCTGGGCACGGACGAACTATCCAGTTTCATGCAAACACAACTTACGAGACCTTTGTCGGAGGACTGGCACCCGCGAACAGCGACGAAGAGCTTGGACTCAAGTTTAAACCCACGCCCGGCCTGTTGATGGAAGCCGCTTCGATCGCGTTGCAAGATTCCTCGAAGCCATATCTGCTTCATATCGACGAGATCAATCGAGCAGATTTGGGCAAGGTCCTTGGCGAAGCAATGTTTCTGCTTGAACCAGACAGTGAACAGGAGAGGCACGTTGATCTCCCTTATGATTTTGGTGAACCATTCCATCGCAAGCTGTTCCTTCCCAAGAACCTCCATATCGTTGGGACAATGAACAGCGCCGATCGCAGCATCGCGATTGTCGACGTAGCCGTGCGAAGGAGGTTCGGGTTTGTCGGACTTTGGCCCCAGATGAGTGTTGTCGAAAGCTTCGGGTCCCAATTGATGCAGCAGGCCTTCCGGGACCTAGTAACAATATTCATTGAACATGCCTCCGACGATTCGTTTAATCTCGTGCCAGGACACTCATATTTTCTACGGCCTAATCCGTGTCAAGCGGCGGAACACCTGAATACGAATTTAGTCCCTCTGCTGGAGGAGTATCTCTCCCAAGGTTATGTTGCGGGGTTTGCTGAACCTATTCGCAACTATATCCAGGGGATAAGGAGCCTATGAGGCCAAGGGGACGGTTTCGGAAGAATTCACCGAAGTCCGTCCCACTTGGCATTGCGGCGCCAGAGAGCTCAATCTGCCTGGAACTATGCGACCACTCGGAGTCCGAATACTCTGCCGTCAAGTTCTTCAACACATCGGGCAGTCGCGATCCGTACTCGCAGGCAGCACGATTGTCCGAACAATTTGTTCAGCAAAACAATGTCCTGTTCACGCTGCTCGGAGTGCAGGCTACTACTCGATTTGATGGCCAGGACCTTCGGCTGAGATTGAGTTCGACGAGCACCGTCGGTGCTGTTCCGCTAGTTTCGCCGACTCGCGGAACACTGGACTACGGTTTAGTGGTTCAACCTCGCTTCTTGTGGCCCGGAATCGGTCCGATGCTTTCGGAAATGGGCTGGCGAATAACGCCGACGCCATTGCGTCTGCCGCTTCTGAAGCGATCCGAGCGACGCGTTCCACCTTGGGTACTCTCGTCGATGATTTTGAGAAGACTGCAGATTCTATTGGAAAATCTGCAACGTAGATTTGAATATGTGAAAGAAGTCAGAAGCGCTCCGAGGGGAGCGATTCATTGGTCGGAATATGCACTGCGGAGCGTACCCACCGCCCAGTTCCTGGCGCTTCCATGCAGCTATCCCGATTTACGCGACGACCGATCCCTCAAGGGCGTCATTAGATTCGCACTTGAGCGGCAGTTGGGAAGTTTACAGACGCAATCGGCGCACGGGTCGCACGTTCACAGGCTCATAGATTTCTGCAGTGTTCTTCTCGGCAAAGTGCAGAGCGTTGCCCCCATCGCGCCAACGCCACGGACGATTCAGACGTGGCAACAACGACCACTGCGAAATGAAGCGCTTCGCGAAGGCATACAGGCTATTGAATGGACGGCTGAAAGCCGGGGTTTAGCAGGGCTTGGAGACATGGAAGGGATTCCATGGACGATGCCAATGGACGCGTTCTTTGAGGCGTTTGTGGAGACAGTGCTACGTTCCCTTTCGCGGCGGATCGGGGCACAGCTACAGGTTGGACGCCAACGCCAAACCATGCGTCCGATTATTTGGACGCCTGCTTTCGTAGGATCGCAGAAATCTCTTGTTCCGGATTTTCTGCTTGAGCGGGGAGACACCACTTTCGTGATCGACGCCAAGTACAAACGACACTTCGAGGAGTTAGACGCGCATTCTTGGAGAGCTGTAGAGTCTGAACTTCGCGAGCGGCATCGTAGCGACTTGTTCCAAGTACTCGCGTATGCGAATCTTGCTCGTACCTCGCGAGTGGTTACGTGCCTTGTGTACCCCTGTGAAATTGCTCTTTGGGAAGACCTGAAGAGACGGGGGCGACTTTTTCACAAAGCCGAGATCACTGCCGGAAATCATTCTTTATCGCTCTGGCTGACTGCGATGCCAATGGGGAAAAAAGTCGATGAAATCGTCGCCTCTCTCGAAGGAGAGTTTCGGACGGAAGCCGCAGGAAACGGGCTTAGAAACAAAACCGAATACACGTCAGCCCTTAGGTAAATAAAATTGCCTTATATCTGGTGCAATCGGCCCCGAAGCGTTGTTCTCGACCTGTCCTTATGCCGCTAAACTCGCCTTTTTCTCTGCGAATACGCAGGTTTACGCCTTGAAAATACAAAGTTGACTCGCGTCCTCTGTCCTTCGGAAAATAGGGGATAAGCTCCCCTAACCCTTTTATATTCAAATTTTTACAGGGAAATATAGGGGATAGGACGACTCCTCGCAAAGAGCTTGAAGTGTCATCGATTTTGACCTGTGATCTGCCGATCAATTCCCTCAAACCTCAAACCTTCAACTCGACTTCTGTCGCTCCGCCGCCGCCTTGATTCTGCGGAGGCTCGGTTACGCCGATGACCTGTGGATGAGTTTTCAGGTATTGGCGGAGAGCTTTGCGAAGAATTCCCATGCCTGAGCCGTGGACGATGCGAATATGCGAAAGTCCGGCGAGGAAAGCGCGATCTACGAACTTCTCGACCTCTGCAGTGGCTTCGTCTACGTTCCGACCTATGACGTTGAGTTCGGTCGGAGCAGAGTAATCATCGTCGCGGAGGCGGACATTGATGCCCTTGCTGCGGGCGGCGTTGACGGGATTGTTGGCAGCCTGCGCGATCACAGCAGCAATGTCATCAAGCGGAATGCGCATCTTCATGGGGCCGATCTGGACTTCGAGAGCCTCTCCCTCTAGTTTGCGGACCACCTTGCCTGTGCGACCCATGGACTTTAGTTGGACCGTGTCTCCCACGCTGACGCGAGCTACGACATGAGGACGGGCGTTTTCGTCGCCTTCGTCCGAGCCAGTCGTGTGAGCAACCACGGTTTGATTGAATTGCTCGCGGAATTCGCGACGAGCCCTGGCGATGCGGCGCTCGGCCTCCTTGCCTAGCTTCTGGGCAGCGGCGCGATCCTGCACAGCGCTGACGGCCTCGCGGGCGTGGTACTCGAAGTCGCGCATCAGGGAGTCAAGTTTCTTCTCCAAGTCGCGAATTTTCTCGCGCTGCTCCTTGAGTCCCTCGGCTTCCAGACGGCTGCGTTCGCGTGCTACCTCCTGCTCGCGCTGGCGAAGGTGGAGGCGCTCGTTGCCAATCTCGCGAAGGTCGGAGTGGAGCTTGTCGAGGAATCCCGCGATGTCCTGAGTTTGCGTGCTTAGGCGTCGACGCGCATCGGCGATGATCTCGCCGTTGAGTCCGATCTGCTGCGCGATGTTGATTCCTGCAGAGGCTCCTGGAACGCCTACGCGAAGCTCGTAGGTCGGCGCAAGAGTCTTTTCGTCGAATCCTACAGCAGCATTGAGCACGCCGGGGGAATTGGTGGCGTAAATCTTCAGTGCCGTGTGGTGAGTGGAGATGATGGTGAGCGCCCCGGCCCGCCGGAAGTGCTCGGCAATGGCTACGGCGAGGGCTGCGCCTTCCTCGGGATCGGTGGCCGAACCAAGCTCGTCGAGCAGAACGAGTGAGCGTTTGGTAGCAGTGTGGGAGATGAAATCGATGTTGGTGACGTGAGCGGAGAAAGTGGAGAGATTTTGCTCGATGGATTGCGAATCGCCGATGTCAGCCAAGACCGCGTCGCAAATGGGAAGGTCGGCGCGCTCGGCAGGAACAGGGATTCCCGCCTGCGCCATGAGAACGAGGAGACCCACTGTTTTGAGGCCCACGGTTTTGCCGCCCGTGTTGGGGCCGCTGATGATGAGTTGACGATGGAGGGAATCCATCTCAAGCGTGAGGGGGACGACCGACTTGCCGCGCGAACGCAGGTTGCGCTCCATCACGGGATGTCGGGCGTCGATTAGGATAAGCGAGTTGGACTGTTCCCCACATTCGCCAAAAACCGGCGGATGTGGGCCACCCGGAACTTGATTCAGGCCATCCACGGCGTCTGTGAGTAGCTTGACGCGCGTGCACTGATACTGATCGGCGAAACGAGCCTTGGCAAATTGCAATTCGAGTTCGCGAAGAACGTCGACGGCAAGAAGGATGGCCTCGGATTGCTGGCCCAGGCGGGCGGTCATCTCAAGAAGAATGCGGTGAATCTCACGCTGCTCGTCTTCGAGCAGGCGGACTAGTTCGTTATTCTGCTCGATGGTTTCGAGGGGCTCGACAAAGACGGTTTGGCCGCTGGAACTCGCTCCGTGAACTACTCCGGGGACGCGGCGCTTCTGCTCGGTTTTGATGGGAATGACGAAACGGTCGCCCCGGATGGTGACCAGTTCGTCCTGCAAAGCGTTGCCCTCGGAAAGGTGGCGGAGAAAGGTGCGCAGCGAGTTCTGGATGGAACGGCGCTGCTTTTCAATCTCGCGGCGGATGGCCGCCAATCCTGGTGATGCGTTGTCGTCGAGGGTGCCGTCTGGCGCAAGTTTGTTGGCAAAGTAACGCAGGAGCGGAGTGAAATCCTCAATCGCGGCAGAGAGTTCCTCGACGGCTGGCCACGGTTCTCGCATCGCCTGCGGCGGATGAATGGCAGCTTCGCGCCATTCGGCAGCGCGGTCAACGAGGAGAATGGCGTCGCGAAGTTCGGTAGTTTCAAGCGTTGCGCCGGTGATGCGGGCACGCTGGACTAGCTGGCTGGGATCGATAAGACCGCCGAAATCAAAGCGTCCACCGGCGCGGAAGAAGGCACGCACCTCGGCCGTAAGTTGCTGCTGGCGTTCGATCCATTCGGCGTCCATGGTAGGAGCGAGAGATTCCACCGCCTGGCGGCCGAGATCGCTTTGGCAGTTGCCGCGGACGATTTCACGGAGGCGCTCGAACTCAAGCGCAGCGGCGCTGGTGTGACGAATTGGGATGGGCATGAGAGTCATACGCTGAGAGCCATTATCGCAGAGAGGTTAACCGCGCCAGAACCCCACCCTGTACTCAGGAACAACCGAGTAGCACCCCCCGACTTATCCGCTAGGCAAGGTGGATGTCATCGGAAGCGATACGGCGCTCGTTCTCCGGGGCGCGGGCGGGTGTGTCTTGCGGGGCTTTCTCACTAGGCTCGGGTGGGATCAGGTCGTGAACGGATTCCAGCCAGAGCATCTGGGAGCGGAAGAGTTCACCAAAAGTACGAGAGGCGAGGGTCATAACTTCATCGAGAGATGGGCGCAGGCCAGATTCGAATTCGATAGACGTGACGGGCTTGGTGAGTCCGCAGGGGACAATCAGGTTGAAGAAATCTAGTGGAGTGGTGACGTTAAGCGCAAAGCCGTGGGAGGTAACTCCTCGGGAGATGTGGACTCCGATGGCGGCGATTTTGCGCTCTGACCAGACGGAATAGACGTCTGTCTGCGCCCCGCAGTCGCCAACTGAAGGCGGATGTGGGCCACCCGCGGCTTCTTCAGCAGGGGTGTAGTCGCGCCCAATCTGACGCTGGGTTAGGCGAGGTGGAGGGGTGGGATAGCTCCAGACTCCGGTCATGCCTGGAATGCGCTGGGTTTCAATGGCGTATTGAGCGCAGACTCGCATGAGAACCTCTTCGAGGCGACGGACATACTCGATGACTCCGAGCTTCGGTTCAAACGAACGCAGATCGAAAATAGGATAGGCAACAAGTTGGCCGGGGCCGTGAAAGGTGACATCGCCGCCGCGATTGATCTCATGGATTTCGACACGTTGGGCGGCAAGAAGTTCGCGGGAGGCGACGATGTTTGCCTGGCGGGCGTTGCGCCCCAAGGTGATGACCGGCGGGTGCTCGACAAAAAGGAGCACGTTCCCGATGCGATTTTGCTTGCGGAGATCGACCAGGGTTTCTTGCAGGCGTAGCGCGGTCGCGTAATCGCAGCGGCCGAGATTGAGGACGGAGATCATGCCATAACACTTCCTTCACTAGGATACTCGGGTCGTGGCTCCCCTGTTATGATCAACTACTTGTAGCAATGTGGCGAAAGGCTACTGGAGCACTGGCAATACAGATGGCAGAAGTACAAGGAAGTACGCGAAGCGCAACGGGGTTTATCGAGACCGGCACCCCGGCGTTCCGTCGCACCAACATCGCGATGGCCACGGCAGGTTTCTCTACGTTCACGCTTCTCTGGTGCGTGCAACCACTGATGCCCGTCTTTTCACGGGAATTCCACGTAGGACCAGCCGCTAGCAGCCTTGCGGTGTCCCTCGCCACGGGTATGTTGTCGGTTTCCATCCTTCTCGCTGGCGCTCTTTCCGAGGCTTGGGGACGCAAACCGCTGATGGTGTTCTCCTTAACGGCCGCAGCCGCACTCACGTTTTGCTCCGCGTTCGTCTCGGACTGGCACCAGTTACTGATTCTGCGTGCGTTGGCCGGACTCGCATTCGGCGGCCTGCCGGCAATCGCCATGGCGTACTTAAGCGAAGAGATGCATCCGAGCGCGCTGGGCCTGGCGATGGGCCTCTACATTGGTGGCAGTGCCCTGGGAGGAATGTCAGGACGGCTGTTTACCGGCATTCTGACCGACTTGGTTTCGTGGCGTTTCGCCGTGGCCGTCATCGGCTCAATCGGCTTGGCTGGTGCAATGTTGTTCTGGCGAATCCTGCCCCCCTCGCTGCACTTTCGCCCGATGGCTCTGGCGCCGCGCCTTCTGATCAATTCCTACTTCAATCACATTCGTGATGCGGGATTGCGTTTGCTGTTCGCTGAAGGCTTTCTGCTGTTGGGAAGTTTTATCACCGTTTACAACTACATCAGCTATCGCCTGCTGGCCCCACCTTATTCGCTCAGCCAGACGGTGGTCGGATCAATATTTCTCGTTTATCTCATCGGCATCGGCAGTTCGGCTTGGGTCGGCAATCTTGCAGGCCGCCTGGGACGTCGGCGCGTGCTCTGGACAATGTTTCTGTTGATGATCAGCGGGATCGGGTTGACAATGTTCCGTCCTCTGCCGGTTGTGATTCTCGGAGTAGCAGTGCTGACCTTTGGATTTTATGGGGGGCACTCGATTACAAGCAGTTGGGTGGGTCTGCGGGCGAGGCAGGCTAAGGCACAAGCTTCATCGCTGTATCTTTTCTCTTATTACCTGGGATCGAGCGTGATTGGCTTCACTGGTGGGTTTTTCTGGAGCACTTACGGTTGGGCTGGTGTTGCAGTTTTCCTCGGCTGTCTGTTGCTGCTCGCATTCGCCATTTCACTCCGCCTGGCACAGACAGCACCCGTGCCCGCCGCGCCGGTAGTTGTCCCGGGAGCGTGAAGCCAGTAGAAGTCTGGCTTTCCTGAGCTACCCAAATTGGGGTGCGCTGAATCCAACCAACAGAGATGGTCGCACGCTACTTGTGAGAGTCATGTCTTTTGGGCCAGTCGATAGACCGATTTCTCGCGACACCGGAAGCGGCGTTGACGCAAGACGCCAGCGGCGCGATTTTCTGGAACTCTCCATCGGATATGGACTTATTCTGCTTACTGTCTGGACGCCCCAACCTTGGCAACGACTGTTTTATCTGGCAGCGTTTGGCTGGGTAGTGCTGGTTTCCGTAGTCTCATTCGATGGATGGAGTGCGATGGGCTTCCGAGTCTCGGGGTCTCTGCGCTCGCTCTGGGTTGTTGGCTTCGCGCTTCTATTTGCGGCGGGCGCTGCCGCCCTGGCCTTCAGGTTCCAAACCTTACAACTGCCGGGCGGACCGGAGATGTTGGTCAAACGCTACTGGGGCTACGCGATCTGGACCTTATTTCAACAGTTCCTTCTATTGGATTTTGTGCTGCTTCGGTTGCTACGACTACTGCCGAGCAGGATGGAGGCGGTATTCGCAGCGGCTGGGCTGTTTGCATTTGCTCACCTGCCGAACCCCGTACTGACAGCGACGACGCTACTCTGGGCGTTGGCTGCTTGTAGCCTTTTTCTGCATTATCGCAATATCTACACACTGGCTTTGGCGCACGCAATCCTGGGCATCTGCATATCTGTCACCGTACCTGCTTCGGTGCACCACAACATGCGAGTCGGACTCGGCTACTTATTCTACGGACAGCCTAACCATCATCATCGCAGCCAGAAGGACCATATTGTGTCTACCAGTGCGTGGGTGATTGATGATGCTCCAATCCGGCGCTCCTGACGCCATGCCCGTCCATAGAAGATTCCCGCAATTGCCGCCAGCAATACATAGCGCCAGTTAAAGTGCACAGCCCGCTTGTTAAAGTGGGAAAGACCGAAGATCAGTGATGTCAGCAGTAGCGACGGAACCCGCCCGATGCGGCGCTCCAGCAGGTTCTGCATCCATCCACGAAAGAACAGTTCTTCGGGAACCGCAATGAAGAAGAAGGTGAGGATGAATGCTCCTGCAACCCCTGGCAGCCAGGGCTGGACTGGATGAAGATGTAGGAAACCAATGCTGAGTCCAAGGGCAATTGCGACCGGCGCATAGAAGACGACCTCGCGCAACCCGATGCCAAGATCGCGAAGGCGCAACCGCAAATCGAACCCCACTCCATCGAGGCGCCGGAGCACGAGAAATCCGTAAATTCCTGCATCGAGTAAAAGCACTTTGTTGAAGACAGCAAGGTGGGGCGGCCATGCGTGCTCAAACCAGCGGAGATCGACCGCCAAGCCCATGACGCCTAAAACCAGAAAGTCGCGGCAGTTGCCGTGTTGCTCGGGATCAACTCGGCGGGCCTGCCACATCAGGGTAGAAATCGCGACAGGTAACAGCACATATAAGACAAGCCAGCCCCAGCCGAAGATTCCTGCAGAAAGCGACACGAGCACGTAAGGCACGCACAAGACCGCTGGGGAAAGGAGTAGGGTTATGGGCGGAAAGGCTTCGGCAATGCGCGGCAGCTTTGCGGAAAAGAACGCCGCCGCTAGGTAAGGGGCTAGAGTCAGGATCGCCGCGATTATGATTGCGGGAGTGAACATGGGAAAGTTTGAGTGCTGTTTGCGTGCGAGGGATTTCCAACAAGGGATGGTGGTGGGAGCGGGGAGTGAGCGGCCTGTCCGACCCCACAATCGCGGGTGGCCCATCCAACGCGTTTTTCGTTGGGTGGGGCTTTTGACCTTGCCCTCTGTCGATACCCTGAGCCGACCCAGACAGCGCCAACTCTGGGCCACGGTGCCCCGCCCAAGCGCATGATATATGTGTCAAGCAAAACTTTTCGCAAATTCCACTCAACCATCTGATTCCACACAAAATAGAGTTTTCCCAAAAGTGAGGGTATACCGCCTCGAATTTGCTATCCTGAAAGTAGAAGCAAACCTGTGTGGGATTGAGTCCCAATTAACCCTTTTATTTTCAAATTTTTACCGGGATATATAGGGGGTGGGGGTGCCGCAATACAGGGTGTCTCGCACCGCCCATCCTTCAGAGAATTCCTCGTCAAGCCAGGAATCTTCTAAATAGTCCCTAACTAATTGATTCCACGAAACATATAGTTTGTCATGCAGTGAGGGGATTGCCCCTCTATTTTGATATTCTAGAGATAGAAGGGTTTTGGAGTTATTGCATTCCGAATCCAGCCCAACCGACGCAGCAACCCTGGGACAGCTCTAGGCCGCTCGCGGGCGGCCCTTCGTTTTATACAAGCCTTACCTATGCGAGTAGCTTTGCCGCATCCTTTGCAAAGTACGTGAGAATGATCGAGGCTCCGGCGCGTTGGATGGCGAGGAGCGTTTCCATCATGATGCGGTCATGGTCGATCCAGCCATTCTGGGCGGCAGCTTTGATCATGGCGTACTCGCCGCTGACCTGGTAGGCCCCGATAGGGACATCAAAGCGCGCGCGGGCCTCGGCAATGATATCGAGGTAGGCGAGGGCGGGCTTCATCAGAATCATGTCCGCGCCTTCTTCAAGGTCGAGTTCGATCTCGCGCATGGCTTCGCGTGCGTTGGCTGGGTCCATCTGGTAGCTGCGGCGGTCACCGAATGCGGGAGCGGAGTCGGCGGCTTCGCGGAAGGGTCCATAGAAACCGCTGGCGAACTTGGCGGCATAGCTCATGATGGGGATGTTCTCAAAGCCATGAGCATCAAGCGCGGTACGGAGGGCTTCGATGCGGCCATCCATCATGTCCGAGGGGGCGATGATGTCGATTCCAGCTTTAGCCTGTGAGACCGCGGTTTTGGCGAGAAGGTCCAGCGTTGGGTCGTTAAGGATCTCGTACTCGGTCTCAGGAGTAGGCCCGTTCACCTTTTTGACGATTCCGCAGTGACCGTGCGACATGTACTCGCAGAGGCAGACATCTCCCAGGATGATGAGGTTAGGTACGGCAGCCTTGATGGCGCGAGCCGCTCGTTGCACGATACCGTCATCGATCCACGCCCCGGTGGCGATTTCGTCCCTGGTTTCGGGTAGTCCGAAGATGATGATCGCGGGGATGCCAAGGGAATAGACCTCGACGCATTCCTTTACCGCCTCATCAACTGAGAGATTGAAAACTCCAGGCATGGAGCTGACCGGTTTCCGGATTCCCTCACCCGGACAGATGAAGAGAGGATAGACGAACCCGGTGGGAGTAAGCCTGGTCTCCCTCACAAACGAGCGTAAAGCCTCAGTGCGGCGTAGACGGCGTTGACGATTAATGGGAAAAGTCATGAGAGAGAGTATATCGCCAGCAAGGGACCGGTGGGTAGTGTGGGCTGGTTCACGAAGGCGGCAATTCGGCGGAATGGAGTGCTTTTATGAAACAATTCTCAGCATGGGGAACGATGCGGATTCCGAGTTGGTAGTGGTGGCTCAGTTCCTGATGGAACAGGAGTTTCTCTTTGCGCGCGGACGGCTGGAGTCGGCGGGGATTGAGTGTTTTTGCTCTAACGAATACCTTAGCCGCATCAGCAGCGGCATCTATAACGGGATGACCGGCGGAATCGCGCTGAAGGTCCGGAGGGAAGACCTAGCCGACGCGCGCGCCATACTGGATGATCCCGGCAAACCCTTCCTGGTGCGTTAAGGTAAACTCTCCGAATGAGTCACGAACGCCGTTTTAATCCAAAAAGCAAGGCAAAGCTGGAGTCTCCAGATCGCGGAGAACATTTTCCCGTTGATGCGATTCTGGATGCTGCGGGAGTTTGCGGGATGCTGATCGTGGCTGACATTGGGGCCGGAACTGGCTACTTCGCGCTCCCAATGGGACGCAGGGTGGGAGACGGAAAAGTGTTTGCCGTAGACCCTTCGGCTGAGATGCTGGAGGTGATTCGCGACAAACTGACAGCCGCTGGGGCGCCGGAAAACGTGGAAATGGTGGTGGGCGAAGATTCGGCTACTGGGCTTGCTGAGGCTTCCTGTGATCTGATATTTCTGTGCGCCGTGTGGCATGAGATCGACGACCACGCCGCCGCTCTGCGGGAGTTTTCGCGGATCGCCGCACCAAACGCCAAGTTGGCGATTGTGGACTGGAGTCCGGATGCCGTGCCTCCTCCAGGTCCGCCGCAGAAGATCCGCATCGCGCGCGCTGAGGTGGAGAGGGTTATTGAGGAAGGTGGTTGGGGAGTAGTGAAGAGCGACGTGGTGAGCGCTACGACCTACATTGTAGTGGGACAACGATAGGAGCGTGGCGAGTCGACGGAAGCATGAAACTCGTCAATTCGCCGTGCGCGTATAATTTTGGGTTGACTTGGGGAGCAGAAAAACCAGCAACAGTGCGGAAGGAAGACAATGCCGACTGACGTAATTATGCCTCAGATGGGCGAATCCATCTTCGAAGGCACCATCACAAAGTGGCTAAAACAGCCAGGTGACCAGATCACTCGAGACGAACCGCTATTCGAGATTTCAACCGATAAGGTCGATGCGGAGATTCCTGCGCCAGCATCCGGAGTGTTGAAAGCGATCATCGCAGAGGCAGGTAAGACGGTGCAGGTTAACACCGTGGTCGCCGTGATCGATGAATCGGCGGTGCCGGCTTCGAACGGGAGCGCAAAGGCTCCCAAGACGGCGATTCCATCCGCGGCTTACTCGCCGGAATCGACGCCGGCGAGTAAGGTGGCAAGCAGTGCGCCTGCGGCCAGCGGACCGGCTACCGAAGTGGTTATGCCCCAGATGGGCGAATCGATCTTCGAGGGCACCATCACGCGATGGCTCAAGAAAGTGGGCGAGCAAGTCACGCGAGACGAGCCACTGTTTGAAATCTCAACCGACAAGGTCGATGCGGAGATCCCCTCGCCGGTTTCCGGAGTGCTGACCGAAATTAGAGCCGAGACGGGAAAAACCGTGCAGGTCAACAGCGTAGTCGCCGTGATTGGCGGAACCAGCGCAGCCATGGCAACTCCTGAAGTGGCAAAGGCTCCAGCGTCTGCAGCGTCGCCCGCTCCAATGGCAACTGCGCCAGCAGCCAGCACACCCGAAAGAGAAGGCGTGGCAGGCGAAGAAGTTCGCAGCTCTCCTTTGGTTCGCAAACTGGCTTCCGAACACAATGTAGATTTGCGACAAGTCGCGGGCAGCGGAACCGGAGGCCGCGTAACAAAAGACGACATCATGGCGTTTGTGGAACGCGCGAAGACTGCATCTGAAGAACGTCCGGTTGCTGCTCCGACGGTGGCTGAGAAGGTCGCGGCAACTCCCGCCGATGTAGTTCCTGGAAAGTTTGCGGGTACACCCGGCGTTGTCGAGCCGATGTCTGTGATGCGCAAGAAGATTGCCGAGCACATGATTGCTTCGCGACGTACCAGCGCGCATGTCCACACAGTGTTTGACGTGGATATGACACGCATTGTCAAACTGCGCGACAAAAATAAAAACAGCTTCCAGAAATCAACCGGACTCAAGCTGACCTACACGCCGTTTTTCATCCATGCCGTAGCACGCGGTTTACGCGCGTGGCCCATCATAAATTCCTCGGTGGAAGGTGACAACATACACTACAAGCGCGACATTAACATCGGCATTGCGGTGGCGCTTGACTGGGGATTGCTGGTTCCCGTGATAAAGCACGCAGACGAATTGAGTTTCGTTGGCCTGCAGCGAGCGCTGAATGACCTTGGAGAACGGGCGCGTACCAAGAGATTGAAGCCGGACGAAGTGTCGGGCGGCACGTTTACCATAACGAATCCCGGAATCTTCGGAGCGAGTTTTGGACTGCCGATCATCAATCAGCCGCAGGTTGCGATTCTGGATCTCGGCGCAATCGTGAAGAAACCCGTGGTGCTCACGGACAAGGAAGGCAATGACACCATTGCCATTCGCTCGATGATTACCATGGCGATCGGCTTTGACCATCGCGTGGTGGATGGTGCAGTCGCCGACCAATTCATGATGGTGGTTAAATCGGTTCTCGAAAATTGGAGCGAGGCTATCTAGGGGAGCGATGGGTGACAGGATTAAGTAGTGTTACGGCCCACACTATAGCAGGTTGGTCACAGTTTGGACACAGTTATTTTCGAGTGTCACAGATGGGCACAAGCGAAGGGCGTAGAACCTTTCGACATAGAGGGGGGCCTAGTCGGCCAGACAGAGGCAACGGCAAGAGCAACCGCAAAAGCCCAAAGTTTGCAAAGTAGTAAATGACCGGGAGGGACACACGAGGCGCACGGTCACGGCCTGCGACCCATCGCGGATGACCGTGCAGCACTCGGAAATGCACGCTTCCAGCCCAGAGAGTACGTGCATTGCTGAAAGTTATAGCACGTCAAGGGCCAAACTCCAAAACCAGAAAATCACCTGCGAGATCCGCGAGACAACTTTTTCGCCCGAGCGCCCGGAACGATGGCACCGCGATGGTTTTGACCTACGTCCATCCCCAGCGCTTTTGGGGTTGCTTTTGCCCTTGCGCCGTGGCCCGCGTGCGGGCCGGTTGGGGGTTGGGGTTGCCTTTGCCCGGATGCCCGCGCCAGCGGGCACTGTAGGCGGCAAAGCGGCCACGTGCAGAGCCGAACCAGTTGCAGGGATGGGGCGAACCTTGATGTGCGGCCCGTGCGACATTCGCGCCAGTGAGAGCGGAAGGGCCGCACATGCCTCTGCCGTTGGGTTTGGTTTTGCCTTTGCTGTTGCGGTTGCTGGTGAAACTGGTTTTGCAGTTGGGGGAGCCCGGCCCGTTTGCCTTTGTTTTTAGGCCGGGCCGTAGGGCTGAAACCGGCGACCGAAGGGAGCGCGGCGTGCAGGGGGGCGGGCTGAAGTGACCGAGCGAAGCGACCGAACGGAAGCCCGCGCGGCCTGCACGGCCCGGAGCCCAACTGCGGGGCGCGGCAGTAAGGCGCGGAGTGCGGCCCGCCCGTTTTTGGTGGGACGCAGCGGAGCGCCGAGGATGGCACTACCGGCGACGGTGGCCGCGTGGGGCGGAATAAGACACGCAACAGGAAAGCCACCTGCGATTTTTGTTTTTGCAGGTGGCTTGCCGGTTGCGTAACCGCTTTGCAGTGCGGTCCGAGGTTTGTGACAGCGAAGCGGGAGACTTTGCTTTTGCTCTTTGCCCGCGCTACGTCCGGCGCGTGCGGGTGGGCGAGAATGATGGCACCACACGCGCCGACGCGGGCGCAACGATAGTCAACTCGTGCAATTGCGGCCACGCGTTGGAAATGTTGATGCGGGCACGCCGGATAGCGATTGCTTCATCCGGCGCGTCTACAAGGCCACGAAGTTGCCAGTCAGTTTGATCTGCCAGCCATATCGTCACCTGCCAAGTGAGCCTCATGCGGGGTCACCGTGCGGGGTGTCGAATAATTGACCGGGAGCAACCTCGCCGGAAATCACTGGCACGACGACGATCGGCGCGGCAGCGTCGAGAGCGGAAATTGCTGCGTCGAGCGCGGCAGCAGCGGCGAGGAATCTGTTGCGGGCGGTGAGCATTTCAGTGACCAATTTTGCGGTGTCCATCGGAGTCAGCCTTTCGTGGGAATAGTTGAGTTAACAGGAAGCGCAGCACGGCGAGTGCGTCAGCACGAGCCGTGGTGAGGCGATGCCGTTCGGCGTGATCGTCTGTGAGGCGCAGCGATTGATTGAGCACGCGAATGGTTGCCAGTTCGTCGCGCACGGCTTCACGGACTTGGCGGCGATGGTCAGTTGACGACGGCACGGTTGACCTCCAGATGTTCTGGCAAATCTTCGATTGAGTTGTCTGCGATGGCAGCGGCCATGGGCCCACTGATATCAGCCAGCAAAGGGCGCTGGAGATAGTGCAGGGTGGAGTTGAGCGCATCGTGACCAAGCAGGGTTTGAATTACGCGCAAGTCCCCACAAACGCGATAGGTGTTTTCAGCCATGGTACGGCGCAAGTCGTGAGGATGGATGTCACGAGGCAGACCGGCAGCGGCGCATTGCAGTTTGAAATGCTTGTAGCAGGCGAAGTAGCCCATGGAGCGACCGGCGAGAAGTGTGACCAACGGGGCGTCACCGGGTGGACACATGGCGAGGAGTGACCGCAGACGACCGGACACAGGTACACGTGTGACCGCACCGCGCTTGCCACTGACGACAATTTCACCAAGTCGGGCATCGTAGCAGCGGCGCGTGAGCGCCGCAGCCGTGCCCGCACGAAGCGCGGTGTCATGGCATAGCAGAATGAAAAGCCGTAGCCACGGCGGTGAGCTGAGGAGGATGGAATCAAGTGCTGTGCGGGGGAGTGTGACCGGACGCGGCGCGGGCTTGGCAGGCATGGGCACAAGCGCACACAGACCGGGCTTCGCACCGCTGAGGGCGAGATCACGGAGGATATGCTTGATGCCCTGAAATGCGACCCATCGGGTAGATGGTTGCCACGAGGCGCGATTCACGAGCGCGACCGCTTCCGTGATATCGCTGGCAGTGATTTGCGCGGGCGCTTTGTGGCCGCAGACGTGCGCAATGACACGCGCCGCGACTTGATGATAGTAGCCTTTGCGTTGCGCGTTGGGCTGGATTTGAGGCCCGAGGATGGCGGCAACGGTGACAACTTCGGGCCCGATTTTAGTTGCTTGAGCTTCGCCTTGAGTGCGGAGGTTTGCTGCGTCCGCTCGAATTCGAGAGCGAGAGCAGCCGTGGTAAAAGACTGACGATGACGGATGCCGGAAGCATCACGATAATCGGCATAGAACTTGGAACCGCGAATGTACATGAGTGACCTTTCGTGTTGTGGTCACCCTATCGAAAAGCGCCGGAAAACCGTACTTCCAATTTAAACTTGAAAATTGGAGCGAGGCTATCTAGCGGAACGCAAAAAATGGCGGCAGACTCGTAGCAGGTCTGCCGCCAGAATTCAGGAGCGTTTCACATCGTGAGTCACTTCGCCTTCGCCCAAACTGAAGCGTTCATGCAATCCACAACGCCATCGATCACTTTATTGAGACCGGCGCTGAATTTGTTCTCATCCACAATCTGCCTATTCGCCACCGCGTCGGTAATACCCAGGGCCGCGCCCACGAATGACAGCACAGCTTGTTTCTTCTCCCCACCGCTCTTGCTACCCAGCAGTGCTTCAATGCCATGCACCACCGCCGGGACGAATGAGATACCACGCAACAGACTAGCTAGAAAAATCATTTCACCATCCCTTTGACTTCAGCTAACACCGCCAGAAGCTTCTGCACATATTTCGGGTCGGTGGCCCAATGCTTGGCGATCTCCTGAATGAAACCGACCTCGTCTCCCAGCTTCTCGCGAGCGCTTGTGTACGCCGCCCCCTTGGCCAAGATTCCGTCGCGATATCGGAAACATTCCAACATCGAGTTATATTTCGCGAACTCAGCCTTGATCACAACTTGAGTCCCCTTTTCGCATTCATTCGTAATCATCTGAATCCGATCCTGGGTACCATGCGCCTTGATTCCGAAATAGTTGTTTGCCTCTTTTGATAGCTTCGACTGGCCCCAGTTGCTCTCTAACGCCGCCTGGGCCAACGTAACCATCGGAGGCATTCCACTTTGTTGTGAACTTTGCAAGGCCGCTGCGTGTGCTTGCTGCACGAACTCTTGCTTTGTCATCAGTGTTGCACCGCCTTTATCGAGTCCAGCGCCAGGTGCATGATGGTCAGCAGCACTCCGACTGCAACTCCGATTCCTGCGGTGCGTTGCAGCGCCGCTTCGTGTTTTTGTATTCTGATTTCGAGTTCCTGGATCTTTCCTTCGTTCCCATTGCCAACGATCCAGCGCATGTGCGTTTTTAACTCGCCCAGGTCTCTAAGTACTTTCTCTTCAAAATTTGTCATAGCTACACTTCCAAGTTCAAAACTGTCGAATAGGCTGAGTACCTTACCGGAGTGCTTGCGTCGAACTGTCTGAGATAAAACGCCTGCGCCAACCCAGTGTTCGGCAAGGTGAAACTCCGGTTTGTAAAACGGCCGACCAAGTTCTGGTCGATCGCCATTCCCCATCCCCAGTCCCCTTCTACGCGCACTTCGAAACCGCCGCCCAGGATGGGATCCGTGCCCGCATCCAGAGTGAGGTTCGGCGTCCCCACAGTCGTGATGCGTACGTCGGGCAATCCCGGGGGACGCGTAGAGACATCTTCCTGTAGTTCGCTGCAGACCACGGTAATCAAGGCGTTGTGCTTTGCGCGCCTGAAGCGAAGCGCAAATGGCTGAGCTGCATCGTTGGCAAGACGCAATGTGAATCGCGCGAACTTGTCCGAAAGGTCCTGAAAGTCTATCTCGACCTCACGTACAATTACCGCGCACCTCAGGTTCCACGAAGCTGCCGAAATGTTCCACTGTTCACCTGGTTGCACATCGCTTGCGCCTTGCGGAAGGGATCCGATCCAGGTCTGATATTCGCCGGCGTACTGCTGCTGCGTAAGATCGTCGAGCAGAGCCCGCGCCGCCTGCTCGCAGTCAAGCGACGTACGAGGTGCTGGTGCGACGACCTGCGCCACAATGCAGCGGGCTCCGCTGTCTTCAGAGTTTTTCAGCGCCTGTACGCTTTGTGGATCCACAACCCTGCCGCAAGCCAATCCTCGTGTACGGTAAAAAATTTCGATCTGCTCATTCGCCACCGGCTCAGTCGTCGATGTGAAGGTCAGCTCTGGAGTCGATGTCAGATAGCATTCCGCACCTGACGTCACATCGCCAATGAGTCGCGTGCGCCAAGGTTGCCCGGGCGCGACTGATTGAACCCAGACCGCGCCTTTGTTGACGGCGCGAGCATGCCCAAGTGTGCAGTTGAGGTTCAGTCCCCACAGGGGCAGGTAATCTGCATAGGCTTGCACGTTCAGCAGTGTTCCGTCGTAAAGCACAACTTGCGGAGCGCTCGTCGTTGAAGCATCCGTCGGATCGATCTCACGCATGGTAAGCACGACATGGGCAGTTCCAAACCAGACCTGCGAACTTCGAGCGTTCGTTCCGTTGCAAACACTGCTCGAATACACTTGTCCCGCGCGAATCGGCTCCGGGTGAAAGAGCATGGTTCGAAATTCATAACGCTTATTCGGTGAGAGCTGCTTTACGGGAGCATCCGTTATGCCATCGATGATCGTCGAGACCTGTCCGTCATTCAGCAGCACTCCTGCGATGCAGTCATTAAAGGCAAAACCGCCGCAGAAAAGTCCACCCACCACGCCTTCGCCGCCGGCGTAGTTGATGCCAGTTTGTTCCAGAACGACCAAGCCGCCAAGTTCTAACCGATCACGAAAGCGCAGCGCCACCGGCCCCGCACATGCCACACCCGCAGACGTGAACGCAAGCGGCACCGGGAAATCGCTCGACCACTTCGTTGTATCCAGTGTTGCGGCGTGGAAATCATCCTCAACTTGGACCGCGGTCTTCAACGTAAATGGCAGGCGCGACAGTGCAAACGACCCCTTCTTTCCCGCTGATATAAAACAGTCGCGCACATACATTCCTGGCTCTGTGCCGCCGATCACGGTCACATCGTTTGCCAGTGGCCCACCCACGTTCAGTTTTAATGAGTCTGGCGAGAAGCCCGGATCGCTATCTGTAAGCGTCCGCGACACAGCCCCAACCGGAGACAATGTCAGCGCGCGGTCCTGAACCGTAAGCACTGCACGAGCGCAGTCAGCGATTTGTGTTGCAGCTGTGCTCCAGATCTCGCCGGTCTCCACCGTGTATGTCCCCGACGCGGCAACGTCCTGCACCGCCGCCACTCCAAAGTCTGCATTTCCCTCCTCGGTCAGCTCGGAAATAGCTTGTCCTGCTGTGTGTCCACCCATCGCTGCGCGCTCGCTCAACGCCCGTCGGTCCAGCGCCAGCATTTCTCCCTTTGCGCTCAGCATAAGACGGAACACCGGGGTCCCCATCGATGTCCCCACGAAGTTCTTCTGCGGCGCTTCTTCCAGATACCCGCAGAACCACAACTCTCCCGAGTCGCGATAGAGACGCACTTTGCTACCCGCGCCGACCGATAAGCCGGAGCCTATGCCAGCAAGCCACGCTTGAAATTGTGGTGTCTGGTTCAATTTCCGCACGATTTTGGGCGGAGCCTCGGCATCAAGCAGCGCAGTGTAATCCGTTTCGCCTACTCCATCCAAGTTATCAATCGTTAGCTTCATCTCGCCTCTCAACCGAACTCGTCTGCGGCGTTCGGATCCAACACGAAAAGGGCGAATGATTCGCCCCTGCTCTCTTACCTGAAACTGCCGAATTTTTCTGCAGCGATTCTCGCACTCAGTACGCAGGTGATCCAGGCGCCGGAACACTGGACCGATAACAAACTACGTTTTCGGCATCGTTCGCGTCCGTCGAAGCCATCGCCGCAAACTCTGCGTGCAGCCATGCCGCATTCAAACCACTTGCCAGTACCGTCATCGTCTCCTCCGCAGGTGCAGCCGACTGCAACCTGGGATAGTGGAAGTACACTCGCCCGCCGCTTGCTTCTTCCAATGCAAAGAGTGCCGACCACTCTTGGAAGAAACTAGCGCCCTCGCGGTCCACGAATGCCACAACCTTCTGCACCCGCGCTCCCTTCGCCGGAGTACCTCCCAGTAGTGGCGCATCCAACTGCAATCCAATCGCTGTGACCGCGGCAACCGATCCCACGTTGTAACTGACGCGTCGAACGGCATCGCTATCCAGTAGCATGCTCGCGGTAGCCACCGCTCCCGTAATACCCGTACCCATGTAAGTCGTTCCCGCGGCGTAGTCCACATCGACAACCACTAACTCTCCGGCCGAATAGTTTCTCAAGACCGACGGGTCAAGCAGAATTTGCGCCGAAGTAGATCCCGCCAGCACTGATTGCCCAGGCTTTGCGCTTCCTCCCGATGCCCTCGGTTGGGTACCGTCACTCTCGAGAACATTCATGTGCTGAGAACCAGCCGCCATACCCATCTGCAGTTTGCCCCACTCACAAAAATCCAGACTCACCCGCGCATCCACCAGTTTGCGAAACTGAACCTGCGCCACACCTGCCGGGCCGGTTTTCACGCTGCCGATCGTGGATTTGGCGATGCGTTTGAAATTGCGCACCAAACCTAAGTCCACCCAAGGAGACGGAGGATTGTCGAGATCAAATGTTACCGACGGATCGAACACCGTCCCGATCTCCGTTGTACGATCCACTGGAGCAAAGAAAGCCCGCACCTCACCGAAATATTCCTGCAACGCCGCCCGTTCCATCACGCCACCTCCGGAAAGAAGAACAGCCGAACCGATGCCGTTCGCTGGAATACTCCGTTCACTTCGCTAGGGGCCTCCATTACAGGCATGGTCCAGAAAATGTTTGTCCCGAGCGCCGATGGCGGCGTCCGTGTGTAGTCGCATTTTGGTGTGCTGTTTTGCTCGCACAATTGCAGGAGTTCACAGTCCATGTTCGTCTGGATGCGCCCACGATCCGTTCGCAACATATCGTTTGTGCCCTCGCTCCCATAACTCAGCTTGCAATCCAGATACAGAAGAGAGCCCTCCGGCATCGCCTGACCAGCTCCCGCCCAACTCAACAAAAAGGTTTCCGGTATCGCTTCTGGGGGGAGTGGGCCTTCGTTTTCCAGCGCTAGCACCGCCGGACGCACTGCGCCATCGATGGTCACCGTGCGCGCCGGGTTTAACACGGCAAGTCTGTCAGCGAGTGTCCTAAGAAACGTGTCTTTTGCCGCCTGCATTTATTCCTCGATTTCCAGTTCGTACAGCAACTCTGCGCCGCCGAACCACTTCGCCGTCACTGCCACAATGCGGTACTGCGTTCTTCCTGCCCGCAACATGGACATCTGAAGTGTCTGCTTTATGTCGACTCCGCTCGCGCTGCCAACAGCCTTCTGCGCAGTGCATCGGGTCAGCAACGCAAGCAAATTGTTCCCAGTCACTGTCGCCTGCAATAGAACCGGCTCCATTTCTATTTCGTTCATCATGGGAGCTGACAGTCCGAGCCCGGCCTGTTCGCTTGTTGTTGCCGGTTGAGACATCATCAGGGATGCCTTGCCTGCGCCCAGCGTCCACAACATCGCTAACGCTGCTCGCTCCAATCCCGCGGCTTCGTTGTTCATGACGCCAGCCTCTGCGCCACATACGGGGCGAGTAAGCGCTTCACATCGGCATCCACCAGCGAATCTGAGAAGTACTCCAAATACATGCGGTCAATTCTTTGCTTTGATACATTCAGCGCCGGAGTCGACAGAGCGTTCTTCACCAACTTGGCACAGGCCTGCTTTACTGCTTGCGGGACAATGTTGTATCCCGCGGTGTAAGTTATTTCCAGATCGCCCGGCGCAGGAGAAAGCAGTCCGACCCCCACCATCACCTCGCCGCTCTGCGCATCCACCTCCAGCGAATCCGCGGACATGCTTGTCCACCCGGCTGGAGTCGAAAACACCTGTGCCACCTCTTGTGCCAGCTCTGTCGATCCGGCCCAGTCGCCACCGTGTTTCAGGTACCGACCGCGAGCCAGCACAATGGGGGATGACACTCCATCGGCAGAGGCCAACGGAAGGTAGGAGAGCCTTACCGTACGCGATCTCCCGACCCGAAATCGTTCCATGTACTGTGCAACACCGAAGCCATTCCTCCGGCAGTGTGCATCAATCAAATCCGACGCCGCACTCACCAAACTGTCCGGGGTTGTCTCATCCAGCCCAAACAGCGTGTATTCATCCGCTGACAGGTATGCCATTTCCCGCCCTCTCTCGCAGTTCGGGGGAGAGCTTTTGACCCTCCCCCTTATCAATTACTGCCTGCAGTCCTCATACTTGGACGATCCGTTCCGATTGCAGAAACCTGTTCCTGGAGGCGGTCCGCCGTGCGCCTGAATTACCTGGTCACGATAACCTTGGCATGAGCATAGGCGGCGCCCTTTACCACTACGCCTCCAAACTTCACAATCACCATCTGTTGTGCAAGCGCGCCCGCCAGTCCCAGTTGGAAAACGCGCGGATTGGCATCGGTCAGCCAGTGATACTCAATCAGGTTTTCGGTCACAATGTAGGCGGGTAGCAGCGCCGAACCACTGCCCGGTGTACCCGTGTACGGCAGCGACCATTCCGGAATCAGCGGCAGATCACCCGCCTGCGTGGAAAGCGTCTTCACTGTCAATCCGCCTGCAACCTGCATGGTCGAGAGAACGATGTTGAACTCTTGCTTCATCTCGCGATCAATCAAGTCCAGCAATACCGGGTTGGCGTAAATCGCCGTCGGACGGACTTCAAAGCTCGAGTTCGCAACCATCGCGGCTACTTGGGTCTTCAGTGCGTCCACAATGCTCTCGGTAGTGGGTGCTGTAACCACTTGGCCGCCGTCGGCAATCTGCTGTGCCGCGCCGTAGTATTGCAGCGTAGTAGGAGCGCTCAACGAAGTATCGTTGCCGTTCCACAGCGCTACATCGTGCGTGCGCATTACGCCGTCAACCGAGTCCGCCAGATCCTTCGCCTGCAGGAACCCAAACTGCTCCTGCTGCTGACCAACTTCCAAATCGAATAGGTTGTAGTTAACCTGCGAAACCAGAGCTTTCAACGGTACCGAACGCTCGACGCGGCTCGGTGAATTCACTGCCGCCACAATGTTTCGCGGATCGACAAACCCGCTTCCTGCAGAAGGTGCGGCAATCGCGGTCTGCTCGAAGAAACGCGATGGGTGACCCGTCGCCGGAACGTTCGTGATGCGCTGCCCGAATGCTCCGCGACGACGCACGATGTCAAAGATTTCCGTCTGGTACCGGTCGACTTCAACTGCACCTGGCGCCATAAAGTCTGCTGCAGCATGCAAATCTACAAATTGAGTATTCATTCAGTGTTTCCTTATCTGCCGGACCTGCCGGCTTCGTTATCCCGTTGCACCGTGCCCCGGTTGTTCAAACTCTTAAAACGGCGGAATCTTGTCAGAGCCTCCACCCGCTTACGACGAGCCCACGACGGGTCTCTTTAAGCGATCATTCCTGCCCGCGCCAGCTCGGCCTTTACCGCAATCCGCTGCTCTACCGTCAACACTCCCAAGGCCTTTTCCAAGGTGCCGGGCTCGATCTGCACGCCCTCGCCGACGCCGCTCTTTGCCAACAACGTGCTCACCAGGGGCGCCAGCGTCTTGCGACCGGCGCGCTGCCGCAATTCACGGTTTTCCTTTTCGAGTTTCGTCACCTGCTCGGTATGCGCGCTCACAGCTGAAACTTCGGTGACTCCGCTCTCCTCCGCCAACGGTTTTTCAACCGTGGCGATGATTCGATCGATCTTCTGGTTCAGCGCTTCGTACTGTGCTTCCAGCTTTCCTAAAACGCGTTCCAGACCTAGTGCCGCACTGTTCAGTTGCTCGGCACACTCCTGCATCGGATTTTTCTGAACTACACCGTTCTCTTCCTTCATTTGCTCTCCAATAGAAAAACCGGCTCATTGGCCGGCTGCACCTGTCTATAAATCTCGCTACCTGGATGGGGCGCCTGTTTAGAAGGGTCATCTTGAGCGAAGCGAAGGACCCCAGTTCCAGCCGAATCTCAAGTACCGTTTAAGCTCTTCAACCGGCAGTCGATCCTTCCGCCGCTGTTGTCTCTACTCTCGCTTCTGAATTAGGTTGACTCACACCGTCCTCAGAATCTTCTTAGTCTGCCAACTCCACGTTTGTCCCTTGGTAAGCCGCCTTCTCCCGCAGCAAAACCGCTGCGCCGGTGAACGTAAAGTCCGTCGCGACCCATACCGGTGCTTCAGCATCCACCACGCGAACATCGGCGATCTCGTAACTCATACCGAGTTCCCCTTTGCGTCTTAATATCTCGTCCACCACCTCCGGGAAGTCCCGTGCAAACAAATACCCCTGCACATCCAGACTCTGTGCCCTTCCCTGCATACCTCGTAAGTCGGCCGAGGTAATGATCCCGACCTTCCGGCGCGCATCGTGCCGGTCCAACTCCGGGGAGTAGTCCACCGCCATGCCAAGCAGCGACGGCAACGCACGCTGCGTAGCCATCGATGTCAGCATCACCTTGTGTCCCCGCGCACCACTCGGAGCCCGATCCGAAGGCGCATTTGCCATTGTCAGGACTCCGCGGAATTCCCGCCGGTTGGGATGCCCATCCACTCTCGGCATTGCCAACGCCATCGCCTCCCAGTGCATCCTCATCGTGCCTCCGCCCCCGTCTTCTCCAGTGCCTGCCATCCCCGAGCCGAGCGCGCCTCATTCACCGTCAGCACTCCGCTGCTCAGTAGAATTTGATCGATCTGCGCCTGCTCCATCGGGTCCGTTGCATCCAGATCGAGGAAGACAAACTCAAGATCGTCCCAGCCCAGTCGCTTGGCAATCGCGTCCCGGGTAATATGCTCTGCCAGCAGCCTCGCCGTCGGCACAATCGCCGTTCGGAACGCCGAATCCGCCAACTGCTGTGCGGTCGAGCGATTGACGTCGACCTCCACTCCCAGAAAGAGCGGAGGCAAGTCGAACGCGCTGGCGATCACCCGGATCAGAAACTCCTGCCAGGCCAACCTCAGATCCGCATCCGTGCCCACGCCGAAGCGCAACACCTCCGGCTTGTTCTCCGCCGTCAGAATCGGAACCCGCCCCGTGCCTTCGATCTCATCCTGCCACCAGCGAATCAAGCGCTCGTGCTGCGAGGGATCCATCTCCTGCATCCAAAGCGCGTACTGCACCACCGAGTTGCTCGCCAGCTTTGCCGCAAAGCGGTGCGCCCCCAGAAACTCGTGAATCGTCTCGAACGCAACTTCCAACCGCCCCAGGCCGAACGGCGTATAACTGCGGGCGTTCAACCTTATGTATGACAGTTCGTTGTCATTCAGTTCGATCTTCTGCGCTGTCCCTACGGCCGAAGTCATCTGTACATAGCGGGTCGCCTCTGGCTCGCCATTCCAATCCGCTCGCATCTGAATAGTCGCGCCGTCCACCGGATAAAGCGCCAGCGGCCTCTGATTGTCTCCGGTAAGCCGTAACTCCACCGCGCCATATCCGCCAACGATGATGTCCTCCAGAACCTGCTCCGCGAACGAGCGAAAGGAATCATCTGGATTCGGTTGTTCCAGGGTCTCCGTCAGCACCTGAATACGCTGTTGCATCTCTTCATCCAGCAATCTTCCCCGGCGCGGCTGGATTCGCCAGTTCATTCCTGCCACCCGGTCCTTGATCGTGTTGATTGCCTTGCGCGCAATCGGCGTCTCGGCAAATCGCCTTAATGCCTCGGGTGTCTTCTTCGGTAGCAGCCCGGTCCGTGTCCCAAACGTCTGTAGAATCGACGGCAGCGGAGCGGTCTTGCGCTTCGGTGCCGGGGCATCGTTGCCCCCCAACACCCGCAGCCCCGCCCGCCGCACCGGCTCCCAGATCTTTTCCGCTATTTTCATTTGCTCCCCCGCAAAAATAAAAAGGACGCCGAAGCGTCCTCGAAACCTCTGACTCTCATTTGTCCCACTCTGGTGCCCCATCTCTGCCGTTGCTGTTGCTGGCAGATATGGGGCTCTTGACTCTCTCGCTCTGCTTTTATCCTTGACCCTTGAAACTTTGAAACCTGTTTCTACTGCAATCCCATCTGCTGCCGCACGCTCGCCGCGATCCGCGGCAGCTCTGCCGTGGTCGCCACCATGATCCGGCAGGCGGTCAGTGTTTCAAGCGCAAACATCGTCACATCGTCCTCGCGGTCCAATTCACTCTCGACTACCGCTGTCAGTGCCGTCTCCGCCTGCTCGGCCCGCATCACGCCTTCCCTCAGCTTCGGATATGTGAATGCCAGCACCTTGGCCGCGTTCACGTCCGTTTCCAGCGAGAGTGCATGGTACATGTGCACCGTGCCGTTGGGCCGATAGGCTGCGTCGATCTTCAACGGATCGCCGCGATGGGTGTACTCGCTCACCGCGACGTTGTGCCGCATCAGCGCCCACACTCCCTGCCGCTCAAATTCACCACGCATCGTCTGGAATATCTGGACTCTTCCACTCGCACTACGTCGACCCTGCTTCGTCCGCTCCAGGTACATCTCTGCCAGCCGTCCGATTTCCTCCTGCGGAGAATCCGCCAGCACCGCCTTGGTCGGAGTCAGTCTGATCGCATTCGAGAACGTATCTTCCATCCGCTTCAGCAGCCATTCCTGGCTGCTTCCACCCTCCAGCAGTCGGTCCTTGATCTCCCGTTCCAACCCTTCCAGCATCTCCACATCGGCATCCGGATCGAGGCACCGAACCCGTTTCCAGTCTTTCGTGAAGCGCACGTCAGCCCAACCGCCGCTGCTCTCAAACAGCACGACTCCTACGTTTACAAACTCATCCTTCACTGCGTCCGGCACATACCGCAGCAGGAAGAACTCGCATTGTCTTCGCTCTTTCATCTCATCCTGGGTACCCCATCGCGCACATCTTTGGCGGATGGTAAGCCTTTACTCCCACTCCTACATTTCGCCTATCCTACAATTCCTTCTCCACCGTGCAACAACATTTTCACCCATCATTCCAAGCCCTTCCCTCAGTTGACTACGTCCCTCCACTTTGGGAATGGAGCCCGGCTCGAGTTCCTGAACTCCAGTATCAACTCGGCCACGCGCGATCGCCTCCTGCCCAGGGTCTCCACCAAACGTTCCAGTTCGCAACTCTCGCCGTACCACGCTGTCGGAATCTCCTCGGCGCTCCGCCAAATTGTCTGCTCGTCCATGCTCTCGATCTGGCCCAGCCAAGGCTGAAAACTATCCCAGCCGGTCACTTCGCGGTATACGTCATTACGGGCGTAAACCCCACGCAGCGGCGAATCCGGAAACGACCACTCCCCAGCATTAAAGCAATATCCCTGGTCGATGAAAGAAACCGTGAACTTCCGCTCCCGGCTTTTCTTCCAAAACGCCGCTTGCCGCCCATTTGCGTTGCACGTCCATTTGTCCAGCGCCAGTATTCCAGCAAATGCACCCAAATTCCGCACTCGGTCCAGCAAGTGTTCCGGCAGGTAGTCGTAAACCAGTCCCTGCATAGGCGGCACCACAAAGCGTGAGCCAAACTGCAGTCCCGGCGTACAGACTTTTGAGCCATGCAACAACTCAAAGCGCAGCTCCGGAGTGTGCTCGATCAGCCAGGAATTGACCTCGACCACCTCCGTAGCTGGTACTGGCAATCCAGCCTCCTGTGCCAGCCTCGTAGCGAGCATCTCATTCGCCAGCACCCGTGTATGTTGCGGATTATCCTGAAATTTCACCACGTAGAAGTGCCCGTCCGAGCAGCGCATCAGATGACTCTGAGCCCCTCCCCGCATCCTTCTTACATGCTGTACCGCTGCAACCGCCAAGCCCGCCCCCGAACTCTCCCAACGAAACTTTGCCGGAACCTATACTCTACTCTGCTTCTATACCCGTAGCCATAGTTGCCGACGCGTCTAAACGCTGTGCCGGGTGCCCCGCTCTAGCCTTCTTTTGGCTAGGGCGGGGATTTTGACTCTGCCTTTGCTATCAACCTTGAAACTTTGAAACTCTGAACCCCTTGGAACCTGCACCTTACCCCTGACTTCCCGAATCCCGTACCGCCAGTGCCATGGCCATTGCCATGATTGCATCGTCGTGCGATCCCTCCGCCGCCGCGATCCGGCCATCCGCATGACGCACAAACGTCCTGCACTCCTCCAGCAATCTCCCACTTTGGAACAATTCGATATTCGCCACAAGCATCGCACCAAAACGCTCCAGCATCGTCGGACGCGTCAGCATCGTCGTCACCCAGCCCGCGTATCGATGATTGCGATATAGCGGCTCATATTGTTCCACGCGCTCCAGCATGGCCAGCACGGCATGACCATGATTGTTCCTCTCCACCACCATCAGCGCATCGTTGTACTCGCGACCCAGCTTCGCTGCCTGTTCCGCCAGTTCCTCTGGCGTATAGTGTCCATACAACTCCGCGCACTGCAGTCCGCTCTCGCGGTCAATTACCTCGACGCACGCGTAATCGCCCCCCGACCCCCCGCCAGCCGCGTCTACCCCAAGAATGTATTCTCGTCCCCGTGCGACCGGCAACCACACCTGGATGCGCCCATTTTCTCGGCTCTCCAACGGCGCTCTCAGTTCGTGCATGCGTGCCTTAATCTTCCTAGCGTCGAACACTGCCAGGTCGTTCGCCAGAAAACACGCCGTCGGATCCTCCGCAAATTCTTCCGCCGCCCGTTCACCGAAATTATTCTTTAGCTGACGACGGTACGCAATCTGCTCCCTGTCGAGTCCAATTGTCTCCACCAGCCGTCGTTCGTCATTGTCTAGTGGCCGGTCCATCAGCTCGTTTGCAGCTCCTCCTTCAATCCGGTATCCCGAATCAACCCACCATGGGAAGAAGTGCTGCACATATCCCATTTCATCTGCCCTCTGCCACTCGCGATAGAAGCATCCCCCCATTCCATTCGGCGTCGACTCCATCACGATCTCTCCACCAGGCGGCACGGCGGCCCGCAGCGATGCCAAAACTTCCGGCGCATTCGCTCCCCACCGTGCCACCTCCGAGCAGTGCAGGTTCTGGATCGTCAGCCCCCGTCCAGCGTTCGCGTCCCCGGCGGTCTCTACGCGATATTCGCTATCCAGTTCCGGAAACACCAACTGCCTCCGGTTTGACTTCGATCGTTTCAGCGCTCCGCTCTTCAGGTCCTGTGGCAGATTCTCCACAAACCTGTGCACCATTCGGAAGATCTCTTCCGCGGCCTCTTGCGTATGCGCTACCTGCACTGTCAAAGTGCCAGGCCGCGTGATTGTGCTCAGAAAGAATCTCGCCGCCACCCACGTCGAGATTCCCATCTGTCTCGCCTTGAGCACAATGTTCTTCGGCCCGCACTTCATTTCAAATTCTCGCTGTGCCCGATTCGGCTCCAGCTTCACCAACCGGCCGCTTTTGTTGCGAACTTTTAGCAGGCTTACCGCCAGCACCTCGCGATAGCTTCCCAGTCCTACAGGCTTGTCCAGCCTCTTACCCAGCGCTATAAGGGCTTCCAAAGCTATTACTTTGGAAGCCCCATTCCGCCGCATTGCTGTCTTCACGCTTCACCTCGCCGCGCTCAGAACCCCAGTGTCATCCCTGCGTCAACAAAATCTCTACCTCGTACGCCAAACGCCAGATCAACTCTTTGCCAGTCATTCACGCTCCAGTACCTCACTACCGACTGCAATCTCACCGTCTGATCTGCTGAACGGTTTGCAGAACGGCTCTCTGCTACAGCCTTGACTGCATCCGGAGTCCGCGCTGCCATCAGGTACCCATCCACAACATGTATCGCAGCGTCCAACGCGCTCAGCGCGACCTGTGCCTTGGCCTGGCTCGCAGGATTTTTAATCGCCATTGCTGCCAGCAATCCCTTATCCGCATCGCTCACAAGCGCATCCACCGCTGCTCCCAACTTCATCCACCCATCGCTCGAAGGCGCGGCCGCGTACGCGCCGCTCACCACCTCTAACTCCTGCAACTCAGCCTGCACCTTCGTGCTCAATGCCTGCATCGTGGGGGCCTCTGCCGGATCAAGCGCCGCCGCGATCGCCGCCGCATCGTTTGCCAGCGCCATTACCGCAGGCAAATAAGCATGAATCGTGCTCGCGGCCTTCACTGCGTCCACTTGAGAACAGCCCGCCATACATACTGCCAGACCGATCCCGGCCAGTAACGCTAGCCACTGCTTCCATCTTTTTCTCATCGCATTTCCTCCTGAAACCGCGAACGCCGCCATCGCTGGCGGCGCTCCCCTGTGCCAATGCTCTTGTCCTTTGCTCTTACCTCTTGCTCTGGCCTCTTGCTCTGGCCTCTTGCACTGGCTTTTTTTGTTGTGTCATCCTGAACGGAGTGAAGGACCCCTACACCGCTCCAATCACATCCGCGCCCCAAGCTTCTCAACCGCCAATCGAACTATCCAAGAGACCTAGTCCTTCGCCAGCAACCCCAAAATGGCCGTCGCCAGCGCGCTCGCCAGCGATACTGTGGTCCCTGTCCCCACATGCCCCAGCGAGACTCCTTGCTGTTGTAGCACGCCCAGGACCGTTGTAAGAGCCAGCAGCAATCCTGCCGCACTGGTCTTAGGATGACCAAGCATTCTTCCCATCATCTCCGCCATCGTTTTATCCTTCTGCTGAATTACTCATGCCAACAACGGGGCGCTAGCGGCCCCGTTGTCCATTAAATGTTTTTAGGTCGAGCATCAGTCTCGTTTTCCCTCAGTAAGCCCAAACGACGCCTGGGATATAGGCTGCGCTCGCATTTGTCACAGTGCCTAATGTGCTTGGCAGTGCTCCTCCAGAGAGTACGTTCGCCGCATATCCGCATCCCCCTGCTGTACCTGCCAACGTATTTATAAGGGTCTGCTGAATCCCCGTGCCAGTTCCAGCAGACGAAAGAACCGTCGGCGTGGTGCTGGTGTTAGCCCACGCAATGAAGTACAACGTACCACCCGTCAACGTCACCGGAGAGAAGGAAGCGGTTTGCGCCGTTGAAGCATTCACCGTGGGAAGCGGTCCGCTGTCAATGAGCTTGTTACCAGAAGCAGAATAGATTCCCACACTCTCAGCAGAACTCGCCGCGACTGTGGACCCAACCCCAATCCCTGCGTGTCCAATGCTCATTGTCAGTGGCTGGATGAATTGGCAAACGTAAACCCGATTCGCCATAGCCACGACTTCATAGGTCTGCAGGTTGGCCATCGATGAGAGTCCGAGTCTCCCATCTGAAATCATCACTCCACCCGCCGCGGAGTTTACCGCCGGAGCCACTACAAACTGACCACTTCCGTTAGTCCCTACGGCAGCAGATGAGACAGGCACAGAACCACCATTGACCTTGACCACGGAAGCCGCTACCGCCCCCGCTCCTGATGCGGTCACATCTCCGGTGAGCGCCGTGATGCCTCCTCCGCCGCCAACAGCACTGATCACATCGCCAGCGATAGTGATTGTTGTCCCATCCGGCTTTACACCTCCACGCGTCGAAGTAGTAGCCGCGGGGAGCACGTAACTGAGCCCGGCCTCCGCCGCCATTGCACGCGTCTTTTCAACCGCAACTGCAGCGTCTGTGTAGGCATCCGTTGCCAGCTTCGTATCATTACTCAACGCCGCCTGAGTGATCGCCGTGCTGCCATTTGGCAGAGCTGGTGTACCGGACAGATTGGCCGCTGTGCCCGTCACGTTCGATGGCTGCCCACAGGTTGCGTTACCGTTTACCGCGATCCCCATCGATACATTGGGAAGGGTGCATCCCGTAGGAGCAGAGGCTAAAGCCAGGGCCGTCCCCGCCTGTCCGGTCGTATTCGCATTGACTGCTGCTTTGCCATTGAGTTGCATCTGCACGCTACTGGTCGCATCCAGATAGCTCATTGTTGCCGGGGAAACGCCGTCCACCGTTTTATTGGTCAGCGCCTGTGTGTCCGTTGTCCCAACGATCATGCCTGTTGGGAATGAGGGAAGTCCGGTTATCTGTGCGGAAGGTATCGATGCCAAATAATTTGCAGGAATCGGCGTCGCCGAGTTGTAGGACCCACTCCACGCTGTTCCAGAGGTCCAGTATGGGATGCCCGCGACATTTGGCCACGCCATCGAACCACCGCTTCCTGACGGCGTAAAACATCCCTCGGCGTTGCCCTGTGCATCGACTCCCGCCGCCGCCTGTCCCGCGGAGCAGTTGCTGCCGTTAGCTGCGAGCGCAACCGCAGTCGCAGCTGTTTCCGCGTAATAGCCGGACAAATACACCGCACCAGGCGCCGTGACTGAAGAAGTTGCGGTTGAAGGAGTGAAGACCGCTGAACTTCCATGTTGCACAATCGTGATCTGCGCAACCCCTGCCGTCGTGCCACCCGTTCTGCGCAAGCGGAATGAAACTGTGTTGCCGTTGATATTGACCTCTAGGTCAGTATCATTCCCGAAGTATGCACCGCTGGCTGAGATTGGATTCACCTTCTGCCAGGAACCACCAGTAGCACTGTAGTAGGCAGGGACGAAATAGCGCTTTCCCTGGTCATAACCCGAACCGTGCATCGAGTAAGTAATATCGAAGGTTGCGGTTGCGGGAAAGCTGCCTAGGTCAACTTCAGTCCCGACCGTAGTAGGCAAAGTCCGACTAAGTGAATAGATCGTGCTGTTCGTGTCTTGCGCTAGCACTGGAACGCCGTTGTTTTTTAGCCCACCAGCAGCGTTGAATGAACTATCGGTCTGTAAGGCATTTGCCGAAGCCCGGTACAGGTCCGTGTCATTGCCCCAATACAGTTTGTGCGCTGGCAGCATGGCGAGTACATTTCCAGGCATCCCTGCAGGCACAACTCCGTGCAGCAGTTGTTGCCGCCAACGCTCAATCTCGCTAAACGGAATACCGGCAACTGCCGGAATGTAGATCATGAACGGCTGCCAAAAGCTGAGAGGCCCCTGAGACTGACAACCTGCATTCAACGTGATACTGTGCGCACTACCGTTAGCCGAAACGATCTTCGCCACCCCTACAACCGGGTGCCACCAATCGCCATAGATTGGCATCTCGAAACTGGATGTGCTCGCCTGAACGCTGGCGCCGGCTCCCTGATCAAACCCTATGTAGGGAGCGTTTGTGCTGCTGATCCCAATGGTCCCCAGACCGCTGTATCCCCCCGCTAACACACCCGCAGGAGAATTAACCCATCCACCAAAAATGACTGTATCCCCGACGGCCGGAGTTCCTGCATAGCTATAGGGCGTAATGTATGACCCGGCTCCAGTTGCAGTGAGAGTGACTGCGTCCGTGGTCCCATCTGGGCTAAGCGCGCCAGTCGTCAGAGTACAGCCAGCGTTCCCCGTCCACGACGAGGTAGGAGTTACCGGGAGCGTTGCATAGGGAATCAGGCTTGGCGAGAGATTCGCCCCACTGCCCCTTAGCTCGGTCTCTGTCACCCGGCCATTCGATGCGACGAGTCCATGACCGCTGTTACCCCAGAAGTTCGGCACTCCGCTGATGCCGTTCAAGCTGATCGCGCCGCTGTAATAAGAGTTCACCATGCAGTCTGAATTGTTGGCACTGCGAATGTCCACGCTCCCCGTTGCATTTGGGTAGAGATAAGAAACGAAGCAAGGGCTATAGCCGTGAAAATTGTCTTGTAACAAGACCTTATCCAACGCCAGATTAAGCACCCCCTGCATACCCGTACTTGTGTCGACAGCAAACGCGCCACGAGTCGGCTGCTCAACGATTGTGTTGGAGAGATAAATGTTCCCCTGAGGGTAGTTCGTACCGCGGTCGAGTTTGATTCCACCTGAGATGTTCGAATCGCTGATGTAAGTTAAGCCTGCGACATCACCGTCGGACGCTAAATGGGTATTTGTGAAACGAATGCCCCAGGAGGACGTACCGGTGAAGTTCTGGAACACCGAGTCGCGAATATAGATCCACCACGACTCGTTGATCTCCAGTGCTTGGTTCGTTATGCCCAAACTCGAGCCAGCCGATACGCCTGTCAAGTGCACGTTCGCGGCTTCGTAGAGCCAGATGCCTGTCCCTGACGCGCTCACCGTAACATCCCGCAGAGAGTGGTGACCCAGGCCACTGACGTACACGCCTACTATGCCCCACTGATCGGCGGCACTGTGAGTGTTAACAAAAGACGCAGTGGCCGTGGAGGTCGTCGTCGCGGTAACCAGCGCCGTCTCAATCGAATCCTCATTAACTCCACCGAGCGTACCGCCGCCAGACGTCGAGTTTCCGCCTGTCTGCTGCCAACGCAAAGTGTTGAGTACATAGTCGCTGTTATTGATTAAGAATGTCCCGTTATAACTATTGTCACTAACTCCAGTGACTGTGGCGTAATAACCCGGAGCCACATGGCATGGCCCGCTCATCGTCGCCGTAACCACATTCGACGTGCGGGAAACGCTGGTGATCATGCAGGCTGATTGTCCTACTACTGTGATGGCCGTCCCAGGATAAATACCTGTCATCGTGGATGGCGTAAAGGTCTGTACACCCGTCGAAACGTTGGTTCCAAGAGTACCCATGGTACTCGGCCCCTGAATCCACGCAGTGGGCCCCGCGCTGTGAAACTGCGCCCCTTGCGCGCCCCCTTGCCCGACGAAATCGACCCAATCGCGTGCTGTGAACGTGCTCCCGAAAGTAATCTTCCCTTGCAGGTTGATGGCGAGCGATCCAGTGAAAATCGGCCAGGTAAGCAAGGTCGGGTTGGCAATGTAACATCCCGCGCCCAATCCTGGAACAAGAATGCTTCCGCCACCTGCTCCAACCGCATTCACAGCGGCTTGAAAAGCGGCTCTATCATCTGATACCCCGTCGCACGCTGCTCCATAAGCTCGAATGTCAGCAGTCGGGGAAAGGCTCGTAATTGATTTCTGTGCTGTTATCTCAGTAGCGTTCACCGGAGCGGGTGCAGTCAAACCGATCGGGCCGGGCGACGCAAAATTCACATTTCCGTGTCCTGCTACCTGGTCCACGTACCCTTTGTTTGCTGCTCCCCCCGCGTCATTCGGCACCGGAACTTCCGGCGAAGACAGGAAAGTCTTCGTTCCCTGAATAGACTCGGCCCCACTCAGATGTACAGGTGGGTTCGATGCCTGAGCGCCTAGAAGAGAGTCAACATAGTCGCGGCTCACAAATTGTGCTGCCACGGCTTGAGGCATTACCTTCGCACGAATCGCCGCCACCGTCGTCGTCGTCGCCGATGGCACTACCCATTGCTCTTCGCTCGTTGTGCCATCGTCCATCTTGATCACTACCTTGTAGTAGCTTCCAGCCGGAGTTGATCCCGTATTAGGAATCAACGGGATCTCGATCCCTCCGTTTGCATTTGTGGTAAATGTCATTTCGCCAGCCGCGACAGATTCTCCTGCGCTGGTTGAAAAACCGCTCCAGTGAATCGCGATCTTGCCGTGGCCAACGCTTCCGTCCGCACGATAGAGCGTGTCCTGCACAAGGGTTTTTACCGGGTCAGCTTTTGCGCCCATTACGCCCACCAGTAGCGCCGCCCACACAAAAATCAAAAGCCGCCATGTCTGGCGGCTCGAACTTCCCAATGTTCTCGTATTCATACTTTTCCGTCGCCGTCCTTTCGGCTCTTTCCTGCTTTGCCTAACGCGCCAGTGTGACCCTTCAGGAAATCCTCAACACTTCGCACATACACCTCGGCAAAGTCCACAACGTACCGCTTAGTCTGAATTAAATGTTTCGCTTGATCCAGAGAATGTCCTGTCGCGCACAAAACTGCCAACGCCATCATAGGAGCGCGATGCACCCCGGCTGCGCAATGTATGAACAATTTCGCCCTCGGGTCCGCCAGCGCCTGCAGCGCAAACCTCACGCCCCGCTCGAATATCTCCCGACCTTTCGGTTGAAAGTCATCGTCCACCGGATTCCATAAAACATCTACTCCTGCACGTTCGCCCAGTTCGGTGTCGTCAAATTCAATCTGCATGTCGATGACGTGAGTCACGCCTGCCCTGGCAACTTCGGCCATCTTTTCTGCGACCCAGATTCCGCCCCCAACCGCAATCCGGTCCGTCACCCACGTCATGTCCATGTTTGCGTTCGCTCCCGACGATCTCTGCTCAACACTAGGCCCACACTCTTTTTTATTAAGAGCGCTCGGTTGCTAACTCCTGCGCCCCTTCTTGCAAATTTTCGGATCCCACTCCCGCCGATTCAGCTTGGTCCAACCTTGCTAAGACCAACTTCGCCCAAGACTCGCTACCGTCCTGCGTTTTTCCTTCGCCGTCAAACATATGCTTTGCACCGGTCATCTCCAGCAGTGTCTTGGCGTGCGAACAGCTACCCTGTTTCGCAAGTTCCACCAACTTGACCGCATCGGAAGTACCTATTTTAACCCGCTTAGCGGCGCCGCATTTTTCCGTGATCTTGCCCGCCCCGCCTTTCAGCGTCACCTTTTTCGACGCTTTCTTTAGCTTGCTTTTCAAACGGGCTTCTGGTTCCTCTGATGTTGCATCCTGGCATACTAATTTCTTGCTTGCCTTTGCTTTCGGCTTATCCCTCACGCCCACCGAACCACCCCTCTCGTTCCCTCTTATCTTCAGAATATCAAGTTCACCCCCTCATACCCTCACCTTGGGTACAAACTATATCTTTCTTCTTATCAGCTACTTGATTCGTATTTTTGGAATTGTCCCTTGGACTGCCCTCCAAACGTGAGACAGAGGGATAATTGACAGTTTGCAGGGAAGGGGAACTGCAAATGGGTAAGAGGTCACCGTATCGAAAGTTCACGCAAGCGTTTCGGGAGCTGGCGGTGCTGCGTTTGATGGAAGCCGACGACGTATCGGAGCTGTGCCGGGAGTTGGGCATCTCACGCCAGCTTCTGTATCAGTGGCGGGACCGGCTGGAGCGGGAAAAGCAGAAACAGGATCCAGCCAAGCAGCGGGTCTATCAGTTGCGGCAGGAGAACGCGGAACTGAAGCGGGCGCTGGCGGAAAGGACTCTGCAACTGGATTTTCTCAAGGGTGCCTTGCAAAAGGTCGAGGCTCTACGCCAAGCCAGTACCGGCAATGGCGAGAAGGCATCTACCAGCAAGTCCGGGAACTGATGCCTCAGCAACGCACCCTGGGAGTGGAGCCAATGTGTCGGCTGGCGGGCGTGAGCCGTGCCGGGTTTTATCGTTTTCTGCAACAGCGTCATGCTGCCGAGGAAGACATGGAAGTGCGAGCCGCGATTCAGCAGATCGTCGTCGAACATCGCCGCCGCTACGGCTATCGCAGAGTGGCCGCCGAGTTGCGGCGACGCGGCATGGTCGTCAATCGTAAGCGGGTGGCGCGGCTGATGCACCAGGACAATCTGCTGGCGCTCCAGACGCCTTCTCGCGCAAGGTGGTCGGTTGGGAACTGGACCGGACGCTGACGGCGCGGCTGCCTCTGATGGCTCTGGAGCGCGCCGTGGCCGAGCGTCAGCCTGCCGCCGGTCTGGTGCATCACTCCGATCGTGGCGTCCAATACGCCTCGCAAGAGTACCTCCGCACCTTGCGCGGCCACGGCATCTGGCCCAGCATGAGCCGGCCGGCGAACCCTTACGACAATGCTCAATGCGAGAGCTTCATCAAGACCCTGAAGCGCGAAGAGATCTACGCCCAAAAGTACCAGGACATGGCCGATCTGCGCGCTCACCTCGAGGAGTTTATCGATCAGTACTACAATCGGCTGCGGCTGCACTCGGCGCTGGGATACAAGACTCCGGAAGAGTTCGAAACGACTGCACTGGTTGCCTCCGGATCAGCAGCCGTGAGCCTGAGTTTTTACAAAAGGTCAGGGGCAGCCAGTAAGGCAAGACAACGATGCTGCGGGCGAAACCACTTGTCACGTTTCGCCGCAAGGTCGAATTTGAAACCCTTGCATTGCTGGTCTCACAACTGCTCCGGAAAGCGCATCTCGCCGGTTGTCGCGGTGCCGTCGGTCAGTACAGCTCGGTTCTCAAGTCCGGTTACGAGGAAGGCTACGTTGTACGCGGGAACGACCGAAAACTAACCCGATTCTCACCGGTCGGAAAAAGAGTCGGATTACGGCGGGCACAGCGGGTGCTCCGCCGATTTAACGATACAAAACAGGTCATGCAAAAGAATCGATAGGGATTTATCTTCCCAAGGGGTAAAGGGACAATGAAACCAAGAACGGAACTATCGCAGCTTCGCAACATGGAGCTGAAGTATTGCGAACGCTGCGGAAACATCTGGCTGCGCCGCGCGGGTAGCGAACGAACACAATGCGCACCTTGCGCCAGGACAGAGTCTTTACTACAGAATGGCCAGGTTTCCTTCCTGCAAGTCTGGACTAGGCTGCGGGCGGAGGTGCACGCGTGAACCACGGGCTCCGTAATTCCGGGTTGAACCTCATATCCGGGGCACAGACCAAGCAGGCCAACATCAGCAACCTGAACGCCTATCGCCCCTACACGCGAGCGCTGCTGCAACGCTATTTCCGGATGGCGGTCGATATCGGCCGCTTGCCCAGCATCCTCGGAGGACTCTGTTTCCGCGCCCGCGTCAGTTCCTATAAGTTGAACACGTTTGAGGACGCCGTAATCTTCGTCCATGATATCGAGCGGGTCTTCGACCGCATGGAACGTCATTTCCTCGAGATCATCGCAGGAGTGGTACTGCTCGATTACAGCATCCCGGAAGCTGCGCTCCGCCTCGGCATCACCGTACAACGAGCGGAACGCCGATATGCCGCTGCACTCGACTCCCTCGCCGCGATCCTCCTCGAGGTCGGGTTGCTCCGTCCCCTCTTTACCGACAGCGAAGATGCTGACCAGATCAACGCCGGCCCTGCGAATTCGTTGCCTCCAAAGAAACCGCCGGTCTCCGCACGAATCGAAGCACAGGCCCCGGTTCATTTCCGTAGTTCTTCGGCAATACAATAATAAACAAGGCGAGGGGGTGTGACTTTTTTGTCTGCTCCACCGGCGCTGCTGTTCTTTAGTGTTTTTGTTCACATCTGTTATTATCGGCACCGTGCCGCCTTTTCTTAAGGCGGCACGGTGTCCTTCAATTCAGCCTCGGAGAACTCCCGTGAGCGATATCCCCGCCGTTCCCGTTCCTTCTACTCCGCCCTTGCGTCGCGACGAAGAGATCGCACTCGACATGATGAAGTTTGTTGCAACCACTACCGGATTTGGTCGTACCGGGACCCCTGGCGCCGGCTTCCAGGGTGGCACTGTTTCGCGAGCCGAAGATTACGCAAAACATCTCCTCGATCTCTATGGCCAATGCCTCGACGCGGTGAGAGCCAAGCGCTAAGGCAATCATCGCCAATACAGGCCCCAGGTTCGCGCCAGCACTTTCAGGCGATAACCTGGGACGCAATGTCATCCCTCTGCGGCATCTGAAGTCGCCGTCTCTTATGTTCCTGCGCAGATTACGTCGTCCGGAAACCGGTCATCCATGAACAAACGCCACTCCAACTCTGATGCCACAACTTCCGTTCACGCTGGAGAAGATCGCCACGGCCGCAATGCTCCGCTCACCACGGAAATTCAGCAGACCGCTGTCTTCGCTCTCAAGAATGTCGACCAATTGCGCCTCTACGCTGCGGGGGACCCGGAAGTTTTTCTATATACCCGTTACGGAAATCCGACCCTGCGTTCCGCAGAGGAAAAAATCGCTGCCCTCGAATGGGGTGAAGATTGCATTGTCACCGCCAGTGGCCTCGCTGCCGAACTTGCCGTAGCTCTCACCCTCTGCAAGAGTGGCGATGAAATCGTCTCCATGCTGGACATCTACGGTGGAACAACCAAACTGTTTTCCAAACTATTGGCCCGTTGCGGAATTGTTACCCGATTCGTTCCATTTACCGAGTTGCCCCGCATCGAGAGCTATTTCACTCGGAAAACGCGCATGCTCTTTCTGGAGACTCCTACCAACCCAACCCTGCGTTGCGTTGATATTCGAGATCTCGCAGAGCGTGCCCACAAGCGCAAAATTGCAGTTGTGGTTGACAACACTTTCGCGACCCCTATTCTTCAGAAGCCGCTTGCACTCGGCGCCGACATCGTCGTGCACTCAGCCACCAAATACCTGGGCGGACACAGCGACCTCACCGCCGGTGCAATCGTCGCCTCGCTCCGTTTAGCCCGCCCCATTCGAGAAACCATGATTTTGTCGGGTGCCTGCTCTGATCCCGGAGTCGCTTATCTCCTGCTGCGTGGTTTAAAAACCCTGGAGGTTCGCCTCGAGCGTGCTTGCAACAACGCCGCGATCATTGCAAACCACCTTGTTAAACACGCTCGAGTAGCTCAAGTCTTTTATCCCGGATTGCCCGATTCTGAATCAAACCAACTCGCCTCGACGCAGATGAAAAACTTCGGAGCGATCGTCTCTTTCAATATCCGGGGAGGGGGGCCTGAAGCCGAGCGTTTCATCAATGCACTCAAACTGTGGTATCTCGCCACAAGCCTCGGCGGAGTTGAATCCACCGTTTCGTATCCGGTACTTTCGTCGCACTCAAGCGCTTCTCGTCGAGAACTGAAGCTTCTTGGTGTCTCCCCCGCCACCATTCGTCTTTCAGTCGGCATCGAAGACGCCGCCGACCTTATCGAGGATCTGGAGCAAGCCTTTGCGGCAGTCTAGGGCAATCCTCGCTTTAATGTATCCTGTGTTGAGGGGAATTCTCTGCAGAAGGTATGCGTCAAGTGTGTCATCCAGAGTGAAGCGAAGGACCCCAGCGTCGCTCAAATCTCATGCGGGGCACCAATCTCTCTATAGGGAATCCCATAGGAAATCAACGATCTTCGTCGTTGCCTCTAAGGTACTTCGTGATCAGTTCCATTCCACCTGTACGTTTTGTGGAACTCTGCTAACCGGTGGCCAAAGTGGTATGAGGGATATGTGGTCTTCATTTGTAGGAGTACCGCGACCCTTCCGCGATTGACCATTCGCGAATTCGTTCGTAGATTTGAGGAAGCGCGTGCTCCGGAGCCTCGTGTTCCACCGGAATCACTCCGCAACAAATAATGGATTTCTACTACCGCAGATTATTACCGGCACTGCTGTGTTCTTGCCTGTTCCTCGCCTCCTGCGAGCCTGAAAAGAATGCCTCTTCGACCTTGCCTGGGGAAGCGGCCACCGCCCCGACTCTCACTGCCGCGTCCCATCCGCCAGCGGAACCTGCTGCCCGACCCGCACCCGCGCAGGTCCGACCAACTCCCAAGCCCGCAGTGGAGACCGTGGAGCAGTTGATTGCGCGAGCCGAGGCCGAGTACGCTCGTGGCCAGGCAAACTACGCTGCCGGGCACATGGAGGCGGCCAAGGACAATTTCGACACCGCCTTCAATCTTCTTCTGCGCGGGCCAATTGGCGTCCAGAACAATGAGAAATTGCAGAGCGAATTCGACAAGATCGTCGAAGCCACGCATGAATTGGAAATGCAGGCACTGAAAGCCGGTGATGGATTCACTGAACAACGCGCCGAACCGGCACCAATCGACGAGGCCAATAACATCACGTTCCCCGTCGACCCGTCGATAAAGGCGAAAGCTCAAGCCGAATTGGCTAACACTCATAGCGATCTTCCGCTGATGTTGACTGATCCGGTGGTGAGCTACATTAATTATTTCTCTTCGCGGGGACACGGCACTATTGAGCGCGCGTTGATCCGGCGCGGGCGCTACTACGATATGATCTCGCGAGTTTTCCGCGAAGAGCAGGTGCCGCAGGATCTGATGTTCCTGGCACAGGCGGAGTCCGGCTTCCAACCCCTCGCGCTGTCGCGCATGGGGGCTCGGGGGATGTGGCAATTCATGCCATGGGACGGCTTGCACGCTGGTTTGCAGCACAACTGGTGGGTAGACGAGCGCCAGGATCCGGAGAAAGCTACTCGCGCCGCAGCCCGCCTCCTCAAGGATCTCCACAGCCAGTTCGGCGACTGGTATCTGGCGATGGCGGCTTACAATTCCGGCCCAGGAACGGTTCAACGCGCCGTACAGCGCACTGGATACGCTGATTTTTGGGAACTCTACCGGAGAAATGTGTTGCCGGGCGAAACACGGAACTATGTGCCGATCATTCTAGCCATGACGATCATGGCAAAGAATCCCACGCAATACGGTTTGGATCACCTTGCATTGGATTCACCCGTCGCCTCCGACACAGTTCGCATTCACTACCCTATTGATCTGCGGCTTGTAGCCGAGTGTATCGACTCGTCCACGACGGTGCTGCAGGAGTTAAATCCCAGCCTGCTTCGTATGACCACGCCCAAGGATCTGGATTTTGACCTTCACCTGCCGGGCGGAACTGCCGACAAATTCAAAATAGCGGTTGAGGCAATTCCAGAAGAGATGCGGGTTTACTGGCGATTCCACCGTGTTGAAAATGGGGAGACCATCAGCGAAATCGCCCGCCGATATCACACAACGGCCAACGCCATCGTCGAAGCCAACAACTTGGAACGCACCGAGTTGGCAAGGGACAGCAAGCTCATCATTCCCGTTTCCCCGGCCAAAGCGTCTGCAACCGAAGCGGGGAGCCGCATTGCTACCGTGGGCTACAGCAAGACCCCAGCGCGTTATACCGTACGCAAAGGAGATACCGTCCTATCCGTTGCCGATGGTTTTGGAGTTCCGGCGGAAAAAGTCCGACAGTGGAATCGTCTGCAAGGCAATGCATTGCGAGCCGGCCAATCTCTCACGATCTTCAAACCCACGGCTGCAACCGGTGCTCCCAGGCGGGCAAGTGGCGCAGCCGATCGTAAGCGGGCAACCCCATCTGGCAAGATCTCGGGGAAGACTCCGAGGAATGGAAAAAGTGGAGGCAAAGTCGCCGGGAAACCGACCACTGGAAAGAAAGACGCGGCCAAGAATCAACCGAAAACGCCACCTTCGAAAAACAAAAGGCCCAGACATCAAGGTTGAATCTCTCAAAAATCTATGCCGGTTTTCCGATGGAATACTTCATTCCATTGCATCGTAAACAATGGTGAGTTATTGTGTTCGGGTGCGGGGGTGCGCATTTTGCGCAAGCACTGTGCACGCGTTAACCAAAGAAGCGGCAGCAGTCGTGTTGTATCTGTGCTCAGCAGTCCGCGGGCGCGGAGCGGCAAGAGATACTAGGAGGAGACATGACGTTCGACGAAACTCTTTACGGTCGCGGCAGTGATGATGGGGATGAATTTGGTGATAACGAATCTTTTGAAGATGTAATCGACGACGAAGAAGAAGAACTCGAAGACGAAGAAGAAGAAGCGGAAGAGCGGGAGATGGGACATACAGAAGACGAAGCCGTAGCTCCTTCCGTCAGCCGTGCTCAGCGGATAGAGGAAGCGAGCCTTGCACAGGTTGAGTCGGCTCCCCCTCCCGCAAAGAAAGCGACCAAGAAGCCTGCGAAGAAGGTCGCAGCTAAAAAACCCGCAGCTAAGAAACCCGCAGCCAAGAAACCAGTTGCGGCGAAACCCGCCAAGAAGGCCGCCAAAACGGCTGCCGTCAAAAGCGTGACAAAGAAAGCGGCAAAGAAGGCTGCTCCAAAAGCTGCAAAGAAAGCACCGAAGCCTGCCAAGCCAGCCAAGAAGGCGACAAACAAAGCAGTCAAGAAAGCGCTGAAGGCAGTTAAGAAGGAAGGCAAGCTGACCAAGAAAGTCGGCAAAACCAAAGCTCCTAAACCGTCTGAAAAGAAGGCAAAGGGCAAAAAAGGCAAGAAGGCAAAAGGCAAGAAGTAGGGACGGGGACCTCAGCAAGGCCGCGGATTAATCCGCGGCCATTGTTTTTTCCGAAACTCAGTTCGAAATTAACTTAAAAACCCCAGCCTTTGGGGCTGGGGTCAGTTTCTCGAAAACCAGGAGGCCGCTAAGAAGCGGCAGCGACCTTCATGTCTTGCTTGGTGACTTGCTCAATAGCTCGGCGGAGCTGTTCGTCCGGCACATTCTTCTTCGGTTCGGGCTTCTCGTTCTCATCGGGCGTAATGTCGGAGTCTTCCGGTGCGATGAAGTCGTCCGCCTTGTCCGCCACCAACACATTGGGAGTGATCGCTGTGTCCTGAATCGCCTTCCCTGCCGGTGTGTAGTACTTGGCGATAGAGAGTATCAGTGCTCCTCCGCCCTGGAGATCGATGGTCTTCTGAATCGACCCGGCTCCAAAAGTCTTGTCGCCAAGAACGTCCCCGCGCGCATTTGCGAGAACTGCGCCAGCAACGATTTCTGCAGCTCCGGCGGTCGATTTATTTACGATCACGACCAGTGGCAAGCTCGAGATAGCCTTGGACGGATCGGCGGTAAAGTTCTGACGAGGATACTTCTGCCCTTCCACATAGGCGATCTGCCCATGATTGAGGAACAGGTTGGCGGTGGACACACCCTCGGCGATATCTCCGTCCCCTGAGTTGCGAAGGTCAAGAATCAGCTTTTTCGCGCCATTCTTCTGGAGTTCTCGCACGTGCGAGGCAATCTCCTGTGCGCGGCCTTTTGGAAAGCCTTCCGTGCGGATGTATCCAATTTGGGCATCCAGCATTCTGAAGGAAACGGACGGGTACTTAACCGTTTCGCGAGTGATGGAGATTTTTTCCGGGTGAGCCTTGGTCGGACGCACGACACTGAGATTCACAATGGAGCCGACCTGACCTCCCAGCATCCCAGCCAGTTCTGCCAGCGACATTTCACGTGTGCTCTTATCGTTCAGAGCTTCGATAATGTCTCCCGCAAGAAGCCCAGCCTTGTCGGCAGGACCTCCGGGTACAACCGAAATTACATCGCCGTAACCAAATCTCTTCGACACAGCCGCGCCAATGCTTCCAGGAGGTTGGCCAAACTGCTTGTAGGCCTTGTACTCGTCCGGATTCAGGTAGCTGGAATTGGGATCGAGCGCTTCGAGCAGCCCGTGCAGGGCTCCATTGCTGACCTGAGGAATGTTCGGGTCTTCCACATAATCTGACCGAATGCGCGAGAGAACTTCGCTGTAAACGCTCATTTGGCGATACGCGCCGTCGTTGCCGGTGCCGGCTTTCACGCCGACCGCGCCAGCCACAGCGAAGGCGAGGACGAGAAACGACAACAGGAGAAGTGATGTTTTTACGGTTTTTGACATGGATCCTTCAAAGGTTCGCCGGAACTAGGGTCATTATACGGCGGAACCAACTTGCCCGCCGAGGCTTAAGCTCTGCTTTCATTAGACGCACCAGCCATACCGAAGGTGGAAATGATTTTTCGGTACATGAGATCATGGCAACCGGTCTTTTTCGAACCGGGCGAGGCCTCCCCGGGGGCTACGCCATTTGTGCTACGCATTTTTAAGATATTACAGATGCGGTAGCGTCGGTCCTTTGGCTGCCCCGCCGCATCTGAAACAGAAGAGGACAGACGAAATCAAGGTACGGGCTCGACTCGGAACGCTGAAGCGGCCATTATTGTATTGTTCAACACGGATCAAGGCGCCTGCCCTGAATTCAAAACGACTTACCCGGACCCGGGCGGAAAGGCAACTCAGACAGCATGTCCACCAATGTCCAGCAACTTGAAACGACAAAGGCACCGGCGCTCGATCAATTGTGCGTAAATACCATTCGCACCCTGTCTATCGACGCCGTACAGAAGGCAAATAGTGGACACCCCGGAGCGCCAATGGGACTGGCACCGGTGGCATACGTATTGTGGGACCGATTCTTGCGGCATAGCCCGGCAAATCCGCGCTGGGCGAATCGAGACCGCGTGGTGCTCTCTGCCGGACACGCGTCCATGTTGCTTTACTCGATGCTGCACCTGACCGGTTACGACCTGCCGCTCTCCGAGATCGAGAAATTCCGCCAGGTTGGCTCCAAATGTCCGGGCCACCCGGAGTACAACATCACCCCCGGCGTCGAGGTGACCACCGGTCCTCTTGGACAAGGAGTCGCCAACTCGGTCGGCATGGCAATCACTGAGCGCTGGCTTCAGGCTCACTTTAACCAACCTGAGGACGAGATCGTCGATTACCGTGTGTATTCAATCTGCTCCGATGGCGACATGATGGAGGGAATCTCCCACGAATCCGCCGCGCTGGCAGGACACCTGAAACTGTCGAACCTGATCTGGTTATACGACTCGAACCACGTCAGCCTTGATGGACCAACGACGCTGGCCTACAGCGACGACGTGGAATCTCGTTTCAAGGGATACCACTGGAATGTGCTGAAGATTGAGGATGTCAATGACCTGCAGGCAGTGGAAGCGGTGATCCGCCAGGCGCAGCAGGAGGCCAACCGGCCTACTCTGATCATCATGCATACCCACATCGGCTACGGCTCTCCACACAAGCAAGACAAAAGTGCTGCCCACGGTGAACCCCTCGGAGTGGACGAAGTAAAGGCCACGAAGCGTTTCTACGGTTGGCCAGAAGATGCCCAGTTCCTCATTCCACCGGAGGTGGGCGCACATCTGGGCGAAGCCGTGCAACGTGGCAAGAAGCTTGAGGCAGACTGGAAGGCCAGGTTCGATCTCTGGGCGAGGAAGAACCCTGAACTGGCAAAGCAGTGGGACGGGGTCATGTCCGGCAAACTGCCCGAAGGCTGGGACAAAGATGTTCCTGCCTTCCCGGCTGACCCCAAGGGTCTGGCCACCCGCGAGTCCGGTAACAAAGTGATGAATTCGATCGCGAAGAACCTTCCGTGGCTGATAGGCGGCTCGGCTGATTTGGAGACCTCGAATAAGACCAAAATTGACGGTGAGACTAGTTTCGAGAGCGACAGCTACCACGGGCGTATTCTTCGATTCGGCGTCCGGGAAATGGGGATGGGAGGAATCCTGAATGGGATTGCTGCCAGTGGACTCCGCGCGTTCGGTGGAACGTTCATGGTCTTCAGCGACTATATGCGCGGTGCCGTGCGGTTGGCTGCCATCATGGAACTGCCTGTGACGTACGTGTTCACCCACGACTCGATCGCGGTGGGCGAGGATGGGCCGACTCACGAACCTGTTGAGCAGGTCATGTCATTGCGTTTGATTCCCCATATGCGAGTGATCCGTCCAGCCGATGCAAACGAGACCGCAGTCGCCTGGAAGCTGGCAATTGAGAGCACCAAGCACCCCACTGCCCTCGCCCTGACCCGGCAGGCGGTCCCGACCTTTGATCGCACGAAATACTCCAGTGCTGAGGGGGTCCGCAAAGGTGCATATGTGTTCAGCGAGAGCCAAGGCACGCCCGCCGCGATCTTGATTGGCACCGGCAGCGAATTGCAACTAGCCGTTGGTGCCCAGGAGAAGCTAGCCATTGAAGGCATCCACGCTCGTGTGGTCAGTATGCCCTGCTGGGAACTGTTCGACGAGCAAAGTAGCGAGTACAAGGAGAGCGTCTTTCCCACCGCTGTGCGCGCCCGAGTTGCCGTGGAGGCTGGAACTCCGATTGGCTGGGAGCGCTATGTAGGTCTGGAAGGAAGGGTCGTTGGACAGAAACAGTTTGGCGCCTCTGGCCCATTGAAAGATGTCTTCAAGAAGTTCGACTTTACCGTGGAAAACGTCGTGAAGCACGTCAAGGAATCCATTGCGGCGGTATCTGCGCTAGAGTCAAAGCGAACTTAGGGGGAAGCGGATGAAAGTCGCAGTTGCTGCAGATCATGCAGGCTCTCTGTTACTGGCTCCAGTGCTAGAGGAAGTGCGCGGACTTGGGCATGAGGCTTTGGACCTTGGAACGCATGACCCGGTAACACCGGACGATTATCCTGATCGCGCTGCCGATCTCGCGGCAGCTCTGACGGAAGGACGGGCCGAGCGCGGAGTACTGGTTTGCGGTAGCGGCGTAGGCGCATCGGTGGCGGCTAACAAAGTGCGCGGAATTCGTGCCGCGCTTTGCCACGATACGTATTCCGCGCACCAAGGAGTAGAGCACGACAACATGAACGTGCTCTGCCTGGGGGCTCGAGTGATTGGCGAAGCGCTGGCGCTGGAACTGGTGCGGGCGTTTCTCGCCGCGGGTTTTAGCAGCGAGGAAAGGCATCGGCGGCGGGTTGGGAAAATCGCTGCCATGGAATCAAATTTCTGTGACCGCGAATTGAAATTGAAATAACGAAGGAGATCGATGATGGCCAGTAATCCTTTAGCGCAACTGAGCAAGTTAGGGCAAAGCCCGTGGTACGACCAAATGACGCGTTCACTGATTTCCCAGGGCACGCTGAAAAAAATGATTGAAGAGGATGGGCTCCGGGGGCTGACCTCAAATCCGACAATCTTCGAGAAAGCAATCTCCGGCAGTAAAGATTACGAAGACGCGCTGCGCATGCTGGCCGCCAAGGGTGCCGAACTCGCTGAGATTTATGACGCACTCGTCGTAGAGGACATTGCGAGCGCAGCCGACGTCTTTCGGCCCGTCTATGAGAGCACGCACGGCGAAGATGGGTTTGTCAGTATCGAGGTCTCTCCGCTGCTGGCCCTCGACACGGCTGGTACCGTGAAGGAAGCCAAGCGGTTGCATGCAAAGCTGGCGCGGCCCAACGTGATGATAAAAGTTCCCGGGACGCCAGAGGGTCTGCCTGCCTTCGAAGAATTGATCTCGGAAGGTATCAGCGTGAACGTGACGCTGATTTTTTCGGTGGACGTCTACGCCAAGGTAGTCGAGGCATACTTGAAAGGCTTGGAGAAGCGCCTTGCAAAGGGCGGTGCAGTGGATCGCGTTGCATCGGTCGCCAGTTTCTTCGTAAGCCGCATCGACACGGCGGTGGACAAAAAACTGGAAGAGATCGCGAAGGCTGGACGTCCGGAAGCGGTGGAACTGGAAGGTAAGGCGGCAATTGCAAATGCAAAGCTGGCTTACGAGAAATTTCAGAAATTGTTTAGCGGCGCACGTTGGGAGAAACTGGCAGACGCCGGGGCTCACGTCCAGCGTCCTCTTTGGGCCTCGACCGGCACGAAGAATCCAAAATACTCCGATGTGTTGTACATCGACACGCTGATTGGACCGCACACCGTGAACACAATGCCTCCGGCTACTTATGACGCTTTCCGCGACCACGGTAAGCCGGTCGTGACGATCACTGATGACCTCAAGGGAGCACACCAGGTCTTCGACAGACTGAAGGAGATCGGAGTCGATCTCACGGCTGTAACCGACGAATTGACGGTGGCTGGCGTAAAGAGTTTCTCCGAGTCTTACAACAATCTGGTGGCGGTAATTGAACGTCGCCGCCACGAGGTTGCACACGCCTAGGCAAAACCAAATACCAAATTGGAGGCTCCGGGAAGCCACACTGAATTGTTGGTGCCTCGGGCCTCCATGCAGCATCTAAAAAGCAGACTCTCTGCCTGCATCGTGCCATCGGTTTTTCCTGGCGAATCGTGCAGAAACCCTTTTCACAGGACAGACCTCAGACATGAGCACAGTAGTTTCCGCGACCCCGACCGCGCATTTCGAGGTGCAGCCCCTTCCAAAGGCTGATCCTTGCCTACTGATCATCTTTGGCGGTTCAGGCGATCTGGCGCGCCGCAAACTCATGCCCGCGGTCTTTGACCTAAACTCGGTAGGCTGCACTGAGCGCGGTTTCGACATTGTGGCCGTGGGACTGCCCGCAATGAGCGATGACGAGTTCCGCGCCGCTATGCGCCAGTCGGTCGAGATGTCCAATGCCTCACGAACCTTCAGCGACGAAAATTGGCAAAAGTTCGCCACCAAGCTGAGCTATCTTTCCGGCGACCTCGACTCGTCGGAAACCTATGCGGAACTCGCTAAGCGTCTGGAAGCAATGCGTGCCGCCGGTTGCAGCGGTAATCATCTTTTCTATCTTTCCGTTCCCGCCTCAATGGCCCCCAAGGTAATCGCCGGATTGGGCGAAGCAGGGCTGAACAACAATGAAAACGGATGGTCACGCATCGTAGTCGAAAAGCCATTTGGCCGCGATCTGGAGACTGCCCGGGCCCTGAACAAAAAGCTGCTGAGTGTGTTTGAAGAGAGTTCGGTATACCGCATCGACCATTATCTCGGCAAGGAGACGGTGCAGAACATCCTGATGTTCCGCTTCGGAAATTCGCTGTTTGAACCTCTCTGGAATCGAAATTTCATCGATTACGTTGAGATTACTGCTGCCGAGCCTCTGGGCGTGGAAAACCGGACCAAGTTTTACGAGGAAACTGGCGCGCTGCGCGATATGGTCGCCAACCACCTGTTGCAACTGCTCTCACTCACCGCCATGGAACCGCCTTTCAGCCTGGATGCCGACGCGGTTCGCGAACAGAAGGTGCAGGTCTTGAAGGCAATCCGCGCCATGACCCTCGAAGAGGTTGCTCGCCGCACAGTCCGAGGACAGTATGGCCCCGGAGTTCTGGAGGGAAATCTGGTGCGCGGCTACCGCCAAGAACCTGGGGTAGCTGAGGATTCGCAAACCGAGACATTTGTAGCCTTGGAATTGCGCGTGGACAACTGGCGCTGGTCTGGCGTGCCTTTTTACATTCGAACGGGAAAGCGGTTAGCGGTGCATACCACGGAAATCCGTGTCCATTTCAAGCCTACGCCGGAAGCTCTCTTTGGTAGTCCTCAAAACCACCAGCCCGAACCCAACGTGATTAGTATTCGGATTCAGCCTGACGAGGGCATCGCGATTGCTTTTGGCGCTAAGCGTCCCGGTATCGGAATGAACGGTATCACTGTCAAAGCTGATTTCAGCTACCGCAACGCCTTCGGAATGAATACCCCGGTGGCGTATGAGACGCTGCTGCTGGATGTGATGATAGGCGACGCAACCCTGTTCACCCGTGGGGATGAGGTAGAAGCCGAGTGGCGCATTGTCACCCCGATCGAACAGGCATGGACGCAACTTCCCAAGCCTCAATTTCCAAACTACGCTGCCGGAGGCGAAGGACCGGAAATCGCGAACGCCCTGATGTGGGGTGATCGGCGCTGGAACAGGCTACGCGCGGTGCAGGGTTAGCGGCCCTTGTTCATGGTTTTGAGGGGCATTCTGCACGACAACGGCATTGAATACGGGTTTTGAGGGGGTCATTCTGAACGCAGTGAAGAACCCGAGCGACGCTCAAGTATTTATAAAGGCCCATTATTCCCCTTAATGTTTCCTCTGTTGCGTTCACCTCGGCAACCCCGACTCCGCTCCTCCCGTGACGCTGGCCAATGAAGAAATTTCCCGTTGGCACGCAACCAGCAATCCATCAGCGGCAACTACTCGAGATTGAACGTCAGGAAGGTTTGAATTTGATTTGGGCACTGTTCGTGGTTCTCTTAACTGGTTGGTCTGCGGGTGTAGCCACCGGAGATCTCTTTGGAGGTGGCCTGCACCTGCTACTGCTGGGAGCGGTCGCCTTGCTGTTTCTGGAGACCCTAAGCCGTCGCAATCGAGTTCAAAAGTGAGTTTGTCCCGCACGACGCCGCGAATCCTGGCGTGCCTGCTCACGTGTCTTTTACTTGTTCTGCCGGCAAATTCCTACTCCGTGTTGACCCACGAAGAACTCGTCGATCTGGTATGGGACGACAGCATTCGCCCGCTGCTCATGAGCCGTTACCCAAACACGACTCCAGAGGAACTACGCCAGGCTCACGCCTATGCTTATGGCGGTTCGGTTATTCAGGACTTGGGCTACTATCCCTTTGGAAATCATTTATTCAGTGACCTGACTCACTATGTGCGCACCGGAGACCTCGAAAAGAATCTTTTCCTCGAATCGACAAATGTAAATGAACTGGCATTTGCTGCAGGATCGCTGGCGCACTACGTTTCTGACATTCATGGTCACCCGTTCATCAACCGGGCCGTGCCGATCGAATTCCCCAAGCTCCGCGAAAAATTTGGCTCTGTAGTGACCTATGACGAAGCGCGTGTCGAACACCTGCGCACCGAATTTGGCTTTGATGTTTTGCAGGTGGCGCGCCATCGCTATCCACCCCAGAGCTTCCACGACTTCATAGACTTTCAGGTCGCGAAGGAACAACTGGAGCGAGCGTTTCTGCGAACGTACGGAATCCCTCTGAACTCCGTGATCACCCATGAAAACCTCGCAATCGGAACTTATCGGCGCGCCGTAAGCAAGGTCATTCCCGAGATGACGAAAGTGGCGCTGGCGAGCCGTGGTAAAGAGATGGCGAGGGAGATTCCCAATTTCAACCGCAAGCTCTTCCTCTATCACCTCTCGCGCGCAGATTACGAAAAAAAGTGGGGCCGCGATTATTCCAGACCAGGCCCTGGTGCGCGCATCATGGCGTTTCTGCTGCGCCTTGTCCCCAAGATCGGTCCTTTCCGTGGACTCTCGTACAGAGATCCGACGCCACAAACCGAAGATCTCTACATGCGGAGCGTCAACCAGACAGTTTCGGCCTTGCGAGCGGAGTTGAAGCAGGAAAAGCAAACGCGCGACAATTTTGCAGCCGTCGATCTCGACACCGGCGCTCCGACCCGCGCAGGGGAATACGCGCTGGCCGACGAAACCTTTCGCGAATTGGTGCGGCGACTACAAAAGGATAAGTTCGCCCACACAAACGCCGAGCTACGAGCAACTTTGGTCAACTATTTCGCGGATTTCAAGCCCATATTACGAAATTCGAAGGATGCCAGGAGATGGTCCGAGGATGAAAGTGCGCTGGATCAGTTGAAGGCAATGCCATTTCCACAAGCGCCGAGCGATGACCACAGTCGTCCGATTGACAGTGCGCCAAAGGCTCAATAGAATCAGTGTTGTCGGCCGCATCTTGGTCGCATGATGTCTGCCCGCCTGCATCAGCAGGCCCTCCCGGCAGACTTCCCGTGGCGGCGTAGCTCAGCCGGTTAGAGCGACGGTCTCATAATCCGTAGGTCCGTGGTTCGAGTCCACGCGCCGCCACCAAATTAACTCATAGAAAACAAAGTGCTTCGATATTTACGGCAACCGGGTGTTTGCCGCTTTGGTTGCCACTTAGTTGTCACTTTCGCAGGATTTGGCTTCGTCAGCTGCGTCTGTTGCCGTTTCATTCCCGATTACAAGGCTTTCCAGCTTCGCCATCGCAGCGCGGGCATCATCTGCGGCACTCTTGATGTAATACGTGTTCGTAGTGGAGACATTGGCATGGCGAAGTATTGCCTGGATCGTTTTTTCCGGTACTCCTAGCCGGTAGAGGTTTGTACCCAAGCCCCGCCGGGCAGCGTGCCAGCCGTGCCATTCAGGACGGCTTTCATCACGAACAAACTCGTGCTCGGGCTCATCATTTTCCCCATCCGGCTCGCCGCATTCAATCTTCGACTTCCCACAGACTGCGCAACGGTTTAGCTCTGGCAGAATCATGCGGTTGAGTACGTTCCCCAGGTCCATCGGGAGGCCATTCAGGTTAGGAAACATCGGTCCCGACGTTGGATTACCGCAGCGGATACGGTGAAACTCCAGGCGTCGTGCAAGTGGGGTGATCACCGGGATGGCGCCCCGGCTCTTACGCGTCTTTGGGGCAGTAACGTGGCCCTTCCAGATGGACCTCGTGATCTGGATTTCGCCATTCTTGTAGTTCTCCCACATCAATCCTCGAATCTCGCCGCGACGGGCACCGGTGAAAGCAGCAACCGCGAAGATCGTTGCCGCCGGCTCCTGCAGCAATGAAAGAATTTGAGCGATTTCCTCAAGACTGTAAGCATAGGTTTCCTCAGAGGGCCGAGCCGGGGGAACGGCGGTGTTGCGTGCTGGATTTTCCCCGTCGAAATACCCCTGTTGCTTGGCATGGGAGAAGATTCCGCTAATCTGGCTCTTGATGTGTCGAAGTGAATTGCTGCCCAGCAGTCCGGCCTGGGCGATGTCGTCGAGAATTTGCTGAATGTCGCATGTGCGAATTTCCCGCATCCACAGTCCAGCGCTTCGTGCCTTCAAATGGAGCTTCCAGATGTCGCGATATCCCCTGACGGTCGACGGCCGTTTCTGTTGCTCCATCCGTGGCAGGTAGATGCGTTCCACAAAGTCCCTAAGCGAGACTGCGGTCTCAGGGGCGTATCGCTCCTGGTTTATTTGCTCGAGAATCGGGGCAGCGAGCTCGCGCGCCTTTGCCTTCGTGATGGTCGTTTTGGTCCCTTTGACGTCATCTACATGAACGATGGCTGTGAGCGGTTTTGCGACTCTGACCCGCCTTGCCTCTCCATCGATGACGCGGGTAACGAAGTAGCGGAGATACCACTTTCCCTTCGCCTTGAATATGTAACCGTCTTGTTTGCGTGCGCGTTGCATCGTGCATCCTCTCTGATTTGCACAAAAGGTCCTCAGGTGGCTGGTTAGCCAAACTGAGGAAAAAATAAATTGGGCGCGACTTGGCGGGACAGACTGGGACGGGAAGTGATGTGTCCTAAGCGGGCATCCGAGCCTGCGGAACGCCCAGCTCAGGTTCAGCAGCGTCTGCGGTCGTACCAGGCGACCAGCTTCGGAGAGCCCCATTCAAAACGCACATAGCGGCCAAACCGCACGCAAGGGAGTGGATCGCCTGAGCGCGTCCGTGTCTGCTCGCGTATCCACGATTCCGGCAGTCGCCAGCGCTTTGCAAGCTCTGCAGTATCAATCACTTCGTTTCCATTGGTCGTCTGCTGCTGCGTGCTGATCGCCACTTTCCCGGTCGGAAGTTGTAACATAGCGACAACGCTCCTATATCTATCAGTAACTAAATCACTTACAAGTGACCAACCCTAGTTTTGAACAGTTACAGTTACGACAATCGCAGCCGGGTTCATTACCTTGCCCGATCCCGCCGGAGTCACCGTTACCAAGTACGTCTGTGGCGATGGAGTCGAACTGCTGCCGCTCCCGCTGCAGGCTACAAGTAAGCCCGCCGCCGAGATCGCCAGCGCCGTCAGTAGCACGGCCAGCGCCCGCTTTCTACGCCCCGTAAACGGAGCACCCAGTAGCACCGCGCAGAACATCACCGCCCCGCCGCTCTTCCATGGAAGGCGCGGTGAGCGGTTGGCCGCAGTAGTCGTGGTTGTGATCGTCAGCTTTGAGTTTCCCGTCGTCCTGGAGGCGAAGCTGACTGAAGGCGCGCTCGCCGAGACCGCCGAGGGCGTGCCATTGATCGGGCTGATGCTGGTCGCAAACGAAACCGTCCCCGGGTAGTTGGTTGCTGTCAGGCTGAGGTTCAGCTGCACGTTGCTCCCTGCCTGGATCGTGATCGAATTCGAGGACGCGCTGAGTGTGTATGTTGGCGGAGCAAGTGCCGCGTACAGCGCGCCGCCGTTAATCGAGCCCAACCCCGTCACCAGGTCGTAGCCGGCCGTGGCCTCATAACCCACCAGTCCGCCCACGCAACCCTTCGATCCCGCGGTACAGGGCTGCGCGTTACTGCCTGTCGTGATGTCATGGAAGATGGCCGCATATCTCGTCGGGTCTGCCGCCAAGCTGTAGAGCGTTTGATTGAAGTTTCCCTGCTTGCCATACTTCTCCACCAGCAGGGTCACCATTCCGGCAAACGAGGGTGCAGAAGCCGACGTGCCGCCCACTGCCATCAGGCCGGAGTTCGAGTCGCGAAAGCCGTCGATGCAGCTTGGACCATCCGTCTGCGACGGGTCGGTGGCGGAGGCGAACTCTTGCGTGCACAACAGGTAGGCGTCGTGATCGGCGGATGCGGAGAAGGCAACATCGGGCACGAATCTCATAGGCACCCCGCTGAAGTTGCCCGGAGCCCACTGCCAGCTCGGCATGGCGTAGTACAGGCTCACCCCACCGCCACCGGTGGAGGTTAGCGTATTGGTCGGATCGAGCGATTGATCGTAGGCCGAATCGTTCCAACTCGTCTCAGGAATGTAATGCAGCGCCGAGCTAATGATGTCGGCTGTACCGCTGTAGCTCCAGTACTCATTCGCGCCAGGCTCGGGGCGGTCGGCGCTTCCGTCGGCGCTGAACGTCGTCCCGCCAACACCGGTCACGTATGGGCTGGAGGCCGGGTAGTCCGCAACCGCTCCTTGCGTGGCAATGCTACTTCCCTGGTCGCAACCGGCCGCTCCGGCATCGCCTGAGGAGTTCAACACCGTCTGTCCCTGCGCTACGGCTTCTTCCAGAAACCCATCGAACGCAGCTCTCATGCTCGCCGAGAATTGGGTCTCGCAACCCGCGTAGCTGATGCTGACGACGGGTACCACCGCGCCATCCACCTTGTAGGTCGTCACCAGGTAGACCGCGGCGCTGAACACGTCTTGCCCCGGATCGTTGGCCGCGGCATATACGAAGTCCACCGTAGCATTTGGGGCGATGCCGCCCGACCATTCCACATCCAGGTCGGCTTCGCCGACGTCGCCGACGCTCTCGCCCGCCACGTCGGTGCAATCCGCCGTGCTGATGCAGACCATGTTCAGCTTCGTCGCGCCTAGCCTGGCGGCCGCGCGGAAATCATCGATGTCCGCCTGTGGGAAGTAGGTTTGCCCCGCAATCCCAACGTGCATTCCGGTACCGGTGTAACCCGCGTTGTAGATCGATGCAACGTTGTAAATGGTCGCCCAGTCACCCGGCGTCAGGAAGTGATTTCCCGAAAACTGCGAGGTGAATTGGGGATCGAGACGCTTTACGACCGCCTGCGGCTTCGGCCGGAAGCCGCCGAGCCCACCAATCCCTGCCACCACGCTTGCCAGCCCTCGTGGAAGCGCGATCTCCGTCGCGTTGCTGAGGCGCGTGTCGCCGCCAATTCTGTATTGACGAATCTGCGTTCGAAAGGCCAACTCCGCCTGCGCCACTGTCCCGGAGAACGTAATCAGGTTCCGCGACGGCGCCACGTTCTTCACCGTGAAGCCTTGCATTTCCAGCCAACCCTTCACCTGGGTGAGGTCTGCCTCCGTCAGTCCAAAGCGTGCACCGAATTCCTCCTGTGTCAGCCACTGGTGATACTGAGCTGACTTTGGATTCTGCTGTGCCTCGACCAGAGCATCCAGTTCCGCCTTCTCTGCGACACTCGAAGCAATGCTCAGCGTCATCGTCTCCAGTCGCATGCTGGGACTCACCCCGCCCAAGTCACTCGCCTGCCGTACCAGAGGATGTACAGTTCCCGAGAGTGTCACCACCGGCCCTGAGTTCAGCTCCCGCGCGATACGATTGGGGCGCTGTGTGGTCTGGGAAGCCAATGGCGCTGTCATCGCCAGAAACACGGCCGACGCGGCTATCCACCACTTCCAGCTGTTTACCGCAAGAAACTGGTCATTGAGCTGCTCGTCTCTTTCAATTGCCTGATTCAGAGAGCACCTCCGGAGCGAACGCCTCGCCATTTCCTCGTGTGCGCCGACGTGTAGACGACAATGACAACTCTGGTGCAAATGCGCGACGTGCATCCCCGTTCCTCCCACGCGCCTGTTTGTTCGTGATGAAAAGCTGAACGGTGGTCTCGAACTCCTCAATCGCTTCACGAAATGCGAGATAGGCCCGATAAGCATGGAAGAGCGCGTAACACTCTTCACATCCACCCTTGATGCCCCCTTGATCGTCTTTCACGGGGTTGTAAGCGGGATGCCGGGAACATCGACCCTTGAGGCGATACACAACCCGAAACGCCATTTTGAACATGTAGCTCCTCTCGATTGCCATAATACAATATCATAAATAGTATTGATATTACTGTTATGTTTCTTGGTTCATTTGGAAAGGGCTGCAATTGGCGGGGCGTTGCCGTGCTGATTCGACGTGAATGTGGCGGTTGGCCACACGCCCGCGCAATTCGGAAATGTGCGGCGCTGGCGGCCGGCACCAACTAGTTCAGGCACCTTTCAGCAGGAAAGTTCTACAATCGTCTGCTAAGGCCAACGTTAATTTGCTTGAGATGCAAGCAACATACTGTAGGCCTTCGTGAGCCGACCGGGCAGCGCGTGGCGGCAATCACCGCCCCATTTCGAATCTCGAGGTTCACCGTATGATGGCCCCGAAGAAGGAGAAGCCTTGAATCTAGATTGGCAGACTATTCGACCGTTGAGTGGATCGAGATCCTCCGGTTTTGAAGAGCTGTGTAGTCAACTGGCACGGGTGGAGCCTCCGACAGTTGGAGAGTTCATTCGGAAAGGCCGACCCGATGCGGGAGTCGAATGCTATCGAGTCTACTCAGACGGAACAGAATGGGCGTGGCAAGCTAAGTATTTCTTGGCGCTCGGATCAACCCAATGGTCAGAAATAGACTCCTCCGTCAAGACTGCGATAAAGAAGCATCCCCGTCTGAGCCGCTATTTTGTGTGTATTCCCTTCGACTTGCCGGATGCGCGCTTAGACGGTAAACAGTCCGCCCGCGAGACCTGGAACAAGCGCGTATCGAAGTGGTCCGAATGGGCCAGACAAGAAGGAATGGACGTGGAGTTCGTTTGGTGGGGAAGCCACGAACTTCTACATCGCCTTCAAAAAACAAACAATGCGGGTTTAACAAAGTTCTGGTTCGACGCGACCGTCTTCGATGAAACATGGTTTCAGCGACAGTTGGAGGATGCAATCGCGGTCGCAGGACCCAGATATTCGCGGGAACTGTCAATCGCATTGCCGATCGCGACCGAATTCGAAGCCTTCGGGCGATCTGACCGTTGGCTCAAGCAAGTCAAGAATCTCGCCAAGGAGGTCCGCCGAGCCGACCGCTTGCTAGGCTATCGCTCGACTCAAGATGACAAATCGCCAGGGACTCTCGCCGAGCTTCAAAAGCTAAATCGAAGAACAATCGACGCTCTTGTCAAGGCTACAGTCGAACCTATAGGCGACGTTGACATAAGGGCAATCACGGACTGCCTCGCCGCCTCAGACCGGGAAGCAGAAACGACAGCCGCTCGGCTGAGCCTAGAAGCACAGAACTTCGAAAAGTCTGGTGCCGGGTCCGGAACAACTGAGAAAGGCATGTATAAGCCAAATCCATATCGCGAAGCCTGGACGCACGTCCGCGACTTGAGAGCAACCGTGCACGATGTCCGGCGTTTTCTTTCGCACTCGTCTTCGGTGGCTAGCAGCACTCTCCTCGTGGTCCAAGGTGAAGCTGGAACGGGGAAGACGCATCTTCTCTGCGATGTAGCAGTGGATCGACTTAAGCATGGTCTTCCTACTGTGCTTGTTATGGGGCAGAGCCTCGTTCGTTCCGGATCACCCTGGGCTCAACTGCTGGAGCAACTAGATGTGAGCAATCTGTCTGCCGAGGAGTTTGTAGGTTGCATGGAAGCAGCCGCCCAGGCAAGCGGAAGTCGTGCCCTCCTGATGATCGATGCGATCAACGAAGGGGCTGGCAGGGACATCTGGCCTACGCACATTTCATCGTTCCTTTCAAAGATCACTCGATCCCCATGGGTATCTGTCGTTATGAGCGTGCGAACTCGCTATGAGGAAACCGTGCTCCCGCCAGAGGTGTTGGCAGGAGCCGCGAGAATCACCCATTCCGGGTTCGCCGATCGCGAATACGATGCAATGCAAGTGTTCTTCAACTTCTACGGGATTGCACTCCCTTCGGCACCTCTATTCTCGCCAGAATTCCAGAACCCTCTTTTCTTGAAGACACTATGTGAGTCACTTCACCGACAGGGCATTCGGGAAATTCCACGCGGCCTTCAAGGAATTACAGCGGTTTTTGAACTGTATCTACATTCTGTAGATATGAAGTTGTCCCACGCCCTGAACTATGACCCGCAGGCTGAGCTTGTGCAAAGAGCCCTTCGCGCTTTCGTACAGCACTTCCCGTCACACACGGAGAGATGGCTAAAGCGCGCGGACGCGCAAGGCCTAATCAATTCGTTTCTACCCGGAAGAAACTTCGCCGAATCCCTATATCGCTCCCTGGTTGACGAAGGAGCTCTAATCGAGGATATCCGCCAAGCCAAAGACGGCCAGCGCATGGAGAACGTTTTCGTCTCATATGAGCGCTTTGCGGACCACCTTGTTGCAGAGTCGCTGTTGACGGCAAGGGTACGCGGCAGGAGGCGTCCACTTTCAGCTCTGGACAAAGATAGAGGGTTTGTCCCGAGTGGACTGTTAAAGGCCTTGTGCATTCAGGTTCCAGAGCGTTTCGGCACCGAACTGATGGACTACCACACTAGCAGCCGGGGCTATTGGGGAATCGACGACGCGTTTCGCGAGAGCCTTACTTGGCGCTCGCCTAAAGCGTTCAGTGACGCGACGAAGCAGTGGCTGAATGTATTCAGCAGCGAAAGTGAACAGGACTTCTCCGATACCACCGGAGTGTTGCTCTCTGTCAGCACAGTCGTGGGGCATCCGCTGAATGCTGACTATCTGCACGGGCGGCTTATCGGAATGTCGATGCCCGAGCGCGATGCCTCTTGGGGCATTGCGATTCATCATCTGTACGACGGCCAGAGTGCAGTGCACCGGTTGATTGAGTGGTCTCTCGCCCTGGAGAAAGACGCCCCCGTTGATGTGGATACCGTTGATCTCGCGGCTACCGCGTTGGCCTGGTTCCTTGCGAGCTCCCATCGCTATCTTCGGGATCGAGCAACCAAGGCCTTGGTCTGTCTGCTAACAGGAAGAATCAATGCGGTCATCAGACTTCTCAAGAAGTTCCACGCTGTTGATGACCCGTATGTCCGGGAGCGCATATATGCCGTCGCTTATGGCGTAGCAATGAGAGAGAACACCGCGTCAGAGTTAAAGCTACTCGCGGAGCATGTCTATGCTTGTTTCTTCTCCTCTCGACGTATTGAGCCACATCTCTTGCTCCGCGATTATGCGCGGGGAGTGCTGGAGCGAGCGCACTATTTGTGCCAGCTTCCCCCGGAATTCATGCAGGCAGCTCGGCCTCCGTATCGCAGCAAGTGGCCGCGCATTCCTTCTCAAAAAGCCTTAGCGCCATTCATGCCGAATTATTCCAACACAGAGAAGGATCCGTATCTCTGGGCTCGTAATCGGATTTTCAACAGCGTTATGGATGACGACTTTGGACGTTACGTGATTGGCACAAATTCATGGTCGACTGATTGGCTTGCGCTTCGTTTGAGCGCCCCTCGGTGGGAATCTAAGGGGGCGAGACTCGCTCAATTCCGCCAGGCGCTGCCCGCTAAAGTGCAGCGCATCTGGCAAGCTTACGAGAACGCAGAGGCCGAGTTGTCCAAACGGACTTTTCCTTTGCTCGTTGCACGATTGGTGCCTAAGAAAGATAAACAAACCATTTCTGCATCAGAGAAAAGGCTCCTCGCGGCGGCGAAGAAGAGGGTCGAGGCGGCCCGCTCAAAGCTGCTGGCGGCCCTCCCGGCAAAAGGACGGCGCGCGCTCCAGGCAATCTGGGTGAGTCGGGAGGATCATCCTCCCAAGTTTGATCTCCGGCTTATACAGCGCTACGTGGTGAAGAGAGTGTTTGATTTGGGATGGACTACTGAGAGATTCGGACGTTTTGACACCTATTCAGCGGGGTATCACGGTCGCGATGCCTCGAAAGCAGAGCGCTTCGGAAAGAAATATCAGTGGATTGCGTACCACGAAATATCCGCCTATGTGGCGGACAATTTTCAGTTCCTTGAGTCTCTTGGTGGAGAGGAATCTTGTTCTTCATACAAGGGGCCGTGGCAGGATTTCTTTCGCGATATCGATCCTTCTTCAACAATG
>Ga0316232_1000212_pt1 | contig 99706 bp, 88 predicted proteins | sample TBHtaG_FD_206006 | JGI IMG/M metagenome (GOLD analysis project Ga0316232, IMG submission 206006) | Freshwater microbial communities from Trout Bog Lake, Wisconsin, USA - TBH18025_13 | ecosystem: Environmental > Aquatic > Freshwater > Lake > Hypolimnion/Profundal zone | place: USA: Wisconsin...
GCGGAGACCACCTGGTTATTTAACTCCACCCCTCCCTTATTAGCGGAGACCACCCGGCTATTAAACTCCACCCCTCCCTTATTAGCGGAGACCACCCGGCTATTTAACTCCACCCCTCCCTTATTAGCGGAGACCACCCGGCTATTAAACTCTACCCCATCCTTATTAGCGGAGACCACCCGGCTATTAAACTCTACCCCTTCCTTAATAGCGGAGACCACCTGGTTATTAAACCTCTCATCTCCTAAATAGCGGGGACCGACTTGCTCGCTGGTTTCCAATCTCCGGCACCCGTAACGAGTCAAGTATCATCTGAACCACGTCCATGCTTTTCGGCGGATGGCAGTTCTGAACTGTTGGCGCATAGGGGAGTGTGGCGGAACCGGCGGTAGATTCGCTAGGGGATTTATTGGCGCTCTATTGACAGAGCTGCATAAGGTGAAACAATAGTAGCGCCAGAATTTTAACACACCATCATGAGGAGAGAAAAAGATGACAGTATCACTCGAACCGGTGACCAAAGTGAGCAATGAATTGAAAGACCTGCTGAACCAGGCCATTGCCAGGGAGATTCAGGTCAGCGTCCAGTACATGTGGCAGCACGTCCAGATGAGAGGCGCCCTGGGCATGGCTGTGCGCGACAAGTTTAAGGAAACCGCCATAGTCGAGATGAAGCACGCTGAAATGATCGCCGAAAGGTTGTGGTATCTGGGCGGCACCCCGACCACGAAGCCCGCGCCCATCGAGGTGGGCTTGAGCCTTCGGGACTTTCTGGAACTGGACACCAAGGCGGAGGTGGAAGCCATCGAGATGTACAAGACCATTATAGAGCTGGCCCAGAAGGAGGGGGATCCCACCACCGCGCATATCTTCAGGGAGATCCTGACGGAGGAGGAAGACCATCACGACCTCTTTACCACTATGCTGGAAGAGGCGTAAGGACGCTGATGATAGAGCGATACACAATAAGGCACTCGGCTCGTTAAGCCGGGTGCCTTATTGTTTGATGAAACTCCGCGCCTCGGCCTCGGACCGGACCTGGGCGACCTTCGCAATGAAGCGCGACTTCTTGATGACGATCTCTGCCTGGCCGTGGCTGCTGTACGGTCACGTATGCCATGGGGGCCTCCGTTTGGGAAAGTGACCATACTTATGCCACAGTTTGCCCAGAGTTGCACGGAACCTGGTGGCCTGTTTTAGCAGCGCCTCTGCGCGGCACGCCCGCGGATGGCGAAGGAAAGCCTGGCCAGGCGGCGGTGCGGGTAGTTTGGGTCGATGACGGGGATGCCTGCGCTGCAGCTGACCATACCAGCGGCCTGGGCCTCGTCGAAGCAATCGTGGGAAGCGTTCCTGAGGGTGTCGAAAAAGAAGACGCCGGAAATCATGGCGTTGTAGCAGGAAACCCCCAGCACCTCATGGGGCTTCAGCCCGCAGATGAGGCCGCCGCATGCCACCAGGGCGACAAAGGGCGCACTCACCAGGGTCGTATAAAGGATGATGGTGGCCCGTGCCCGGATCGCTTCCTTGGTGAGTCGTACTCCTTCCCATGGGTCATCCTCGTCATATCCATAATAGTCGGGTTCACGCACGGCTCCTCCCCACGTCCCAGGATGCTGGCTGCTCGGTTGGTTCGTTAACGCTATTGTACCGAATTTTCAGCAAGGCCGGGAACATCCCTTCTGGAGGCCTGGGTCCGATGTGGGACCCAGCAAAATAGGCACCCGGTCGGGTTCGGGGTGCCTGCCAGCTTTCAGGCGGTAGAGGGATGCCATTCGGTGTCCCCCCATTCATCCGGCCGGTACACGAAGTTGTCGTGCTCGTTGAACCATACCATCAGTTTCAGCATTTTTTTGCGTTTCTCCCGGGGGCGGAAAAACTCCCGCCACTCCAGCTCGGTCTGAATCTCCTGGGTGATTTCCCGCAGCAACACCCTTCCTTCTTTCCTGTTGAAGTCAAAGCAGTACCACTTGCCGTCGTGCTGAGACGGAATCACCCTGGCCACCCGGATCTTGCTGGAGAATTTGTTGTTGCGGAGATTGTAAAAAGACTGCATGCCATCTCCCAGTACAATCAGCGCGATATCGGTCTGGAACGAGATGCCGTGGACCCGTCCAGGCTCGTACATCCCAAAGATAAGCGCGTTATTGTAGCTCCGGGTCAACTCCAGTCTGCTGTTCCTTCGGGTCAGCATATAGCCTTCTTCCACGCTATAGATGTCGCCGTTGCTCCCGTCGATTTTATAGATATTCGGCGTCATGCTGAGGCGTGCCTTCGTCGTGAGGTTCCGGTTCACCTGCCTCATTTCCCCCTCGCATCCGACGATGAAGCGATCCGGTGCACTCCCCCAGCGCCACATCTGCAACTCGGTGTGGTTCCCGATCTGCAGTGTCTCGACGGTGGCCTTGGGAGCCAGCCGTTTCCTCACCAGCTTTGCCGGGCAGCTCCCCTGGTCATGCGCGAGCACCAGGTAGTAGTCGGTTTCCCTTTCGCTCGATAACCCGATGCTTTGCAGGGAATATCCCTCCTCGACTTCGAACCATTCCCTCATGTTGAAGCTCGCGGTGAAAGCGGCCCGCTCCAGCGACAGTTCCGCGCGCCACAGCTGGTCCCCCATGACATCCTCTTCCTTTTTTCCCACGAAAAGTAACGAGCCCTTCTGTCCGGAATCCTGGAAGGTGGTTCTGGCGAAAACCTCCGAGGTCACCCGGCATGCGCCTTTGGCTTCCAAGTCGATCATCACATAGCTCTCGGGGCCGTCCTCCAGGAAGATCCTCTTCCCGGCGAGGAAACAAATCTTCAGAGGCGGCGGCGTGGTCAGATCGATGGGGAGATCGTCGGAAAACTCCAGCGCCAAAGGTTCCCAATCGATCCGGAAGGTTTCGGCAAACTCCGCATCCACGGCCTCCCTGGCGGCGCTGTCGATGATCTCCTGGCGCAGGTAGGCGGCCTTCTCGCGGTGGCCGATCTGCAACGACTCACGGTACTCTTCCAGCAGGCGACGGGGGTCGTGCTCCGGAATCAGCCGGGCCAGCTGCCCCTCCATGGTGCGCACCAGGTCGCGGCACTCCGCCTCGGGAAGCACCGGCATCCTCTTCCTGACGCTGCCGTAGAGCCGTCGCACCTCGCCCACCGGGGTCTCCGGAGCCTCGCTTTGCGCGAGCAGGGCGGCGATCTCCGCTCTTGCCTTACCCTGCTCGCGCTGCAGCAGCACGAGGTAGTCCTCCCGGAACTCGGGGCTGGCATTGAACCAGGGCTTAAGCTCCTCGAAGGTCTCGAAGCAGCCTGCGGCGCCGCCCTCCCCGAGAGCGATCTTGGCCTTGACGTAACGCAGCCAGAGGTCCCTGGCGCCGCGGCCGCTGGCGCTTCGGAGCTGCTTGTTGTCGTGGAGTACCGCAAAGTAGGGGCAAAGGGCGAGTACCTCCCGGGCTTTTTCGCCAAATTCGGGCTGCCTCATCAGGAAGCTCACGCCATCGAAGCACTCCGCCCAGCACTCCTGCCGGACCAGGCTGCGCAGCCTCTCCAGTCGCTCGTCGAAGAGCCTGCGTCTCCTGCGCTGTTTTTCTTTCCCAAGCAGCTCCTTGATGGTGTCCCTTTGCTCCGGGTCCCGCTCCAGCAGAGCCGCCAGGAGCGGGATGCGACGCTCCCCGCTCGGCTCGCCTTCCAGCCTGGCCCAGAGCTCGGCCCGTTGCGCCTGGGCGTTGATCGCCTCGAGGGCCGAGATGACGGCGCGCGCCCCCTGGCAATTAGGGTAGAGATCCAGGGCCGCGCGGGCCAGCTGGCGTGCCTGCTCCAGGGCAGCCGATTGCAGGGCGTCCCGGGCCCTTTGCACCAGGGGCTCGGCCAGTGCCGACATGGCCGCCTCGATCTCCTTGTGCAGGCCGTCCAGGCCGGTCAAGAAGCCTCCCTTGCCCCTGGCCATGCTCGCCAGTTCCCAGGCGGCAGGCAGGTTGGCGTCCTTGAAGGCGATGTCCGCGTAGGCGAAGAGGGATTCGAGGCCAAGTTCGGCAGGGTAAAGCTCGTCAAGGATGGCGCGAGCTTCCGGGAGGGAGCCGTTACGGTGGTATGCCACGGCCAGCAGCTCCCGGATCTCCCTGTCCTTGAGAATGGTCTTGCTTTGGCTCAGCAGGGTGTCGATGCAACGCCCGTAGGCGCCGATCTCGTGCATCAGGATGGCGGCTCCGCGCAGGATGACCGGCAGGTCTTCGCTGCCGCCGGCCCGGAGCCCGGCCAGCACCTCCTCCGCCGCGCTGTAATCGTACTTTTCCAACAGGAACTGGGCCTTCTTGAGGGCTTTCTTGGGCGAAAGGGCCGTCCCCGCGGTCCGGTGCCCTGCTTCCCGGGGTCCCTTTTCCCGGTTACGCTTGGGTTCCTCCCTTCCCGGGAGCAGCGGCGCCGCCGTCTCCACCCGTGCGATCGCCTGGCTGGAAAGGGCGGCCAGGTCGGCGTGGCAGGCATCGATCGATGGCAGCACGCGGTGCTTGATCAGGATGATGTTGGGACTTACGGGATGGGGGACCAGCTGAAAGGCGTCGCCGTAGTGCTCCAGCAGGAGGCTCTGGAGCCGGCTCTTGAGCTGGTAGCCGCGCTCCCGGTCGGTTTCCGAGAGGGTGAGCTTGGTGGGATTGACCTTCTTGATCAGGGTGATGATGTCCAGCGAGGACGGCACCTGCGGCGAGCCGAGGAGGCTCTCCGAGGCACTGACGTAGTTTTCCCATTGCACGGTCCAGCCCCCCTCTCTGCGCCATGGCTGTTACGCCCAGGCATTAAGGGGAAAAATTACCAAGTTTTAATCATAAGTCAAGCCTGGCGGGTCGGAAAGCTCCCCTCGGGCTTCCGCCGCAAAACCCTCAGTGGGAACGGAGAAGGCCCCCCCAATCTGCTGATTGAGGGGGCCTTTTTTATCCCGGGGTGCCCGGAGTCGCAGCTTTGGGTCGGGAAGCTAGGGAAGTTCGCTGTCTCCCATCAGGAAGCGGTCGCACTCCCGGGCCGCGCCGCGCCCTTCGTTGAAGGCCCAGACCACCAGGCTCTGGCCGCGGCGGCAGTCGCCGGCTGCGAACACGCCGGGAACGTTGGTGGCGTAGCGCTCGTAGTCGGCCTTGATGTTGCTGCGGCCGTCGCGCTCAAGACCCAGCGCCTCCGGCAGCTCCGGCTCGGGGCCCAGAAAGCCCATGGCGAGGAGCACCAGGCTGGCCGGACGGACCTCTTCGGTCCCCGGCACAGGGGCGGGGACGAACTGCCCCTGGGCGTTCTTCTCCCATTTTACCTGGACCGTGTGCACCGCCTTGACCCTTCCCTCGGCATCCCCCTCGAACCTGGTTGCCGTGGTGAGGAAGACCCGCGGGTCGGCGCCGAACTTCGCGGCGGCTTCCTCCTGGCCGTAGTCGACCTTGTGGGTCTTGGGCCACTCGGGCCAGGGGTTGTCCTGAGCGCGATCGTCCGGAAAGCGGGGCATGATCTCCAGCTGCACCACGGAGTTGCAGCCGTGGCGCAGCGAGGTGCCGACGCAGTCGGTGCCGGTGTCGCCGCCGCCGATGATGATGACGTCCTTATCCTGGGCCGAGATGGACTCGCTCTCCGCTTCGAGGAGCGCCTTGGTGTTGGCCGTCAGGAAGTCCATGGCGAAGTGGATCCCCCGGAGCGCGCGCCCCTCGACGGGAAGGTCGCGGGGGAGCGTGGCGCCGGTGGCCATGACGACCGCGTCGAACTCGCCCTTGAGCTGCTCGACCGGGTAGTCGGCGCCGCCGATGTCCGTGTTGCAGACAAAGGAGATGTTCTCCTGCTCCATGAGCCGGATGCGGCGCAGCACCACGTCGCGCTTGTCCAGCTTCATGTTGGGGATGCCGTACATCAGGAGGCCGCCGGGAAGCGGAGCCCGCTCGAACACCGTCACCTGGTGCCCCGCCTTGTTGAGCTGGGCGGCCGCCGAGAGGCCGGCCGGGCCGGAGCCGACCACCGCCACCCGCTTGCCGGTGCGGACCTTGGGGAGGCTCGGGGTGATCCACCCCTCCTCCCAGGCGCGCTCGATGATGCTCACCTCGATGTTCTTGATGGTGACCGCCGGCTCGATGGCTCCCAGGGTGCAGGACCCCTCGCACGGGGCGGGGCAGACCCGCCCGGTGAATTCCGGGAAGTTGTTGGTCCGCGCGAGCCGCAGGTAAGCCTGCTTCCAAAGACCGCGGTAGACCAGATCGTTAAACTCGGGGATCAGGTTGTTGATGGGGCAGCCGCAGGCCATGCCGCTCACCAGCTTGCCGGTGTGGCAAAACGGAATGCCGCAGTCCATGCAACGGGCTCCCTGAGTCCGGAGCTTCTCCTCCGGCAGGTGCAGATGGAACTCGTCCCAATCCTTGAGCCGCTCCAGCGGCTCGCGGTCGGAGGGGAGTTCTCGAAGGTATTCCATGAATCCGGTTGGTTTTCCCATAGCTCTATCCTATTAATCAGGTTGAGGCCGAGGTTAAGGCTGAGATAGTAGCGTCAGGTTGAGGTTGAGGTTAAGGTTGAGATAGATTCTACTTAACCTCAACCTTGACCTTAACGTGTTTTGACTCTACTAAACCTCGACCTTAACCTTGACCTGTTTTTCTAGTGTGCGACCTGGGCGGAGTTCTCTTCGAATGCCGCCGCCAAGGCCTCGTCGCCGCTCAGCCCCGCGGCCTCGGCCCGGGCGATGGCCTTGAGCACCCGCTTGTAGTCCGCGGGCATGACCTTCACGAACTTGTGGGCGAAGGTGCGCCAGCTCTTGAGGATCTCCGCGGCCTGGCTGCTGCCGGTAAGTTCCGCGTGCCGCTCGATCATCCCCTTGAGGACCGCCAGGTCCGCCTCGTCCAACTGCTCCAGGGCCACCATCTCGGTGTTGCAACGGCTCTTGAAATCCCCCTCGGTGTCGAGGACATAGGCGATGCCGCCGCTCATGCCGGCGGCGAAGTTCCTGCCGGTTTCCCCCAGGACCACCACGACCCCGCCGGTCATGTACTCGCAGCCATGGTCGCCGACCCCTTCCACCACCGCGTTCACCCCGGAGTTGCGCACGCAGAAGCGCTCCCCCGCGATCCCGTTAAGGTAGGCGGAGCCGCCGGTGGCGCCGTAGAAGGCGACGTTGCCGGCAATGATGTTCTGCTCGGCCTTGAACGGGGAGCCGGCAGGCGGGTAGAGTACGATCGTTCCGCCCGAAAGCCCCTTGCCCAGGTAATCGTTGGTGTCTCCGGAGAGCTCCAGGGTCATACCCTTGGGGATGAAGGCGCCGAAACTCTGGCCGGCGCTTCCTGTGAACTTGAGCCTGATGGTGTCGTCGGGAAGCCCCTGGGCGCCGAAGGCGCGGGTGACCTCGTTGCCGACGATGGTGCCCGCCACCCGGTTCACGTTGGTGATGGGGAACTCGGCGCGTACCTTTTCCCCCCGCAGCAGGGCCGGCTGGCAGATATCCAGCAGCTTGGTGAAGTCGAGCGATTTCTCCAGGCCGTGGTCCTGATCCTCGATGCAGTAGCGGCTCCCGGTGAGTGCCATTTTCGGCTGGTACAGGATGTTGCTGAAGTCGAGCCCCCGCGCCTTCCAGTGGGCGACGGCCCGCTTGGGCTCCAGGCGGTTCACGCGCCCCACCATGTCGTTGAAGCTGCGGAAGCCGAGTTCGGCCATGATCTCCCGCACTTCCATGGCGATGAAGCGCATGTAGTTGACGACGTACTCAGGCTTGCCGGCGAACTTGGCCCGCAGGACCGGGTCCTGCGTCGCGACGCCGGTCGGGCAGGTGTTGGAGTGGCAGACCCGCATCATGACGCAGCCCAGGGTAACGAGCGGCGCGGTGGCGAAACCGAACTCCTCGGCCCCCAGCAGGGCGGCGATGGCGACGTCGCGGCCGGTCTTCAGCTGGCCGTCCACCTCGACGATGATCCGGCTCCTCAAGTTGTTGAGCACCAGGGTCTGGTGGGTTTCCGCCAGTCCCAGCTCCCAGGGGAGCCCGGCATGCTTGATGGAGGAGAGCGGGGAGGCGCCGGTGCCGCCGTCGTAGCCGGAAATCAGCACGACGTCGGCGTGGGCCTTGGCCACTCCGGCCGCGATGGTGCCGACCCCTACCTCGGAGACCAGCTTGACGGAGATCCGGGCGCGACGGTTGGCGTTCTTCAGGTCGTGGATCAGCTCCGCCAGGTCCTCGATGGAGTAGATGTCGTGGTGCGGCGGGGGCGACACCAGGCCGACGCCGGGGGTGGTGTGCCGGGTCTTGGCAACCCAGGGGTAGACCTTGGAACCGGGGAGTTCCCCGCCTTCGCCGGGCTTGGCGCCCTGCGCCAGCTTGATCTGCAGCTCGCTGGCCGAGGAGAGGTATTCGCTCGTCACGCCGAAGCGCCCGCTGGCCACCTGCTTGATGGCGGAGTTCTTGGAGTCGCCCTGAGCGTTGGTCCAGGTGAAGCGCTCCGGATCCTCGCCCCCCTCGCCGGTGTTGGAGCGGCCGCCGATCCGGTTCATGGCGATCGCCAGGGCCTCGTGGGCCTCCTGGCTGATGGAGCCGTAGGACATGGCCCCGGTCTTGAACCGCTTCATGATCTCCTCGACCGACTCGACCTCGTCCAGCGGCACGGGAATGCGTATCTCGGTGTTGAAGTCCAAAAGCCCCCTGAGGGTGTAGAGCTGCTGGTTCTGCTCGTCGATCAGCTTGGAGAAGACCTTGAATTCCCGGTAGTCGTCCGTCCTGGTCGCCTTTTGCAGCGACTGGATGGTGAGCGGGTTGAAGAGGTGCTCCTCGCCCTCCTGGCGCCACGAGTACTGGCCGCCCGGGTCCAGCGTCGGCTCCGCCGCCACCCGCTGCGGGTAGGCCTTGCGGTGCCGGGTCAAAAGCTCCCGGGCGATGCCGTTCAGGTCTATGCCGCCGATGCGCGACGGGGTCCAGGTGAAGTAGCGGTCGATGACCGACTGGTGCAGGCCGACCGCCTCGCAGATCTGGGCGCCCCGGTAGCTCTGGATGGTGGAGATCCCCATCTTCGCCATGGTCTTTACGATCCCCTTGACGGAAGCCTTGATGAAGTTCTTCACCCCGGTCTTGTAGTCGAGTCCGGGGAGCATCCCCTGCTTGATCATGTCGTCGATGGTCTCGAAGGCGAGGTAGGGGTTGATGGCGGTGATGCCGTAGCCCAGGAGCACGGAGAAATGATGCACCTCGCGGGGCTCGCCCGACTCCAGTATCAGCGAGGCGTGGGTCCGGGTCGCAGTGCGGATCAGGTGGTGGTGCAGGCCGGCGACGGCCAAGAGGGCCGGCAGCGCCGTGTACTCCTCGTTCACGCCCCGGTCCGAGAGGATCAGGACGGTGGAACCGGTCTCGATGCAGTGGACGGCCGTTTTAAAGAGGCTCTCCAGCGTCTTTTCCATCCCCTCGGCGCCGTCGGCGGCCTTGAACAGCAGCGAAAGGGTCGTGCTCTTGAAGCCGGGGCGGTCCAGGTTCCTCAGCTTCTCGAACTCCTCGTTGTTGAGGATCGGGTGCTCCAGGCGGATCACCCGGGCGCTGGTCGCGGTCGGCTTCAGCAGGTTCGACTCGGAGCCGATGCGGACCGCGGTCGCCGTGATGATCTCCTCGCGGATCGGGTCGATGGGCGGGTTGGTCACCTGGGCGAAGAGCTGGTGGAAATAGTTGTAAAGGAGCTGGGAGGTCTCCGAGAGGACCGCCAGCGGGGTGTCGGTTCCCATGGAACCGAGCGGCTGCATGCCGCCGGTCGCCATCGGGCCGATGATGGTCTGCAGGTCCTCGAAACTGTAGCCGAAGGACTTCTGGCGCTGCAGGAGCGGCGAGTGTTCCACGTAGGGCGCCTTGGTCGTCTTGGTGAGGTCCGCCAAAAGCTGGTGGTTCACCTTGACCCAGTCGGCGTACGGCTTGGCGGCGGCCAGTTCGCTCTTGATCTCCTCGTCGGGGATGATGCGTCCCTGCACCGTGTCCACCAGGAACATCTTGCCCGGCTGCAGTCTCCCTTTCTTGATGACCTTCTCGGGCGGCACCTGCAGTACCCCCGCCTCGGAGGCCATGATTACCAGGTCGTCGCTCGTCAGATAATAGCGGCAGGGGCGCAGGCCGTTTCGGTCCAGCACCGCGCCGATGACCCGGCCGTCGGTGAAGGTGAGGGCCGCCGGGCCGTCCCAGGGCTCCATCATGCAGGAGTGGTACTCGTAGAAGGCCCGCTTCTCCTTGCTCATGGTGTCGTGGTTTTCCCAGGGCTCCGGCACCATCATCATCATGGCGTGGGGGAGCGAGCGGCCGGAGAGCGTCAAGAGTTCCAGGCAGTTGTCGAACATCGCCGAGTCGGAGCCGTTGCTGTCGATGACCGGCAAGAGCTTCTTGATGTCGTCGCCGAACAGGTCGGAGCTGAACATGGACTGGCGCGCGTGCATCCAGTTCACGTTGCCCCGCAGGGTATTGATCTCGCCGTTATGGGCCAGCTGGTGGTACGGGTGGGCGCGGTCCCAGCTCGGGAAGGTGTTGGTGGAGAAACGGGAATGGACCACGGCAATGGTCGTCTCCATCGACTCGTCGCGCAGGTCGGGGTAGTACTGATCCAGCTGGGCCGGCATCAGCATCCCCTTGTAGACCACGGTGCGGGTCGACATGCTGGCGAAGTACCAGAAGGGGTCGACCCCCGTGTCGCGGATCTCGTGCAGGGCCCGCTGCTGCAGGACGTAGAGCTTGCGGTTGAAGGCGTCCTCGTCGGCGCAGGAGGCGGGTCGCCTGAAGAAGATCTGCCTGATCAGCGGTTCGCCCGCCTTGGCGGTGTCCCCCAGGGAGGAGTTGTCGGTGGGCACTTCGCGCCAGCCGATGACCTCCACCCCTTCCTCGTTGCGGATGCGCTGGAAAAGGTGCTTGGCGGCGGAGCGCTCGGTCGCCTCGGGCGAGGTGAAGAGCATGGCGACGCCGTAGTCGCCCGGCGCCGGCAGGTCGAAGCCGGAAGCGGGACAGACCTTGCGCAGGAAGGCGTCGGGCATCTGAATCAGGATGCCGGCGCCGTCGCCGGTGTTGTGCTCGCTGCCGACAGCGCCGCGGTGGTCCAGATTGGCCAGGACGGTGATGGCCTGCTGCACGATCTCGTGGGATTTCTTCCCCTTGATGTTGGCGACGAAGCCGACGCCGCAGGCGTCATGCTCGAACTGGGGATCGTACATCCCCTGCTTCTTGGGTAATCCGTTTGTTTTCATGGTTAAACCTTTACGAGGTGGTGTGCGTGCGATCGATGGGTGCTGATAAGCACTCACCGTGCCATTTTTGCTTTGTCCTGATCGCATCGGCGCTTAGCGTCCTAACTAGCGATATTTCGGTGCTGAGGGGGTTGTGGGGTTCCTAAGCTGGCGTTCATGTTTCCAGGTGATCGACTACAAAGGCGACTCAGCTGAGTACTCACTTGGCGGTGTCGAATTGGGCTGCCGACCGGCCCCGCAGTTTCCGAACCGCGCCGGAGCCCAAGACCGACACAGTATATGATTTTTCTACGGGAAAATAAATAGTTTCCTGGTGAGTGCCGATCTTCCGTCAATGCGTCCATCCCCTTTCAGGAGGGGGACTTTGGACTTATCCCCCCTGCGAAGTAGGGGGGAAGGCTCGCGAAGCGAGACAGGGGGGTCTTTCTGCCGGCGAAAACACCCCCCTGCTTCTGTTAGGGGCTGATGTTGGTTCCCCTCTGGGCACGGAAGGCGGGCGAATACAAGATTCGCCCCTACCAGCGCGATGAGGTGTAGGGGCGAACCTCGTGTTCGCCCGTGAGGAGCGGCCGTATTCTCCCCGCGTGGGCACGGGTGCCCATCCTACGCACTAGGAAATAACAACAGCTGCGCATAACAAAGCCATTTCATAGGTGGGACAGACACAACCTGCCAGGGGATAAACCTTCACTTAAACGGCAGTCTCTCCGACCCTCTCCTTGCAGGGAAGGGGGAGTCACTGTCTGCAACCATGTGGCCGGTTAGAAAATGTAAGTATTTTTTTATTTATAGTCATACCTGGTAAGGGGTATAAACACAAGGATCTGTCATCTAAAAGCCTACAGACAGAAATGCCTTGCGGCTGGTGGCTGATTTAGCCGTGCCACGTTAAACACTGCAGCATGTCGAACAGTAAGTTGATTGATAAGCGGCCGCCTATAGTCACAATTCGTCAGAAATCGTCAGGACTCCTTGCTTGATTCGCCTGTCCGAATAGCGGAAAACGGATCCAGCTTCCTGGCAACCAACGCTGCAATTAAATTTGATAAAGAGGGGGAACCATGTCTCGCATCGAGGATTTAAACCGAACGCTTTCCAATCTGCAGGCGAGCTCCAGCGACATCGAGGCCTGCGCCATCGTTTCCGAGGACGGCCTGATTATCGCGAGCCTGCTCCCCCAAGGGGTTGAGGAGGAGAGGGTCGCCGCCATGAGCGCAGCGATGCTCTCCATGGGGGAGCGCATCTCCCTGGAACTCAAGCGCGGCGGACTGGAGCAACTTTACGTGAAGGGACGGGAAGGGTACTTCCTCGGCATGCACGCGGGCGAGCACGCGGTGCTCATCTCCTTGGCCAGAAAGGACGCCAAGCTCGGCCTGATCTTCTTCGACCTGAACCGGGCGGCCGACGCCACCCGGAAGATCCTTTCCTGACCGGTTCCACCTTCACCCCAGCGAGGATGATTATCCATGATCAAACTGTTTGAGAATCCGGAGCACAAGAACCTGTTCGTCAACGACCTGAGCAGCGGGCAGATGATCCAGGCCAACCAGCACGTCATCATTCACAACGGCGAGGGGATCGTCCTCGACCCGGGGGGGCACAAGATCTACACCAAGCTCTTCGCCAAGCTCTCCAGCCAGCTCAAGTCCAACGGCCTGAAGCACATCTTCTTCTCGCACCAGGACCCGGACATCATCGCCGCCGCCAACGGCTGGCTCATGGTCACCGATGCCAGGGCCTACCTCTCGGCGCTCTGGATGCGCTTCATCCCGCACTTCGGGGTGGACGAGATGGTGGTGGGAAGGATCACCCCGATCCCGGACGCCGGGATGGTCGTTCATCTCGGGGGGGTGCCGCTCAAGCTGATCCCCGCCCATTTTCTGCACTCCCCGGGGAACTTCCAGCTCTACGACCCGGTCTCGAAGATTCTCTACACCGGCGACCTGGGCGCCTCGCTGGGGACCGAGTACGCCTACGTGGAGGATTTCGATGCCCATGTCCCCGCCATGGAGGGGTTCCACCGGCGCTACATCGCCAACAACAGGGCGCTCAGGACCTGGGCTAAGACGGTGAAAAACCTGGAGATCGACATGATAGCGCCGCAGCACGGCGCCCTTTTCCCGACCCCCGAGCTCAGCAGGCGCTTCATCGAGTGGGCCGAGAACCTGCAATGCGGCACGGACCTTCTGGCGGACTGCTATCCGATCCCGGCCTGACCAGGGGCCCCTGCGGCCGGTGCGCCCGACAGGGGCGCCAGTCGGCAGGAGGCAGGGGAGGAGATTACCGCGATGATGCAACCACTTGACACGGGGTTGGCCCTGCTGGGCCAGGGGCAATGGCACCGGATGACCCTCGGCGCCGATTTCCGCATTCTCTCCGGCGGGGAGCAGTTGGTCCCCCGGGACGGCGCGCCCCGCCTGGACCAGCTTTTGGCGCAGGAAAGCCGCGAGCGGCTGCTCCGGCTGGCCGGGTCGGCTCCGGGAGCCGGCGACGGCGGCACCTTCCACGGCGTCGACGGCACCCCCTGGGAGTTCGTGCTGGTCTCCCTGGGGGAGGGGTTCAGCGTCTTCTACCGGGACCTCGCCGGGCGCCTCGACGTCATGGAGCGGCTGGCGCTTTTCTACCGCCACTTCCACACCACCCCGACGGGTCTTTGCATCACCGACCCGGAGGGGGCGATCCAGGAGGCGAACCGCTCCTTTTTGGAGCTCTACGGCTACCGTCCCGAAGAGGTGGTCGGGCAAAACCCGCGCATCCTCAAGTCCGGGCGCCAGTCGCCGGAGGCCTACCAGCAGATGTGGGAAGGGATCAGCGACCCCGCCCGCGCCAACTGGAGCGGCGAGATCGTCAACCGGAAGAAGAGCGGAGAAGAGGTGGAGGTGCACCTCACGGTCTCGGCGGTGCACGACGGCACCGGGAAGCACCGGGGCTACATCGCGAGCACGGTCGACCTCACCGGCCGCAGGCTCCTGGAGCGCGAGCTGGTGGCCCAGAACCGGGAGCTCCAGGAGCTGAACCGGCTCAAGGGCGATCTGATGGCGATCACCTCCCACGATCTCAAGTCGCCGCTCAACGCCATGGTGAGCCGCGCCCGCCTGCTGAGCGAGCTCTCGGAGCAGATCACCCCCGAGAAGCGGGAAGAGCAGACCCAGAAAATCATCGAGGCCGGCGGCAAGATGGCCGCCTTCATCGACGAGCTGCTCGACCTGGACAAGATGGAGGCGGGGCTCTACCGGCTGGAATCCGGCAGGCTGCACCTGGATACCCTGCTTGCCAGCTGCATCGAGACCAACCTCCCCGGCGCCAGGCGCCGCGGCGTCGGGATCACGCTGTCGCTGGACGGGGCTGCGGCGCCCCTGCGCGGCGATCTGATGAAGCTGGAGCAGCTCTTCAACAACCTGATTTCCAACGCCGTCAAGTTCTCACCCGACGGCGCCGCGATCCGGGTATGCTACCGGGAGCGTCCCGGGGAGGCGAAACTGGTGACGGTGGAGGACGAGGGGCCCGGCATCCCGGAAGAGGAGCTGCCGCACATCTTCGACCGCTACTACCAGGTGAAGCAGCGGGGGAGCCTCCCCAAGCGGGTCCACGGGGCGGGGCTCGGTCTCAGCATCGTGAGCCACGTCGCCGCCCTGCACGGCGGCGCGGTGCGCGCCGCCAACCGCCCGGAGGGGGGGTGCAGTTTCCAGGTGTCGCTTCCGGCGCGGGTGCCGGCCCAAAGCGGCCGGGATCTGGCCGCGCTGATCGTCGACCCGCACGGGGAGATCTCCGGCGCCCTGGAGGGGCCGCTGCGCCGCAAGGGGGTCTCCTGCTATTTCGCCCGGAACTTCCACGAGGTGGGCCGGATCGGGGAGCGCGAGCGTCCCGAGCTGGTGTTCGCCACGACCGGGGCGCGCGACGACGAGCTCTCCGCCTACCTGGGCTCCCGGGACGGTGGGGTGCTCAGGGTCGGCATCGGGAAAGGGGAGGGGGAGGTCGCGCACGCGCCCTTTGACTGCCTGCTGGTGCCGCCGGTGCTCGACCTGGAGATCTATCAGCTGCTGGAGGCGCTGCTGCGCGCCGAAGCCGGGGACGGGGCATGAGCGCGCCGTACACCATCCTGATCATCGACGACGACGAGACCACCCACGACGTCCTCGGTCTCTACCTGAACCGGGCGGGGTACCGCGTGCTGCGCGCCGACAACGGCCGGGAGGGGCTCGCCTTGCTGCGCGCCGAGCTGCCCGACCTGGCGCTGCTCGACGTCCAGATGCCGGAGCTGGACGGCTTCCAGACCCTGGAGCAGGCGCGCCGGGACCTCGGCATCGCCAGCATTCCGGTGATCTTCCTGACCAGTCTGGACCGCCACAACCTGAAGGTGAAGGGGCTCGAGCTGGGGGCGGACGACTACATCGTGAAGCCGTTTCACAGCGGCGAGATCCTGGCCCGGGTCAAGGCGACACTCAGGCGCAGCGCCCGCTTCCAGCGCAGCGACGGCAGGGTGGAGGGTGATCTCGCCTCCTTAAGCCTCGCCGAGCTGCTGCAGACCATGGAACTGGGCCGGAAGAGCGCCGTGCTCCGGCTGCCGGACATCTCCGGGACGGTCTACCTGGAGGGAGGGGCGCTGGTGCGGGTCGAGCAGGGGCGCTTCACCGGCCGCGACGCCATGCTGCGCCTGCTCCTTTTGGAGCGGGGTGGGTTCCAGGCGGCCTTCGGCGAGCTGCCGGCGAACCTGGTGCGGGAGACCGAATCGGTGGGCTACCTGCTGCTGGAGGGTCTCGCCTACCTGGACGAGCTCTCCTTCCTGATCGGGGCGGAGTCCCGCGCCATCGTGGAGGCGGTCGCCGAGCTCCCCGGGCTCGGGGTCCCGGGTGGAGACCGGCTGCTGCCGCTCCCCTTCCCGGAGTACCTGAGCCTCATGGAGGGTGACCTGAAGGAGAACGCCCAGTTGCTGGTCGCCGCCGCGGCAGCCGGCCTGGTGCGCTTGAGCGGCGTGGCCGCCTGAAGCGCCGAGCCGGGGAGCACCGGCCGAATCCGATTATCAATTTAGAACCTGATTAGTGATGATCTTCCGCCATAGTCCCCCCTCCCCTTGCGGGAGGGGGTTAGGGGGAGGGGCAAGGTGCCATGACTGCCCAGGAGAGATCACTTCGTGGCTGCATCCCCCCCACCCCGACCCTCCCCCGCAAGGGGGGAGGGAGAGTTATTGAAAGCGGAAGATTGTCACTAATCAGGATTTAGAAAAGGAGACGCACGCGGATGGGAAGAGTCATTACCATTGCCAGCCAGAAGGGGGGAGTCGGCAAGACCACCACCGCCCTGAACCTCGGCTACAGCCTGAGTCGTATCGGCAACAGGGTGCTCGTGCTGGACGGCGACCCCCAGGGGGGAATCACCCTCGCCACCAACCTGAAGAAGCGGACCGAGCGCGGCCTCATCAACCTGCTCCGGGAGGAGTGCCGCTACGGCGAGGTCGTCATGCAGACCCGCGACTCCACCCTGTCGGTGGCCGGGGTCGGGAAGCTGGAGCCCGAGGACGTGGTCCTTTTGGAGGAGTTCGCCAGAAACGGCAAGCTCGGGCAGACGGTCAAGGTGCTCTCCCAGGGGTTCGACTATCTCATCATCGACGCCCCGGCCGGCGTGGGGGGCGGGGTCAGCTCCTTTCTGGGCGCAAGCGACGGGGTCATCCCGGTGGTGCTGAGCCGGGCGCTCTCCATCAAGAGCCTGCCGCTGCTACTGAACCTGGTGCGCTGGGTGCGCGAGCACAAGAATCCCGGGCTGAACCTGGACGGGGTGCTGCTCACCATGGTGGACGAGCGGAGCGAGCTGGAGACGGAACTGACCCGGGAATTGCGCGCCTCCCTCCCGGAGGAGCTCTTCTTCCGGAGCACCATACCCTACCAGGCGGTCTTCGAAACGGCGAGTGTGCGTTCCGTGCCGGTGGGGCTGCTGGGGGAAGGGCAGGCGGCGGCCAGGCACTACATGGATCTAGCCTGGGAAATCAAGGAGCGCGAGCTCCGTGACCAGGAGACGGGAGGGGGAGATGAGTATGTTGCAGGGCTGTTCTGAGCTGCAGGAGACGGTGCGGCTGGTAGCTGAGCTGCTGCAGGCACGCAGGCGTCCGCTCCGGAGCCCCGAGCCGGCTCCCCTGCGACCCGTCCCGGTGCAGGCACTGGCCCCGCTATCGGCGCTGGCAGCGCTGCCTGGGGCGCCGGTCGCCCCGGCGGCCGCAGCCGCTCCCCTGGCGGCGCCTGCGGCGGTGACCGCGCCGGTGACCGTTGCCGAACCGGTGGCTGCACTGGTGGCCTTACCTCTGGCAGTCTCAATGCCCGTTTCGCTACCCGTGCCTGCCGCCGTAGCTGCCCCTGTGGTAGATTTCGCCGCTCTGGCAGATTGCGCCGCTGTAGCTACGCAGATGGCAGCTCCCGCGGCAGTTGCAGCACCGGCCCCGGCACCTCTCCCGGAGGAGGCTCCGCGGCAGGAACCTCCCCGGTTTGCCTACCGGGGCGATCGCCTGGAGCATGTCCTCGCCTCCCTGTGCGAGCGGGGGGGGCTGAGCGGCGCGGTGGTGGCCGACGGCAAGGGGCTGCCGCTTGCCGACTACAAGAGTCCGGTGGGCGGGGACGCCCTGGCGGCCTTCACCTCCGTCCTGGGCGGGGCGCTGGAACGGGCCGGGATCATTCTGGGCGCGGAGGGGGCCGACCTCATCTCCATGGACCTGAACTATACCGAGAAGGTGGTGCTGCGCCGGTTTGCCCTGGAGGGGGATCCCTACTTCCTGATGGTGATCTGTTCCCAGGACCTGGACGAGCGGACCGAGGTCGAGCTTTCCATCGAACAGGTCACGGCGATACTCAGTGAAAATTGAGGCATGCTGAAGGAGCGGATAGGCCCTCTCCCAAATATACTCTGGTAAGGGTAATGGTTGTTTCCCTCGGGGCATGAAAGGCGGGCGAATACAAGATTCGCCCCTACGGGCTCAACGTATCGGTAGGGGCGAACCTTGTGTTCGCCCATTTCCGGACCGGGGAGGGAGAGTCTGAATGGAGCTGTCAAAGGGGCGGAAAGATGATAGCAGTTGTCGATGACGAAGAGGTCGTGGTCGAGGTGACCGAGGACATCCTGACCAGTGCGGGGATGCAGGTGCGCGGCTTCACCGACCCGACCCAGGCGCTGGATTCCCTGGTTCTCGAGGAGCCGGAGCTGATCATCTCGGACCTCATGATGCCGGAGATGGACGGGTTCGCCTTCCGGGACGAGTACCTGCAGAGGTTTCCGTCCCGGAACACGCCCTTCCTGTTCCTCTCCTCCCTGGCGGCGCCCGAGATCATCGCCGAGGGGCTGGAGCGGGGTGCCGAGGACTACCTGGTGAAGCCGGTGGACCATCGCGTGCTGGTGGCCAAGATCCGCTCCATCCTGAAGCGGTGCAGCCTGGCCCAGCAGCAGCTCCAGGGAGACCTGGCGCAGTTTCCGCTCGGCAAGCTGATGAAGTTTTGCGAGTTGAAGGCGATCACGGGGGCGGTGCAGGTAGCGGGGGAGGGGGTGGCCGAATCATTTTCCTGCCGCAACGGCAGCTTCGACCTATCCGGAGGCGACTGCGCTCTTCGCCTGGAGCGTGCCATGGACCTCGCTTCGGGGAGTTTCACCATCCGCATGGAACCGGTGGGTTACCCAGAGCTCGAACAGGTTCCCTACGCGGCAGGGAAGCCCGCCGCGCCCGCTCCTGCCCAGGAAAAACCGATGGGAAAGCTCTCCGGTGTCCAAGTGAACCAGCGGCTATTCCAGGTGCAAAGCGAATTCAGGGAGGCGCCCGATCCGCAGATACTCACCGTGGTAATCCTGGACGGCAAGGTCGTTTTGAAGCAGGCCTCCCCGTCGGCCAGCGGACTGAAGCGCGAGGAGCTGCAACAGCTGATTGAGGTGCAGCATGGCGAGGTGGAACAGAAAATCCGGGACCGGGTAAACGAGAAGCTGCTGGCGAAGGCCGCGGACAGCTCATCACCCGCGGGGCGCTTCAACGCCCTGTTCGAGGAGGGCTGGGAGCGCTACCGGGATGGGGACCATGCCGGGGCCCTTTCCTGCTGGGAGGCCGCGAGCGCTCTCAAACCGGGTGACAAGACGGTCGAGAGCAATCTTAAGGTCGTGCGCAAGAAGCTGGCCAACACTTAACCCCGTTGCAGCGCAAGAGCAAATCCCCCTGTCACCACTGCCGTTTACATTAATGTTTTTCCGCTGTCAGGCTGTGGTCCTGTCCCCCCAATGAAATGGGGGGGAAGCTGAACGAAGCCGCAGGGGGGTGTTGTTTCGCCGCCGGAGAGACCCCCCTGTCTCGCTGCGCGAGCCTTCCCCCCTACTTCGCAGGGGGGACACAGCTAAAGTCCCCTCGTTAACTTGAACGGCAATGCCCTTGTTCCGGCTTGCGCGCCGAAACCTTGGCGAAGGCGTTCACCCTCTCCAGGTCCGGTAGGGGCCGGAGTCGATGTGCACGAACCCTCCCTTGGGATAATAGCCGACCCCGCCGGCGGCGAACCCCTTGGCGGTGCGCCTGATGGTGTCGAGCGCGACGCCGGCGATGGCCAGGTCGATCGCTTTCCCCTTGGTGTGCAGGCTGTGCTTGGCCACCCCTTTGGACGCCGCCCTCAGCATGTTGTTGTAGGAGGGCGACCGGTAACCGGAAATGATCTGTATCTCGTTGCCGCCGCCCAGCGCCAGGTCGAGCCGGTGCAGGTGTTCGATCACCCGCAGGTCCATGCTGGTCGTCTCGTTGGTGCTGTGGCAACGCAGCGCCCAGTTCAGCGCCTGGAGCGCCCCGGAGTCGTAGACCCCCAGCTCGTTTCGGTAGGTGACGGTGAGCCGCTCGTTGTTGTTGATGTTGTGCAGCGAAAGCCTTCCTTCCGGCATCCTGCCATGCTCCACCCAGAGCTTGGCGAGGGCGGACTTGGAGCTTAGTATGGTTGCCGCGAAAAACAAGGACGACTTGAGAAACGCCCTGCGGCAGGTGCTGGTTTTCATCCCATAATCCTCCTTTATCGTCCCGACTTCCTCCCCCCTTCAGACCCGACTCCGCTTCAGTACAGATACACGGGGGTCCCTACCGGGACCATCTGGTAGAGTTTGGCGATGTCCTCGTTGAGCAGGCGCACGCAGCCGTGACTGACCGCCTGCCCGACCGTTTCCGGCAGGTTGGTGCCGTGCAGGCCGTAGCCGTCCCCCAGATTCAGGCGGTGGGTGCCCAGGACCTTGTCGAAGCTGCGCTGTGCCGTGCCCAAGGGTGGCACCAGCACCCTGCCATCCACGATGATCAGGTGCTGCTTGGAGGGTTTCATGACCTGGCGGCGCCCGTCGGGGAAGCTGCGCACCACCTGGGTCCCCTCGACCCTGATGAGCGAGCCGCCGCCGGCGGCCAGCGCCCTTCCCGGCTCCAGGTGCACCAGCCCGAGCTTGTGCTTGCGCGCCTCCTCCAAGTAGAACCAGTCGGGGGGCACCCAGAGCGGATTGAGCTCCTTGCTTTGCACCACCAGCCGCCCGCGCGGCGTGTCGAACTTCCAGACGCCGGCTCCCTGCTCGTGTACCAGCGTCTTGCCGCTCCCCGTGGCGACCCTGGCGGTCAGCAGGACCGTTTCCCCCTGTTTGTACCAAAGGCGCCGGTCCGTTATGCTGATCACCAGGTAGGGCCTGGCCTGCGCCGCCAGGGAAACCTGCTGCGACTCGCGCAGCATCTGCCCGGATACCAGCGCGCTCAGGCGGGCGCTCCCCAGGCCGTCCAGGCGCTCCGCCCAGGCAAAACGCGCCGTCTCGCACTGATAACGCAAGGCCGCGGTCTGCCCCAGCAAAGCCGCACCCAGGACCGACAGGGCCGCGACCACGCAGAGATACCTGCCTCCTCCCCGGGCAAGGAAGCCTGCCACGCGGTCCGCGAAATCCGGAGTATGCCTAATTGCCTGGGCTCTCATGTCCGTAGAAGTACACCTTCGTGCCGGGCTGCAGGTCCGCCCGGATTGCCTCCAGATCCGCCGCCTCGGCGCGGATGCCGCCGGGCAGCAGGTAGCCCCGGTTCTTGAGCGGGCCAGCCGTCGCTTGCGAGTAGATGACGGCACCGTGGTCCAGGATGATGGCGGTAGGACCGAGGGCACCGGGGACGGTCCGGTCCGCCGGAACCGGCAGACCCTGCTGGAGGAACGCCGAGGCGGGGAGTTCCCAGGAGTAGCTGCCGTCCAGCACCCGTGCCACCGTGTCCCGGCCCCCTCGCCCCGCCGGGCTCGCCGCGCCCGGTCCGGTTCCCGCGCCGGTTTCCCGGCTTAAAGAGACCGGCATCTCGCGCAGCACCGCCGCGTCGCGCTGCAGGTACATGACCCCCTTGTCCCGGTCGACCGCCAGATGCAGTTCCCGGTCCAGCAGCGTTTTCCGGCGCGCCAGCTGGTCACCCGTGGCGCTTAGGTTCTGCTGCGCCGTTTCCAGGGCACCGGCACGCTGGATTTCTGTCTGAGCCAGGGAGGACTGCAGCAGTTTCTGCTCACGGCTGAATTCGATGCGCTTGAAAATGAGGGAGAAGTCAGTCAGGAGGAGGATGGCGATAGTCAGAGCGAGGCTGACAGCCATGCGCGGGTAGGTTTCACGAAGTTCCTGCCAATCCGGTGCAAATCTGCGGATGAACCCAATGTTGCTGTGGGGCCTCCCGGTAGTCATGGCCGCCACCCGTCTCCTTAAGGTTGTCAGTACAATGCAGGCTGGTTCTTGGCTGATTTCATCTTACCATAATGGATAAATTAATATCTGTCTTAAATGTTGCGGGAGGAGGCCGCTGACCGCTCAGGCGATGACAATGAAGCATGCTGTATGATGCCGGCGCAGGCGGACCGTCTCACATAACCTTTGACTTTGAGAGACGGCTGCATTAATCTCCCTCGCACACGTAAAACAGTGTCTCACTGATGTTCATGTAGCGAGTCATAGGCGCCCGCTGCCTGCGAAGCTCCCTGAGCCTTTCTCGTGGAGCACCCCAGGACTGAGAATTGCTGTGCTGCACCATAACACCTGAGACAGTTGATGCCAGGCAGCAGTTGCGCCTGAGTCACAGGGAGTCTTGCCTGATTAAGAAACGGTATTTTGTGATAGTCCTGCCGCATTGGAGCCTTGCATGAAGATAGCGGCGCCCGCCTTGTTTGTCATACTCTGGAGCACCGGTTTTATCGGCGGCAGGTTCGGGCTTCCCTATGCCGAGCCGCTCACCTTCCTGCTCTGGCGCTTCGGGCTGGTTACCCTGCTGCTTTTGGCGCTGGCGCTCGCCACCCGGGCTCCCTGGCCCGGCACTCTGACCCAGGCGGCACACATCGCCGTCGCCGGGGTCCTGATCAATGCGATCTACATCGGAGGCGTGTTCTCCGCCATTTACCGCGGCGTCCCCACCGGCATCGTGTCGCTGATCGTCGGCTTGCAGCCGCTTTTTACCGCGGTCGTAGCGGGGCGGCTGCTGGGCGAGAAGGTCTACGGCAGGCAATGGATTGGCTTTGGTCTCGGTCTGCTGGGGGTCCTGCTGGTGCTGGGGGACAAGATCTCTTTTGCGGGCGGCACCTGGGGGGGGATCGCAATGGCGATCCTGGCCCTGCTCGGTATGACTGCGGGCACCCTGTACCAGAAGCGCTATTGCTCTCACATGGATTTTCGTACCGGTGGGACCATACAGTTCGGCGCCTCGGCGCTCCTGATGGGGGGGCTGGCGCCGCTTTGCGAAACGATGCGGGTTCAGTGGAGCGCTTCGTTCGTCTTTGCGCTGCTCTGGCTGGTACTGGTGCTCTCGCTGGGCGCCGTCAGCCTGCTCTACCTGCTGATCAGGCGGGGGGAGGCCTCCCGGGTGGCGAGCCTCTTTTACCTGGTGCCGCCCGTTACCTCTGTCCTGGCCTACCTTTTTTTCGGGGAGCGCCTGGGCCCGACCGCCCTGGCCGGCATGTCGTTGACCGTGACGGGCGTCGCCCTCGCCATCAGGAGGTGAGGGGCTGACAGCCTTCGCTCGCGGGGACCTTTTTAGACCCTGAACTTCGCCAGCATGACCCGCAGCGTTTCTGACTTCTGCGCCAGACTGGAAGCCACCCCCCCGACCTCGCCGGCGACCGTGGCGCTCTGCTCCGTCTGGATGATGATCTGCTGCATCAGCTCGATCAGCTGTTTGGTGCGGGTCGCTATGTAGGTGCTCTTGCTGGCGAGGTCCGACGAGATGTCGACCGCCCCCTTGAGCCTTTGGTCGGTCTCCTTGACGTTCACGATGAGCCGGCGGGTCTCCTCGGCGATGTCGCGCATCCGGGTGGCACTCTTCTCGTTGGCCCCGCACACCTGCTCCACCCCCTGCACCACCGCCTGCACCCCGGAGTTTATCTGGGTGAGCGAGCTCTGGGTCTTGGCAGCCAGCGCCCGCACCTCGTCCGCCACGACGGCAAAGCCCCGTCCCGCCTCCCCGGCCCTGGCCGCTTCTATGGACGCGTTGAGCGCCAGCAGGTTGGTCTGGTCCGCGATGTCGGAGATGATCTCCAGCACCACCCGGATGTCGGCGGCTTTGCCGGCCAGGGCCTGGTTCTGGGTGATCATCGCCGCCTGGGTGTCGGATTCACCGATAATGATGCCCCCTGCCTGGTTCAACTCGTCGATGAAGTGCGACAGGGTGGTCCTCGTGGTCTCAATGGTTTCCGTCGTCGAGATCGCCATTTCCTCGGTAACGTCGAGGTTCCCCGCCACGTCCTGAGCCAGACGGTTACTCTCGTCGATCAGGGATGACTGCCTGCTGACTGTTTTCGACAGGTTGACCACGATGTGGGACAGCTCCTGGCTGGCGACCGCCGTCTCGTTGGAGCTTTCCACCGACTGGGCCAGGCTTTGCCGCACGTTGGCGACCATGGCATTGAAGGCGCCGCACAACTGCCCCGTCTCGTCCTTGGAGTAGTGCTCGACCTGGCTCGTCATATCGCCTGCCGCCACCTGGGAGGCCTGGACCACCAGTTTTCCGATCGGGCCGCTTATCTTGCGCGCGGCAGCCACGGAGAAGAACAGTCCTATCAGGGTGCAAAAAACGATGGCGCAGCCGATCCAGAAACAGGCGGCCTGGTTGCTCTTATAGACGTTCTTGCTTTGATCCTGAGCGATCTTGATCTGGAAGTCCTGGTTGGCTTTCAGCGCGGCGATGGCCTGGTTGAAATATTTACTGGAGTTGCCCCGGATGGCCGAGTCGATATCGACTGGGTTATTTAACCGGATCAAGTCGATTATCTTCGGGCTTTCCGCGGCGTACGAGGTCCAGGCTTTTTTGAACTCGTCGTAGGTTCTGCGCTCCTCGTCGGAATCGATGAGCTTTTCGTAGACGGCCTGCTGGTTGTGGATCTTTTCCAGGTCGCCGGCCATCCGCTTGAGGTATTTCTCCTTCACGGCGGCTTCCCGGGCCAACCCCGCCAGCAGCTCGCCGCGGCGAAAGCTTCCCACCAGGGCGTCCAGCTGCGCGGCCGCACGGATACCGGTAATCTGGTTGTCCGCCAGGTCTCCGATCACGTCATTTTGCGCGGAAATTTTCATGATCGAAAAGATCCCCAGCGCGATGGTGAGCGCCAGGATGAGGGCAAAGGTGACGTACAGTTTTGGCCCTATTTTCAGGTTGTCAAACCAGGTCATGGCGGAAATCCCCTTACAGATACGACGGTTATTTTTTACAGCTGACGGAAGCTCAATCCCTTCGGCGCGCCGCGGAGGAGGTTTGCGGCGGGGCGTGGAGCTTAAGTCCGGAGATGGCGAAGGTTAGCTGCACTTAGCTATCTTATTCATTAGTCCCTATCGGCAGACGTACCGGGAGCTAAAGGTTTTTTTGGTGCCGCTACCGTTTTGCTGCGCGGCAAAAATTGCCCGGGGTCGCTTCATGGATTAGAATGTTTAAAGGCTGGGCGCGGCGCAAAGGTGCAGTGCAGGGCGCCCCGGACCGAAAGCGCGGCCTTGGGGAGCCAGCTACCTGCGTTGCCCGGCACCTGGCGGACCGGGGCGCGGGGGATGTGCAGGACGCGGGTGGCTATAATCGGGAGGAGAAACGCCATGAGGAAGATCATTTTCCAGATGCTGACCTCGCTGGACGGCTTTTTTGAAGGACCGGACCGGGAACTGGACTGGCACGTGGTGGATGAGGGGTTTTTCCGTTACGCCCTCGACCTCCTGAACTCGGTCGACACCCTGTTATTCGGGCGCGTGACCTACCAGATGATGGCCAAATACTGGCAGTCTCCCCGCGCCGCCGCGGACGACCCCGTCATCGCCCACAAGATGAATACCCTGGCTAAAATAGTCTTCTCGACGACGCTGGAAAAGCCTTCCTGGCAAAACACCAGGCTCGTCAAGAACAACGGCGCCGGAGAACTGATGAAAATGAAGGAGCAGGCCGGCCAGGACATGGTGATATTCGGCAGTTCCGACCTGGCGGTGAGTCTGACCAAGCAGGGGCTGATCGACGAGTATCGGATTATTGTGAACCCAATTGTCTTAGGGGGGGGCAAGATGCTTTTGAAAGGTCTCAACTGCAGGCTCAAGCTGAAACTGGTCACCTCGAGGACGTTCGCCTCCGGCTGCGTGTTGCTTTGTTACCGGGTCGATAAAGAAGCGACCACTTGACGGGCTCGAACTTCCTCCAGGATGCGGTCTACCAAGCTGAGTGTGGTTGGCGTAAACTCATTTTATTTCTTTACTAAACTCTCCGGGTTGTGTATATATCATCAGTCTTCCTGGGTCTTACGTCCCACCGGGAGACCGCCAGAACAGATCCCCCTTGCCGGCCTCCCGGCGCAGGAGAGTTCACCATGGTAATCCTTGTCCGCTGCATCGATCAAACCGTTTCCGTGGCATTAACGACCAAGCTGGAATTCCTGATCAGGGAAGGTCTTATCACGGCGTACCTCGGCGCGGACGGCTGGGTGACGGCACAGGGCAAGAAAACCAGCGACAGGAATTACCCCGCTTCCGCCGAGAAAAGCCGCCGCACTGCGTTCGTTTCCTGCTTCTGAATCGCCTGCTGGCGCAGACGGCACCGGTTTCTGCCGGCGCTTTTGTCAGTGCGGCATCAGCCGCTGCAGCCGCTCGGGTTCTTCCCCCAGCCATTGCGGGTTACGGGCGGTGCCGTCGAAAATGGACGTGGTCTTGAACGGCTCGAACTCCCCGTGCGCCGCCGCCTGTGCGGTCTTCGCCAGCAGGCTCCCCACCTCATCCGTCCCCATGCTGCGAAAAGTCAGCGCCGCCCGCAGGGCCTGGTCCAGTATCTCCATGCTGTCTATCCCGGTGATGACGACCGAAGTGGGCAGGTTGAGGGCGTACTGCAGGCACTCGACCGGCGTCACCGTCTGCGACTTCAGAATAATCCCGTTGGCCATGCTCTTCATGCCCAGTACCCCCATGTTGAGACGGACCAGTTCCGGCAGCACCAGCTGTTCGAAACTGCGGTAGTGCGCATCCATCAGGTTGAGCGGCATCTGGGCCGTGTCGAACCGGAATCCGCAATCGGCGGCCACCTTGAGCATGTGCAGGTGGATGTGCGGGTCCTTGTGGCCGGTGAAGCCGAGGTAGCGGATTTTCCCCGCCGCCCGGGCCTCCAGCAGGGCCGCATGGGCCCCTTCCGGGTCGAAAATCCGGTGCGGGTCCTCGAAGCGGAGAATCTCATGGTGCTGGACCAGGTCGATGGTGTCCACCTGGAGCCGCCGCAGCGATTCGTTCAGCTGCCGGGCCGCCTCTTTTTTGGAGCGCCCGTCGATCTTGGTCATCAGGAAGACCCTGTCGCGGTAGCCGTCGCGCAGCGCCTTGCCCATGCGGAGCTCGCTGGCTCCCTCGTTGTAATCCCAGCAGTTGTCCATGAAGTTGATGCCGCGGTCGACCGCCGAGCGCACGATGCGGATGGCGAGCTGTTCGTCGACCTGCTTCAGGCCGAGATGCCAGCCGCCGACCCCGATCGCCGAGACCCTTTCTCCGGTGTTGCCGAGGGTCCGGTACGGCATCTCCGATGCAGAATTTGGCATAAGCTTCCCTCCTTGTGCGCCCGGCAGGCGCGACCATGATGGTGGTGCCCTTATTCCTTTTAAATGTACTTTCTTTGCGCCACTTCACAACTCCCCCTCCCGATGGAACCCACCCTGAGCGAAGTTTGCGATTCACTCCGGCGGCAACTTCCCCCCGACCCCTTGCTGATGCTTCTCCACGGGGTTGTGATTCTGTCCCCCCCCCCATGAAGTAGGGGGGAAGCTGAAGCCAGCAGCGCCCCCTAAAATAGCTGCTAGTATTAGTGGGTAATAATGATAACTTTCTGGGGAGCGCCGACCGGGCCATTGGCCTGGTCATCCGAGTGAGCGGGCGGGAACGAACGCAGTAAAGAGCCGAACAGGCGAGGAGGACACTATGGGAAAGTTGAAATTCTTGAACGGCACAGTGCTGGACGGCAGTAGCAGCGGGCCGGGGCTGGCGGGGGCGACGGTGCAGATTGCCGGCAAGACCGCAACCACGAGCCACACGGGGACCTTCAGCATCGCGGAAATTCCGGCCGGCACCCACCAGCTGACTATTTCCAAGTCGGGGTACCGCACCCAGACGACAGCCGGGCTCGCGGTCACCGGGGATCAAAGCGAGATGGTCACCTATCTCGCCCCGGCGCCGCCCTTCACCTTCAGCGGGTTCGTGCTGGAGGGGACCTTCCTGGGACCCGGCTGCGTGGGGGCGACGGTCGCCATCGACGGCGTGCACACCATCACCGGCAGTCAGGGCGAGTTCAGCATCGCGGGGATCGCGACGGGAAGCTACACCTTGAAAATCAGCAAGCCCGGGTATCTTCCCCAGAGCACCACGGGCTTCGTCATCAACGGCGACGTGACCGGGCTGGTGTTCTTCATCCACACCGCCGCGCCGATCTATTACTCCATGGAAGGGACGGTGAGCAGCACGAGCGGGCCCCTCCTGGAAGGGGCGCAGGTGAACGTCGGCTCCAAGAACTGCCTCACGAACAGCGCCGGAGCCTTCAGCATTTCGGGATTGCTGGCCGATAAATACCCGATTGGTCTCAGCAAGGCGGGCTACGGCATGTGGGTAATTACCAAATACCCGGTCAACAGCGACCAGCAGGGGCTGCAGTTCCTCATGAGTCCCTCCCCATCCTGCACGCTGTGCGGCACGGTGCACGAGGGGGGGCTGAGCGGACCGGCCGTGGCGGGGGCGACGGTCGCCATCGCCGGCCTGAGCGCCACCACGGGGAGCACGGGGGATTTCTGCATCGCGGGACTCGCTACCGGCAGCTACACGCTGACCATTTCCAAGCGCGGGTTCCTCAGCCAGAATATCCCGGGATTCGTCATCAGCGGCGACCAGGGCGGGCTGCAGTTCGCGCTGGCCCATATCCTGCCGGTCAGTTGCACCATGGCCGGGACGGTGCGCAGTTCGGGAGGACAGGCCCTGGGCGGGGCAGAGGTGAAGATCGCCGCCAAGACCGTCACCACGGCGCAGGACGGGACCTTCGGCATCGCAGGGATCCCCGCCGGCACCTATGAGCTGCTGATCACCAGGAGCGGTTTTCGACCCCAGGACTTTCCGAGCTGGGTCGCCAGCTGCGACCGGGGCGGGCTGCAGTTTTCCCTTACACCCGACGAGCCCTTCACCATGAGCGGCAAGGTGCTGGATCGCTACCCCATCGGACCGGGCTGTGCCGGAGCGAAGGTCGAGATCGCGGGCCAGGCGGTGACCACCAACGACACCGGGGACTTCATCATGGGGGGGCTCCCGGCCGGCAGCTTCACCCTGACCATTTCCAAGCCGGGGTACGTCACCCAGACGAGCGCCGGCCACCTCATCGACCGCGACCAGAGCGGGCTCCTTTTCGTGCTGGCCACCGCCGCGCCGATCTACTACTCCATGGACGGCATTGTGTACACCGGCAACAGGTACCCCCTGCAGGGGGCGCAGGTCAATATCGCCGGCCAGACGGCTAGCGCGGACCCCAACGGGCTCTTTCATATCGCGGGGATCGAGTCCGGCGTGTACGCGCTGGGGGTATCCATGCCGGGGTACAGCCTGCAGACGCAGACCCGCTACCCCGTCAACTCAGACCAGTCCTGGCTGGAGTTCAAGCTTCTCCCCTCGCCCGCCTATGACCTGGCCGGCAAAGTGCTGACTGGCGCCCCGAGGGGAACCGGCTGCGCGGGCGCGACGCTGTCGATTGGCGGAGTCAGCGCGAGCACCGACAGCGCCGGAAACTTCACCCTCAAGGGGATCGCGGCGGGGAGCTACCCGCTGACCGTTTCCAAGCCCGGGTTCGTCACCCAGACCATCGGCAACTACGTCGTCAGCGGGAGCCAGAGCGGGTTGTCGTTCGTGCTGAGCGCAGCTCCGCCGCTCTCCATGAGCGGCAAGGTACTGATCGGGAGTATGGCGGGAGCGCCCCTGGCGGGGGCGACGGTGACCTGCGCCGGACAGTCGACGGTCACCACCCGCGCCGGGACCTACAGGCTGACGGGGATCACCCCGGGCAGCTATGTGCTGGTGATATCGAAAACAGGGTACGTCACCATGATAAACACCCTCTGGGTCATAACGAGCGACCTGACCGGGGCGGTGTTCTTCCTGGTCCACGTCTGAGCAAGACGGCCAAGGGCAGCTTGGCCCCGTTGAGTAATTGCAGCGGGTCAAAAACCTCCCTCCCCCCGCGTTAGCCTTTGCCAAGGCTTCGGCTGACAAAGGGGGGAGGGCTTGGGTGAGGGGGCAGGCAAGGGAGGGGAGCATGACGCAAAGACTTAACCAGGCGACACTGGGCCGAGGCCCGGTGCAGGTCCGGGGGGGACGCGGGTTCACATATTGCATGGACCCCGGCTATGCCCGGACTGACCCGCAAAATTAGCCTACCTGCCGCCTGCATCCTGTGCTCCATTTTGATGCATCTACTCCCCGTGGCCGCGCTGCGCCTGCTGGCCCGCTATGACTTGGGCGCTCCTGTCGGCCAGGCGCCGGCAGTCGTGGCCGATCTGGCACTGGCTCCCGCCGCGCCCTCTGCGGCGGCCAAGCCACAAGCTAAGGGGCGGAGGGAAGGGCGTGCCGGCTTTGGCCACGCCCCACGGGATGGGGCCGCCGTGCCGGATTCGCCGCCGTCGTCCGAAGCCGGCGCTGTTGCCCCCCTGGCGCAGGCGGAAGAGCCTTCGGCCCGACCGGAACCGGCAGGCGCTGCCGACCACGCGGTGAGGGACCCCGCCGCCGCCCCGGTCGGCGCCAGGCCGGAAGTGTCTCCCCCGCAGGGATCACGCCAGCCCGGGGACGCCGATGCACTGCAGCCCCGACTCAAGTCCAGCGACTTCATGACGGTCCAGCATGAGAAACTCAGCTACCTGATCAGCATGCACGGAGTCCCGATAGGAAGCGCCGAACTGGAAGCGCAGAACGAGAAGGGATTGACCTCCATCACCCTGAGAGTCAGATCAAACCCGGTAATCTCAAACATCTTCCCCGTCAACGATGTCGTCGAGACCCAGCATATCGACGGCATGTTCATCATGACCAAGATACGGCAGCAGGAAGGATCTTTCAGAAGCGACGAGATGTTCACTATCAACCTTTATAAGAAGAGAGTGTCATGGGTCGACTTCGTCCAGAGCCGCAGCCTGAAAATGACAGTCCCTACCGAGGAGGTGCTCGACACCCTGTCAGGCATCTACTATCTCAGGAACCTGCAGCTGCAGGTCGGCAAGACGGAAACCTTGCATATCTACGACAGCGAGACCTTTGCGGATGTGCCGGTGGAGATCCTGCGCAGGGAGGAGGTGCGCCTGCCCAACCTGAGTACGGTCGCCACCCTGGTCGTGCGCCCCTTGCAGAAAACCGCGGGGATTTTCCGGCGCACCGGTGACATCCTGATCTGGATGACGGACGACGACCATAAGGTGCCGGTGAGAATCGTCACCTCGATTGCGCTCGGCACGATAACCGCTGAACTGGTTTCCGCCGAATCAAAGCCCCATGACGACCAGAGACAGGTTCCCCTCGCATCGAGCCGCTCCGTTCAGTAGGAAGTCCGCCTGCTTTCCTCAGGGAGATCTGAACCCACTGGATGAAGGAAAAAGTTCTGACACGACTGCTGCAAAAGTGACGTTTTTTTGACAGATGTTCGATCTACTTTCCTCATAAGTTGCATTGAGAATAAAACATTTTCGGGTTATATTTGCCGTAGCGCAGATTTACCGGTCTTAATTACCTGATGCTATCTCTGGACGGCGGCAACCAAGGAGGGACAGTCATGGAAGGTTCGGAACAGAAGGGGATGAACCGCAGGACTTTCATCAAGACCGGCGTGGTGGGAACCGCGACGGCCCTGATCGCCGCACCCGCACTGGCAGACACCCTGCAGCAGCTGGCCGACACGGGGCATTCCTTCCCCAAGCCGCTCTACCGCACCCTGGGCCGCACCGGCCTGAAGATCACCGTGGTCAGCTTTGGGGCCATGCTTACGCCCGAGCCGGAGGTGATCCGCGCCGCCGTCGACCAGGGGGTGAACTACATCGACACCGCCCGCAAATACATGGGGGGCAGGAACGAGGAGATCGTCGGCAAGGCGGTGCGCGGGGTGCGCGACAAGCTGTACCTCGCCACCAAGACGAGCCCCGAATCAAGGACCAAGGCGGAGATCATCCACGACGTCGAGACCAGCCTGAAGGCCCTGGGCACCGACCACATCGACGTGATCCAGCTGCACAACCTGACCGGCAAGGAAAGGATCTTCGTCGCCGAGACGCGCGAGGCGCTGACCCTTTTGAAAAAACAGGGGAAGGTGCGCTTTTGCGGGGTGACCACCCACAAAAACGAGGTCGAGGTGCTGAACGCCCTGGTGGACGACCCGGACCGCTTCTTCGATACCTGCCTCGTCAAGTACAACTACAAGTCGGACCCCGAAGTGACGACCGCCATCAACCGTGCCGCCTCGGCCGGGGTCGGCATCATCGCCATGAAGGCGCTGATCGGCGGCTACGATACCTCCGGCCTGGGGCGGATCAGCGCCTACCAGGCGGCGCTCAAGTGGGCGCTGCAAAACCCGAAGGTGACCGCGGCCATTCCCGGCATGAAGGACATGGGGCAGCTCAGGGAGGACATCGCCGTCATGGGGATGCCCTTCTCCTACGCCGACCGGCGCCGGCTGGAGCGCTACGCGGAGGCCATCGCTCCCTTTTACTGCAACTTCTGCGGCGCCTGCGAGGGTGGCTGTCCCAAGGGGGTCGAAATCTCCACCGTGAACCGCGCCCTGATGTACGCCGACGGCGGATACCGCGACCTCTCCCTGGCCCGCGCCACCTATGCGGAACTCCCCGTTGCGGCTTCGGCTTCCGCCTGTCTCGACTGCCGGGGCTGCTCCGCCCGCTGCGTGAACGGCCTGAACATCTCCGCCAAGATGGATCGCGCCCGGACGGTGCTGTCATGAGCTTGCGGCGCCCAGCGCGGCGCGCAGTGCAGGCCCTTGCCCTGGCGGCCCTTCTGCTCGCCCCCTGCCTGGCCCGGGCCGAAGCCTCCCCGGAGGAGCTGCTCCCAACGGGCAGTTGCGGCCCCGGTTGGCAGGTCGAGGGGAAGGCGCTCAGCTACGACCGGGATACCCTGTCGGACCGGATCGACGGCGAGGCCGAGCTCTACTTCCCGTACGGCTTCGAGCGCATGGCCGCCGCACGCTACGGCAGTGTAAAAACTCCCGGCGCCGGGATCGACGTGGAAATCTACCGCATGGGGTCGCTGCTGGACGCTTTCGGCATGTACGCCAACTACCGCCAAAAGGAGGGCCGCAGCCTGGGCGTCGGCGCCGATTCCAGCCTCGCCGCCTCCCAGCTCTTCCTCTACCAGGGGCGCTATTTCGTCCAGGTCCAGATCACCGGCACCGACCATCCCGATTCCGAAGCCCTGGCCCAGTGCGGGCGGAGCGTCGCGGCACGCCTGCCGGGGCCTGCGCGCCGGCCGGCTGAACTTGCCGTTTTCGACCGGCCGGATCTGGTCAAGGGAAGCGAGCGCTACCTGCCCGAGAGCCTGCTGGGCTACGACTTTCTGAACAAGGGGATCATGGCGGATGCCGCGGTCGGGGCCTCCACATTCCGGGTGTTCCTGCTGCTCGGGACCACGGCTCAATCGGCCTCGGCGGCCTCGCAGCGGTACCGCACCCAGATGGTCTCGCAAAAGAACGAGACGGTCGGCGCGGATGAGCAGATCATCGAGGGTGTCGACGCACTGTACGGCCCCGTAACCGTCGTGAGGAAGGGCGCCTGCCTGGCCGGCGCCCTCAAATCCAGTGAGGGGAAGGAGATCCGAGGACTTCTGGAAAGTCTCTGTCACCAGTAAACTTTCTTTGATTGAAAATTATTCATAGAGCTTCTCTAAACAAGTCCGGATGTTTTCGCCGCGTGCACAAAAGCTCCTGGCCAAATCGGCCAAGTGCTTTTGTGACCGTGAAAATTCCCCAACCTCTGACGACAATCCGATCATCCCATCCATTGAAAATAGACTTTGACTTTATGGCGGAGGTGCATTAATCTCTTGCAATAGAGGCGTTACGCTCACCCGGAGCGACTGCAACAAGGCCTGATGGGTCGACGGCTGAAACAGAGGCATTCCACATGGACAAACTTCGAAGGCTGATACTGATATCTCTGCTGGTCCTTTCTCTTTACCCGGTTGCCGCCCACGCGGAAACCGACGAGGCATCGATGCTTCGGCGGGCGACTGAGCACTATCACGCAGGAAAGTTTTTCTTTGCCACAACCTGGCTGGAGCGAGTCCTGAGAACCTATCCCGCCACAACTCGGCGCGAGGAGGTTCTGTTGATGCTCTCGAGGGCATATGCCTCTACGGGGCGCTACGATAGGGCTAGTGAGACAGTGCGCGATCTGCTGAAAGCATATCCGAAGCAGGCTGAAACTCTGGAGCCCGGTTTGCTGGCGCTTGCCAGCGGCGCACCTCGGGCCAACCTGAGCCCGGCAGAGGAAAAGGAGGCCGAGGGTAAGGCCATTAAGGCTGCTAAGGCCATCGCTGCCGAGGCACGGGCGGCCGAGGCGAAGGCAGCCCAGCTAAAGGCCGCTGAGAAGAAGGCTGCCGAGGCCAAGGTCGCCGCGGCGAAGGCGGCCGAGGCCAAGGCTGCCGCGGCGAGGGCGGCTGAGGTCAGGGCCGCCGAGGCAAAAGCTGCCGAGGCCAAGGCTGCCGAGGCCAAGGCTGCTGAGCTTAAAGCCGCCAAGGTAGACGCGTTTGCGCGCAAACTCGCGGAGCAAAAGGCCGCACGCCTGAAGGCGGATGAGGAGAGTGCGGCAAAAGCTGCTGCGGCGAAGGCGCCTGAGGCAGAGGCTAATGTGGCAAAAGATCCTGCCGCAAGCGCGGCTGACGCGAAAGCGATGGCGGCCAGGGCGAGAAAAATCGAGGCAAAAGCAAAAGCTGACGCGGCCCAGGCGGAGGCGAAGGCTGCCGCGGAAAAAGCGGCTGAGGCGAAGGCGGCTGAGCTTAAAGAGGCTGCGGCAAAGCTTGCCGAACAAAAACTGGTCGAAAAATTGCTGGCCGAACTAAAGACCTCCGAGCAAAGGAATCTGGAAGCGAGGGCGGCCGAAATCGCTGCGGAAAAAGCTGCCGAAAAAAGGGCCGCTGAACTGAGGGCTGCCGAACAGAGCGCCGAACCGGATGTTTCCGAGCGCAAGGGTGCCAAGTGGAGGGGGGATGAAAAGAAGATGAGCAGCGTGTCGACGGGGAATTCCGGATATTAGCCGCCCCGGCGGCAAGCCGAGCCAGATTGCTTCAAGTTTGCCGGTAGCGGTATCTTTTAAAAACTACGGGACCCATACGCAGCGCGTCCGTTCGGACGAAATGGTATGGATCCCGGGAACTCTTCTAAAGCCCAACTCCGTGCGGCTCCAGCTGTCTGCTCATTCCGATGGCCGACGGCAGCCGTGCCGGCTCAGTTTTCCGTCAGCACGTGTTCATCGTAGATGTGCTCGATGCGCTTCTTGTGCCCTTTTTCCACTTCAGCAAACACCTGCAGGGTCCTCTTCATCTTGGGGTCGTCGGTCATCTCGGCCGCGGCCTCGTAGAGTTTCCAGGCACTCTCCTCCGCCTTGATCGCGAAGCGCAGGATCTCGGGGTAGCTCATGTCCGGGCGCATCTCGATGTCCGCCAGGTACTGGCTCAGGTTCAGGTGGGCTCCCTTGCGGGCCGACTCCTCGTGCAGCAGGGCCACGTCGATCTTGCTGAACACGTCCCGGTGACTCGCCTCCTCAGCTGCCATCTCTTCAAACATCTTGCGCGCCGAGATAGTCGTACTCTTAGTCGCCGCATCCTTGTACAACTGGTAGGCAAGCTCCTCTCTTTCCACTGCGAAACTGATGATCTCCTCAAGTGAGACAAACTCCATAATTGACCTCCCTTAAATTAATAGGTAACTAGACGACTTCCTCGAAGTTTGTCGCATCCACGCCACAAACCGGACAGGTGCCAGGTGCATCTGCACCGTCATGTACATAATCGCAGATAATGCAACGCCATTGCTTCATAGAATCTCCTTTGTATTGTTGTCTATTGCCTGCAGCGATTAAAGAGTGGGAAACAGAGCCAGCCAGGGTCAATCTGCTGCCGCCGCGGAGCGGCAGGTCGCACAGTTGCCGATGAAATTGATCGAGTAGTCGATGAGATGAAAGCCGGAAACGCCCTGATCCGGGAGCTCAAGGCTGTTGAGCCTCTCGTCGTGCACGTCCGCCACCGCCCCGCATCCCGTGCAGCGCACGTGATGGTGCCGGCTGGTATCTGCATCGAAGTGAGCCTTCGCCTCCGGGCTGTTGATCTTCTGAATCATGCCCAGAGCCACGAACGCCTCCAGGACGCGGTACACCGTGGTACGTGAGACACCGGGCAGCCGTGCGCCCAGGGCGTCGAAAATCTGGTCAGCCGTAGGATGGTCCCGGCGGCCGGCCAGGGTCTCCATGATGACCCGACGCTGCACGGTGAGCGGCATGCCATGTGCACGGCAACCCGCTGCCAAACTGACCAGCTTGGAGCTTGTAAAGGAAGGATCGTTGTTCATGGATGGTAATTTATTGCAACTGCCTTTGGTTGTCAACTGGTTTATGTGAAAATATGCTTAATTACGGCGATGCATGCCACGGGGCGGGCAATTCTCGCTGGAAATGCCGCAGCTTCGGGAGGGGTATCCGATAGCTTTCCCGTCTGTGCCGCAAAACTCGCCGGAGTTCAATTGATCAATGCACAATACTTTGCTACTTTGACCCGTCACCAAACCAACCGGGCACCGGAAGCGGGTCTTTCCAAGGAGAAACCACATGCCACTGGAACAACTGGAGCGTCTGCAGATCATCCCCGGCTCGCTGGCGGAGGTCTGGAGCTTCTTTGGCAGGCCGGAGAACCTGGCGGACATTACGCCTGCCTGGCTGGGATTTCGGGTCACCTCGCCGCCCCGTGACGAGATGTATGCCGGCATGATCATCACCTACACGGTGAGTCCCCTGCTTGGTCTGGCGCTCCCCTGGGTAACCGAGATCACCCACTGCGCGGAGCCCGGCTTTTTCGTCGACGAGCAGCGCCTCGGACCGTATCGATTCTGGCACCACCAGCACCGGTTTCGGGAGGTGGCGGGGGGCGTGGAGATGCGGGACCTGATACACTACCGCCTTCCCTTGGGTCCCTTGGGCCGGGTCGCCTCGGGGCTCGTGAGGGGGCGACTGGAGGCCATCTTCGATTTCCGGCGCGAGGCGGTGGCGCGGCTTTTCCCCGGCGGCGGGACGGAGCCCGCTTCCCTAGCCTAACCGCCTGCGGCTGGCGCCCGGCGCCTCCCGGGCTGCCGGGGCAACCTAGGTCAGCAAAATCCGCGGGCGGCTTAGTTGCACTTGCTGCCGGTGCACATATCTGTTAACGTCACCGCCTTCGGCATGCTACAGTGTGGCTGGCGCGCCTCTTCGGCACGGCTTCGGTCTGCTCGTGGCGCGAGCCCATTTTTCTGCACAAAGGAAACCATCGTCCTGGGGCTTAGCCGGCTTGCGGCTTGGCCCCTTTTTGCCGGCCCCCGCGCGTCAGGGCACGCGCAAGCCCGCGCCCCGGGTTCCGGGGCAGCACCGAAAGCGATACAAGGATCGGCATCATGTTCAAACGTCCCACCATCTTCAGCATCGACCTGCGCCTCGCAGCACTCCTCATCGGTGTCACCCTTTCCACCCTGGACGCCAGCGCCTTGAACCTGGCGCTACCCTCGCTGGCCGCCCATTTCCATTCCGACGCGGCGACCGTGCAGTGGGCGGCCTCGCTCTACCTGATCGGCTCCGCCCTGGCCTTCCTGCCGCTCTCCGGCCTGGCGGGCAGGTTCGGCACCGTGAGGGTCTACCGGATCTCGCTGCTGTGCTTCAGCGCCATTTCGCTGCTGCTGGGCGTCTCACCGAACCTCTGGTGGCTGTTCGGCTTTCGCTTCGTGCAGGGGATCGCGGGGGCGGGTGTCATCGGGCTGGTGCCGGGGCTTGCGGCCGCCACCTTTCCGGAGCAGCGGGGCTGGGCCCTGGGCATGGTGGCCGGCTCGGTTGCCGCCGGAACCCTGATGGGGCCGCCCATCGGCGGCTTCATGGTCGACGCTTTCGGCTGGCGCAGCATCTTCTACCTGAACCTTCCCCTGGGCCTGGTCGCGCTGCTGCTCTCCAGCAGGCTGGGCGAGCTGCGCGGGGTCGGGCTCAGGGAGGGGCTCAGGAGGGTGGTCCGGGCGCCGCGCTTCCTGCTGGCGCTCTTGGCGACGGTGCTCTTCTTCGCCCAGTCCTTCGGCACCAACCTGCTCTGGCCCTTTTACCTGGAGGCGGGCGGCATGACCCCGAGCCGGGTCGGGCTGGTCCTCCTGGTGCCGCCGCTCATGCTCCTCTTCATTGGACCCTGGGCGGGGAAGCTTTCGGACCGCAAGGGGTTCGACCTGGTGAGCCGGGCCGGCTCCGCCGTCATGGCGATCTCCTCCTGCCTGCAGGGGCTGACCGGCTCCGTGACGCTCGGACTGGCCGGCATCGGCTTTGGCCGGGCGCTCTTCCAGGCGGCCAACAACGCGGCCGTGCTCTCGCTGGCTCCCGAGGAGACCGAAGCGGTCGCCTCCGGGTTTCTCTCCATCGCGCGGGTGGTGGGTCAGGCGCTCGGGAGCCTGCTGGCCGGCGTCATGTGGGGCTCCCTGGAGCACCAGGGGCGCGGCCACGCCTTCCTGGTGTCGAACCTGGTGCTGGCGGGGCTTGCCGTCGTCTCCGGCGCTTTGATCATGGGGCGCCGCAGGGATGTCGAGGGGGTCGAAACCGATTGATGGTTGGCCGGGTGCCGGAGAGGAGCACTGCGGTTAGTTTTGCCGTGTCCCCCCTGCGAAGGGGGGGGAAGGCCCGCGTAGCGGGACAGGGGGGTCTCTTTGCCGGCGAAAACACCCCCCTGCTTCACTACCTTCAGCTTCCCCCCTATTTCATAGGCTCTGTTATGCGCAGATGTTGTTATTTCCTAGTGCGTAGGGTGGGCACCAGTGCCCACGCGGGGTGAATGCGGACGCAGCTCACGGGCGAACACGAGGTTCGCCCCTACACCTCATCGCGCTGGTAGGGGCGAATCTTGTATTCGCCCGCCTTCCGTGCCCGGAGGGGAACCAACATCGGCCCCTAACAGAGCCATTTCATAGAGGGGATAGAGCTGCTCGTGGAGAGGAGGCCCTAAGCCTGGACCCGTCCCCCGGCGTCCAGATAAATTGCCACCCCCAGAAGAGCCTGCAGCTGCTCCTTTCCCCTGTCCCCGTCCAGGAACCACTGCTCGTTGCCGGCGGTGCTGCCGATCAGGAGGGTCTCGGGGCGGGTGCCATGCAGGAGCAGCTTGATCTCGGTGGTGTAGAGCCCGGCCGAAGTGTGGAGCACGCCGAAGTTCTCGTCCACCTGCCAGGTGCCGCTAAAGCTTGGCCGGTAATCGGGTGGGGCGTCGATGGGGTTACTGATCGATTTTGACAGGGTCCCGTCGGGGTGGAAGATCACTACGCCATAGGCGAACTCGGGGTTGACCGTCGCCTCGCCTCCGGTTGACAGTACGACGGCTGGATAGGTCGCCCAGTAGACTGTCAGGCCCTGCAGCAGTTGCGCCGTGAACTTGTCGGGCGAGGGGCGCGATTCCGAGTAGCCGAAGCAGGAGATCTGCACCTCGGCCAGGCTCTGCTCGCCCAGGAACCAGGCCTCGGCGAAGCCGGAATTAAGGCGCATGAGGGTGGGGAGGTGGTAACCGTCCGGGGAGACCCGGGTGAGGCGCCTGACGCCGGCGGCCAGTCTGCGCGCGATCTGCAACTCCCCTTCCGCAGTCAAAGTCCAGCTCCCGCAGGGTTGTGCCGCCGGATCGACGCCGTTGGAGGTCGTCAGGGGTGACTCGGAGAACGAGCCGTCCGCGCCGAAAAGCATCTTGTGGAAGGACTTTCGGGAGTCCCAGAGGTATACCGGAAAGCCGGTCAGCTCCGCCGCGCTCAAGGGTAGGGGAGGGGCCTGCCTGATCAGTTCCCGGTAGCGCGCCAAAGCCTTGCTGTCGGAGCCGGGACTGACGAAGGGAATCAAGATGACGGCCAGGAAGGTCAGTGCGATCAGCGAGAAGATGGTCATCTTCTCGTAGAGGTTTCCCTCCATGCCAGTGCCGACCCCCCTGCAGCTTGCCAGAGACAGAGCGACCAGGACGGTTGTCAGCGCGGCGAACATTCTTTGTCTGCGGGATTCTCCAGGCATGGAAGCAGTATAGGTTAGAGAGGCTGAATGTCAACGCTTGCCGAAGAAGAACCAGAGGGTAAGCCCAATCAAAGCCACCCCGCCGCTCGTCACCAAGGTCTGTGCCAGGTCCATGTTCTCAACTCCTTTCCACGCGGAAGCCGCGCAGCCGCAGGGCATTGGTCACGACGCTGACCGAGGAGAGCGCCATGGCCAGTGAGGCGACCATCGGGCTCAGCAGCCAGCCGGTCAGCGGGTAGAGCGCCCCCGCCGCGACGGGGATGCCGATGATGTTGTAAATGAAGGCGAAGAACAGGTTCTGCCTGATGTTGGCGATGGTCGCCCGGGAAAGCGCGATGGCGGCCGCCACCCCGTTCAGGTCGCCCCCCACCAGGGTGATGTCCGCCGCTTCCATCGCGACGTCCGTGCCCCCCCCCATGGCGATGCCGATGTCGGCCTGGGCCAGGGCCGGGGCGTCGTTGATCCCGTCGCCCACCATCGCCACCAGCTTCCCCTGGGCCTGGAGCTTCTTGATCTCCTCGTTCTTCCCCTGCGGCAGCACCCCGGCAAGCACCCGGTCCACGCCGACCTCGCGGGCGATCGCCTGGGCGGTGCGCTCCTGGTCGCCGGTCAGCATGATGACTTCGAGGCCCAGGGCGTGCAGGCGCGCTACGGCCCGGCGCGACCCCTCCTTGATCGGGTCGGCGACCGCGATGATGCCGGCGTCCGCCCCGTCGAGGGCGATGAAGACCGGGGTCTTCCCCGCCTCGGCAAGCCCGTGGCTCGCCGTCTCGTCGACCTGCAGGCCGCGCTCCCGCATCAGGAGCGCGGTGCCGATCAGGACCCGGCGCCCCTCCACCAGCGCCTCCACGCCGTAGCCGGGGATCGCGTTGAACTCTAGGGCCGGCGTCCGGGCGAGGCCACGCTCCGCCGCCGAGCGGACGATCGCCTCGCCCAGCGGGTGCTCGCTCCCCGCCTCGGCCGAGGCCGCCAGGCGGAGCAGGGTTTCCTCCTCCACCACGTGGGCCGCGATGTCCGTCACGACCGGCACGCCGCGGGTGACCGTGCCGGTCTTGTCCAGCACGATCGTCGTCAGGCGGTGCGCGCTCTCCAAGGCCTCGCCTCCCTTGATGAGGATGCCGCTTTGGGCGCCGCGGCCGGTCCCGACCATGATGGCGGTCGGCGTGGCGAGTCCGAGCGCACAGGGGCAGGCGATGATCAGCACGGAGACCATGGTGAGGAGCGCCATGGTGAGCCGGGTCTCCGGCGGCGAGAGGTCGAACCAGAGGACGAAGGTGGCGATGGCGAGGCAGATCACGGTCGGCACGAAGTAGCTCGCGATCAGATCGGCCAGCCGCTGGATGGGCGCCTTGCTCCCCTGGGCTTCCTGGACCAGGCGCACGATCTGCTGCAGTACGGTGTCCTTGCCGATCCGGGTGGCGCGCATCCGGAAGGAGCCGGTCTTGTTGAGGGTGGCGCCGATGACCGTGTCGCCGGCCGTTTTCTGCACCGCCAGGGGCTCGCCGGTCAGCATGCTCTCGTCCACGAAGGAGGCCCCTTCGATCAGCTCGCCGTCGACCGGCACCTTCTCGCCGGGCCGAACCAGCACCAGGTCGCCCAGCACCAGCTCGCCCACCGGGATGTCCTGCTCGCGCCCTTCGCGCTCCACGCGGGCGAGCTTGGGCTGCAGGCCCATCAGGGCGCGGATGGCACTCCCCGTCTTGGCCCGGGCCCGGGCTTCCAGGAGCCGCCCCATGAGGATCAGCGTCACGATGACTGCCGCCGACTCGAAGTAGACCCCGCCGTGCCCGGAGCCGCTCCCCATCCGGTGCGCGCCGCCCGCGGCCCCGGCGAGCCAGCCCGGAGCGACCGTCGCCAGCACGGAGTAGAGGTAGGCCGACAGCGTGCCCAGGGCGACCAGCGTGTTCATGTCCGCGCTGCGGTGCCGTCCGGCGGCCCAGGCCCCGCTGAAGAAGCCGCGCCCCGCCCAAAACAGCACCGGCGTGGTGAGCGCCAGCTCCAGCCAGTCGCGTCCGGGGAAGTCCAGGGTGTCCCGGAGAGCCGGCACCAGGTGGCCGCCCATGGCGAGCAGGAAGACCGGCAGTGAGAGCGCCAGCGAGAAGATGAAGCGCTGCTTCTGCTGCCGGTATTCGGCCTTCCGCAGCTCCCCCTCGGCCTCCTGCAGCGCCGCCGCGCCGTCCGGCCCGCTCCCCTGGGGCGCCAGCACCTGGTAGCCCAGCTCGCGCACTAGCTGGCTCAGCGCCTCCACCCCGGTCAGCTGCGGGTCGTACTGGACCGTCGCGCGGCTGGTGGCGAAGTTGACGGTCGCCGCGAGGATCCCGGGGGCGCCCGCGAGCGCCTTTTCGATGCGCCCGGCGCAGGAGGCGCAGTGCATCCCGGTCAGCGGCAACTCGCAGCGCTCGCTGGTCGCGATGACCTGGTAGCCCAGGTCCCGCACCAGCTGCCGCAGGAGCTCGACCCCCGTCGTCTGCGGGTCGTACTGGACCGTGGCGCGGCTGGTGGCGAAGTTGACGGTCGCCGCGAGGACCCCGGGGGCGCCCGCGAGCGCCTTCTCGATGCGCCCGGCGCAGGAGGCGCAATGCATCCCGGTCAGCGGAAGTTCACAGCGTACAGACTTCACTTCGGGCCTCCTCTGGTTGATCGGTCCCATCCGGCTGCTCGGTCAGATTTCTCATCGGTCGGATCGGTCGGATCGGTCGGATCTGGTTCAGTCCCTACTTCAGGAACCTGGACAGCGCCGTCTTCACCTCGGCGAGCAGTTCCTGCTGGGTCATCGACTTGGCGTTTTGGTGCTCCGAGTCGCTGCCGTGGCCAAGGACGCAGCTCTCCAGGTGCCGTGTAAGGAGCTCGACCCCCAGGGCATCCAGCGCCGAGCGCGCCGCGGCAATCTGGTTCAGGATGTCCACGCAGTAGCGCTTCTCCTCCAGCATGCGCTGAACGCCCGCCACCTGCCCGGCGATGCGCTTGACCCGCGCCACCAGCTTTTTCTGTGATGCTCCTTCCATGGCAACTCCTTGAGATGCGCCCGACCGGTTGTCTAATAACGTGATCCCAAAATACCCCCCGGGGGTATGGATGTCAAGGGGAACCCTGGCTGTGCTGGTCTGCGCTGCTGCTACGGTACGGTGGCGGGGAAGCATAAGGCAGGGTGGGGCGGGAAGGAGAAGGGTTACGTTGGATAGATTGAACCGGAAAGGGGCGAACACAAGGTTCGCCCCTACGGATACCTTACAGCCCGTAGGGGCGAATCTTGTATTCGCCCGCCTTTCCTGCCTCAGGGAAAACTGCCCCTAACTTTTCATAGGTGTGACAAAACGGAACCTGTGCCGGCAGGATATCCTCAACGATCCCTTACTTGACCGTGTAGCTGACCTTACCGCCTGAACACTCGAAATCGATCTCTCTCATGACCATTTTGGATATGAGGCCGTTGCTGGTATTGATCTTCCGCACGAATATGATCATCTTGCTGTTCATCATGGTGTAGGTGCCGACGATGCACTCGGGCTGCACGTACTTGTCAGTCTTGATGTCGCTGACATTTCGGGACAAAACCACCAGCCCGCTCTCGGTAAGCTTGAAATACTTGGCAAACTCCGCCTGGACGATCTTGTAGCAGCAGCTGTTATTGAGACTGCCCCGCATCAATTCACCCATCACCATGCCGTACTGATTGGGCTGGAGATTCTGCAGGTCGACGAAGTCGGCCACCAGAACCGCCTTCTGCGGATCGGCGCCGGCTCCCTTGCCGTCCGGCGCGCCGCCGCACTGGTTCTGCCTGCCGCACTCGCCGCAGTTGTCCGTGCAGAGCTCCTTGGCGATATCCTGGAAGATCGTCTTCAGCTCGACCTGGTCCAGGTTCTGGCTGGTGCAGCTGCTCTTCTTCTCGTGGTCCTGGTCATAAAACCCGGCGTCCGCGCTCCGGACCGGCAGGAGACCGGCGGCGCAGAGCAGCAGCCAGCAGGCGCCGAGCAGTCGGGCGCCCCCACGCAGGAAATCCATCCGGGACCCCCGGGGACCGCCACTCGCTAGCTTATTTAGAGCTCTCACCGACTATCCTCATCTCTTTCAGGTTGTTTTGGTTGAAAAGCAGCGCGTCAGTGAACCAGTTGCTGTTAAGCCTGGCCTGGGCGGATGACAGCACGATGCCGGTATTGGTGTCGATGGACCTGCCGTTCACGATGATGACGCCGTCGATGTAGGTATAGGTCCCCGTCACCACGCCGCCCACCCGGTAGATCTCCCGAATCTTGTTGATGTCCCGGCTCAGGGAGAACTCCCCGGTCGGGTTCACCATGACGTCCTTGGTGAGCCTGACATCGTACACCTGCCATTTCCTGACCTGAAGCTCGTGGATCAGGCTTTCACAGATGAGCCTTCCCAGCGTGGAGGTCTCGGCAAGGTTGTCCAGGTTGCTGAAGCTGGTGACGATGAAGGTGTTGCCGAGGCTTTTCCTGTCGGCGTTTTTCTCCAGCTGGTCCGCCAGGAAGATCACCTGGGCGTTGAACCGGCCTACCGAGTTGGACGCCGGCTGAATCCCGAGGGATTCCGACACGATATACCTCTGGTCGGCGTCCAGGCCATACAGACGGTTGTCGGCGCCGCTATAGTTTTGATGGGTGACATTCAAGGGAGCACAGGCTGAAAACATCAGCAGTGCTGAAAGTAACAGTAACATTGCGCCGGATCTCATAGTGTTCCTCCAAAAAGTATAGAATTATTTATAGGTCACGACAGATCCGGCCGGTATCGCCTCGTTGGTCTGGTAGATCCATTCGAACTTATTGGCCTTGTACTCGTATTCGTTGTTTCTGAAGGTGACGGGGAACTCGTTGCAGTTGTGCTCCCGTACGATGCCGTAGGTGTTCCTGAAACAAAACGCGTCGTCCGTACACGGGACGAAGACACGGTCCCTCATGCCGTCGCTTAAGTGTACCGGCGTGGCGCAGCCTGCAAGCATCGTTAGTATGCCAATAGCCCCGAATAGTTTAGCCCGATTCATTGCGCACCCTCCTTAGGATATTTATCTCACAAAGTTGACTGACGAAGAGCCTTTGCCTGTCATATCCTAAGCTTCGGGCTGGCAGTCCCAAACTTTAACTGTATTTTTTCTTGTTTACTGGTTGCACTTTCAAGATTTGTCGGGTGGGGAGGAGCGCTTTGAGAGAGGCACAGCCGCTACTGTCACAAGGACGGAGCTCCGGACACTCATCTGTATACAAAACGATTATTAAATTTAGTTGATTGTTGCGCAGACTGGAGTAAAGTAGAGAAGGCTTACAAATGCTTTCAGTACCTCCGCTACGACTGTGCTTTTGAAATGATAATGCATGGCCTCGGGCCAGCATGCACCGCCCTGACTGCACTGCATCAGGGCGGGCGGGCCGCCGGGCTTTATTGGGTCAAAAAGACCGTACACAAAAGGGGGGACCAAATGAATTCGTTGACGCTCATTTTCGTCGCAGCATGTGTCTTCGCGCTTGGCTACCGGTTCTACGGGCTGTTCCTGGCCGACAAGGTCATGAACCTGCGCGGGGAGAGGGAAACTCCGGCCGTCACGTATCAGGACGGCCACGATTACCTGAAGACCGATAAATACGTCCTGTTCGGCCACCACTTCGCGGCAATCGCGGCGGCGGGGCCGCTTTTGGGGCCGGTGCTGGCGGCCCAGTTCGGCTTCCTGCCCGGCGCGCTCTGGATCCTGATCGGGGCGGTGCTGGCGGGCGGGGTACACGACGCCATCGTGCTGTTCGCCTCCGTGCGCCACAAGGGGAAGAGCCTCTCGGTCATCGCCGAGGCCGAGATCGGCAAGGTCGCCGGCAAGGTCGCCTCCTTCGCGATCCTGTTCATCCTGATCCTGACCCTGGCCGGCCTCTCCATCGCAGTCGTCAATGCCATGTTCAACAGCCCCTGGGGGACCTTCACCGTCTTTTGCACCATCCCGATCGCCATGGTCATGGGGATCTACCTGAGGGCGGTGCGTCCCGGCGACGTCAAGGGTGGCTCCGCCATCGGCGTGATCCTCCTGGCGCTGGCGATACTCGCCGGCCCCTACGTCGCCGCCGACCCGACCCTGGCTGCCTTCTTCACCTTCTCCAAGAAGCAGCTGGCCCTGATCATCCCCGTCTACGGCTTCGCCGCCTCCGTGCTGCCGGTCTGGTTCCTGCTGGTGCCGCGCGACTACCTCTCCACCTACCTGAAGATCGGCACCATCCTCCTTTTGGCCGTCGGCATCATCTGCATCCATCCCGATCTGAGCATGCCGGCCCTGACCCCCTACTTCTTCGGCGGCGGCCCGATCATCCCGGGTGCCGCCTTCCCGTTCATCTTCATCACCATCGCCTGCGGCGCGCTCTCCGGCTTCCACGCCATCATCGGCTCCGGCACCACGCCGAAGATGATCGCCAACGAGCGCGACATCCTGTTCGTCGGCTACGGGGCGATGCTGGTGGAGGGGTTCGTCGCCATCATGGCGCTGATCGCCGCCTGCGTGCTGGTGCCGGCCGATTACTTCGCCATCAACGCCGCGCCCAAGGTCTTCGCGACCCTCCACATGGCGACGGTCAACCTCCCCACCCTGGCGGCCCAGGTGGGCGAGCAGGTGCAGGGGCGTCCCGGCGGCGCCGTCTCCCTGGCGGTCGGCATGGCCTACATCTTCTCCGCCGTCCCCTTCATGAAGGGGATGATGGGCTACTGGTACCACTTCGCCATCATGTTCGAGGCGGTCTTCATCCTGTCCGCAGTCGACGCCGGCACCCGGGTGGGGCGCTACCTGCTGCAGGAGATACTGGGGAAGCTCTACGCTCCCTTCGCCGACAACAGCTGGAAGCCCGGCATTATCGTCACCTCCGCCCTGTTCACCTCGGCCTGGGGCTACCTGGTCTATACCGGCGACATCTCCACCATCTGGCCCCTGTTCGGCATGAGTAACCAGCTGCTGGCGACCTGCGCGCTGATCGTCGGCACCACCATGCTGATCCGGCTCGGCAAGGCGAAGTACGCCTGGGTGACCGCCGGCCCCGGCCTCTTTATGATGCCGATCTGCATGTGGGCGGGGTATCTGAACATCACCAAGAACTTCATGCCCAAGGGGCTCTACCTGCTGGCGGGGATGTCCGTCGTCCTGATGCTGCTGATGACGATCATCTTCATCGAGGCCTTCCGGCGCTGGTATGAGCTGCTGCACATCGAGCGCACGGTCACCGACGGCTACGGCGACCAGGTCCTGGCGCTCGCCGAGGAGAGCGGCGAGAGAAACCTCTAGGCCATCTGGTCAACGGGAAGGGGAGGGGGGCAGCGCCGCGAGAGCCGCAGGGCGCCCCTCCCCTCACCCGGCCCACCCTGGCGTTGTTCCGGTTAGATATGTGCGTGAAATGGTCTCCGTCCCAAAGTTCCCGCCCCCTGTTGCTCCCCGGATTAAAATCAATAAATGTTTAAGTTCCAGGTAGTTATGCCGATGAAGAGCTCAATGGCGGCAAGCTTTGCCGATGTTCCACAATGCCGTTTTGTCTAGAGAGGCTACATGAATCTGAAGAACCTGCGCATCAAGTCCAAGCTGCTGCTGCTCACCAGTTTCCCCACATTGTTCCTGCTCTGCTTCGCGTTTTCTCTGTCGTTCACCAAGGTCTCGGAGTACCGGACCCTCAAGGATGTGGACGCCCTGGTGGCCATCTCCACCGGCTGTGGGGACCTGGTGCACGAGCTGCAGCGCGAGCGCGGCATGACGGCCGGCTTCCTCGGCAGCCAGGGGGCGAAGTTCGCCTCGGAACTCCAGGAACAGCGCAAGGCGAGCGACGCCTCGCTGGAGCTGCTCAGGGGGCAGTTCCGCGCCTTCGCAACGACGCGCCACGATGCCGCGCTGGGGAGCCTGGTGGACGACGCCGCGGGCTCGCTGGACAAAATAACGGCCATCCGCTCCGGGGTGAGCGCCCAGACACTGGAGGCGGCCGATGCCATCACGTACTACACCGACACCGTATCCCGGCTGCTCAAGGTCCCGGCCCAACTGGTGCTCTTGAGCCACAACGCGGAGCTGGCGACCCTGGCCAGCAGCTACTCAAGCCTTTTGCAGGCCAAGGAGATGGCCGGCATCGAGCGGGCGACGCTCGCCAACAGCTTCGCCCGGGACAGCTTTGCCCCCGGTTTCTTCAACCGCTTCGTCACCATCGTCGCCAGGCAGCAGACTTTCCTGGAGCTCTTCTCCTCCTACGCGAACCCGGAGCAGCGCGCCTTCTACGCGGACCGGATGGCGGCGCCCGCCTGCGCCGAGGTCCTGAAGCTGCGGGCCCAGGCCCTGGACCGGGGGCAGCAGCCAAGCCTTGGCGGGGTCGATGCGGCCGGCTGGTTCGAGCTCGCCAGCAAGAGGATCAACCTCCTCAAGGAAGTGGAAAACAAGCTCGCCAGGGACCTGGACGGACGGGGCCGCCAGCTGATCGCCGCCACCCGCCTGATCATGATCTTCAGCATCGCCCTGATCCTTTTGGCCCTGCCGCTGAGCCGCTGGTTCGCCCTCTGGATCATCCGGAGCATCCTGAGCTCGGTCGACGCGATCACGAGCGCCGCCCACGACCTGGCCGGGGGGGACCTGACCCGGCGCGTGCAGGTCTGCGGCCGCGACGAGATCGCCCAGGCGGGGCAGTCCATCAACAGCTTCCTCGACAACGCCCAGCGCCTGGTGCGCTCCGCCTCCGACAGCTCCCAGGAGACCGCGACGGCGAGCGAGGAGCTCTCCGCCACCTCCGAGGCGCTGGCCGGCAACATCCAGCAGCAGTCCGACCTGGTGGCGTCCACCGAGCGGTTGGCCCACGAGGTGGGTGAGGACCTGGACATCACCGAGGAGCTCTCGATAAACTCAACGGAGGTGCTGGAGAAGACCTTCGGCATGCTGCAGCGCTTCATCGCCGACCTCAGCACCGTGAACGATCTGATCCTGCACGACACCCAGAGCCAGCAACAGCTGGCCGGCCGCATGAACAGCCTGAACAGCGAGGCGGAAAAGATCCACGACGTGCTGGGTATCATCTCCGACATCGCCGACCAGACCAACCTGCTGGCGCTCAACGCCTCCATCGAGGCGGCCCGCGCCGGGGAGCAGGGGCGCGGCTTCGCGGTCGTGGCCGACGAGGTGCGCAAGCTCGCCGAGCGCACCCAGCGCTCCCTGGTGGAGATCGAGGCGCTGACCAAGGCGATCACCTCCAACATCTCCGTCATCCACGGCGAGGTCTCCCGCATCTCGGGGAACATCACCGGCATCTCGGAGAAGTCGCAGGGGCTCATCGTGGACGCCCAGTCCACCAGCGAGGTGCTCTCCCGCACCGTCGACTCCTCCTTCACCCTGGTGAAGAAGAGCACCTCCATCGCCATGCGCACCAAGGAGCTCATCGCCATCATGGCCCGGATGACGGAGCTGTCCCAGCAAAACAGCTATTCCGGCGACAACACCCGCGAGGTGGCCCAGCTGCTGGCGCAGAAGTCGCTGACCCTGCAGGGCGAGCTGCAGCGCTTCAGGGCGTAGGGCGGCGGCTCCCCACCAACGAAATGGCGGGGAAGCCGGATGCACTCATTTGTCCCCCCTATGAAATGGCTCTGTTATGCAGAGTTGTGGTTTTTTTCAAGTGCAGGGTGGGCACCCCGTGCCCACGCGGGGTGAATGCGGACGCAGCTCACGGGCGAACACGAGGTTCGCCCCTACACCTCATCGCGCTGGTAGGGGCGAATCTTGTATTCGCCCGCCTTCCGTGCCCCGAGGGAAATCAACGTCAGCACCTAACACAGCCTATGAAATAGGGGGGAAGCTGAACGCAGTGCAGCAGGGGGGTGCTTGCCATGAGGGGAAACCCCCCTGTCTCGCTAAGCGAGCCTTCCCCCCTGCTGGCGCAGGGGGGACACTGCCGACACTGCCGCTTTGTCCCCCCTATGAAATAGGAAGGAAGCCGGACGCAGTGAAGCAGGGGGGGCCTTCCGCTTCGCCCCGAAACCGGCGCCCTCAGTTTGCTCCTTGACGCGGGTCTCCCTGAAGGAGTAAAAATAGCTAGCGCTCTACCCCGCGGTCCAAGGAGAAAAAATCATCTTGTTTCCCTACCTCCCCTCGCTTTTCGCTAAATTCGCCCGCACCGCCCTGGTCACGATGTTACTGGTGCCGGCGCTCTGCTCTTCGGCCCTCGCCCTGGAAAACTTCGCCACCTATCCCCTGCTGCCGGCCGGCTCCGGCTCCATCAGGGTGTTTGACCGCGACGGCCACTTCGCCGGGCGCATACTCCCCGCGGGGAGGTACTGGGTCCCCATCAGCCAGATTCCCGTCTTCCTGCAAAACGCCCTGGTGGCCGTCGAGGACTCCCGGTTCTACGAGCACAACGGCATCGACCTGAAGGGGATCGCCCGCGCCCTGGTGAAGGACGTGGCCAAGGGACGCATGGCCGAGGGTGGCTCGACCATCACCCAGCAGCTCATCAAGAACAAGTACCTTTCCTCCGAGAAGACCCTGGACCGCAAGGTCAAGGAAGGGATGCTGGCGCTCGACTTCGAGAAGAAGTACTCCAAGGCGCAGATTCTGGAGATGTACTTCAACGAGATCAACTTCGGCAACGGCGCCTGGGGCATCGCCCAGGCGGCCCGCCTCTACTTCGACAAGAGTCCCCAGGAGCTTTCCGAGGCCGAGTGCTCCCTACTGGCCGGCATACCCAAGGCCCCGGCCCGCTACAACCCGCTGGGGGACAGCGCCAAGGTCTCGCTGCGCAGAAGCGTCGTGCTAAAGCGCATGGTCGACCTCAAGATGATCAGCGAAGAGCAGCGCCAAAAGATCATGGCGCACCCGGCGGCGGTCACCAAGACCGGGGCGGCCCCCTACTACCTGGCGCACGTGCGGGCCAAGCTGATCGAGCGCTACGGCGCGGCGATCATCGAGCAGGGCGGGCTCGATGTCATCACGGCGATGGACCTCAAGCTGCAGACCCTCGCGGAGAAGGTCCTGAGCGAGGGGGTCAAAAGGATCAACCCCAAGCTGCAGGGGGCACTCCTTTGCCAGGACCCCGCCACGGGTGACGTGCTGGCGGCCGTGGGCGGCGTGGATTTCGCCAAGAGCCCTTATAACCGCGCCTTTTTCGCCAAGCGCCAGCCCGGTTCCGCCATCAAGCCGGCCATTTACGCCGCAGCCCTGGAAAGGGGGTTCACCGCCGGGAGTCTGATGAATGACACGCCGGTCGCCTACGACCGGGGCAACGGCCAGACCTGGACGCCGCTCAACTACGAGCGGAAGCTCTACGGCGAGCTCTCCCTGCGCCAGGCACTGGCGCACTCCAACAACGTCATCGCGGTAAAGCTGCTGAACGAGATCACCGTCCCGTATTTCACCGGTTTCGCCGCGACCCTGGGGCTGCCGCTGCACGCCCAGAACGGCCTCTCCCTGGCGCTGGGCGCCGAGGAAGTGACCCTGAGCGAGCTGGTCTCCGCCTACGCCCCTCTGGCGAGCGGCGGCCTGCGCCCCGAGCCGCGCACCATCATCCGGATCTACGAGCAGAGGAAGCGCGGCTGGACCGAGATCCCGCCGGTGGTCGCACCGGTGCTCGCCCCCGGCACCGCCTACGTCACCACCCAGATGATGAAGGACGTACTGGTCTACGGGACCGCCAAGGGGCTGAAGAAGTTCAGCCAGGAGCGTCCCAGCGCCGGCAAGACCGGTACCACCGACGATTACCGGGACGCCTGGTTTGTCGGCTATACCCCGCAGTTGATAACCGGGGTCTGGGTGGGGTACGACAAGCCCAAGCCTGGCGGCAGAGGGTTCACCGGCGGGGCGATCTCCGCACCGATCTGGGGGCGCTTCATGCGAGCGGCCCTGGCCGGCAAGCCGGCTCCCGACTTCCCGAAGCCCGACACCGTGGTCAGCGTCCGCATCGATCCTACGACCGGCCTGCTGGCGACCCCGGACTGTCCGACGACCCGCGAAGAGTTTTATCTCACCGGGAGCGAGCCGACCAGGTACTGTCCCAAGCACGGCGGCGACCTGCTGAACCCGCCGGTCCCGGCCCAGCCGCTGCCGGGTCAGCCGTTGCCTGGTCAACCGTTGCCTGGTCAACCGTTGACGGTCCAGCCGCTGCCGCAGCCCGACGGTGCGCAGCCCGGTACCGGTCGACAACCCGATCCCGCCCAGCCGCAGCCCCAGCCGGAGAACTAGGCTAAAGGCCCAGACTAAAATCCCAGACTAAAGGCCCAGACTAAAGGCACTTAACGCAAAGGCGCAAAGACGCGAAGGCGCAAAGAGAGACAAGGCTAAAAACGAGAGACAAGGCTAAAAACGAGAGACAAAGAGAGACAAGGCGAAAAGGGAAGAACACCCGTCTAGACTGTCAGGTTCCCCCTTTTGCTTTGCCGTTTGCTGCCGTGCCTTTGACTTTGCGCCTTTGCGTCTTTGCGTCTGGTTTGTTGCAGTCAAGTTTTGCGATGAAGCTTTTGACGTGCCTCCTGTTCCGTCGCTTTAACTTTGCGCCTTTGTGTTAAAGCTTTTGACGTGCCTGCTTTGTCCTGCCCTTTACTTTGTGCCTTTTCGGCGCAGCTCTTGCCTTTGCCTCTCCCTCCTTGACATTAAACCCCTCCAAGCTATTTTTGTATGATGGAGCATCACTTCCGCGGTGAGGAGAGGGATATGAATGTTTGGCGATCGATCAAGCCCGGCGCGCTCTTGGTGCTGCTCACCATGCTCTTCGTGATTCCCTTCGGCTGCGAACGGAAGAGTAGCTCCCAGACCATCGGCTTTCCCAAGTCCTTCGCCGACCTGGCCGAAAAGGTGACGCCTGCGGTGGTGAACATAAGCACGACCTCGACCGTGAAGGTCCCCGGCAACCCCTTCCGCCACTTCTTCGGCAACGACGAGGACAATGAGGACAACCCCCTGGGCGAGCTGTTCAAGCACTTCCACGAGAACATGCCGGACCGGGAGATGAAGCAGCAAAGCCTCGGCTCCGGGTTCATCATCAGCAAGGACGGCTTCATCATCACCAACAACCACATGGTGGAGGGCTCGGACGAGATCAAGGTGAAGATCTCGGACGGCCGGGAACTGAAGGCGAAGGTCGTGGGACGCGACCCCAAGACGGACCTGGCGCTGCTGAAAATATCCTCGCTCTTCGAGAACCTCCCCGTGCTCGCGCTGGGGGACTCCGAGAAGATACGGGTCGGGGACTGGGTGCTCTCCGTGGGGAACCCCTTCGGCCTGGAGCACACGGTCACCCAAGGGATCATCAGCGCGACCGGCAGGGTGCTCGGCTCCGGCCCCTACGACAACTTCCTGCAGACCGACGCCCCGATCAACCCGGGCAACAGCGGGGGACCGCTGGTCAACCTCAAGGGTGAGGTGATCGGCATCAACACGGCCATCGTTTCCGGGGGGCAGGGGATCGGCTTCGCCATCCCGAGCGCCCTGGCCAAGTCGGTAGTCGCCCAGCTCAGGGCCAAGGGGAGGGTGGTTCGGGGCTGGATCGGTGTGAGCATGCAAAGCGTGACCCCCGAGATCGCCCGGTCTTTCGGTCTTAAGGAGCCGCGCGGCGCACTGGTGGGCGATCTGGATCTCGAAGGTCCGGCTGCCAAGGGCGGCATCAAGCAGGGCGACATCATCGTGTCCTACGGCGGCCACACCCTGAAAAGCGCCAACGACCTGCCACGCCTGGTCGCGGAAACCCCGATAGGCAAGAACGTCCCCGTCGTGGTGATACGTGACGCCAAGGAGCTCCATGTCACCCTGAAGATCGCCGAGCTCTCAGAGGAGAAGGCCGCCTCACAGGTGCAGGCGGAGGCGCCGGTGCAGAGCCTGGGGATGAAGGTGGATAGCCTCTCCGAGCAGTTGCGCCAGCAGGCGGGGATCAGCGAGCAATCCGGCGTCGTGGTGACGGAGGTCGAGCAGGGAGGGAGCGCCGAGGAGGCCGGAGTCCTGGTGGGCGACGTGATCATGGAGGTGAACCGCAAGCCCATCAAGAGCCTGGCCGACTACAACGCCGCCCTGGTTGCCGCGAGGAGGGGCTTCCCGCTGCTCCTGTTGCTGAAGAGAGGGAACCAGAGCCGCTACGCCTCCCTGGAGCGCTAGCGGGGCGGCGTTCGGGGACGCGGGTGGGGACGCGGGTGGGGACGCGGGTGGGGACGCGGGTGGGGACGCGGGCCTCGGGGGAAAAAGGGTCGCCAAGGCAGCGCGGATATGCTACAAAAAGAGCTGGCACGACCAACCCCGAAAGGCCCACTCCCATGAACTCTGTTGCAGCCTGCATTGTCCTGATCTCAGCGCTTCTTTGGCACAGCAGCCGGGCGGACGCCGAAACGCTCATCGTGAAGTTCTCCGGTCTGCGCGGTGGGGCCGGGACCGTGCGCGTCATGCTCTGGAAAGATGCCGCCGGTTTTCCGACCCGACCCGAGAAGGCTGTCGCGCACAAGGCGGCTGCGGTCACCGGGAGCGAGGCGGAGCTCAGCTTCAGCGGGCTGCCGCGCGGGACCTACGCCGCTGCGGCTTACCAGGACCTAAACAACAACGGCAAGCTGGACCTCAGCTTCTTCGGTTGGCCCGTGGAGCCGACCGCCGCCTCCAACGGGGCGCGCGGCGTCATGGGGCCCCCCAGCTTCGCCGATGCCGCCTTCGAGCTGCAGCAGGCGACTCAGGCCATCCAACTGAACTTCAAGTGACCTGTTGAAAAGGTGAAAGGTGAAAGGCTGCGCAGCACCCGCCTTCGTTACAAACTCTCCCGGTCCAGTTCCCCATCCGCCTCGCTCCAGGCGGCTTGGTATTCACGCCGCACCAGTTGCGCCTCGTACTCCCTGCCTTGCCCCTTCAGGCTTTCCCAAAGGCCGTACAGCGCCCGCCCCGAGCGCGGGTTCCTGACCAGCTCCTCCCGGAAGACCCGCTCCGCCCCGACGAAGTTCCCCTGCATGAGCAGCACCCCCCCGAGCGGCTCCCGAAGCGGCAGGTACCAGCTGGGCGGCTCCGTGTAGCGCAGCGCGTCCTCGGCCGCGACCCCCTTGCGCAGCGCCTCGGCCGCGCCGGTTAGGTCCCCCGCGCTCCGGGCGATACGGGCCTCCAGGTACCACCCGGCAATCGGCAGTACCTCGCTTGCCTTGTTCAGGTCGAACGCCGCGTCCGCCGGAACCTTCCCGGTGGCGGCGCGCAGCTCGGCACTCTCCGAGCGGGCGAGTTCGGTCGCCCCGGTTCCGGCAAAGGCCATGCCGCGCGCGAAATGCCGCAGCGCCCCGGCCAGAGGGGTGGCCGGCGGCGGACCGGCGATCCTCAGTATCTCCTGCCACTTGTGGAAGCGGACCAGGACCAGGTCCGGGGTCGGGACGAAGAAGTCCAGCATCGGCATGGCGTCCGCGGCGATGGCGACGTGCCCGGCAAGCTTTTCCGCGGCCGACAGCGCATCACTGAAGCGTCCCTGCATGCTCCGGGCGACCGCCAGGAAGTGGAGGTTGTGGCTGTAGTACATGAGCGCGTAGATGCCGCCGGTCCCTGCACTCTCAAGGTAGCTCTGGTCCCGCGCCACGGCGGCGTCGTTAGCCTGCGCTGCCTCCCGGTAGGCGCCGACCCGCATGTAGATGTGTGCCGGCATGTGCACCAGGTGCCCCGCGGGAAGCTGCATGGCCTGCAGCCTTTGCGCGCTGGGGAGGCCCCATTCCGGGTGGGGCGAGGCTTCCACGGCATGGATGTAGTAATGGTTCGCCCCGATGTGGTCGGGGTAGCGCCGCAGCACCGACTCCAGGACCGCCAGGAGCTCCGGGGTGCCCGGCGCCGGTCGGCCGTCCGCCGACCAGAGCTGCCAGGGGCGCAGGTCCATCAGGCTCTCCGCGTACAGTGTGGCCGCGTCCGGGTCGTCGGGGTACCTCTCCGAGAGCTCCCGCATCGCCTCCATGTAGTCGACCGCCAGCTTGTGCAGGTCCTCGTCGGGGTTACTGGAGTAGCGCTTGGAGAGCGCCCGGATGTAGGCCTGCTCCTGCCTGGGAGCCTTGGCTGCCAGCGCCTGGGCGCGGGAGAGGGCCTGGAAGGCGGCCTTTTGTCGGGCCGGGTCTGCCTCCAGGTTTATGTTGGGACCCAGGGCGAGCGCGACCCCCCAGTGCGCCAGGGCGAAGTCTGGGTCGAGCCGGGCCGCTTCCTGGAAGCAGCGCACGGCCTCGTCATGGTTGAAGGCGTAGATGAAAAAAAGTCCCTGGTCGAAGAGGTCGCGTGCCTCGGGGCTGCTGCTGGAAACCGGGTGATGCAGGCGAGGCTGCGCGGCGGGCGCGGCTGGCGTCGGCACTATGGCAAGTGCGGCTGGTGTCACCGGTAGGGACGGCGTGGCCGGTGTTGCCTGCACGGCCAATGCGTTCGGTGCGGCTGGCGTTGCCGGTAGGGACGGTGCAATTGGTGCGGCTGGCGTTGCCGGTGCGGACGGTGCGGCTGGTGTCGCCTGGGGCTGTGGGGCGGGTATGGTCTGCGCGGCCGGTGTTCCCTGTGCCTGCCCGGGCGAAATGGCTTGTCCGGCCGGTGCGTCGCTTGCCAGGAGCTTTGGTTCCGGCGCGACGGCGCACAGCAGGGGGACCAGGACGAGGAGGGATCTGATTCTCATGGGGGTTTCCTTTAGCAGCTGGATTTTGGCAAAGGCAGACAGCCTGATCTGCTACCGCTGGCAGCATGAGAAAAATCTATCATTCACCAGGGGATTTACAAGGGGAGGCCAAGTTCCAGTGCCCAGGGCTCGCGCTATCTGATCCGCGCGGCGTCCTCAGGGACTCGGCGCCGGGCAGAGGTGGATGCGCCAACCTCGGAGGAAATCCTTATGACACTGACTGCAACGGAAGTTTTGCTGGAAAGGGAAACCCCGAGGTACTTTTCAGGGGCGCAGCAGGGGATTTGCGGAAGGCAGGACGCGGGATCAGCTTTCCCTACAAGCTTTTCGGGATATCCTGTTGACTCAGGTCGGCGCAGGATATAGTATTTCGGGCGGTGCAGCGCTGCGGTTGCCGGAACCTTTGTTACCGGTGCTCGTGTACGAAGTGACCGATGGCGCGGTCCATGTTGGAAATGTGCTGTACCAGCCAACTGCTTATGAACATGGTCATGCTGGATACCAGACTCTGGGTCGCCCCCTCGTTCTTGAGGCGCTCCTTGATCCTGCCCACCTCACCGGCGAACTCCTGGTGCTGCTTGCGGTGCGCGACGAAGTCGGGGTACCCCAATTCCTGCATCAGCTTCTCTTCATTGTTGAAGTGGGTGACGGCATAGGCTTCCAGGAACCAGAACAGGCGGTGCACCGTGTCACCCTCGGCCTCGGACTGGCAGGCCTGCAGGAAGCTGTTGAACTTTTCAAAAAGAAGCTTGTGTTGGATGTCGATTTCCAGTACCCCGATGGAGAGGTTCTCTTGCCACTCGACCAAGTTGCTTTCCTCCTTTTTCCGGAATGGGCCGCAACCTTTCGGGCGGGCAATTTTGATGAATTTATACCGTGGAGCGCCCTTCTGTCCAGACTTATTACCGTCGGCCACCGGCTGCCGGACGGAAGCCATCAGGGACGCCGGGATCTAGCGATCAGAACGCCGGGAGGAGAACGATGAAGTTCAATGATTTTGCCGCCAAGGCCCTGCTGGACCATTCACACGCACCGGACCATCTGACCGAGCGCGAGAAACAGCTGATCGGTCTCGCCGTTGCGCTCACCCGCGGTTGCGTCCATTGCACCGGCGGGCGCATGCGCCATGCCCTGGAGAGCGGCATCCCCCAGGACGCGCTGCTTCAGGCCATCGACATCGCCGCGGCCGTGAACGCGAGCGTCACCACCGCGGTCGCCCTGCAGGCTTTCGAGAAGGAAGATCTGGTGTAAAGAGATCGTTAATCGTAAATAATATAACGCACTATCTCGCAAGTCCGGTCTCTCTCAGAGCAATGGGCTAGTTGACTGTAAAAATATTCACATGTCCAAAATGTTACAGTTGCCGGTTATCTGCTTGATTTATAAAGCGAATATTGCCCACGTGCGCGGCGCTGTAAAAAAACGAACACCCCCCCTGCCCGCGGGCGCGCCATCCTTAAGACCCTAACATCCCGATATGTCAGTAATTTAAATTCCGCTGCTGTTGGCGCGCTTCTTGATGTAGGAGAGCTGTCCATTACACCGCAGGGGGGATCCATGTTAAAGCAATACAGTATCTTGAGCAAATGTCTGTGCGATTTAAAGAAGAGCGACCTGCCGATCATCGAGAAACTGCGGATCGAGGTGCAACTGATACAGACCAAGCGGATTCTGCTGGATCACGACGTGGAACACGGGATCACCGGCCTGGCCAGAAGCGAGAGAGAGTTCAACGACCTGTATGTGCAACTGCGGCAGGTGTGCGACACGGGGGGCGGCACCGAGATAGAGCGACTCAAAGCTCTGATACAGGACATCAAGGACGGATTGAACTTCGGGGCAGGCGGCAGGGACCTGTACACGCTGCCGCAGGTAAGCGATAAAAAACATCTGGGCGCGGTCCTCAAACCGCTGCACAGCGTCAAGGATATCTTCCGCTAGGCGCAAGCACCCAACCACAAAAAGGCGCGAAATTCACCGGGGAAAACAGGAACACCCGGACGGTGCTCCAGCGTCCTTGGCGTTTTTCCCGCCTTTTCGTGCCTGAAAGGCCCGTAGGATTTATCCCGCCAGCTTCTTGTCGATGATGTCGATCAGGTCGCCCACGTCCTTCAGCGCCCGCACGTCCTTCACGTTGAACCTGATGCTGAAAGCCATCTCGACCGCGACGATCAGGTTCATGTGCGAGAGCGAGTCCCAGCCATCGATGTCGTCGGCAGTCGTTTTCCTCTCTATCTTTATCGCGTCGTCGTCGAACACCTGGCGAAATATTCCCTGCAGCTTAGTCCTGGTATCCAATGCTAATCCTCCTCCATGGTTGAAATATCGCCTGCGTCGCTGCCAAGGTAGCGCGCCTTCAGCACGCGGCGCATGATCTTGCCGCTCTTGTTCTTGGGGATCTTGTCGATGACGTGGATCTCCTGGGGTGTTGCGATGGTGGAGACCTTGTTGGAAACGTAGAGCCTGATCCTAAGCTCCAGTTCCGGCGAGTACTGCACCTTGGCGTGCAGCGAGATGTAGGCGACCACCTTTTCGAACAGCAGTTCGTCCGGCGCGGCGATGACCCCCGACTCGGCGATCTCGGGAATCTCCAGCAGGGCGCTTTCCACTTCGAAGGGGCTCACCAGGTGGCCGGCCGTGTTGATGACGTCGTCGCTTCTGCCGAGAAACCAGAAATACCCCTCGGCGTCCTTGAAGGCGGTATCGCCTGAGTAGTAATAGCCGCCGCGGAACTTCTGGCGGTACACCTCGTCGTTGTTGAGGTAGGTGGAGAACATGGAGGGCCAGCCCGGCCGCACGCAGAGGTTCCCCTGCTCCCCGTCGGGGACGGGCGAGCCGTCGTCGGCGATGATGGCTGCCTGTATCCCCGGGGCCGGCTGCCCCATGGAGCCCGGGCGCACCGGGAGGCCCGGGCGGTTGGAGATCATGATCGCCCCGGTCTCGGTCTGGAACCAGGTGTCGTAGATCTCCTTGCCGAGGGCGCGCCGCGCCCAGTGAATGACCTCCGGGTTGAGCGGTTCGCCGACGCTGAAGATGTGCTTGAGCCGCGACAGGTTGCGCCCGGCGAACAGCTCCGGTTCTTCCCGCAGCAGCATCCTGAGCGCCGTGGGGGCGGAGTACCAGACCGTCACCTTTTCCTGCTCCAGGATGTTGAACCAGTGCTCAGCATTGTAGCCGCCGCCGAAGTGGACCTGGGTGACCCCGAGGCTCCAGGGGCCGATGATGCCGTAGGAGGTGCCGGTCACCCATCCCTGGTCCGCGGTGCACCAGTAGATCTCGTCCTCGGAGAGCTGCAGGATCTCCCGGGCCGTGCGGTTTTGGGAGAGTACGCTCTGGTGCAGGTGCAGCACCCCCTTGGGCTTCCCGGTGGAGCCCGAGGTGTAGTGCAGCACCGAAGGCGTCTGGGCGCCCGTGGGCGCCGCGCAGAACCGGTCCGAAGCCTCGCGCACCAGCTGCCGGTAGGAGAGCACGCCGTCCGCCTGGTGCTCGTCGATGTCCACCAGGATGACCGTGGTGAGCTCCGGCAGCTGTCCGCGGATCCGGGTGAGTTTTTTCAGGAAGCTCTTCTTGGTGACAATCCCGCGGGCCCGGGAGTCACCGAGCCGGTCCAGCAGCGCCTCCTCGCCGAAGTTGGAGAAGAGCGTCCCGGCGACCGCCTGCAGCTTCAGGATGCCGAGAAAGGCGAAGAATTGTTCCGGCATCTTGGGGAGCAGCGTGAAGCAGGCGTCGCCGGGCTGGAAGCCCAGCCCCTGGAGCGCGTTGGCGAAGCGGTTCGACTGGAGGTCCAGGTCGCGGAACGTGTAGTCGCTGGGCTCCATGTGCTGAGAGATCCAGCGCATCGCCACCTTGTCGGCGCGTCCGAGGTCGCACTGCAGTCGGGTGCAGATGTGTCCGATGTTGTACTGGCCGTTTATGATCATGAGGAGGTTCTCCCGCTGGTAGGTGGCGAGAAAATAGCACACAATTCGTAAAAAGTGAATGTATTATGCCGGAAAGGGGGCAAACATGGGGGGTCTCAGGCTGAAGAGCTGTCAGAGCCAGTCCGGCAAGCGCGCGCTGTGAAGTTACCCGTTAGTTTTATCGTCGGCAGGGGAGGGGCGGCCCGTGAACAATGGTAACATCCGAATCGGCCACTGTCTGGTCAACTACACGTTGTAGATGATTTCGTGCCTCTGAAAAATTGACCACTCTCATATTGCACCTCCTATCCGCTTAGTGGTACAAGTGTGCTAGATACTAGTGAAGAGGGAGGGCTACCTTTCACCCTTCACCTTTCAGGATTTTTGGAGGTTGAAACATTGGCACGTAAGGGTAAGGCAGTCAACAGACGCAAATCTTCCGGGGGCGGTGGGCGCCCCCTTCTCGCACTGGTGCTGGTTGCGCTGCTCATCGCGGGCGCCTTTTACCTGCTGGAGCAAAGCCGCACGAGCGCGCCGAAGCCGTCCGCGCCGCCGGCACCGGTGCCGGCCGCAGCGCCGTCCGCGCGCCTGAAGCTCCCGCCGCGGCCGGCTCCCGTGCAGGCGCGGCTCTCCAGCGCGGCGCGCCCCGCCCCGAAACCGCGCGCCGCCGCACTCCCCCCGCGCGTCGTCGGGCCGGGCTCGGTCGGGCCCGGCTCGGTCGCGCTCATCATCGACGACATGGGGGCGAGCCAGCAGGAGGTCCAGGAGCTGCTCTCCATCGGGCTGCCGCTCACCTTCTCCGTCATACCGAGCCTGGCCCACGCCAAGGGGGTGGCTGAGGCCGCGCATAAGGCGGGAGCCGAGGTCATGGTCCACATGCCGATGGAGCCCGAGGGGTATCCCCGGCAGCCGATGGAGAAGATTGGCCTGCTGGTCGCCATGGCGGACCCGGAGATACAGGAGCGGGTACAGGGGTACTTCCGCTCGGTCCCCTACGCCGTGGGGGCCAACAACCACATGGGGTCGCGCTTCACCCAGAGTGCCGAGAAGATGGAGGTGGTGCTCAAGGTGCTGCAGGAGAAGGGGATGTACTTCGTGGACTCCAAGACCTCGCCCGCCTCGGTGGGCTACGCCCGGGCGCGTGCGCTGGGGCTTAGGTGCGGGGCGCGCCAGGTGTTCCTGGACAACGTGCAGGACGAGGCGCTGATCGGAAAGCAGCTGGCCCAGGTGGCCGCCATCGCGCGCAAGAGAGGGTCGGCGATCGCCATCTGCCACCCGCACCCGGCGACCATCCGGGCGCTCAAGGCGATGCTGCCCCAGCTGCACAAGGACGGCATCAGCTTCGTGGTCGTTTCGAAACTGGTCAGTTAACTCTCAATCGCAGACTGGCCTGCGTTCGCTGAGCGGAGTCGAAGCGCGGTAACCTGCCGGAACCTTGGTCTCCGCCGAAGTGGTCTTTACCAAATCGTTTTCAAGGGCTGATAGCTGCGCAGTTTATCATCCTTGGTCACAAGTGACGCTCCTAGTGACAGTGCGGTGGCTGCAATGATACGATCGGCCGGGTCGGCGTGGGGAAAGTCCGGCAGCCGAGCGGATTCGACGGCAATGGTGTTGCTCACGGGTATGAAGGTAAGAAACGGAAGTGCCTCGCAGCGGCTAAGCCAATCGCGCACATCCAAAGCCAGCTGTATCCGGCCGCGCTCAACGAGCAACGCTATCTCCCAGGAACTAATGCAGGATACCGATACCCTCTTTGCCGCCACGGCTGCGTCGATCGCCTTTTTCGCAGGCTTGCTCAGGGTCGCAGGGTCATTGACCCACCAAAGCAGCGCGTGGGTGTCGAGCACGATCACTTAAGTGCCTCCCAGTCTGATACTCCTACCGGCTCCAGTGGGGCGTCATATCGCAGCACTGTGTTGCGCAAGCCCCGCAGACACTCTTCAGGGTCCTCGGTATAGGGGACAACCTTGAGAACCGGACGGCCGTGATCGGTTATCACCAACTCCTCACCGGTTTGCTCGATTTTTCTGAAGTACTCCAACGACCGTGGCTTGAACTGGGATTTGGATACGGTTTGTGACATGTTGCGCCCCCTTGCTGATTATGACCATGGTACCATAGTCATAATCAGCGCGCAAGCGGGCCGAACGCTTTGAAACGCACAAAAAAAGCGCAGCGGCGCCGGAGCGGCAAAGACGCAAAGAACGCCAAGAGAATCAAGTCACTTGAATTCTTGGCGTCCTTTGCGTCTGGTTGGGCTGTTGTTTTAAAGTTGTGCGGCGATCCGCTTGCGAAGCCGCATCATCTCCCGGTAGTTCTCCTCGACGAGAATCGACTCGGGGTGCTCGCCGGCGACCGGGTGCACCATAAGGAAGGCGTCCCGCAGCTGCCCCTGGTAGCCCGCCAGGCTCCCCTGCACCAGCCCGGAGAAACCGTCGCGCTCCGGAGCCACGGCCAGCGGGTACTGCTTCTTCAAAAGCGAGACGCCGCTTAAGTCGAAGCGGTGGAAGTCGAGGCTCCCCGGGGCATCCTCCCCTCCCGGGTTCAACACGAAGACCGACTCGCGCGCGGTCTGGGCGATCATGAGCCGGGTCGGGTCGTCGGCGGGAAGCTCGCGCTCTATCCTGAAGACCGCCTGGAGCAGGAAGCCGGTGAAGCAGTCGTCCTCCACGAAGCCGCTGGCGGCGCCGTCGGAGCTCTCGCAGTAGTAAGAGAGCTGGGCGCCCGGGGCGAGTTCCTTGCCGCAGACCAGGCACTCGCTCTTAAGCCCGGTGAGCCGGGCGAAGTAGGCCTCCTTCTTGCGGCTGTCCTCTTCGCTTAGCCACTTGTCGAAGAGCTCCGAGCGGGGCTCCTTGGTCTCGCTGTACTCCTTGATCGCGGTCTGCCCGAGCGCGGTGAACTGGCCGTAGACGTCGGTGCCGCGCCCGTGGGTCAGGATCGGGTAGATCCGGCCGTCCGGGTTGGTGTTCAGACTCTCGACCTTGGGGCTCTTGGAGATGAAGGTGTCCGAGCAGCGGTAGCCGCGGTTGATGGCGAAGGCCTTCAGGAGTGTCTTTTGGTCCTTGAAAAGCCCCTCGAACTTGATGCGCTCGTCGATCAGGCAGGGGATCAGGGTCAGGCTCTTGCGGTCCAATCCCTTCTTGTCGAACAGCTCGAAGATGTTGCGGCAGTTGTCCATGCTCGCCATGTCCTTGATCGGGACCAGGACCCGGTCCGCGGCGAAGAGGGCGTTCTGGGTCATGACGTCGAGGTCTGGACGGGTGTCGACGATGATGATCCCCGGGATGCCGGACTGGGCCAAAAGGCGCGCCAGCACCATGGGTCCCTTGAGCGACCCCTTCAGGTCGGGAAGCGCCGTGGAGGAGGGGATGTAGTTCACCCCGAACTGCCCGGTGTGCAAAAGCTCGCTCCCCGGGGTCTCCAGCAGCAGGTCCGCGACGGAGCCCCTGAGCTTTTGTCCCTTGATGGAGAACATCTTGTCCACGGTGAAGTGGTTGTCGAAGGAGAGGATGGAGACCGGGAGGTTCTCGTCGAGAGCCTTCAGGAATATGGCGAGATTGGTCGCCAGGGTTGTCTTGCCCACCCCCCCCTTTTCGGAGGAGACGGTTATCACGTAGGGGTAATTTTTCATGGGGCGCATACTAACATCGACCGCCCGCGCCGGTCAACCGGTTTGACATGAGCGAGCCCGGCATGGTAGAAACGGCGGGGGTAGCCAAAAAAAACCGGTAGCTGGCAGGATAATGCGGGAGCGGCCGGCGCATGCGTCCGATCAGCCGGATCCGTAGGATCGGTCCGATCGGTCGCATCCGAGGCACGCGCCGGCCGAAACCAAAGAGGAGCCGCATGGAACTTTTCAAGGAACGCCGGGTCCTCACGGTGAGTGCGCTCACCGCGCTGGTGCGCGGGGTGCTGGAGGAGAACTTCGACCAGGTCTGGGTCGAGGGGGAAATCTCCAACTTCGCCTCGCCGCAGTCGGGCCACTGCTACTTCACCCTGAAGGACGCCGGCGCCCAGCTGCGCGTCGTCATGTTCCGGGGGGCGGCGCGCGCGCTCAAGTTCACCCCGAGGGACGGCATGCGCGTGCTGGTGCGCGGCCGCATCACCCTCTTCGAGCCGCGCGGCGAGTACCAGCTGGTGGCGGAATACCTGGAACCCCAGGGGATCGGAGGGTTGCAGCTCGCCTTCATCCAGTTGAAGGAAAGGCTTGCCAAGGAGGGGCTCTTCTCGGAGGCGCACAAAAAGGAGATTCCCAAGCTGCCGCAGCGCATCGGGGTGGTCACCTCGCCCACCGGCGCCGCCATCAGGGACATCCTCACCGTGCTGACCCGCCGCTTCGCCAACCTGGAGATCCTGATCTCCCCGGTCAGGGTGCAGGGGGAGGGGGCCGCCCTGGAGATCGCCGGCGCCATAAACGACCTGAACCGCCTGGGCGGGGTCGACGTGATGATCGTCGGGCGCGGCGGCGGCTCGCTGGAGGACCTCTGGGCCTTCAACGAGGAGGTCGTGGCGCGCGCCATCCACCGCTCGGCCGTCCCGGTCATCTCGGCGGTCGGCCACGAGGTCGACTTCACCATCGCGGACTTCGTCGCCGACCTGCGGGCCGCCACCCCCTCGGCCGCGGCGGAACTGGTGGTGCGCAGCAAGAAGGAACTGACCGCCGAGCTGGACGCCCTGACCCACCGGCTCGACATCTGCCAGCTGCGCTGCCTGGACGGCTGGCGGGCCGGCGTGCTGGCGCTCTCCCGGGCGCTCGCCGACCCCTCACGGGTGCTCGGGCATCTCTCCCAGCGGGTCGACAGCCTGGACTGGCGTTTGCGGCGCGAGGCCGACCTGCTGGTCGGGGGGTACGGGGAGCGGGTAGCGACCCTCTCCGCCCGGCTCAGCCGGCAGAGCCCGGCGCTCACCCTGAGCAGGACCGCTGAGCGCCTGCAGACGCTCTCCCTCAGGCTGGATCACGCCGTGGCGCGCCGGCTCTCGGGGGCCGCCGAGAGCCTCAAGGTCGCCTCGGGAACGCTCAACGCCGTCTCGCCACTGGCGGTGCTGGCGCGCGGCTACTCCATCACGCGCAAGCTCCCCGGGCGAAGCGTGGTCCGGGACAGCCGCGAGATCGCCCCCGGAGACCGGCTGGAGCTGAGCCTCGCCGCAGGCTCCGCGCTTTGCCGGGTGGAAGAAGTGACAGGTTGAGGCTAAAGAAGTAACAGGTTGAGGCTGAGGTTGAGGCTAAAGAAGTAACAGGTTGAGGCTGAGGTTGAGGCTGAGGACGTCTCAACCTCAACCTTAACCTTGACCTTGACCTGTCTTCGCGCCGTCTCAACCTCAACCTTAACCTTGACCTGTCTTTGCCAGTCTGTATAATAATGTTCATTTTTCTTGTGAGGTCACCGATGGCTGTGGAAAAGTTTGAAACCGCCCTGAAGAAGCTTGAGGAAGTCGTGAAGAAGCTCGAGGGGGGGGAACTGTCACTGGAGGACTCCCTGAAGGCGTTCGAGGAGGGGGTGAAGCAGTCCGCCTTCTGCTCCAAGAAGCTGAATGAGGCGGAGCGGCGTGTGGAACTCCTGCTGAAACAGCGCGACGGCAGCTTTGTTAAGAAACCCTTTGACGAAGTGGAGTAAGGGGAGTAACTCTTAAAGTAATAAATTCGGTTAGCCACGGAGACGCGGAGGCTACGGGGCAGGGCTGGAACGGGAAGGAACACCTTTCTGCAACCCCCGAGCCCGGCGCTCTGTTGAGCTGCGGCGAGCAAGCGTGTCTCTGTAGCCAATTTATTTTGTAGTACAATAAATCTTCATTACGTATGAAAGCGAGAAAATACATGGATCTGAAAGAGTATCTGAAAACTAGGTGCCAGCTGGTCGACGAGGCGCTGGAGCGCTACCTTCCGAGCGGCAGCGAACTGCCCGCCTCGCTGCACGGCTCCATGCGCTATTCGGTCTTCGCCGGCGGTAAGAGGGTGCGGCCCATCCTGCTGCTGGCCGCCTGCGAGACGGTGGGTGGCGCGCTCCCCTTCGCGCTCCCGGCCGCCTGCGCCATGGAGATGATCCATACCTACTCCCTGATCCACGACGACCTCCCCGCCATGGATGACGACGACTTCAGGAGGGGTAACCCCACCAACCACAAGGTGTACGGCGAGGCGACCGCCATCCTGGCCGGCGACGCCCTGCTGACCGAGGCCTTCATCCTGCTCTCCCGGGCCGAGGAGGGGGCACACCCGGCGGCCCGGCTGCGGGTGATCCAGGAGATCGCGCACGCCTCAGGCTCGCGCGGCATGGTGGGCGGGCAGGTGGTCGACATGGAGAGCGAGGGGAAGGACGAGATTGACCTGGCGACGCTCTCCTACATCCATACCCACAAGACCGGCGCCCTGATCCGGGCCTCGGTGCGCGCCGGCGCCATCCTGGGCGGCGCCTCCGTGGAGAGCCTGGCGTCTCTCACCCGCTACGGCGAGGCGATCGGTCTCGCCTTCCAGATCGCCGACGACATCCTGGACGTCGAGGGGACCACGGAGGAGCTCGGCAAGGACGCCGGAAGCGACCAGGCCCGCGGCAAGGCGACCTATCCGGCCCTGGTCGGCCTGGAGGCCTCCAAGGCCCGCGCCCAGGAGCTGGTGCAGATGGCGCTGGACGCCCTGGCCGGCTTCGACGAGCGGGCCGAGCCGCTGCGCGCCATCGCCTCCTACATCGTCAAGAGGAAATCGTGATGCCGTCCATCCTATCCGGCATAACCGACCCCGCGCAGCTCAAGGGGCTCACCCTGAAGGAACTGGAACAGCTCGCCGGCGAGCTGCGCGCCCGGATCATAGAGGTCTGCGCGGCCAACGGCGGGCACCTGGCCCCGAGTCTCGGGGTCGTGGAGCTCACCATCGCGCTGCACCGGGTCTTCAACTCCCCCAAGGACAAGATCGTCTGGGACGTCGGGCACCAGGCCTACGCCCACAAGCTTTTGACCGGCAGGAACGCCGACTTCGGCACCCTGCGCACCCTGGGCGGCCTGAGCGGCTTCCCCAAGCGCGCCGAGAGCCCCCACGACGTCTTCGACGTGGGGCACTCCTCCACCTCCATCTCGGCGGCGCTCGGCCTGGGCGTGGGGCGCGACCTCTCAGGTGGGCACAACAAGGTGCTCGCCGTAATCGGGGACGGCTCCATGACCGGGGGGATCGCCTTCGAGGCGCTGAACCACGCCGGCCACCTGAACAAGGACCTGGTGGTAATCCTGAACGACAACGAGATGTCCATCTCGGAAAACGTGGGGGCGCTCTCCAACCTGCTGTCGCGCACCATCACCTCGGAGTTCGTGCACAAGGCCAAGAAGGAGCTGGAAGCCTTTCTGGAGGGGCTCCCGATGTTCGGCCGGTCCGCCCTGCAGATCGCCAAGCGGGCCGAGGAATCCCTCAAGGGGCTCTTCACGCCGGGGATGCTCTTCGAGGCCTTCGGCTTCGAGTACATAGGTCCCATCGACGGCCACAACATACCGCTGTTGCTGGAAACCCTGGAAAACGTGAAGCGCTTCGACGACGCGGTGCTGATCCACGTGTTGACCAAGAAGGGGAAAGGGTATCCGGCCGCCGAGGCCAACCCGTCGCTCTTTCACGGCGTGGGCCCCTTCGAGGTGGCGACCGGCAAGGTGCTGAAAGGGAAGGGCGGTGCCGCCTCCTATACGGGAATCTTCGGTCAGACCCTGAAAAAGATGGCCCATGAGAACGATAGAATCGTCGCGGTGACCGCCGCCATGCCGGACGGCACCGGACTCACCCCCTTTGCCAAGGAGTTCCCGGAGCGCTTCTTCGACGTCGGCATCGCCGAGCAGCACGCGGTCACCTTCGCGGCGGGGCTCGCCGCCGAGGGGTACCGGCCCGTGGTCGCCCTCTACTCCTCCTTCCTGCAGCGCGGCTTCGACCAGCTGGCCCACGACGTCTGCCTGCAGGAGCTCCCGGTGCTTTTCGCCATCGACCGCGCCGGCGTGGTCGGCAGCGACGGGCCGACCCACCACGGCATCTTCGACCTCTCCTACCTGCGCGTGCTGCCTGGCCTGGTCGTCATGGCTCCCAAGGACGAAAACGAGCTGCAGCACATGCTCTTTACCGGTCTGCAACTCCCCGGTCCCTCGGCGGTGCGCTACCCGCGGGGGCCCGGCCTCGGCGTCCCGATCGACCAGATCCTGAGCGCGCTCCCGCTCGGCAGGGGCGAGCTTTTAAGGCCCGGCGGCGACGGCGCCCTGCTGGCGGTCGGCACCATGGTCCAGCCCGCCCTGCAGGCGGCGCAGGCGCTTGCCCTGGAGGGACTGGAGATCGCCGTCATGAACGTGCGCTTCGTGAAGCCCTTGGACCGCGAGCTGATCCTCTCCCTGGCCGGGACCGGTCAGCTCTTCACCGTGGAGGAGAACGCGCTCCAGGGAGGCTTCGGCTCCGCCGTGCTGGAGCTCCTGGAGGAAGAGGGCGTGACGGGCGTGCGCGTCACCCGACTCGGCTTTCCGGACAGCTTCGTCGAGCAGGGTGAGCAGGGGGAACTGAAGGCCATCTACGGCCTCGACGCGGCGGGCATCGCGGGGAGCGTCCGTCAGTTCGTCACCCCCAAGATGAAAAGCGAGTTGAACTGGTGAGGTAGAGAGGTCGAACGATGCTTTTATCTGTCACACATCACACGGTACGTCTCTTCGCCGTCAGCATCCTTGCCATCTCCCTTTGCGCCGGGGTGGCCGGTGCCGGTGACCCCAACACCTACAGCGCCCAGGCCAAGGTCCTCATGGGGAGCGGGGAATACTACAAGGCGCTCGATGAGCTGAGGAGCGGCTTCTCGCTTTTTCCCTACAACGATACCCTGCGCCATGATCTCGCCTCCGCCTACGTGCGGATCGCCCAGAACGACCTGAAGCTGAGCCGCTTCGCGGAGGCGGCCGACTTCTTCGGCCAGGCGCGCGACCTCTATCCCGGCGAAATGCGCTTCACCGTGCTGCGCGGGATCGCCTTCTACTTCGGCAAGAACTACGACTCGGCACGTGCGGAGCTCACCCAGGCCGGGGAGGGTGCCGAGCCGCTGCTCTACCTGGGGAAGATCAGCTACGACACCGGCGACCTCCCGGCGGCACTCGCCTTCTGGCGCCGCGCGCTGGAGCTGGATCCGGCATACCCGTCCCTCAAGGAGCTGATCGCCAAGGCGGAACGGGAACTCCCGGTCGAGTCGAAGATGGACAAGGGGTACAGCTCCATGTTCGACATAAGTTACGACGACGAGCTTCCCCCCGGGCTGGCGGCCGAGGTGCTGGACGCGCTGGAGAGCGCCTACAACAGCGTCGGTGCCGACCTCGGCCTGTTTCCTACCGCGCGCATCCCGGTGCTGCTGTACACCAAGAGCGACTACTCGAGCGTGACCGTCGGGCCCGATTGGTCCGGTGGCCTCTACGACGGGAAGATCCGTCTCCCGGTCGGCGGAGTCACCAAGGTCACCGCGCAGATGCGCAGCATCCTGTCCCACGAGTTCACCCACGTGCTGATCGCGGAGCTCACCCACGGCAACATCCCCACCTGGCTCAACGAGGGGCTGGCACAGATTGAGGAACGCAAGGAGTTCAGCGCCCACCATGCCATGCCGCTGACCCGCGGGGCGAAGGATGGGCAGCTGCTGCCGCTGGAAACCCTATCCGGTTCCTTCATCGCCATGGATCGGGCGCAGGCGAGCGTCGCCTACCAGCAAAGCTACGCCCTGGCCAATTTCATGGTGACGCGCTACGGCTGGTATGCCATGCAGGGGATCCTGAAGCGGCTCGGTGAGCGCGCCACACTGGAGGTCGCGGTGGCGAAGTCTCTGGCCGATCTGTCGCTGGATCTTCCCGGGGTGCTGCAGGAGTGGCGCGATTCCCTGCCCGCGGCCGCGGAAGCCGTGAAAGGGGAAGGAAAACGTGAAAGCGAATAAATCCAGTGTTGTCCAGTTTGGTCTTTGCCCTTGCTCCCCCTCCCTGGACGGGAGGGGGGCGGGGGGAGGGTGAAGCTGCCAACGGAGTCCTAATTGGCGCCTTACCCCGCACCCCGGCCCACACCCCCAAGGGGCGAGGGAGGTTTTTGCCCTGTTGGAAATGGAGTTACAGAGTGGTTTTTGGCATAGGCGTCGACATCGTCGAGATAGCCCGCTTCGAGCGCTTCCTGAAAGAAGGGAACGATGCCCTGTTCCAAAGGCTCTTCACCGTGACGGAGATCTCCTATTGTGCGGCCAAGAAACATGCGGCGCAGCATTACGCGCTGCGCTTCGCCGCCAAGGAGTCATTCTTGAAGGCGCTGGGCACCGGTCTTCGCGACGGCCTTTCCTGGAAGGATATGGAGGTCGTCAACGACTCGCTGGGAAAACCCGAGCTGCAGTTGTATGGGCGCGCCCAGGAGATGTTCCGGGAGTTGGGGCTTGGCTCCCGTTTCCTTTCGCTCTCCCATGACGCGGGGAGCGCGGTCGCCATGGTGGTGCTGGAACGCTAATAGTGGTGGGAACTGGGTCTTCAACCTCAACCTTAACCTTAACCTCAACCTGGTTTATCGGGGCGACAGATGAAAGTGGTGAGCGGCCAGGTCATGCAGCTTATGGATCAGCGCGCCATCCGGGAGTTCGGCATTGCGGGACTCACCCTCATGGAGAACGCCGGCCGGGCCTGTGCGGAAGCCATTACTGAGACCTTTGGCCCGGGTGCCGGCAAGCGTTTGCTGGTGGTCGCCGGCAAGGGGAACAATGGCGGCGACGGCTACGTGATCGCCCGGTTGCTGAAGCAAAGAGGTTGGGAGGTCCGGGTCCTGCTGCTCGCCCTCCCTTCTGAGGTCACCGGGGACGCCGCCACCAACCTGGCACTGTTGGGCAAGGGCAGCCTGATCCTGCCGCCCGCCGGGGCGCCGCTGCCGTTCGAGGTCTTCCGGGGTGTGGATCTGATCGTCGACGCCCTGCTCGGCACCGGGGTGAAGAGCGAGGTGACCGGAACTTTCCGCGCCGCCATAGAGATGATCAACGCATCCGGCCAGCCGGTCGTTGCGGTTGACATCCCCTCGGGGGTGGACGCCGGCTCCGGCCGGGTGCTCGGCGCCGCGGTGCGCGCTCATCTGACGGTCAGCTTTGCGCTCGCCAAGCTTGGCAATGTGCTGCACCCGGGCGCCGGGCTCTGCGGCCGGCTGGTGGTGGCCGATATCGGCATGCCCCCCGAGGTGGTCGCCGAGGCCCCCGGGTCCCAGTTCGTGGATCTCCCCGGCGCGCGCCGTCTCTTCCGGCCCCGGGGCCTCCTGGCCCACAAGGGAAGTGCCGGACATTGCCTGGTGGTCGCGGGATCGACCGGGAAAACCGGCGCTGCCGCCATGGCTGCGGAGAGCGCGCTGCGGACCGGCGCGGGCCTGGTGACCCTGGCGACCCCGGCCGCTCTCAATCCGATCCTGGAGACGAAGACGACCGAGGTGATGACCCTGCCGGTCGGAAGAGCGGGTGCGGCGCATCTGCAGGCCGGCGCACTGGAGGATCTGCTGCGGGAGGCCAAGACCAGGGACGTCACGGCGCTCGGCCCGGGTCTCGGGAGCGCTCCCTCCACGGTCTACCTGGTGCACTCGCTGGTGGCGTCCCTGCCGGGGCCGCTAGTGCTGGACGCCGACGCGCTGAACGCGGTCGCAGCCGCACCGGAGATCCTGCTGCAACGGCGCGGCCGGATGACACTGCTCACCCCGCACCCGGGGGAGATGGCGCGCCTGGCAGGCCTCACGGTGCCGGAGGTGGAAGCGGACCGGATCGGGACCGCCCGGGACTTCGCCACGCGCTTCCAGGTGCACCTGATCCTCAAGGGGGCCCGCAGCATCTGCGCCGCCCCCGACGGCTCCATCGCCATCAACGGCAGCGGCAACCCCGGCATGGCGAGCGGCGGGATGGGGGACGTGTTGACCGGCGTGGTGACCTCCCTGGTCGGGCAGGGCTACGCCCCCTTCAACGCCTGCCAGCTGGGGGCCTTCGTCCACGGTTTCGCGGCCGACCTGCTGCTGCCGCGCCAGGGGAGCCAGGGGATGAGCGCGACCGACGTCCAGGAGATGCTCCCCGAGGCCCTGCGTCGGCTGGCGCCCGAGCCGGAACAGAAATCTCCACCGGGAAGCCCTGGGCGACCCTTTTAGCAACCAACGCTGTCGCTTCACCCCTCGGGGCAGTGCAAAACAATTGAAAACGGAGAGCTTCTAATGCTGAAGGCACAAGATATCATGACCAAGAACGTCATCACCGTGCGTCGCGAGACCACGATTATGGAACTCGCCAAGCTTTTCGCGGAAAGCCGCATCTCCAGCGCGCCGGTGGTCAACGATGCCGGCGGATTGATCGGGATGGTTTCCGAAACCGACCTGGTCGAGCAGGACAAGAGCCTCCACATCCCGACGGTCGTCTCCATCTTCGACTGGGTGATCTACCTCGAAAGCGACAAGCGCTTCGAAAAAGAGCTGCAGAAAATGACGGGCCAGACGGTCGGGGACATCTTCACGGAGCAGCTCTTCAGCGTGTCGCCCCAGGCCCCGGTGAGTGAGGTGGCCGACATCATGAGCCGCGAGAAGGTACACGCCGTGCCGGTGGTCGAGGCGGGACGCGTCGTTGGCATCGTCGGCCGGATCGATCTGATCCGGACCATGATAGGCTAGCAGGGATGCACAGCGTCGTTACCGGCAGTGGAGAGGAAACGGCGGCCCTCGGGGCGCGGCTCGGGCGCCTGCTGCTCCCGGGCGATTTTGTCGCCCTGGTGGGGGAACTGGGCGCCGGGAAGACCCAGTTCGCCAAGGGGATCGCCGCCGGCCTGCAGGTCGACCCTGATACCCCCGTCACCAGCCCTACCTACACCATCCTGAACATCTACCAGGGGCGCCTCCCCCTGTACCACTTCGACCTGTACCGGCTGCAGGGGCCGGAGGAGATCGCGGAACTCGGTTTCGAGGAGTACTTCAGCGGGAGGGGGGCGTGTGTCGTGGAGTGGGCCGAGCGGCTCGCGGAGGAATCGCCGCAGGACATCCTCACGGTGACTCTGGAACATGCGGGGACCGAGAGCCGCTTTGTCACCTTCGCCACGGCCGGGAAGCGATCGGCACAGTTGCTGGAGCAGCTTTTTTCCTAAAGCTGCAGTAGCGCGTGTGGCTGCTGTCACCTCTGAAGCTCCTCTTATTCTTAAACTTACCTGCGCCAGCTTGGTCTTGGTGACCCAGCTCTCCTCTTTTGGCCTCTGTGAGTTGTATGGCCTCAGAGGATTTTTTGACTCCTGCAACTCCATTAACTTCCGCGACTCTCTGTGACATCTCTGGCTCATCTGGTTGGTTCCCTCGCTGATAGTAGATATGCCGTTTTTAATTGCCGTTTTCAGCGTCCTCCCCTGGCTCAAGCTACCCCTGCCAGAGGGACGCGGCGGACAGCCGAGGGCTTAACCAGCTTTATACTGGAGAATAGTAAAAAAATGTTTTGACCCGACGGTGTATTCTTGGTAATAAAGTTGTTTCAACCGCTTGTGCTACTAAAACGCCGGCGGATTAACTGTAGAGCACAAGGAGGACTGACATGGCTTTGGTGGTCCAAAAGTACGGCGGCACCTCGATGGGGTCCGTCGAACGCATACGCAACGTCGCGAAGAGGGTGGCAAAGACCTACGACGCCGGCAACGACATGGTGGTGGTAGTCTCCGCCATGGCAGGCGAGACCAACAAATTGGTGGCTTTGGCCAACGAGGTGTGCGAATTCCCGGACAACCGCGAATACGACGTGCTGGTCGCCGCAGGTGAGCAGGTTTCCATCGCGCTTTTGGCCATGTGCCTGAAGGCCATGGGGTACAAGGCCAAGTCCTACCTCGGCTTCCAGATTCCGATCGTCACCGACAACGCCTTCAGCAAGGCGCGCATCGAGGAGATCGATGACGCCAAGATGCGCGAGGACATCAAGGACGGCACCATCCTGATCGTCGCCGGCTTCCAGGGCGTCGACAGCGAGGGGAGCATCACGACCCTGGGGCGCGGCGGCTCCGACACCTCGGCCGTAGCCATGGCCGCGGCGCTCAAGGCCGACGTCTGCGAGATCTACACGGACGTGGACGGGGTGTACACCACCGACCCGAACCTGTGCAAGGACGCCAAGAAGATAGAGCGGATCTCCTACGAGGAGATGCTGGAGCTTGCCAGCCTGGGCGCCAAGGTGCTGCAGATCCGTTCGGTCGAGTTCGCCAGTAAATACAACGTCGACGTCCATGTCCGTTCCAGTTTCAATGAAAATCTCGGAACCATGGTTACCAAGGAGGATAAAGAAATGGAAGCAGTGCTCGTCTCCGGAATCGCCTACGCCAAGGATGAAGTGAAGATAGCGGTCATGCAGGTCCCCGACAAGCCCGGCATCGCGGCCCAGATCCTCTCGCCGCTCTCCGACGCCAACATCTCCGTCGACATGATCGTGCAGAACGTGAGCGAGGCCGGGTTCACCGACTTCACCTTCACGGTGCCGATGGCCGACTTCAAGAAGGCGCTCGCCATCACGAAGGAGACCGCCGAGGCGATTGCCGCCAAGGAAGTGCTCACCGACGAGAACATCAGCAAGGTATCCATCGTCGGGCTCGGAATGAGGAGCCACGCCGGCGTCGCCACCACCATGTTCAAGACCCTGGCCGCCGAGGGGATCAACATCCAGATGATCTCCACCTCGGAGATCAAGATCTCCGTCGTCGTGGATGCCAAGTACACCGAACTCGCCGTCCGGGTGCTGCACGACGCCTTCGGCCTTTCGGGGAAATAAAAAACAGCTGCACTTCCGCCGGGCGGCGCGGGGTCAGATCAGTCGGATCCGTCGGATCGGACCGATCGGTCGGATCTGACCCCGCGCCGCCTCGGCGTTAAAAGGTGGGGACATGAGCCTGGTAAAACTGTATGACACGACGCTGAGGGACGGGACGCAGGCGGAGGACATCTCCTTCCAGATGGAGGACAAGATCCGCATCGCCCACAAGCTTGACGAGTGCGGCATGCACTACATCGAGGGGGGCTGGCCCGGTAGCAACCCCAAGGATGTGGCCTTCTTCAAGGACATCAAGAAGGAAAAGCTCTCCCAGGCCAAGATCGCCGCCTTCGGCTCGACGCGCCGGGCCAAGATCACCCCGGACAAGGACCAGAACCTGCGTACCCTGGTGCAGTCCGAGGCCGACGCGGTCACCATCTTCGGCAAGAGCTGGGACTTCCAGGTCCACGAAGCGCTGCGCATCCCGCTGGAGGAAAACCTGGAGATGATCTACGACTCCCTGGTGTACCTGAAGGGGCGCATGCCGGAGGTCTTCTACGACGCCGAGCACTTCTTCGACGGCTACAAGGCGAACCCCGAGTACGCCATCAAGACGCTCCAGGCCGCGGAGCAAGGCGGCGCCGCCTGCATCATCCTGTGCGACACCAACGGCGGCACCATGCCCTACGAGATGGCGCGCATCATCGCCCAGGTGAAGGCCCAGGTCGCGACGCCGCTCGGCATCCACACCCACAACGACTCCGAGTGCGCCGTCGCCAACACCCTGATCGCCGTGGAACAGGGGATCGTCCAGGTGCAGGGGACGATCAACGGCTTCGGCGAGCGCTGCGGCAACGCGAACCTCTGCTCCATCATCCCGGCTCTCAAGGTGAAGATGGGGCTCGACTGCATCTCCGACGCCCAGCTGCGCGGGATGCGCGAGCTGTCGCGCTACGTGTTCGAGCTCGCCAACCTCGCCCCCGACAAGCACCAGCCCTATGTGGGGAACTCCGCCTTCGCCCACAAGGGGGGAGTGCACGTCTCGGCCATCCAGCGCCATCCGGAGACCTACGAGCACATGAGGCCCGAATTGGTCGGCAACAACACGCGCGTGCTGATCTCGGACCTCTCCGGGCGCGCCAACATCCTCGCCAAGGCGACCGAGTTCTCCATCAACCTGGACTCCAAGGACCCGGTGACCCTGGAGATCCTGGAAGACATCAAGGCCATGGAGAACCGGGGCTACCAGTTCGAGGGGGCGGAGGCTTCCTTCGAGCTCCTCATGAAACGGGCCCTCGGCACGCACCGCAAGTTCTTCTCCGTGGTCGGGTTCCGGGTCATCGACGAGAAGCGCCACGAGGAGGAGCAGCCGCTCTCCGAGGCGACCATCATGGTGAAGGTCGGCGGCAAGGTGGAGCACACCGCCGCCGAGGGGACCGGTCCGGTCAACGCCCTGGACAACGCCCTCAGGAAGGCGCTGGAAAAGTTCTACCCAAAGCTCAAGGACGTGAAGCTTTTGGACTACAAGGTCCGGGTGCTTCCTGCCGGGCAGGGGACCGCCTCCTCCATCCGGGTGCTGATCGAGTCCGGGGACAAGGAGAGCCGCTGGGGCACCGTCGGCGTCTCCTCCAACGTCATCGAGGCCTCCTACCAGGCGCTGATCGACTCCATCGAATACAAGCTGCACAAGGATGACGAGGCAGGGTCACCCAAGAGGTGATGCCACGGGGCAGCCGGCTCGCGCTGCTGGGCCTCGCACTGCTGCTCTCCGCCTCCCTGCTCGTTAAAGGCCGCGTACCCGCCGGGAAAGGTGAGGACGCGGCCTTTTTTTCGTCCGGCGGGCCCCGCTTCGTCACGGTGCGGCTGGCCGGCGAACTACCCCGCCCCGGCCTGTACCGTTTTCCTGTCGGGACCTTGCCGTGGAGCGCCATAAAAATGACGCTGCCGGGAAGCGCGCTTCCCGCGCCCCTTCCGGCGGGGGCGGAAAGGCCGCTGGTCTCCGGGGATGTCGTGACGCTCAGGATCTCCGGCGGGCAACCCGCTGTTTTAGCGATGGGGAGCATGCGGACCCGGGAGCGCATGCTGCTCGGCATAGTGCTCGATCCCGACCGGTTAGGGCCCGAGGATTGGGCCCTGCTGCCGGGAATCGGACCGGTGCTCGCCGCCCGGATCGCCGCAGACCGTCAGAAAAATGGCGCTTTCGGCTCCCTGGCTGGGGTGTTGCGGGTGCCAGGGATCGGTCCCGGCAAGCTGGAGGGGATACGGAGGTATTTTTAATGCTCCGTAACGGCCTTTATTATCGAAGCTTATCTTCCCGTCCGCGCTCCCTGGTGCTGCATATCGTCCCGTCCTGAGTTTTTGGCACGCAAGATGTATAATACTCACCTCACATGAAGGTCTTTAATCAATTCTCTGTGGGGAGGTAATATTCATGAAATGCCCAAAATGCAAAGGCAGGATGTTTGCTGAAAAATACTACGACTTCGTCCGTTCCTTCGACGCCTGGAAGTGCACCTGCTGCGGCGAGGTGCTCGATCCCACCATCCTGGCCAACCGGGCGAGGAACTTCAACAGTCTGCTCGGCTGACAGCAACTACAACTATGGCTACTAAAAAAATGGGGACCGCGGCGCGGTCCCTTTTTTTGTGGGATCTGCGCCGATAAAACTTGACAGTTCGTGAGCTCTTCGTTATAAAGGGATAAATTTGGTCCTAAAGGTGTTTTTATGATGGAGTTGACCCGAAAGGGAGAGTACGCAATACGGGGCATCATTTACCTGGCCCAGCAGCCGGCCGGGCGGGTCTCGCTCATCAGCGAGATCGCCGCTGCCTCCGATGTGCCGCAGACCTTCCTGGCCAAGATCTTCCAGAGCTTCGCCAAGCTCGGCCTGGTCACCTCGTCGCGCGGCACCGGCGGCGGGTTCGTGCTGGCCCGCCCGGCGTCCGCCATCACCTTGCGCGAGGTCGTCGAGGCGGTGGAGGGCCCCATCGTCCCCAACCGCTGCCTGCTCGGGAGCTCCTGCGACCGGGGCGGCCCCTGCCTGGTGCACGGCATCTGGAAGACGGTGCAGACCGAGGTCGTCAGTATCCTGGACGGAGTGACCATAGAGACCCTGGCCCGCAACAGGGAGTAGCCAAAAAAAAATTTGCCTGACAAAAGGATCTAAAAGGTCCTGTTGGTCTGGTCCGTAAAACATCGTTGTAAAAACAGTTGTTATTTGATGCTATGAAGGAAATTTTGCCGATGGCTACCTGGAATCCCTCACACAACCCGGTTTCTTGCTGCGCCTTACGTAAGCCGCAGGGCTCCTGTCGCCCGTCGGCCAGGGAGGAGCTGTGACGACTCTGCCCAAGCGCCTGTACGGCTTCTATCAGGACGGCTTTCGCTCCATGGTGCTGGGCCGGACCCTCTGGAAGCTGATTGCCCTGAAACTGTTCCTCATCTTCGCAGTGCTCAAGCTTTTCTTCTTCTCAAACTATCTGGAAAAAAATTTTCACAGCGATGCCGAGCGGAGCGCGCATGTCCTGGACAATCTGACCAGGCCGCCGGGCCCCCCCTAACAGCTGCATGCCCCAAGTACGACTAAACAATTCGCCTTAAGCGCCTGATAGTATGCAATCCGGCAGGTATCCGCTTGCCGAAATAGCCACACACAAGGAGGGTAACAGTGGGAAATGATCTACTAGCAACGGTGAACTGGTCCCGGGCGCAGTTCGCGCTGACCGCCATGTACCACTGGATTTTCGTGCCGCTGACTCTGGGGCTGTCCTTCCTGATCGCCTTCTTCGAGTCCATCTACGTGAAGACTGGCGACGAGAGCTGGAAAAAGCTCACCAAGTTCTGGATGACGCTCTTCGGGGTCAACTTCGCCATCGGCGTCGCCACCGGCATCATCATGGAGTTCCAGTTCGGCACCAACTGGTCCAACTACTCCTGGATGGTGGGGGACATCTTCGGGGCGCCGCTCGCCGTCGAGGGGATCTTCGCCTTCTTCCTGGAGGCGACCTTCTTCGCCGTCATGTTCTTCGGCTGGCAGCGCGCCTCCAAGGGGTTCCACCTCTTCTCCACCTGGATGGTCGCGATCGGCTCCAACCTCTCGGCGGTCTGGATCCTGGTCGCCAACGCCTGGATGCAGACCCCGACCGCCATGGCCTTCAACCCGGACAAGGCGCGCTTCGAGATGCAGAACTTCGCGGACATCGCCCTATCCCCCAACGCGGTACACAAGTTCACCCACACGACCAGCTCGGCCTTCCTGCTCGCCTCGCTCTTCGTCATGGGGATCTCCGGACTCTTCCTGCTGCAGAAAAGGCACCAGCTCATGGCGCAGCGCTCCATGGTGGTCGCCGCGACCCTCGGCCTGGTCGCCTCCGTCTTCGTCGCCTTCAACGGCGACGAGTCCGCCTTCCATATCGCCCACCGCCAGCCGATGAAGCTCGCCGCCATGGAAGGACTCTACACCGGGCAGGAGAAGGCCCCGGTCGTTGCCCTGGGGCTCATCAACCTGGCCAAGCAGCCGGGCGACGACCTCCCCGCCTTCCACCAGGAGGTCAAGATCCCCGGCGTGCTTTCGCTATTGGCGAACCGCGACTTCAATAGCTATGTCCCCGGGATCAACGACCTGGTGTACGGCAACCCGCAGCGCGCCATCGTCGGCGCGCAGCAGCGCATGGTCAGCGGCAGGATCGCCGTGGCCGAACTTTCCCGCTACAAGGAAGCCAAGAAGAGCGGTGACGCGGCGGGCGCCGCAGCGGCGCTGGCGCTCTTCAACCAGAACAAGGACGACCTGGGCTACGGCTACCTGAGCTCCCCGGAGCAGGCCGCGCCGCCCGTCGCGCTCACCTTTTACGCCTTTCACATCATGATCGCGCTCGGCACCTTGTTCCCGGTCATCTTCCTGGCGGTGCTCTGGTTCGCCTTCAAGGGGACCCTCGACTCCCAGCGCTGGCTCTGGTGGGTCTGTTTCGCCGGCCTTTTCCTGGGGTACGTGGCGAGCCAGGCGGGCTGGGTCGTGGCGGAGGTCGGGCGCCAGCCCTGGGCCATCCAGGGACTCTTGCCGGTGGGGGTGGCCAGCACCAACATCGCCGCAAGCAGCGTGCAGGCGACCTTTTTCATCTTCCTTGCCCTGTTCACCGCCCTGCTGATCGCGGAGATCGGCATCATGGTGAAGCAAATCAAGATCGGACCGGAGGCATAGACCATGATAGGAAACCTGGATATAGCAATTTTGCAGCAGCTCTGGTGGCTGATCGCCTCCGTCGTCGGATCGCTCTTTCTCATGCTGACCTTCGTGCAGGGGGGCCAGACCCTGATCTTCACCACGGCGAAGAACGAGGAGGAAAAATCGCTCATCATCAACGCCATGGGGCGCAAGTGGGAGCTCACCTTCACGACGCTGGTGCTCTTCGGGGGCGCGCTCTTCGCGGCCTTCCCGCTCTTCTACGCCACCAGCTTCGGCGGGGCTTACTGGGTCTGGATGCTCATCCTCTTCACCTTCGTCATGCAGGCGGTGAGCTACGAGTACCGCAAGAAGCCCAACAACGTGCTGGGCGCGCGCACCTACGAGATCTTCATGTTCGTGAACGGCAGCGTCGGCATCCTCCTGATCGGGGCCGCGGTCGGGACCTTCTTCACCGGGTCGCGCTTCACCCTGAACCTGTACAACCAGGTCACCTGGGCCACCCCGTTCCACGGGCTGGAGGCGGCGCTCAACGTCTTCAACCTGGCCTTCGGCCTCTTCCTGGTGTTCCTGTCGCGGGCTCTGGGGGCCATGTACCTGGTGAGCCACGTGGACCACGAGGCGCTGGTCCGGCAGGCGCGCAAGGCGGCCTTCATCAACCTGGTCTGGGCGCTGCCGTTCCTGCTGACGGTCCTCTACGGCCTGGTGACCATGGACGGCTTTGCGGTCGACCCGGCGACCGGCCAGGTCACTTTGGAACAGGGGAAGTACCTGCATAACCTGTTGGGAATGCCCGCCGTGCTGGTGCTTTTGCTGGGGGGACTGGTGTCAGTGATCTACGGGGTGGTCGCCACGAGCTTTCTGGGCAAGAAATGCGGCATCTGGTTCGGGGGGTTGGGCACGGTGCTGGTAGGGCTCGCAATCTTCTCGCTGGCCGGCTACGGCAATACAGCCTTTTATCCGTCCTTGACTGACCTGCAGTCAAGCCTCACTATCTACAACGCTTCAAGCAGCAAGTTCACTCTCACGGTCATGAGTTATGTGGCCATTGGCGTCCCCTTCGTGCTGGCGTACGTTGCCTATGTCTGGAGGGTGATGGATTCAAAGCAGCTGAGTCTCGCGGAACTCGCGGGAGAAGACTCGAAGAAAATGTATTGAAAATTCTATGAAAGGAGAATGCCGATGAATACAATCCTGTTGGTAAGCTGGTTATTGGTGTTGTTTGTTTCCTACCGCTTCGCGATCGCGATGCTTAACAAGGCCGACCTTCTTTAATTCGCAAACGACGTAGGAAGTTTCAGAGCGGGCGCAAGGATTACCTTGCGCCCGTTTTTTTATAGCTGGAGGTTCACCAAACCTCGCCGCAAGCTCAGGCCTGCACCGGTTCCACTTATTTTGATGCCCCGGCGGGTACTGCCACCTTCTTGGCGACCAAGCTGTAAACGCCCTTGAACATCGCGACCATCAGCATGATGCCCGGGACTACCTGAAGGACGATGACCGCACCCAGGAACAGGATGAACATCTTCGCCAGGGAGCCGCTTCCCTCGGCTACGTCCGCCACGCCCGAGATAGCCAGGGCCCCCGAAGCTACCACCGCCACGATCGCCAGGCTTACGATTTTCCCTGTGTAGGATTTCTTGGATTCCGTTTTCATGATGCTCTCCTTGTAAATCGTCATTCCCTCATGGGGTAGTTGATGTGCATCTCGTCCTTCTTATTCCTCTATAGAGCATCATGTGTGCCAAGAGAGTACGCGGCAAAGATTCAAGACGCAACCCTCCGTTTTATCGTGGATTTCACGCCGAGCGCTACGCGACCGTAGCGCTCCAACTCGCCCCGGGTAGTATGATGTAGCCATACACCTACCTTCCAGGAACGGGGCGACGCGACACAGGCCAGTCGGCTAAACGGCTGTAAAACAGCAACATTCGGGGCAATGCCCCGGGTGTATACCTACCATGTACGGTTGAATATAATAATATCAGCAAGATGGGTGGTGGTATCCTCGGCGAGCGCCCGCTCCCATGTTGCCGCGCTCCTGCGCGAACGGACTCCCAAGCCACTTCGTTTTAAAACGGCAACTCCTCCGGCATCACCCCGCCGCGAGCCGGCCGAGGTCGGCAAACGGCAATGGCCATGCGGGTTTGGGGCCATTTAGCTCTTGCATAATCAGCCCCCCTCACCTATAATTCAGTGATTTTATACAGATCGTGAGAACCTAAGCATGGGCTTTTTCATTACATTTGAAGGTATCGAGGGGTGCGGCAAGACCACCCAGCTAAGGCTCCTGAAGGAGCGCTTGCAGGAGCTGGGCGAGCAGGTCACCGCGACCCGGGAGCCGGGCGGCTGTCCGATCGCGGACCAGATGCGCGCCATCCTGCTCGATGCAGGCAACAGCGCCATCACCCCCACCTCGGAACTGCTGCTCTACGCCGCGGCGCGCGCCCAGCACGTCCAGGAAGTCATTGCCCCGGCGCTTGAGCGCGGCGAAATCGTGCTTTGCGACCGCTTCACGGACGCGACGGTCGCCTACCAGGGGCACGGCAGGGGGCTCGATCTGGGGACCATCGCTCAGTTGAACCGGCTCGCCACCGGCGGAGTCGAACCGAAGCTGACCCTGCTGATCGACTGCCCGGTAGAGATCGGCCTCGCGCGCGCCCTGGCCCGAATCGAGGCCGGCAGCGGCGCCCGCGAGGAACGCTTCGAGCTGGAAAGCGTCCGCTTCCACCAACGGGTGCGCCAGGGATACCTGGGGCTCGCGGCCGCCTTCCCGGAGCGCTTTGTCGTCATCGACGGCTCCGGCGACGTGGCGCAGACCGAAGCACTGGTCAACGCGGCATTGGCCGCCAGGATCCCGACCCGCAGCGCCGGCGTCGTCCCGCCGCGGGCAGGCAACTAGCATGCCCTTCTCCGACGTCATCGGCCAGGACAGGGCCATAGCCGTGCTGCGCAGCTCCATCGCCATGGGACGGGTCGCGCACGCCTACCTCTTCTCCGGCATCGAGGGGTGCGGCAAGAAGAAGACCGCCCTCGCCTTCGTGCAGGCGGTTTTCTGCGGCAGGGACGAGGCCTGCGGCGTCTGCTCCAGTTGCCGAAAAGTGGCAAGCGGCCAGCACCCCGACCTGCACATCCTGGAACCCGACGGCGCCTTCATCAAGATCGAACAGGTCAGGGACCTGCAGAAGGAGCTTTCCTACCGCCCCTTCGAGGCGCCCAAGAAGGCCTGCATCATCGACGGCGCCAACCGGTTCAACCTCAACTCCGGCAACGCGCTTCTGAAGACCCTTGAGGAGCCGCCCGGCGAGGCGCTCATGATCCTGATCGCTCCGGAGCGCTCCGCCGTCCTGCAGACCATACTTTCCCGCTGCCAGGCGCTTGCTTTCCAGCCGCTACCCGGCGAGCTGATCGAGGAGCGGCTGGTGCGGGACGGCTTCCCCGCGGAGGCGGCCCGGGTCGCCGCGACGCTCTGCGGCGGGAGCCTGGGCCGTGGGATGGAGATAGCGGCCGACGGCGTCCTGGACGGGCGCGGCAGCTTCCTGACCCGCATCACCGCCCTGTCGCTGTCCGACGCGGCTTCACTCTTTAGCGCAGCAGAGGAGTTCGCCGCCGACAAGGAGGGGCTCCCGGAACTGCTGGAGCTGCTGCTCTCGTTCCTGCGCGACATCCTGATTTACCGCTCCACCCCCGAGGCGCTGGTGAACACCGACCTCAAGCAGCTGATCGCCCGGGAGGCGGCGCGGCGCTCGGAAGAAAACGTCATGGAGCTGATCGAGCAACTGATCGCCATGCGCCGCATGTTTGTCCGCAACGTAAACGCCAGGCTCGCCCTGGAAGTCTTCTTCATGCGCTTTTGCTCGCTGCGGGCATAGGAGCGAGACGGCAAAGTCGTTGAGTCGTTGAGTCGTTGAGTCGTTGAGTCGTCGAGTGAACACCCCTCGCCCTCCGGGAGAGGGGCAGGGGTGAGGGAATCGCCACGGAGTAACTGATTACCCTCAGTTCCCACGGCAGATTTGGGGACGCGGGAGCGTCCCCGGATGCATTCCCACGCGAGAGCGCGGGAACGATGTTTAGTGAAGTTTAAAATAGTGTGTGGCTCGGCAGAAGAGCAGCAGTTTGTTCGAATTCGGTTACCAACGCAGATCAGGATGAGGAAAAGGTTTTATCTGAACCTCAAACTCAACCTTGACCTGATTCATATCGGAGGCATTTTTTGGCAAGAATAGTCAGGATACAGTTCAGCACCGCAGGAAAGCTCTACGACTTCTCCGTCGGCAGAATCGAGCCCAAGCCGGGCGACCGGGTCATCGTCGAGACGGAGCGCGGCAAGAGCATAGGACAGGTGGTCGCCGGCCCGATCGAGGTGGAAGATTCCATGCTCCCCGAGGGGACCAAGCCGGTGCAGCGCCTGGCGGAGCCCTCCGACCTCGCGATGCTGGCGGCAAACACGCTCAAGGAAAAGGAGGCCCACAAGTTCTGCCTGAACCGGATCAAAGAACGGGCCATGGAGATGAAGCTCGTCAAGGTGGAATACCTCTTCGACGGCAGCAAGGCGATCTTCTACTTCACGGCCGACGGCCGGGTCGACTTCCGCGAACTGGTGAAGGACCTGGCGCACGCCTTCCACACCAGGATAGAGATGCGCCAGATCGGGGTGCGCGACGAGTCGAAGATGGTCGGGGGGATCGGGATTTGCGGCAGGGAGCTCTGCTGCTCCTCGTACCTGCGTGAGTTCGAACCGGTCTCGGTGAAGATGGCCAAGGAGCAGAGCCTGGCGCTCAACCCGAGCAAGATCTCCGGGCAGTGCGGCAGGTTACTTTGCTGCCTCTCCTACGAGTTCGATACCTACTGCAGCCTCAGGAAAGGGCTCCCGAAATGCGGCAAGCGGGTGCAGTGCGGCAACGTGGACGGCGAGGTGGTGAAGGTGAACGTGCTGGCCGGGACGGTGACCGTGAAGAATTCGGACGACACCCTGGTCCAGCTGAAAGGCGACGACATCAGCCCCGAGAACGTGAGCGAGCGCATCAAGAAGCCGCAGGGCAAGGGCGAGGCGCCCGCGCCGGCCGACAAGGGAAAAGGGTCGCAGGGAGCCGGCAAGCAGCGCCGCACCAGGCCCGTTGACGTCAAGGAAAGGAAAAAGGAGAAACCATCATGAAGCCAGCCTTCTACGTCACCACCCCGATCTACTACGTAAACGATGTCCCGCACATCGGGCACGCCTACACGACACTCGCGGCCGACGTGCTGGCGCGTTACAAGCGCCTCAAGGGCTTCGATGTCTTTTTTCTGACCGGGACCGATGAGCATGGGCAGAAGGTGGAGAAAGCGGCCAACGCCGCGGGCGAAACCCCGCTGGAGTTGGCGGACCGCGTCATGAAGCGCTTCCAGGCGCTCTGGGAAAAGCTGGAGATCTCCAACACGGACTTCATCAGGACCACCCAGGAGCGTCACAAGAAGGGAGTCTCCACACTCTTTCAGAGGGTGCTGGACAAGGGCGACATCTACCTGGGCGAGTACGAGGACTGGTACTGCACGCCGTGCGAGACCTTCTGGACCGAGACCCAACTGATCGACTTCAAGTGTCCTGACTGCAACAGGCCGACCGAGAAGCTCAAGGAGGAGTCCTACTTCTTCCGGATGAGCAAGTACCAGGACCAGCTACTGGAGTACATCGAGGCGAACCCCGATTTCATCCAGCCCAAGAGCCGCAAGAACGAGATACTCTCCTTCATCAAAGAGGGATTGCGGGACCTGTCGGTATCCCGCACCACCTTCCAGTGGGGCATTCCCGTGCCGGGCAACGACAAGCACGTGATCTACGTCTGGTTCGACGCCCTGGCGAACTACATCACCGCCCTGGGTTACCCGGACGAGAACGGCAATTTCGGCACCTTCTGGCCCGCCGACGTACAGTTGATCGGCAAGGACATCCTGCGCTTCCACGCCGTCTACTGGCCGACCTTCCTGATGGCAGCCGGCCTCCCCATCCCCAAGCGGCTCTTCGCCCACGGTTGGTGGACTGTCGAGGGCCAGAAGATGAGTAAGAGCCTGCAAAACGTAGTGGAACCGAACATGCTGATCGACAAGTACGGCGTGGACGCAGTGCGCTACTTCCTGCTGCGCGAGGTCCCCTTCGGCCTGGACGGCGACTTCTCACACACAGCGCTCATCCACCGGATCAACTCGGACCTCGCCAACGACCTGGGGAACCTACTGAACCGCTCCACGGCGATGCTGGGGAAATATTTCGGCGGCGTACTCCAGCAGCCCGGCACCGAGACCGCGCTCGACGCGGCCTACCGCGAGAAGACCTGCTCCATGGTGGTGCAGGTCGACGGCCACCTGGAGGACCTCGCCTTCAGTAAGGCGCTGCAGAGCATCTGGGAGGTCATCTCCGCCGGCAACAAGTACATCGACGAGACCGCCCCCTGGGTGCTCGCCAAGGACCCGGCCCAGAAGGAGCGCCTCGCCACCGTCATGTACTACATGCTGGAGAGCCAGCGGATTGTCTACTTCGTGTTGTCCGCATTCATGCCGAAGACCGCCGAGAAGGGACTGGGGTATCTGGGCTGGACCGGGGTTCCCGACGACCAGGGGCTTGCCTGGGGAGGTCTCCAGGCGGGGACCGCCATCACCAAGGCCGAGGCGCTCTTCCCGAGGATCGAGGAGAAGGGGGAGTAGCAACCTGCCGTTAAGTTAAGGAAAGACTTGGACTGTATCCCCCCTGCGAAGTAGGGGGGAAGGCTCGCGCAGCGAGACAGGGGGGTCTCTTTGCCGGCGGCCCCCCCCTGCTTCACTACGTTCAGCTTCCCCCCTATTTCATAGGGGGGACAGACACCTTGCAAGCCTATCGCAAACATAAGAAGGGACGCTCTTTGGAGCGTCCCTTCTTATGTTCAGTCTTTCTTCTCTATGCGGCAGGACTTTACTCACTAAAGACAGTCTTTAGATCGATCTCTAAGTCCTCCAAGATGCCGACCTTGATCCGTTCTTCTTCTCCATAGACATCAGGCCTGCCGAAGAGCCCTACGCCTGAGAGCTTGAAGACTGAAACTGTTTTTCCGGAGGGGTCGGCTACCCAGTATTCTTTCACCCCAGCCCTTTCATAGCGCAGGAATTTCTCCTTCATATCCTTACGGGCGGTTGCCGGCGACAAAATTTCGACGATGAGATCGGGGCTTCCTTTGCAACCCTTATCGTCGAGCTTTGACGGATCACAGATTACGCTGATATCTGGCTGGACCACAGTCCTGACGGCTTCGTCCGATTCATCGCCTTCAGGAAGGCGAACATCGAAGGGAGCGGCATAAACTTTACAAGATGAATTCCTCAGATAACTGAGAAGCTGGAACACCAATTCACCTGATACCTGCTGATGGAAGCGCGAAGGCGCCGGCGTCATGTTATAAGCGATCCCATCAATCAATTCCCAGCGCTCGTCGTCATCCCACTTCAGATAATCACCATAGGTATAGAGACCATCCTTCCTTTCAGCTATTGGCCCCATCTAGTCGCTCCTTATTCCGCTACGCACGAAAGCATCTGAATATAGTCCATAAATCAAAGTTGAAATTCCATCCCATAACACGGAGAAGGCTGAGACGGCACGCTGCAACGCAGTTCAACAGTTCCACTCGCCAATTCCAGCTAAGACCCGCCGGGGAGCGGGCGCAACTCGCCCGGGGCCAGCATGAAGAAGAACCGGAACATGCAGTACTTGTAGAACTCGGAAAAAAGGAGCTTGAAGCTGCCGCCGTGGACCCACCAGTCCTCCTTGAGGTTCCGGGAATCGACCGGATGAGGGTAGATCGCCACGTCCTTGGCGAGCGCATTGCGGAAGATGAGGATGGCACGCTTCATGTGGTAGCGCGAGGTAATGAGCGTGATGGAGCTCACCTGGTGCTTGGCGAGCAGGTCGCGCGCGTAAATGGCGTTCTCCAGGGTGTTGCGGGACACCTTCTCCAGGAAGACACCTTCGGGGTCCGGCCCCTTGTAGAGTTCACCCTTTTTCACCAGCGGGTCGACGCCGATCAGGAACAGCTGGCGTCCCTGCCCTTCCTGGTACAGCTTCACCCCCTCCTCTATCCGGCCGCGCCCGCCCGCCAGCACCACGACGGCGTCGGTGCGCACCTCGCGCGGCGCCACCGAGTAGGTCTTGTAGACGAAATCGACGAAGAGGACGCTCAGGACGAGCAACGCCAGTACCAGCAACGAAAAGAGCCCCTTCAGCACACCCATGATAAACACCTTTTAAATGCATCCCTGCCGCCAATTTTTGCTTGCAACGGTGGGTTTCATCTGATATAACTTACGACTTCAGTAAACTCCGGAGGGTACAAAGAAATGTCCAGAATATGCGAGATATGCGGTAAAGGCCCTAGCTTCGGGAATAACGTCAGCCACGCCAACAACAGGACGAGCAAAATTTGGCGCCCGAACCTGCAGAAGATCAAGGCCGTTAGAAACGGTACCGTCAGGAGCATCAAGGTCTGCACCCGCTGCATCCGCTCCGGACACGTAACGAAGGCCCTCTAGCCCTCGACCTATCTGCAAGTTATTAAAGCCGCGGCGCTTCATGCGCCAGCGGCTTTATTTTTGTGCTCCCCGCTAGTTGCAGCAGGCCGTGACTTCTATCTCGACGAGCGCCCCGCGCGGCAGCCCCTGCACCTCGACGGTGACCCGGGCGGGCGGCGCGTCCGGGAAATGGCGCCCGTAGATGGCGTTCACGGTCGCGAAATCCCCCATGTTCGCCAGGTAGATGACGGTCTTCACCACGTCGCCGAAACCGAGCCCCGCGGCAGCCAGCAGCGCCTGGATGTTATTCATGACCAATTCCGTTTCGGCAGCTATGCCTTCCGTGCACATCTCGCCGCTCACCGGGTAGAGGGCGATGGCGCCGGAAAGAAAGAGAAATCCCCCCGCCTTCACTCCCTGCGAATAGGGCCCGATCGCCTTGGGCGCCTGGTCCGTGCTGATAATTTCCCTTTTCATGGTTCCTCCTGAATATCCTGCCTAAGCATGGCCTAAGCCAAGCCACTCTAGCTCTTGAGCCTTTCCACCTTGATGACGCCCTTCACCTTGTTGACCGCGGCAAACACCCTCTTCAGGTGGTCCAGGTCGGTCACGTCCACCTCGAAGAGGTTCTCCCCCTTCTTGTCCAGCGTGCTCTGGATGGAGGCGGAGGAGATGTTGGCCTCGCAGTTGGTGATCGCCGTGGCGATGTGGGCCAGAATCCCCTTCTCGTCGTTGCAGAGCACCCGGATCTTCACCGGCAGCGCGCTCTTTCTTCCCTTGTTCCAGGCCACCTCGATGCGGCGCTCCGGCTCCAGCGCGGCGGCGAAGGGGCAGTCCGAGGTGTGCACCGTGACGCCGCGGCCGCGGGTGATGAAACCGGTGATCTCGTCGCCGGGAAGCGGATTGCAGCACTTGCCGAAGCGTACCAGCACGTCCTCGACGCCGTCGATCTGAATGGCGGAAGAGGATTTCCCTTTGAGCCGGTCGATGACCTTGCCGATCCGGGTCTCCTTGCGCTCCTGGGCCGCCTCTATCTTGTCGGCGGGGAGCAGCTTGGAAAGGATCTGGTTACAGGAGAGCTTCCCGTAGCCGATGGACGCCATCAGGTCGTCCTCGGCCACGAAGCCGAACTCGACCGCCACCCGCTTCATCTCGCCGCTTTTCTGCAGCTTGCCGTAGTTGAGCGAGTAGCGCCGGAACTCCTTCTCGCAGATCTCGCGCCCCAGCGAAATGCTCCGCAGGCGCTCCTCGGTCTTCACCCAGGCCCTGATCTTGTTGCGCGCCCGGGAGGACTTGACGAGCTTCAGCCAGTCCTTGCTCGGGGTGTGGTGCGGCGAGGTGATGACCTCGACGATGTCGCCGGTCTTAAGCTCGTACTTCAGGGGGACCAGCTTGCCGTTCACCTTGGCGCCGACGCAGCGGTGCCCCACGTCCGTGTGGACCGAGTAGGCGAAGTCGATCGGGGTGGAGCCCTTGGGGAATCCCTTCACGTCACCCTTCGGGGTGAAGATGAAGACCTCCTCCGGGAAGAGCTCGACCCGGACCGTGTCCATGAACTCCTTGGAGTCGTCCAGCTCCTGCTGCCACTCCAAAAGCTGCCGAAGCCAGGTGAAGCGCTTGACCTCCTTCTCGTCGTACCCCTTCCCTTCCTTGTACTTCCAATGCGCGGCGATCCCCGACTCGGCCACCCGGTGCATCTCGCTTGTCCTGATCTGCACCTCCATGCGCTCTCCGAAGGGACCGATGACCGTCGTGTGCAGCGACTGGTACATGTTCCCCTTGGGCATGGCGATGTAGTCCTTGAAGCGGCCGGGAATCGGCTTCCAGGTGGAGTGGATGATGCCGAGCACCTCGTAGCACTCCCGGATGTCGTCCACCGAGACCCGGATGGCGATCAGGTCGTAGATCTCGTCGATCTCGACGTTTCTGCTCTGCATCTTCTTGTAGATGGAATAGAGGTGCTTGGAGCGCCCGGAGACCTCACCCTTGATGCCGTGCTCCACCAGCTGGTTCTTGATGATCTCCTTCACGCTCGTCACGTAGGACTCGCGCTCCTGCTTCTTCTTGGCGACCTTGCCGGCCAGGTCGTAGTAGAGCTGCGGCTCCAGGTAGCGGAAGGAGAGGTCCTCCAGCTCACCCTTGACCCAGGAGATGCCGAGCCGGTTCGCGATCGGCGCGTAGATGTCCAGGGTTTCCTTGGCGATGGCGCGCTGCTTCGCCTCGGGCTGGTACTGCAGGGTGCGCATGTTGTGCAGACGGTCCGCGAGCTTCACCAGGATGACCCTGATGTCGTTGGCCATGGCGAGCAGCATCTTGCGGAAGTTCTCCGCCTGGCTCTCCTCCTTGGTCTTGAAGTGGATCTTGCCGATCTTGGTGACGCCGTCCACCAGGCGCGCCACCTCCTCGCCGAACATCGCCTCCAGTTCCTCGTGGGTGGTCAGGGTGTCCTCGACCGTGTCGTGCAAAAGCCCGGTCACCACCGCGGCGATGTCCAGGCGCAGGTCCGCGAGGATGCCGGCCACCTCCATCGGGTGGATCAGGTAGGGCTCGCCGGAAAGCCGGGTCTGCCCCTGGTGCACCTTGGCGCAGAAGACGTAGGCCTTTCTCAGCAGGTCCAGGTCGCTTCCCGGGTTGTAAGCGGCGACCTTATCAAGTATGTCGTTCAGTCGAATCATTGAGTGATCTTTTCCATATAAAGAAAGGGCTAACGGACGGGATGATTCCCTTTAGCCGTTAGCCCCCAAGCCGAGCGCAAAAAAAGGGAGACGCACGAGCTATCCCCCTTAAATCTTGAATTAACGACCCTTTTTGGTGCCGATCTCACAACCGATCTTGCCGGCGGCGATCTCCCGAAGCGAAACGACCACGTTCTTGTTGGCGCCCCTGTTGTCGATGAGCGGACGAGCGCCCTTGAAGAGCTGCTTCACCCTCTTGCTCGCCAGCATGACGAGGAGAAAGCGGTTATCAACCTTCTCCAGACAATCTTCTACGGTAACCCTTGCCATGATCCACTCCTTTGTTATGTAACCGGATTAAATATCTAGATGTCGAAGGTCGTCGAGATCCCCTGGATCACCCGGGAGGACCTGCACTGCTCGGCGATCAGCACGCTTTTCAGCTGCTCCGCCGCCTCTGAGAACCTGTCGTTGACGATGATGTAGTCGTACCAGCGCGCCTCCTTGATCTCGGCGGCGGCGTTGTTGATTCTTCTTTCGATGACCTCTTCGGTGTCGGAGGAGCGGCTGTCCAGCCGGCGCCTCAGCTCCGCGATGGAGGGTGGCAGGATGAAGATGTAGACGCCTCCGTCGAAGCGTCCCTTGAGCTGCTGGGCCCCCTGGCAGTCGATGTCGAGGATCAGGTCGATCCCCTGGGAGCGGCACTGGTTCAAGGTGAAGAGCGACGTGCCGTAGAAGTTGCCGTGCACCTCGGCCCACTCGGCGAACTCGTGGGACTCGACCATGCGGGAGAACTCGTCCTGCCCCACAAAAAAATAATCACGCCCATGCACCTCTCCGTTACGGGGAGTGCGCGTCGTGTAGCTGACAGAATGCCGCAAGTTGGGGAATTTGTCAATAATTTCCTTGCAGAGCGTGGTCTTGCCGGCTCCGGAGGGGGCCGATATGACAAATAGTACACCTTCTCGTTGCATTGCTTTTCCTCCGGACCCTGGAGTCCATCTTACTCGACGTTTTGCACCTGTTCGCGGATCTTTTCCAGCTCACCCTTCAATTCCACCACGCAGGCGGCGATCTCGGCGTCGTTCGCCTTGGAGCCGACAGTGTTCACTTCGCGGTTGATCTCCTGGAGCAGGAAATCGAGCTTGCGCCCCACCGGCTCGCTCCTGGCGAGCGTCTCGTCGAACTGGCGCAGGTGGCTCTCCAGCCGGACCAGCTCCTCGGTGATGTCGCACTTGTCCGCCAAAAGCGCCACCTCGAGCGCGATGCGCTCCTCCGGCAGCCCGCTTTCCGAGGTCAGCAGCAGGATGCGCTCCTTGAGCCGGACCGCGTAATCGGCCACCACCGACGGCGCGCGCGCCATGACCCGACCGATCAGGTCGCTCAGGATCTCCCGGCGCTTGTTGAAGTCGGCCAAAAGCGACTCCCCCTCGAAGAGCCGCATCTCGTCCACCCGGTTGATCCCCTCCTCCAGGGCGGCGAGCAGCTCCTGGGGGATCTCCTCCAGGGTCGCCTCCGCCTCGGCCGCGACGCTGATCACGTCGCGCTGCGACGCCACCAGGGCAAGCCCCACCTCGTCGGAGAGCCCGAGCGCCTCGCGGATGGAGCTGAAGGCGCGGTAGTAGCTGCGGGCCAGCGGCAGGTTCGCGGTCGGGACCCCCAGGCCGCCGGCGTTCTCCATCTGGATGAAGACGTCGATCTTGCCCCGGCTGAGCCTTTCGGCGACCCGCTTCTTGATCTCGTTTTCGAACGGCATGAGGGCGCGCGGCAGCTTCACCGAAATCTCGCCGTAGCGGTGGTTCACGCTCCTCAGCTCGACGATGATCCTGCCAGCCGCGTAGGCGGACTCCCCCTTGCCATAACCGGTCATGCTCTTGATCATTGGTTCCCTCGCTATTGTGCCGCCCTTTAACGGGCCTCGAAGAGCTGTTTCTCCCAGCGCCAGGCGTCCGAGATGATGGTGTCCAGGTCCGCGTAGCTGGGAGACCAGCCGAGCAGGGACCTGATCCTGTCCGCTCCCGCCACCAGGTTATCCGGGTCACCCGGCCGGCGCGGCGCTTCCAGCACCGGAAAGTCCACGCCGCTTACCTTTTTCACCACCTCAATGACCTGGCGCACGCTCTCGCCCTGACCGTAGCCGACGTTGATGGTGGTGGAGGCGCCCCCGCCCTGGAGGTAGCGCAGCGCATAGAGATGGGCCGCCGCGAGGTCCTCGATATGGATGTAATCCCGGATCCCGGTGCCGTCCGGGGTGTCGTAGTCGGTGCCGAAGATGGAGACCGCGTCGCGCATGCCGAGCGCCGCCTGGCAGCAGACCTTGATCAGGTGGGTCGCGTCGGGCGTCCTCTGCCCCATGCGCGCCTGGGGGTCGGCGCCCGCCACGTTGAAATAGCGCAGCGCCACATAGGAGAAGCCGTGGGCGGAGGCCGCGTCGCGCAGCATCCATTCGCTCATCAGTTTGGAGGTGCCGTAGGGATTGATCGGCACCGTGGCGCTGTCCTCGAACGCCTCGCCACCCGCCGGCATGCCGTACACCGCGGCGGTGCTGGAGAAGATGAAACGCTCCACCCCGTGCTCGACGCAGGCCTGCAGCAGGTTCAGGGTGTTCCTGGTGTTGTTGGAGTAGTACTTGAGCGGCAGGTGCACCGACTCCGGCGCGATGATGGCGGCGGCAAAATGCAGTACCGACTTGCAGCCGGTCTCCCGCAACACTTCGCCCAGCCGGGCGGTATCGGCCAGGTCGCCGACGATGAGCCTCTCACCGTGGATCAGGGCGTCGGGCGAACCGGTGGACAGGTTGTCATAAACGACCACCTGGTGCCCTGCCTCGGAGAGCTGCCGCACCACGTGGCTGCCGATGTAGCCAGCACCTCCGGTAACCAGAATTGCACCCATAGAGCGTCTCCTTATCCAAACCTTGAAATAGGTGATGTCGCGAAATGAAACAAGGGTCTAGCCTTTGGACTAAACCCTTCATGTCGTGCGGATCGTGCTGGGCCGGCGAGGCTGGCTGCACCGGGTGTCCGATGTGGCGGCCCGCGAAAAGGCTTCCCTCTTCCCGGGGGATCGCCCCCGCCTCATCCTAGTCATTGATCCATCGTTTATAGCATTTAGCCCCACGCCATGCAACGATTAAATTGCCCCAATAACACGAGGTTTCAGGCTTTGGCAGTCACTGGCAGAGTGCCTCTCAGTCACCGGGCAGCACGAGCTTCACCTGGAGTCAGGGTCGTTCCAGTCCTTTCCAGGCAGCTTGCCAGGGGCAGGCACCCTGTGTTCGTAAGGAAGGCAGCTATTGATATTGAGAACTTCTGCAGCGAGTACATGACTTTTGTAACGCAGGGAAAACTCCTCCAACCGTGATTTCAATCTCAGCAGGACCTCCACGTTCTGACACCTCATATAGTCATGATACAACGCCATGACCTCTGAAAAGATGCCTTGCATCTCCATCTCGTGCAACTCGCCGCCGGGCTGACCGGCACCCGGGACTTCGGCGGGCCCGCAGGTCGAGGGACGGTTCCTCGACTCCTCCAGGAAGGAATTGAGCGTATTGCTGCCAAACTGGTACTTTCCGCTACCTATCTCGAAGATGTTCCTTACCATGGCGCCCCCCGGGTGCTCAACGACATTACAAGTAAATCCAATCGCAATTGCTGCATGCCAAACCCTCTCACAGTCAGGGGTTGTTTGATGAGGTCGCACTTTCAAGGGGTGTTGCTCGCTGACGCCCCTTACGGGTAACATCGAAGTCCCGAATTTATTTACGGTCGTAGCGGCTAGAGCCCGAGTCCGCCTCGACGACGCGGGAACTTTGAGAGTACTCTCAGTGCCTATGACAAGGGAGAGACGGCACTTGGGTAACTAATCGGTTTTAGTCGGAGTAACTTTAGAAGGGGTCGGATTATTTTCAGACGCAGGGGACCGGGCGCAGTGGCGGGAGGGCAGTCGGACAGCGGACAAAAAAAGAGGCCGCATCCCTGGAGATGCGGCCCGTTGGAACCCGACGAGAACGGTTACTTCGCGGCAGGTGCCGGTGCGGGGGCCGGTTGCGACATGGCGCCCGTGTCGGTCGTGCCCTCCATCTTCTTGGCTTTTTTAGCTTTTTTAGTCTTTTTGGCCTTCTTCTTTTTCGCCTTTTTCATTACCTTGCTGCCGGTTCCCGTGTCACTTTGAGTCATCGGGGGCTGGGCATCCGAAGGGACGCCGCTGACCGGTTGATCGGCAGCCGATACCACCCCCGCGAAGGCGACGGCGACCAGGGCACTCACGATGCAGGACAAAACTCTTTTCATGGCAAATCCTCCTTGTTTTTTATTAAGCGTTGCACATCAATAGCACGTTACATGCCAGCCCCCCCTGCTGGGACCTAGGAGCGCCCCGCCCCGGCATTCAGGCCAGCGTCCCGGGTCCGACCAGAGGGGCAAGCCACCTCAAATGCTCCATAACACGCCTCTTTTAGGGCGGATAGAGGCTGCCAGGTTCTATCGGGCCAGCGGCGGACCGGCCAGGTCAAAAACGCGGTGTTCTTTTGAGCCTTGACAGAGCCCACCTCAACCGTTATATTATTTTAATCAAAACCAATGGAGGAAAAGTCATTGAAAAAGCTAAACCCCTTCGACCTGGCCTACGAACAATACCAACTGCTCAAGGAAAAACTAATCTCAACGGGTGATCCACAGGAAAAAAACGTACTTTTCAAGAGGCTGGTAAATCTGCTGGCAGTCATGGAATTCCTTATATCGCTGAACAAGACTCCGGGTTAAATCGACCCTGCTGAAAAAAAACCCATAAAAACAAAAAGGCCTGCGCAATCAGGCCATTTTTTTTGCCCGTAACTTGGTGCAGAAGCCGGCCTGTTACGCTGCACCTCAACCAGGCTGCCCAGTCTTTGACGGCCCCAGGCACGCGACCGCAACGTGCCAATTGGAACCGGCAAAGAAACCGGGCAGTTATGCACCGGCAAGCCTCGATTGCCCATCCCTACCTGTGTCATTGCATTCAAGAAAGAGGGTGGTATAGTTCTTTGCGTGTGAGCTTTCTAATGTTTACCGGACACAGGGGGCGACTCAATGAAAAGGCTGGCACTGTTACTTGTGGCTGCATCACTTTGCCTGACTGCCTGTGGCAGTGCTACCGGCGTAGACGCGGGGGCGACGGTAACTACGACACTGGCAACACCGGCGGCGCCGGTTACGCCGACAGTGGCCGGCACAGCGGTCAATTTAACTGCCTTCAAGAAAGTTTTCTACGGTGAGACGGCGGGGGCGCAATACTCTTTCAACCTTCAGGGGCTTGACAGTTCCGGCAATTCCTGGACCGGATCCTACGCCGTGATTGCCGACGGACCGAACTTTCAGACAGTAAGCAGCGTCCCGGCTGCCAACGCCCTCCCCCTTTACCGGTCAAGATCTCTGGCGACCCTGCAACAATCCGGCGGCAACCCTTTCAGCAGCAGCACCTTAAAGTATTTTCTGGTGTCCGATTGCAGCATTTCCTCCTTCTACGACAGCAGTAACAGCGCCTTTCTTCCGGTGTCGCAGTCCGCTCCGCTTCCCGACAGTGCGAAGGTGGGAGATTCCGGGACCCTGGTGTCACTCAAGCAGGCTTACACTACGGACCCGAGCACCATCGACGTCAGCTGGACTCTCACGCCGGACTTCAACGGCGGCGCCAACCTGGTCCTAACCTCCACCCTCAACGCGCCTGCCACGGGGGTGGACACGGAAGTGGACAGCTACACCCTTAACGCAAACGGCGTCCCGACCATGCTGACCGTGCACATAATCAATCGGCACCAGGCGTCTGCGGTGCTGAATCTCATCCTCACCGGCCCGGCGGACAATCTGGTCCGCACGATTTTTTAGCTCCCTGCCTCGGCCCGTCGCAGCCGAAACCGGAACTGAAAAAAAAGGGCGCTCGCGCGAGCGCCGTTGCCAAAGCGAAGACCCGTGCTATTCTTTAGTAAAGGGCTTACAGCGCCCTCCCAATCAGAACTTGGCCCCGCTCTACCCTCCTTGAGCGGGGCTTTTTTTGTCTGCGCGCCCCGCTACCCGCTGCGAACCGGTAGAGCAGCCGGCTCGGCTCCCAGTCCGGCAGACCGGCCCGGAGGTCGCAGGCTCGCCGTGAGACCCGTGCAGTCTGCGCTGCAAAGCGTAAAATAGAACGTGGCCCCCTTTCCCTTTTCCCCTTCGGCCCAGATTCTTCCGGCATGGCGCAAAATGATCCTTTCCACCGTTGCCAGTCCGATACCGAATCCCTCGAACCCCTCGGAACCCGGCAGGCGTTGAAAAGGAACAAACAGTTTATCGGCATGGAGCATGTCGAATCCGGCGCCGTCATCGCGCACGTAATAGACCGTTTCGCCCTCAAGGTCGCAGCAGTCGAACTCGATGACCGCGTCCTCCTTGTGTCCGGTATACTTCCAGGCGTTGCCGAACAGGTTCTCAAGGACTATCCGTAGCAGCCTGCAGTCCCCATGAGCGGTCATCCCCCCTGAAATGCGGAAGGTCACCCGGCGCCTGTTGTCGGTCAGGTGGAGCTCTGCGGCCACGACCTGGGCCAATTGGCTCAGGTCGACCGGGCCCCTTTGCAGCTCGCAGCGCGTAAGCCGGGAAAAATCGAGCAGGGTGTCAATGAGCCCGCTCATCCCCATGGCGCTGCCGTAAATCTCCTTGAGGTAGCCCAGGCAGCGAGGATCGAGATCGGGGGCGAATAAATCCTCAATGACCTGACAGTAGCCGCCGATCAGCGTCAGAGGCTTGCACAGGTCATGGGAGATCGTGTAATTGAAGGCCTCCAGTTCCCGGTTGGCCATTTCCAGCTCCGTGGCCCGCTCGGCCAGTGCGTTGTGCAAGGCTGCGATGTTGCGTTCCGCCAGCTTCCTTGCGGTGATGTCGCGCGTTATGGCAAGCAGCGAAACGATTTCTCCCTGGTGGTCGCGAAACGGCACCGCGTGGGTATCGACCCAAAGACGCCGGCCGGTGTGTCCCACCAGTTCGAATTCCAGGGTCCCCTCCCGCCCGAGGAAGACCCCTTCCGTCATGGCTATGAACGCGTCCCGGAACTCGGGTGCCACCAGGGGATAGATCGACTTCCCCCACACCTTGTCGAGAGAATCGGCCCCGATCATGGCAAGGCCGGCGCGGTTCATCATGAGCAGCCCGCCACCGGGACCGAGCAATTTCACGCACTCCGGCTCGGCGTCAATAATGGCCTGCAGAAACAGCTCACTGCTCCGTTCGGCCGCCTCGGCTCGCTTGCATTCGGCGATTTCCCTGGACAGCTTGGTGGCCATCTCATCGAAGACCCGGCCCAGTTCACCCAGTTCCCCCCCCTTGACGCGGTGAAAGACCCTGGTTTGCAGGTCTCCCGCGGCCAGATTCTGCGAGGCTGTTTGCAGGGCGGCTATGCGGTCGACGATGGACCGTTTGGCGATCAGCCAGGCAAGGCAGAAGGCGACCGCCATGAAGACTGTCAAAATCGTCAGGTTGACCAAAAGCGCCCTGTTGGCCTTCTCCAACGACAGCTGCACGGGGATGCCGGCCCGGACGTACATGTAGGGAGTCTGCTGGTTGTCCAGGCGCAACTTCCGATAGCTTATGAAGCGCAAGACTCCGTCCAGACCAGGTCCGAGATAGCAGTCGCTTTCGGGACCCTGCAGGATGCGCCGGAACATCTCCGGCTGTACCCGTTTCCCGATAAAGGCCGCGGGGTCGAGCCCCGTGCTCAAAATGACGCCGTGGCGGTCGATGAGCGAGTAACTGGACCCCGCCAGGAGTTTCGAGCGCTCCAGTATGTTGCGCGAGTAGTCAAGGTCGATGTTGACGACGATGACTCCGGAAAAGTTCCCCTTGAGATCCTGGTAGGGATAGCCAAAGCTCAAGGTAGGCTTGCCCAAAAGCCTGCCGATGATGAATTCACCGGAGGAAAAACGTCCGCTGTTTTGTGCATCGATGAAATGTCGCCGGTCGGAAATTGCCAGAGGAGCGTTGGAAGGTTTGGCCGAGACCCACAGGGACCCGAGGCGGTCTGCCACGATGATATTGAGGAACTGCGGGCTGATTTTAAGGATGTCCGTCAAAACCGGCTGGGCTTTTTTCCTGTTTTCACTGCGTATTTCAGGAAGCTGATGCGTATTCCGGGCGATGCCGACCGCGATTCCGCTGTGATGCCGACCGGTATTCCGGAACGATGCCGACCGGCATTCCGCTGGCAAGCCGACCGGCGTTCCGGAGCATGCCGACCGCTTATTTGAT